>Ga0114129_10011853_pt1 | contig 12399 bp, 14 predicted proteins | sample RhiMetdeltSRZDD1_FD_80071 | JGI IMG/M metagenome (GOLD analysis project Ga0114129, IMG submission 80071) | Populus rhizosphere microbial communities from Tennessee, USA - Rhizosphere MetaG P. deltoides SRZDD1 (version 2) (version 2) | ecosystem: Host-associated > Plants > Roots > Rhizosphere >...
AAGCTGGTGCAGCCGCTCGCGCAGATATTCCCGCATCTCGGCCGGCACCTCGTGCTCGTTCAGCGCCCGATCCATGCACCAGAGCCACTCGTCTCGTTCGCGGATGCCGATGCGAAACGGGAAGTGCCGCATGCGGAGCCGTGGGTGTCCATACCGGTCCGTGTACACCGGAGGACCACCGGTCCACGTCGTTAGGTACAGGTACAGCTTCTCCCGAGCGGCCTTGAGACTCCTCGCGTGGAGCGTGCGGATGGTTGCCGCCTCGGGCGCGGTGTCGATGAGATCGTAGAAGCGGTCCACGAGCTTGCGCACGCCCGCGTCGCCGCCGAGCTGCTCGTAGGGTGTGGATGGAGTGGGGACGGAGGCCATACGCGAGAAAGGTAGGTGCGCGCGAGCCCCTTCGGGCAGACGGCCGAGCGATCGATTCATGCTATATTCGGCGGACCATGCTCGGCACTGGCCCCCGAAAGCTCGCCATCTTCGATGTCGACGGTACGCTCCTCGACAACATGGAGTGCGAGGATGTGTGCTACTCGACCGCGTTGCGCGAGATGCTCGGTCTGTCTTGGGTCGACACGGACTGGTCCCGCTATGAGCACGTGTCGGATGCTGCGATAGCGGTGGAGGCGTTTCGTCGTCAGTTCGGGTCGGACCCGACCACGGCGCAGCTCGACGCCACGATCTCCCGGTTCGTTAGGCTGCTGGGCGACGCTCATCGGGCGGACCCCGAGGCGATCGTCCCGGTGCCGGGCGCACTCGAGATGCTCGAGTCGCTGCAGTCGCGGGGATGGGCCGTAGCACTCGCGACCGGTGCGTGGCGTCGCGCTGCTGAGCTCAAACTCTCAGGCGGCGGCGTGCGGTACGCGGACCTTCCGCTGGCGACATCAGAGGATGGTCCGGCTCGGACACGGATCGTCACCACCGCGCGCTCGCGCGCCGAGCAGCGTCACGCGATCGAGCGGTTCGAACGGGTCGTGTGCATCGGTGATGGCGTCTGGGATGTGTGGGCCGCACGCGATCTCGAGCTGCCCTTCGTCGGCGTCGGAAGCGGAGCGCGCGCGGAGCGGCTGGCCACGGCGGGTGCACATGTCGTCGTGGCTGATTTCGTCGATATCGACGGGACCGTTGCCGCGTTCGAAACGGCGCCAAGTCCTGGCGGATTCGACCCGCGTTGAGTAAGGGCTCATTTCATAGAGAAAAGAGGCATCCCGAGGGTTCAAAGAACCAGTAACCGATACCAGTAACCAATTACGAAAATGAGGACCGGCACGGGCGCCAGGCCCGCGAGCATCGACGAGTATCTCGCCGGCGTGAGCGAAGACAAGCGCGCCGCACTGCAGCGGCTTCGCAAGACGATCCTCGGTGTCATCCCGACGGCGGAGGAATGCATCAGCTACGGGATGCCGGCGTTCCGGTACGAGGGGAAAGTGGTGGTGTTCTTGGGCGCCGCTGCCAACCACTGCGCCTTCTACCCGGGCGGCATGGTGAATGAATTCGCGGACGAGCTCGAAGCATTCGAGACCAGCAAGGGCACGATCCGATTCCAGCCGCACCATCCGCTGCCCGCGGCGCTCGTGCGGAAGATCGTGAAGGCGGCCGTCGCTCGGAATGCCGCGGGTAAGGCGAAGGCGGCGAGCAAGCCTCGCGGGAAGAAAAAGAGCGAGTAGATCGAGACTCAGCGGTTTCGTACCGACCTCGGCCGTACGGCACTTGTCCTGCTGAAGCGTCGGTCGCACAGGCACCGTGGCACAAATCGCGCGTGGCCCGAATCGGCGCCGCGGCGGAGCGGCGCCCCACTGTGGGGTCTGCTCAACCCGGATACCCGCCTACGCCGTCCGGTTCGTGGCTCCCGGACGCCAACGATCCGACTCGTGACAATCGCGATGGACGCTCGTACCTACTTCGAGCTCACGGACGCCATCACGTCGGCGAAGGACCGCAAGGAGTTGGAGTCCCTTCGCAAACGGCTCGACGCGACCGCGATGCACCCCATGGAACGCCGAGTGCTCGAGCGAGTGCTGCGCTCGCGCGTCGACACACTGCGGCTCAGCGAGATTGTGGTGCCGCGCCCCAGGCCAGAGCGCGCCGACTGACACACCGGTCGCCGGCTGGTTCGTAACTGACGCGGCGTTAGGTGGGCCGGCGTGCGGTTGTCGATTTCGCACGGCCTCGTTCGACGTGGGATGGACGACGTTCCGTCGCCAATCATACCGACCGTCCGAACGAAGGAGACACGAATGCGTTACCTCATGATCGTGAAGGGAGACGAGAACTTCCGAGCCTCTGGACCGCCGCCGCAGGCTTTGATGGATGCCATTGGCGAGCTCGGGATCGAAGCGGCCAAGACCGGCAAGATGGTCTCGATGGGCGGATTGCAGCACACCTCGCGCGGAGCAAGCGTGCGGGTCGACGGCGGAAGGCTGACGGTGAAGGACGGGCCGTTCTCCGAAGCGAAGGAGGTGATCGGCGGCTTCACCATCATGGAGCTCCCGTCCAAGGAAGCCGCGATTGAAGAGGCGCGGAGGTTCATGGAGCTGCACCGAAAGCTCTGGCCCGCGTGGAGCGGGGAGTGCGAGGTCCGCGAGATGTTCGCGGATGGCGATCATCCGCCGACGCGCTGATACGTAGATTGCGGCACGCGTGAGACCACGTCAGCCTGCGCAGCGAGAGACCACATGGGTGATCCGGACCGGAAACTGACAGCTGCCGAAGACGCGGTACTCCGGCGCCTGCGCCGGATCTACGAGCCGCTCGGCAACGTGGTCGAGGAGCGGGACAAGTTTGGCCACGTCGCGATTCGGGTGGGGAAGAAGACCCTCGCGATGCTCGGGTCTCAGGAGGGTGTGCCGTCACTCGGCCTCAAGTCGGATCTGACGACGCAGGCGCTGCTGGTCGAGCGGGGCCGGTTCTACAGAACTCCTTACGTCGGCCAGCATGGCTGGGTCTCGATCGACGGGACGGTGAAGCAGATGGACTGGCCGGTCATCGAGGACGTGCTGCTCGCTACGTATCGCGCGGTCGGTCCGAAACGGAAATGATCAAAGGGGTCAGAGTCGTTTGAATGCCGGGAACCCGACCGTCCGAGATCTCGAATTCAAACGACTCTGACCCCTTTGATCCAATCGCTAACCCTTCAGCAGCCTGACCACTTCCACCCGCCCACCATGCTCGGCCCAGCCGAGCGCGTCTCCATCGTGCTTGGTGTCGCGGATGGCTGGGTCAGCGCCAGCAGCCAGCAGAACTCTCACCACCTCCACGTGACCCTGCCACGCCGCCAGATGCAGCGGCGTGACGTCCGCGTCCCAGTGTGCCCAGCGCGCGTTAGGGTCCGCGCCGTGATCGAGCATCCACTTCACACCTCGCGCGTCGCCCCGCTTCGCGAGCAGATGCAGCGTGCCGTCCGACCGAACGATCTGCGAATTGTCCCGCACGAGCCGCTCGGCGGTAGACCAGTCGCCTAACGCCAGGCTCGCCAGGAGGTCCATCGGATTCCCGTTCGACCTGCGACTCCCTCGATCGGCGCTCCGCAGCTCCGCCAGCGTCAAGCTCCGCACGGCCTCGAGCGCTGCGCGATCCACATCCGGCGTTGTCGCAAGCATCGCCGGCGGGTACCCGTCGCCATCGCCCGCAAGCGGGTCCGCCCCGAGCTTCACGAGCAATTCCACCATCGCCGGCCGGTTTCTGGCAACCGCGAAATGGAGAGGCGTCTGGTGGTTCTCGTTCCGACTCAACCGCCGCGTGAGCACCGCGGGATCGGCGGCAACGATTCGGCGCACCTCCTCCGCGAGCCCCATCGATATCGCGGAGAAGATGTGATGCCGCGCGCCGTGCGCGAGCAGCACGTCCACGACCGCACGATGGGCATCGTCGTCGCACCCATCCCAGCACGTGGCCCAGCCGATGACCTCGAGCTCGTGGTCATCGCCCTGCCCGATAACGTCACCGCCGGCGTCAGCGAGACGGCGAACGACGTCGGCGTGACCCGCCGCGGCGGCCCAATGCATGGCGTACGTGTTGTCGCCCTTCTCGCGCGCGTTCACGTCGAATCCGCGGGCGAGGAGAAAGTTCACCACGCCGAGCCTCCCATTGTGCGCCGCGGCGTGCAGCAGCGTCCACTCGTACGGCTTGTCGCGCACGGAGAGTTTGTCGGGATTCGCGTCGAGCAGCGTGGCAAGCGCGGCGGTGTCACCAGACCGCGCGGCATCGAATAGTCGGCCGTCTATCGCCAACGCATCGATGTGCGCCTTGAGCGCACGCCAGCTCGTGAAGCCGTACTGTTTGGCGAGGGCGAACTGCGCATCGGCAAGCTGCGCCGACGGGTTTCCGACTTGCAGTTCACCAAGCCGGCGCTTGGCCTGCTTGCGAAGCCACTCGAGATCCGGCTTGTCCGGCAGCGAGAGCGCCCCGGATGGAGACCCTGTGGTCTCATCGGTCATATGCACCTCCATTCCCTGGAAAGGGCGTGGGCCCTTTCACGACGCCCGCTGTCCGCAGTTGGGGCGAGGAATAGAAGGTGAATGTGAAAACCCGCTGGGGTGGGTTGAACCCTTTACGCGGACCGTCGGCCGCCCGTGCGGCTCTACCAGTACGCTATGGCGATCACTCCAGCTCGACAAGTGGGCACCCGAAGCCACCGAAGGAGAAGCACAGCAATGTCGAACGCCGCAATCCTCAGCCCGTTGACCGGACCTAACGCCGCAGCCGGACCGCTCATTGTCTCGCGATCGAATCCGCGCTACTTCGCCGTCGTCTCGAATGACGTGGAACGTGCCGTCTACCTGACCGGCTCGCATATCTGGAACAACCTCCACGACGGCCTCGGCCCTGGCCGCGACTGCGCGAAGGAGCCGGAACGAAACGACTTCGACGCCTACCTCACGTTCCTCGAGAAGCACGGGCACAACTTCATCCGGCTCTGGCGCTGGGAGCAGTTCAAGTCGCAGGCGGCGGGCGGCAACTTCCACCTCTGCATGACGCCGCAGCCATGGCCTCGATCGGGCGGCGGCAAGGCAAAGGACGGCAAACCGAAGTTCGACCTCTCGCAGTTCGATCCGGCATTCTTCGGTCGTCTGCGCGAGCGCGTGATCGCCGCCGGAAACCGCGGCATCTATGTCGGGGTCATGTTCTTCGATGGTTGGGCGCTGCACTTGAGCCCACCACCCGACAACGTCGAAGGGCACCCGTTTCATGCGGCCAACAACGCGAATGGGATCGGCATCGCATCCATTCTCGACTACCAGGCGCTGCCGCTCGACACACGCGTTCAGGCGCTGCAGCAAGCGTACATCCACAAGGTCATCGATACCGTGCACGACCTGCCTAACGTTCTCTACGAGGTCGCGAACGAGTCGTCCGGTGGTGGGACCGTGGACAAGGCGTTCGCGCAGATGCTCGGGATGCGCGAGGTGCCGGACTGGGGAGATTCCACCGGCTGGCAGTACTGGGTGATCGACGTCGTGAAGCGCTACGAGCGCGAGCGCGGCTACACACCGCACCCGATCGGGATGACCATGCAATTCCCCGTTACTGATCAGACGAAGGTGAACGCACCGCTCTACGCGAGCACCGCCGAGTGGATCTCGCCCGGCTACGACGACGAGATCTTCGCGCACGGCGGTCATCCGATGGCGCCGAGCAGCCCGCCGTCGCGCTGGTTTGCCGACCCTCCTGCGAGCGATGGCGCGAAGGTCATCATCACCGACACGGACCACTATGCGCCGGGCAAAGGTGACGCGCTGTGGGCGTGGAAGTCGTTTCTTCGCGGCCACCACCCGATCCTGATGGACTTCGGCATCATCGACGTCGTGCACCCGCTCGATCCGTCGTTAGGTATCCCGCCGTACGATCTCTACGAGCCCGCTCGGCACGCCATGGGCGACACTCGGCGCTATGCAGATCGGATGTCGCTCATCCACATGACGCCGCGCGGCGATCTCGCATCGACGGGCTACGCGTTGGCCAATCCGGGGTCGGAGTACCTGGTCTTGCAACCGACTGACTCGGGAGAGCCGTTTACGGTGACGGTGGAGGCGGGGGGCTATGAGCTGGAGTGGTTCAACATCGCCTCACGCGCGACGGTGAACGCACCGGCGCTGGCGAACACCCCCCATGGCCCCCAGCGTTTCTCTCCCCCGACCACGGGGAGTCCGTGGGCGCTCTACCTCAAGCGGTCATCCTGAGCGAAGCTCGGTTGTCATCCTGAGCGAAGCTCGGTTGTCATCCTGAGCGAAGCGAAGGATCTTCATCCTCCCGAGCGAGGGCCCTCTTTCGGGACGATCGCGATCCTTCGGCTGACGCCTCAGGATGACAAGTTCGGGATGTAGAGAACCTGCGGCCGGCTCCGACTTCTCTACGCCAACCACCAGGAGACGACCATGCGGTACATGCTCATGATGCACGCCCCACGCGGAACCGGAGACTACGCCGTCCCTGCGTGGGCCCCGGACGACATCAAGGCCCACGTGGGCTTCATGTTCGCGCTCAACAAGGAGCTCACCGAAGCCGGAGAGCTCGTGGGCGCCGAAGGGCTCGCTGCACCCGGCGAAGCGAAGGTCGTCCGTGCCGGCAAGAACGGCGTTCCGGCCGTCACCGACGGACCATTCCCGGAGTCGAAGGAATTCCTCGCCGGCTACTGGATCGTCGAGGTCGACAAGCCACAGCGCGCCTACGACATCGCCGCGAAGGCGTCGTCGGCACCCGGACCCGGCGGCGCGCCGCTCATCATTCCGATCGAAGTTCGCCAGGTCATGAGCGCGCCTCCTGACATGTGACCGGAAGTTGACCGACGAGCACGCGAGAGAGTCCATAGACGTCTCGGTCGGGCACCTGCTGCGCGACCTCGCGCCCCAGGTGCTCGGAGCCGTCGCGCGTCGGCACGAGGACTTCGCGGCCGCTGAGGATGCGGTGCAGGAAGCGCTGATCGCGGCCGCGGCGCAGTGGCCCGCGGAAGGCATCCCGTCCAACCCGCGCGGGTGGCTCTACCACGTTGCCGTTAGGCGTCTCACCGACGAGCTGCGGCGCGACGCCGCGCGCCGGCGCCGCGAGGATGCCGTCGCCACGGAACGGTCGGCGATCGAGACCGTCGTGCCAACGCTCTTCGGCGAGATCGGCCCCGAGGAAGACGACACGTTGACGCTGCTGTTCATGTGCTGTCATCCGGCCCTCACACCGGCGTCGGCGATCGCCCTGACGCTTCGGGCGGTGGGCGGCCTCGCGACCGGCGAGATCGCGAGCGCGTTCTTCGTCCCGGAAGCAACGATGGCGCAGCGGATCAGCCGCGCGAAGCAGACCATCAGGACGTCGCAAGTCGCGTTCTGCCTACCTAACGAGTCGGACCGTGCCGCGCGACTCGGCGCCGTGCTGCAGGTGCTGTACCTCATCTTCAACGAGGGGTACTCTACGAGCGCGGGCCCCGCCCTGCACCGCACCGATCTCTCCAACGAGGCGATCCGGCTCACGCGCCTGCTGCACGCGATGCTCCCGAACGACAGCGAGGTCACCGGGCTACTCGCGCTGTTGCTGCTTACCGATGCGCGCCGCGCCGCGCGCACGGGACCCGCCGGCGAGCTGATTCCGTTGGACGAGCAGGATCGGACGCTCTGGGACAGGAACCTCATAGACGAAGGAGTCTCGCTCATCTCGACCGTGCTGCCGAAGGGCGAGGTCGGTGCGTACCAGCTGCAAGCGGCGATCGCCGCGGTGCATGACGAGGCGCCGAGCACGGACGACACGGACTGGCCGCAGATTCTCGCGCTGTACGGTGTGCTGCGCGGGCTGTCGCGCAACCCGATGGCGGAGCTCAGCTACGCGATCGCGTCGGCGATGGTGCACGGCCCGGAGGCCGGGCTCGAGCTGCTCGAGGAGCTCGAGAAGGATGAACGCATCGCCGGGCACCACCGGCTCGACGCCGTCCGCGCGCACCTGCTCGAGCGTGCCGGGCACCCGGACGAGGCCATCAACCACTACCGACGCGCGGCGGAACGAACGGCGAGCACACCAGAGCGCAACTACCTACTGACGAAAGCCGCCCGGCTTCAAGACCGCTCGAGACTGCCTTGAAACAGCGGTAGTCAGTCCAACTTCCAGGTCCAAGTCGTCAGTTGGGTCGGTAATCAGTCATCAGGCATCAGGTCCCGTTTCCTCGAGTTGGGGAATCCAAGAGAACCACCGGGCGCTTCGCTCAACTCTCGGATCAACTACTGGAGGAAATGGAACCTGATGCCTGATGACTGAAGACTGAGGACTGACCCACTCGGTACTGGTAGTTGGACTGAGTACCGCTGATGTTCGACCCTTCGTGGATCAAAGGGGGTCAGAGTCGTTGAATTGGATGCGTTGGCGGGTTGTCTCACCGAGCAGCCGTAACCCCATTCCACGTCATTCCTACCCCGAGCTGCGTCGCGCCGCCGTAGCCCTTGAGCACACGCTGGAACCCGACGTTCGCGCCGATGCCCGACGTGCCGAACTGCAGCCCGACGCCGCCGCCGATGACGAACGTGATGGCGCCATGCGACGTCGGAGCTTCGTCCTCCCCCTCGTACGCGATGTTGCCAAGCCGACCGTAGGCGACACCCGGCGTGAGGAACGGCATGATGCGCACCGATCCACTCTGCAGCGCAAGCCCTGTCGGCATATTCGCCGCGGCCGCTATCGCCGTCTCGCCCTGCCGGGGTGAGTACCCGACGGACCCATCGAAGCCGACAATGAGCTTGCCTTGGTTGCTCGACGAAGACGCAGCCTTCTTGCCATTGCTCGGAGCTTCGCTCTGGCCGAGCGGCATGCTGGTGATGAGACCGCGTGCGCTGCCGCCGATCATGATGTCGCCTGCGCAGTCGTTGCTGCCCTGCCACTCGAAGCCACAACTGGCCGAGAGATAGCCGAGCGTTGCGCCCAGGCGCATGCGACCACGCGGGATCTCGACACCGAGCGCATAGGACGTGAGTGTCAGGGCACCGCCGTCCCGCGACGTGTGGCCGACCCGGCCCAGGAGCGAAACGCCGCTCTTTCCTAACGAGTCCGTGACCGGCGGCAACGGCGGCAGTCCGGCGACGGGCGTATAGATGAGGGCAACATAGGCCGACTGCTGGTCGGAGCTCTGGGCGGTTGCCGCGTGCGCCGCAACGCCTAACGCCGCAACGGCCATCAGCGCGCGGCGCAATGGAATATGTGACATATGTGACATGGAAGTTCCTCGAATCGATCGTGTGTGGTATCTCGTTAAGCGGCATGTCACCGCGTGAAGCTGTAGGCCTTCTCCCGCTCCGACCCGCCAACGTCCATGGACAGGCTGATCGTTCCCTTCTTGATGGTGCCGGCGAGCTCGATGTCGTCATCGAAGCTCGAGAACACGATCTGGTCACCCTCGATCTCGTAGCTGCCCATGATCGCCAGCGTTTGCTGGGTGGTGACGGCGTCGAGCGTCACCTGTACGTCCAGCGTCATCGCCCAGCGGTCCGTGTCATCCAGGTTGATCACGCCGTCCTTCACGACGAGGATCCTCTGATTGTAGAAGCGCCTGTTCACTCCATCGAACCATGGGCCGTGGTAGACCTCCACCGGAGGCCGATTGCCGTCCACGTTGCGGAGGTTGTAGTTGCCCTCGACGCTCGCGGTCGGCGTTGGCCCCGTCGTCTTGTCTCCACCGCCGTTGCTGCCGCAGGCGATCGTGGCGAGCAGTCCAAGAGCCAGGAGGAGTGAAGCAGCAGATCGTATGAATGCAGGCCGCTCGAAGGCGGCACGTGTGCGGGATGTCATTGAAGTATTCCTGTATGTGGTGCATGGAGTGGTAGTGGGAGCCCCCGCCGGCCGGCTGAATCCCGGCCGGCGGGTCGTTAGGCCTTGTCAGCTCGTTCGTCCGCCGCCTGGTCGCCAGGTGACGCCCAGGCGCATGCGGATGCTTCTCGTCGGGTTCACGCTATCGGTCGTCTCATCGCCGTCCACCTTCACGTGCGAGAACTTGCCGAAGCCGAGGTCCACGCCGGCATCGACGGCCATCGTTCGCGAGAACGCGTGCTCGATGCCGGCACCGAGACCGAAGTAGTGCCCGCTCAAGGACACGTCGGCCTTCGCGCCGTCTTCGAACGTCGCCTGTGTCGCGAGCGCGCGCCCGGCGTAGCTCGCGGTCACATACGGGACGGTCGCCATGGTGCCGAACGGCACGTTCGCCCGCGCACCGAGCTCCAGGTGGACGAGACCCCAGCTCCCCTGGGGCGTATCGCTGGGGGCCGTGTTCTGCTTCGCGAGATCGACCGATGTGAACGCGCTGAAGATGCTGTTGAATCCCCAGCCGAGCGTCACGCCGGCGCCCGCGCCGAACGACGTGTTGAAGGCCCCGTTCTGTCCTTGATCTTCGGCGCCGCCGATCTCGAGCCCCGGAACCCCGACGCTGTGGACATTGAGCATGAAGCCGGAGGGACGATTGTCCCGAGCATTGGCGGTGCCGGTCGGAACCGGGGTCGTGCTGTGCTGCTGAGACGCCTGGGCGGATAGCCCACCGGGCATGGCCAGCGCGGCGAGGCCAGTGGCCGCCACGCAAATGATCTGGTATCGCATAGAATCCTCGTGAGTGTCGAATTGTGTCGTTAGGCGATCAGGAGCGCGGCGCCGGCCGCCAGGTCATCCCGATCCGCAGGCGCATGGACGTCGTTCCATTGACCGCGAACGACCCCGACTCGCCGTCGATTTCAGCATGGCTGAAGCGCCCGAATGCGAGCGCAAGTCCGCCGTCTACCGCCAACGTGGGCGAGATGGTGTGCTCGATGCCTCCACCAACCCCGAACATCCCGCCCGACAACCGCATGTCGTACTCGGTGCCCTCGAAGTCGTCGGTCACACGCGCCCCGAGCGAGCGGCGACCGTAGCTGGCGGTCAGGTACGGCACGGTGGCGCCGCTGCCGTACGGTAGGTTCGCCCGCGCGCCGAGCTCGATGTGCCTGAGCCCGAAGCTGCCACCGAGGTCGGCGTCGTTCGCACTCTGCTTCGCGACGTCGACCGATGCGTAACCGGAGAACGTCCGGTTGAAGCCGTAGCCGACCATGAAGCCGGCGCCCGGTCCGAAGCCGGTTTTGAACGGCCCGTCTTCGATGGCGGCTCCGCTCAGCGTGAGCCCTGGCGCGCCCATGGTGTAGACGCCGAGCACGAACCCCGTCCGCCGCCCGTCAGGCGTCGTGATCCGGGTGGCTGGCTTGGTCGCGGTCTTGGGCGCGCTCGTACGTTGCGCGTCTGCTGTAGTCGCGAGCGCGAACATGGCGAGCACCATGGTCACGCGCACCGCGATCCCTGGATTGGTGTCCATCGCGTCCTCCTCACTGATCTCGTGTCCTTGTTTGAGCTGCTCGCCGGCGCGTGTCCGGCGTGCGAAGTCAGTAGTTGACCTGCGCGCTGAGAGTACCGGGCACCCATCACCCGGACCTCACCGCATCAACTGCTTGCGGGACAATCGATTGGAGTCGCGCTCACAAGTTGCGTCGCGGTGCGTCGAGCGCCTGGTGATCCGGCCGCGGGTCGCGGGAAACGACCCGACCGGCGTAGCTTCAATCCGCCCCATGGTGGATTCGCCAATGCCCGACACACCGCCTTCGAGCGTTCGCGTCCGCAGCGCTCACCGCGAAGACGTACCGGCGATCGTTCGCCTGCTCGCCGACGACATCCTCGGCGCAAAGCGCGAGCAAGCGAGCGACCCGCTGCCGCAGGCGTACTGGGACGCATTTGACGCGATCACCACGCAGGGCGGGAACGAGCTGATAGTCGCCGAGATCGACGACGAAATCGTCGGCTGCCTCCAGCTCACGGTGATCCCGGGACTCGGCCGAATGGGCCTGGTCCGCGGACAGATCGAGGGCGTGCGGGTGAGCTCGACGCATCGCGGGCGACGCATCGGCGAGCTGCTCGTCGCCGCCGCGACCGACCGGGCGCGCGAGCTCGGGTGCGGGTTGATCCAGTTGACGACCGACAAGTCACGCGTCGACGCACACCGGTTCTACGAGCGGCTCGGCTTCGAGGCGACCCACATCGGGATGAAGCGAGCGATCGAGCAATGACACCCAAAGCGTCGCAGGCCTTCCGCACGGCGATCACCGCGACTCTGTCCGTCCGTGACTGGGCGCGCGCGATGGACTTCTACAAGACCGCCTTCGGCGCGGTCGAGCTCTACCGAGTTGACGGTGGTGGCGTCGGGCAGCTCGCCGTGAACGGCGCCGAGTTCTGGGTGGCCGAGGAGTCGCCGGAGCACCTCAACTTCAGCCCGGAGTCGTTAGGCGGCTGCTCCGTCCGGCTGCTGCTGCTCGTGGAAGACCCTCACGCCACGCAGGCGCAGGCCGTGAAGGCCGGCGCGACGGAGGTCGCTCCCGTGGCCGACGCGCACGGTTGGCGGCTGGGTCGCGTGCGCGATCCGTTCGGCCA
>Ga0114129_10011855_pt1 | contig 12398 bp, 11 predicted proteins | sample RhiMetdeltSRZDD1_FD_80071 | JGI IMG/M metagenome (GOLD analysis project Ga0114129, IMG submission 80071) | Populus rhizosphere microbial communities from Tennessee, USA - Rhizosphere MetaG P. deltoides SRZDD1 (version 2) (version 2) | ecosystem: Host-associated > Plants > Roots > Rhizosphere >...
CACGTCTCGTCGGCGCTGGCGGGCATGCTCAACGGCGCGACGCCGCTCTTCGCCGCCCTCATTGCCAGCCTGCTGGCCCGGCGCGCGCCGTCACGCCAGGTTGCGCTGGGCCTCGCGATTGGATTCGCCGGCGCCGTTCTGATCGCGCTCCCCGGCCTCTCCGATCTGGCGACGATGAGCGGACAGACCGGCGGCGTGTTGATGATCTTGTCGGCGCTCGTGTCCTATGCGTTCGCGTACAGCCTCGCGCGGCCGCTGCAGCAACGAAACGGTGCACTGCCGGTAATCTGGCGCGCGCTCGGCGTCGCGCTCGTGCTCACCGCACCCTTCGGCGCGCCGGCGCTCCCGGGAGCGCACTGGACGGCACGCTCGCTCGGATCGCTCCTCGCCCTCGGCGCGCTGGGCACAGGCGTGGCCTATGCGATGCTCGCGACGGCGGCCGGACGCCTGGACGCCACGCGCGCATCCGCGAACAATTTCATCATTCCGGTCGTGTCGTTGCTCCTTGGCGTGAGCATCCGCCACGAACAGGTCAGCAGCCTCTCGATCGTCGGCGCCGCGATCTGTCTCACCGGCGCGTGGTTGATCAAACCGACCGGCGTTCGCACCGAAAGGGCTCCGGCGAGGCAAGCTGCCGTGCAATGAACCACGCGTCGAGCCGGCCACGCGCAGCGTGACGGACGCTGGTGTTAGCATTTGACGGTTCTTCCAAAGGAGCTGATGTGTTTCGAACAGCCGTCGTTGCCCTCGCTGTCGCTGTTTGTGCAGACGCATCGGCACAATCGGTCGTCCGCACCGCGGATCCGATCAAGCGCGGGCTGAAGCTGACTGACTTTCCGCGGACGATCAAGGTCACGAACAACGTCTACACCTACGAGGACTTTCACGCCGGCGACGAGAAATTCACGACGACCAACATGTTCGTCGTCACCGACGAAGGCGTGCTCGTCGCCGACGGCCAGGGCAGCGTGCCGGAAACCAAGGGACTCGTGGATGCGATCGCGAAGGTCACGAGCCAGCCGATTAAGTACGTCGTCATCTGTTCCGACCACGGCGATCACACAGCCGGCAATTCCGCCTTCCCCGCCGGCGTCACCTACATCATCCATCCGACGTCGAAAGCGATTCTCGACCGCGCGGCGAACAGCTGGAAGCCGCCCGCCAACGCCGTGCTCGTCCCGGATCGACATTCGTTGAAGCTGGGCGCCGAGGAGATCGACATCATCTTTCTCGGTCGCGCGCATACCGGCGGCGATCTCAGCGTCAGCCTGCCGCGCCGGAAGATTCTGTTCCTGAGCGAGACATTCCTGAACCGCGTCTTCCCGGCGATGCGATCGGCGTACCCGACGGAATGGCTGAAGGCTTTGGACCGCGCGGAAGCGATGAAAGCCGACGTCTACATCGCGGGCCACGGATTTACCGAGTCGGGGCCAGTTTCGAGAGAGGAGCTTCGCGAGTACCACAAAGCGGTCGAGGCGGTGATCGCCGAGGCCACACGACTTCACACAGCAGGCGTCCCGGTTGAGGAAGCCGTGAAGCAGGCGCAATTCGGTCGGTACTCAGAGTGGACACTTTCCAGATCGCAAGCACCGATCGCGGTTCGAAGGGTGTACGCAGAGCTGGACAAGAAGCTGCAATGACACTCCCCACGTTCGACGACGTGGAGAGTGCCGCGAAGCAGATCGAAGGAGTCGCGCACCGCACACCTGTCGTGTCGTCGCGAACGATCGACGCTCGCACAGGCGCGCAGCTTTTCTTCAAATGCGAGAACCTGCAGCGCGCGGGCGCCTTCAAGTTCCGCGGCGCCTACAACGCGTTGTCCAGGCTCTCCGCCGAGGAGCGACGCCGTGGCGTCGTGACCTTCTCATCCGGTAACCACGCGCAGGCGATCGCCCTTGCCGGACAGGTCCTCGACATCCCTCGGGTGATCGTGATGCCGTCGGATGCACCGTCCGTGAAACGGATCGCAACCGAGGGCTACGGCGGCGAAGTCGTGCTGTACGACAGGGACCGTGAGGATCGCGAAGCCATCGGCCGCCGTCTGGCGCGCGAGCGCGGGCTCACGCTCATTCCTCCATACGATCACACGCACGTCATTGCGGGCCAGGGCACGGCCGCTCGCGAGCTGATCTTGGAAGTCGGGGAGCTCGACTATCTGTTTGTCCCCTGCGGAGGCGGCGGACTCTTGTCGGGATCGTCAATCGCCGCAAAGGCGCTGACACCGAAGTGCAAGGTTGTTGGCGTAGAGCCGGCAGCAGGCGACGATGCGACGCGATCGTTTCGAACCAGGACGCTCCAGCGAGTGGACAACCCCAGAACAGTCGCCGACGGCGCCCGTACGCCTTCGCTCGGCGCCCTGACTCTTCCGCTCGTGCTTGAGCACGTCAGCGACATGGCCACGGTGGATGACCAGACGCTACTGAGAACGATGTTCGATCTCTGGGAGCGGCTCAAGCTCGTCGTCGAACCGACCGGCGCGCTCGGCGCAGCGGCAGCGATCGAAGGGACGACACCAATCCGCGGGGCGCGCGTGGGCATCGTGCTGAGCGGTGGAAACGTAGATTTTTCGCAGGTTGCGCAGTGGATGGCCATGCGCTGAAAGACGGACCCTGCAGGGACCGAAGCACGAACCCGATTAGCCGCTTTTGAACCAGGCCCGCACCTGGCGCGCCACGTTCGGAGACGCCGTGCGCAGATCGCTCTCCAGTCTTCTGAGATCGTCGATTGTGTCAACGTCGTACCCGCGTCGAATCAAGCGCGGCTCGATGCCGGCACGATCTGCCGCGCGGAGCGTGTCGGTGAGCACGCTAGGACTCCCCCACTCGATACCCTGAAACAGCTGCGGATGCATCGTCCGCATCCCGATCAAGTAATAGCCGCCGTCATCGGCAGGACCAAGGACAACGCCTCGAGACGCATCGAGCGCTTCACAAGCTTCTGTGATATGTCCCGCAGTCAGAAGCGGCATGTCGGTCCCGACCAGGATCGCGGTCTCGAACTGACCCGCTGTCAACAGATGCTCGATCGCCGCGAGCATCCGCTCGCCGAGATCGTGGCCGCGCTGCGCAACGCACGTCAATCGATCTCCGGACAACGCGCGGATCTCGTCCTTCGCATCAGCCGGTGTGAAGAACACGACGGCGCTTGCGCCGGGTGCACTCTCGACAATGTTGAGCGTGTCCGTGAGCAGGGCCTTGCGAAGCGAAAGAAGCCGATCGGCCGGCAGGTGCGCAGCGAGCCGGGTCTTGCCATCCGCGGATGGCGCACGCGCCATCACGCCCACGCCAACGGTCACGCGGTCGCGCGCGCCGGCGATGTAGCCGGCTTCGTTCGCCAGCGCGCCCACCAGACTCTGAACCCGAGCAGCAATCCGACGACGATGCCGTAAGCAAGCGGACGGCTGATATCGGCTTTCACCAGCCACCAGTAGTGAATGACGGCGAGGACACCAGTTGCGTAGATCAGGCGATGGAGCCGATTCCAGCGGCGGCCGCCGAGGCGGCGGATCATTCCGGCAGTCGACGTCGCCGCCAGCGGCACCATCGTCATCAGCGCGGTGAAGCCGACTGTGATGTACGGGCGCTTGTAGATGTCCTCTCCCACGGCTTTCGCAAGGTTACGGACCGTCGTCCATGCAACGATGCCGTTGGGAAAGTCGAGCGACGCAAACCGATCGGCGATGACGTAGGTCAGGAAATGGAGCGTGCCGTAGAAGAACGCAAACAGTCCCGCCATGCGACGAAACCGAATGACGGCATTCCAGCCGGTCACTCTCCGAAGCGGCGTCATCGCGAGGGTGATGCAGACGAATCGAATCGTCCACACACCCGTTTCGTTGGTCAGGTCGCTGAGAGGATTCGCGCTGAGGTTTCCTGTGAGCCCGGCCCAGACGAGCCAGGCGCACGGAACAAGACTGGCGAGAAAGACGATCGGCTTGAGGATTCTAATAATGCTTCCTCAGATCCATGCCGGAATACAGGCTCGCCACCTGATCGCCGTACCCGTTGAAGAGCATCGTCTTGCGCATGAAGAACTCGCCGATGCGGCGCTCCTGCGCCTGACTCCACCGCGGGTGATCGACGGCGGGGTTCACGTTGGCGTAAAAGCCGTACTCGTTCGCAGCCTGCAGCTGCCAGCTGTTCATCGGCTCCTTCTCGACGAACTCGATCTTGACGATCGACTTGATGTGCTTGAAGCCGTACTTCCAGGGCACGGCGAGGCGCAGCGGCGCGCCGTTCTGTTTGGGCACCACCTCTCCGTAGAGACCGACCGTGAGAATGGTGAGCGGATGCATTGCCTCGTCCATGCGCAGACCTTCGACGTACGGCCACCGCAGGACAGGGTCGCGAACGCCAGGCATCTGCTTCGGGTCGTACAGCGTGGTGAACTTGACGTACTTCGCCTTCGACGTCGGCTCGCACTTCTTGATGAAATCCGAAAGCGGGAATCCGACCCACGGGATGACCATCGACCATCGCTCGACGCAACGATGCCGGTAAATGCGATCTTCGAGCGTCTGGCCCTTGAGGATGTCTTCCATGTGCCAGGCCGCTTTCTTGTTGCACTCGCCGTCCACGACGACGGTCCATGGCTCGGGGTTGAACTTCCCGACGCTTAGCGACGGCGAGTCTTTGTCGACGCCGAACTCGTAGTAGTTGTTGTAGGTCGTGATCTCTTCCCACCTGTTCAGCTTGTCGACCTTCGGATCGACGTTGAACGCGCCGGGTTTGACGTTCTCGAGCTTTCGACCGCGCGGAGCCGGCGTGGCCGCGTGAAGCACTTCAGAGCCGATGACGCCGAAGGCTGCCGCCGCCGCAGTCCCACCCGCCGCTTGAATGAATTGGCGACGATTGAGATACGTCGTTTTGTCCGTGATCTCGGAGCTTCGGATGCCCGAAGGGCGCTTGATCAACATACGTCAATTATACGAGCCGTCTGGGATCGACACCGGCGAAATACAGCAGAATCAGCCTGAGGTGACGTCCCGTCCGCCGCACCCATCCGTCTTCTTCCCAGCGCCGTGCTGAGGTGATCGCCGCCTGCGGCGCGAGAAAGAGACGGCCGCGCCGGCGAAGGCGACGGACCAGATCGACATCTTCCAGGATTGGCCAATCCGCATAACCCCCGAGCTGTGCAAAAGCTTCCCGCCGAACGAACAACGCCTGGTCGCCGTAAGGCAGACCAAGTAGGCGGACGCGCAGGCGCACACCGAGCTCGATCACCCGGGCGGCGGGCGATCGCGAGTCGAGCGCGAAACGGAAGCAGCCCGCATTGACGCGAGGCTCCGCGTCCGCGCGCGCCACCGCGCCCGGCCATCCGGGCGTCAGCTGCGTGTCCGCGTGAAGAAACAGGATCCAATCACCGCGCGCGACCGCTGCGCCGGCGTTCATTTGCCGCGCGCGACCGCGCGGCGCGGTTACCCACACGAGATCGGGGTGCGCGGCGCGAAGCGTGTCCGACGATCGGTCGCCATCGGCAGACGCGATGATCACTTCGGCTCCAGCGAAATCTGTGGCCGCCAGCGTACGTTCGAGCGCGTCGGCGTCGCGAAAGACGGGGATAACGATGCTAATCAGCAATATCAGGAACCAGAGTCATTGTTGAAAAGTGCTACGCTCATCCGTTGGACACGATGATGGCTAGCTCAACCAAAGAAAGCTACCCGCAACTGCTGTCGCTCGCCGTTCACGAATTCAGAACCCCGGCCAGCGTGGTCGGCGGTTACCTCCGTATGCTTCAGCGCGACGCTGCCGGCGAACTCAACGACCGGCAGCGCAAGATGATCGACGAAGCCGAGAAATCGTGCGCGCGCATCGTGGCCCTCATCGCCGAGCTGAGCGATGTCTCCAAGCTCGACAGCGGCCTCATCACGCTGGCGCGCCAGCCCGTGAACATTTTCGCCCTCGTGTCCGAAGTGGCCGAGCATGTGCAAGAGGCCAGGGATCGCGATGTACGACTCGAGGTGCGCGGCGACAGCGATGGAGCGGGGATTGAAGGCGATGTCACGCGCCTCCGCAATGCGTTCGACGCAATTTTCAGGGCAGTTTTGCGCGAGAAGAGCGGCCCGTGCACGGTCGTCGCCGATCGCCGCCGTGAAACACACGAGGGACACGCGAACGCTGTGGTGATCGTCAGCGAAGCAGACACTGTACAGACCGCATACGATCGCGACCGTGGCGCATTCGACGAAAAGCGTGGCGGTCTCGGACTCGCGCTGCCGTTGGCGCGCCGCGTGATCGAAGGCCACGGCGGCCGAATCTTCGCGCCAGCGCCTCTCGGGGCTGCGGCCGACGACGCCGTGTCGAGAGGATCCGCTATCATCACGTTGCCCCTCACGGAGTCAATCGATTGAAAAAACCCTACGTCGCCATCGTCGATGACGACTCCGCCTTCGCGAACTACCTTCGCACGTTCCTGTCCCTTCGAGGCTACGACACCCGTTCGTACTCGCGCGGCGACGAGCTGCTCGCTTCAGTCAAACAGGGCGATCCACCGGATGTCGTGCTGCTCGACGTCATGATGCCTGGCATGAACGGCCTCGAAACGTTGCGCGCGCTGAAGGCGGCGAAGTCGGATCTTCAAGTGATCATGCTCTCGGGACGCGAGCAGGCAGCCACCATCGTCGAAGCCGTGCGCCTGGGCGCCGCGGACTACGTGGTCAAGCCTGACGATCCCGAAGGCCTCGGCGAAATCGCCCTCGACGCGGCCCTCAAGAGCGCGATCGAGAAGACCCGGCTCGTCTCGGAGATCACGGAACTGCGGCGGCAATTGAGCGACGACCAGGATCGGGCGTTCCTCTTTTGGGGCGACAACCCCGACATGAAGACCATCGCCACCGTCATCGAACAGGTATCTGACAGCGACGTCACCGTCCTGATTCGCGGCGAGAGCGGTGTGGGCAAAGAGCTCGTGGCGCGCGCGATTCACCAGCGATCGCTGCGGCGCGATCGGCCGTTCGTGAAAGTGAATTGTGCGGCGCTGCCGGCCGAGCTGCTGGAGAGCGAGTTGTTCGGCCACGAGAAAGGCGCATTCACGGGCGCGGCGACGACACGGGTCGGCAAATTCGAGCAGGCGGACACGGGAACGATCTTTCTCGACGAAATCGCCGAAATGAAAGGCGCCCTTCAGGCGAAGCTGCTGCATGTGCTGCAGGATGCACAGTTCACGAAGCTCGGCAGCAACAAGTCGATCACTGTCGATGTCCGCATCGTGGCCGCGACCAACCGCGACCTCGAGACGATGATGCTGCGCGGCGAATTCCGTGAGGATCTGTACTATCGGCTGAAAGTCATCGAGGTTACGGTTCCTCCCCTCCGCGAACGGCGCGGAGAGATCGCCAATCTGACCGAGTTTTTCATCGATCGCTACGCCCGCCGCTACAACCGGCCGCAGCGGGAGCTGTCTCCTGAGCTCGCGCAACTGTTCCAGTCGTACGAGTGGCCCGGCAATATCCGGGAGCTCGAGAACATGATCAAACGCATCGTCATTCTTCAGGACGAATCGCTCGTGATACGGGAGATGTCCCGCGCGCCACGGACAGTCGTGGCTTATGCCGGCGCCGGTGTCGGGGATTCAAACGGCGTCGTCACAGAGGAGCCCGATGATCTCGACGGCGAGGGCTCCGACGACGAGTCGCAACCTGATGTGCCGGTCGTCATGGCGCCGGCCGGATCACGCCTCGCAGACGTAGCGAAGGCGGCCGCGGTGAAGGCCGAACGGGCCATCATCGAGGACACGCTGAAGCAGGTGCACTGGAATCGACGCCGCGCCGCAGAGCAGCTTGGCGTCAGCTACAAGACGTTGCTCAACAAAATCAAGGAGTGTGGCATCAGCAGGAAATAGTCGGAACGTTCCTTCCAAACGGATTCGATTTTCCGGTCAGATCCCACAGCAAATCTCTTCCATATCGTTCGAAGTTCCTTCTTTTGGAGAGATCGTTCCGCTGTGGCACCCGCATTGCTCATCTGCAGGACGTGTCCAGCAACAACCTCAGCCGGAAAGAACTCATCATGGTCGTGGACGACGATCCGTCGATGTGCAGGTTCCTCGAGGCGTTTCTCGCCGAGCGAGGACATGCGGCCATCACGATCGGCAGTGCGGAAGAAGCCGTTGCAAGATACCAGGAAGAGCGGCCTGCGGCTGTCATCCTCGACGTCGTGATGCCGGGGACCATGGATGGGCTGGATGCGCTCGCGGCCTTCAAGCGGATCGACCGCAACGTACCCGTGATTGTGGTTTCTGGCCAAGGTCGTACGGCGAACGTAGTCCAGGCAATGAAGCTCGGCGCGGGGACTTCGTCAGCAAGCCATTCGACGGGAGCGATCTCGAGGTCCCGCTCGCACACGCGCTGCGCCAGCACCGGCTCGCGCGCGACATGTCGTCGCTGCGCGAGCAACTTCCACCACAGTCCAGGCCGCACGCCCTTCATTTCGGTCAATCGAAGTGTATGGCGGAAGTCCGGGAACGTCTCGAGCACGCCGCGAAGACTGACGTGGCCGTCATGATCCGTGGAGAGACCGGCACCGGAAAAGAGCTTGTCGCGCGCGCAGTCCACCATTCCTCGCCGCGAAGCGACAAGCCGTTCGTGAAGGTGCACTGCGCGACGCTGCCGACCGAGGTCCTGGAGTCGGAGCTCTTTGGGTTCGAACGTGGCGCGCGCATGGGTGCCATCCAGCACAAGCCCGGCAAGTTCGAGTTCGCGAACCAGGGAACGCTCTTCCTCGATGAAATCGGAGGCATGAGCTCTTCGCTCCAGTCGAAGCTCGTCGTCGCCCTTCAGGCGCGTGGATTCTCGCGGCTCGGCGGCACGCAGCACTTGCCATTCGACGTACGAGTGATTGCGGCAACGAGCCACGACCTCGAACAGGCCCTTGCCGACGGCCGGTTCCGCGAGGACCTCTATTCGCTGCTGAACATCGTTTGCATCACCGTGCCGCCCTTGCGCGATCGGCGCGACGACCTGCCGATGCTCGTCGAGCATTTGCTTCGGACGTACTCGGTGCAGTACAACAGACGCTGCGCCGGCGTGTCCGCCGAGATGATGCGTCTGTTCATGGACTACAACTGGCCCGGCAACGTACGAGAGCTCGAGCGTTTCATCAACCGGCTGGTTGTCAGCGGCTCGGAGTCGACGATCCTCAGCGAAATCACCCAACAAATGGAGATGGCTTCGCATCGAATCTCGGCGCCGCAGCCAGCACATCCCGTGCCGCCCGCGACGTCTCTTGCGCGGGCGGCCTCTCCGCCGCGGACGTCACCGGCGGCTGCCGTCGAAGCGGGAAACTATTCGCTCAAGGATATTTCTCGGACGGCCGCCCGCGAAGCGGAGCGGGAGTTGATTCTCAAGATGCTCCAACAGACGCATTGGAACCGCAAAGAGACGGCGGAGATTCTGGGGATCAGCTACAAAGCACTGCTCTATAAGATCAAAGAAAACGGGCTCGACAAGACCGTATGAACGTGGCGAACCCGAGCGCGTTCTATGAAGAGGGCTCGAAGCTTCTCAGCGCGGGCGCCTTCGAGTTCATGCTTCAAAGCGAGCTCAAACGCGCCGTCCGTTCACAGAACTATCTGACGCTCGTCACCGTCGAGGCGAGTCGAGAGTGGGAAGGGATGACGGTGACCGCCGACGATGGCACGCTGCAGGAGATGGCGCAGATCATCGGCAGCCAGGTCCGCGACACCGACCTGTTGGGCCACACCGACAAGGGCACGCTCGCGCTCGCGCTCCTCGAAGCGGACTTCGAGCACTCCGAGCGCGTCATCAACCGCCTGGCTTCGTACATCGAGAACTACGAGTTTCCCAACCCGCTGCGGATCGCAGTGGGCGCCGCTTCGTACCCTACGCATGCCGTCGATGTCAGCTCGTTGAAACAGCAGGCGCTGTCGCGGCCGCTGGCAAACTGGCGCGCCGGCCTTCGGCGAGACGCGGCCGATCAGATCTGATCGTCACTTCCACGACAATCAGCGTTGGGATGCCGCCGGCTTCCGATCATTGGCAGTCGACGCATCCGGCGCGTCGAGCGGTTCGAGCTTGATGATCGACGCGCCGTGGTTGCTGCCGACCCAGAACGTCACCGGGGTCGTGCGATTCTCGACGAACACGCGCCGCACGTTGGTCGAGCGCGGCAGGAGGTACTCCGTGAACTGTCCGCTCGCCGGCTCGAGCCGCTGAATCCGATCGTTGTACTCGTTTCCACTCCAGACGTGGCCGTTCTTGTCGGCCGTCGCGTCGTACGGCCAGCTGCCTGGCGTCGGCGCGGCCCATTCCTGAAAGCGTTGGGTTCGTGTGTCGAACATTCCTATCCGGTCGCCGTTGTTCTCGCCGAACCAGAGGCGATCCTGCGAGTCCATCATGCCGCGACGCGGCCCAGACCGCGCAGTGGGCGTTTTGAAGATCTGAATCTCGCCCGTCTTCGCATCGATGCGGCCGATATCCTCGCTGCCCATCACCAGGAAGTGCCCGTTGTTCCTGGAGTCGGGAATCACGTCGTAGACGTTGGGACGCGGAATCTTGTACGGCTCGAACACCTCGAATCGGCCCGACGCGAGATCCAGACGGAGCACCGTATAGGTGCCCGCATCCTGCAGCCAGACTTTTCCGTCCACGTTCGATCGCTCGGGGCTGACCTGATTGATTTGAACGTGCGGGCCGTTCAATTCGGGAGGAAGGCTCCAGGTCCGGAACGTTTCGGTCTTCCGTTCGAACTTCGCGATGCCTCCCTGGAACTGCATCCCGAGCCACGGGTTTTCATCCGCATCGAAGCGCAAGCCAAGAATGCCGGCAGGCGCTTCCGGCTTCAGCATCGGCACCGCATATTCGGTGATCGTTCCGTTCGTGGGGTCGAGCGTGCCGAGGATCTGCTCGCCAAAACTGGCGTACCAGACCAAGCCTTTCGAATCGACGATCACGTCGTGCGGCTGCCGGGTCCGCTGCGGCAGGTCGTACTCCGTGTAGATCACCTGCGTCGCTTTGCCCTTCGGCCGCGGCAGCGTTTTGAGCGCATAGCTCCATTGCGGGCCGGCGCTCAAATTGATCGTCGCGAGGTATTCGGCCTGTCGCCGCCACGCTGCACGCCGCTGCTCCGGAGCATCAGGCCCGGGGCCCAGCCGAGGCGCCGGAAGCTTCTGGATCTTCAGCGGAAACGACAGTTGTGGATACGTAGCCATCCGCTCGATCACCGAAAGCATCTGGTCCGCGTCGTATCGCGTGCGAAGGATTCGCTCCAGCGTGTGGCAGTGGGTGCACGGCCGGATGGATGCTTTCTGCGCATCGGTGCCCGGGATGCTGGCCAGCCATTCAGCATTCGAAAGCTGCGCTGCAAGATCGACCGCTTTCCGCAGCCTCAGATCCTTCACCGTCGTTTTGTTCGCGGCGACGACCGCCGACCCGTGATCCTCCAGATCGAACCCCGCCGCTCGGATGCGAACGGCATAGGTGCCAGGCGTCACCTTCGCCCGAGGGAAACGATACCGACCCTGTTGGTCGGTGACCGCGGTGACGGTCATCGGCGAGTCCTTTTTCTTGATGCTCACGAGGACACCTTCCATCGGGCCCTCGGCCGCCGACGTCACCTGTCCGGAGAGTGCGATCGGATCTTGACCCTGCGCCTGCAGAAGATCGCCGGTCGCTGAACCAAAGAGCACTGCGACTATGGCCGGGAGCAGCACCACGAGTCTCGACCTCATTGGAACCTCCAGAGGTGGCCGCACCGCGCGCGCCACAGCCGAAGTCACGACGACGAACGCAGAACACGCAGAGAATAACCCGTCACCTGCGATTTCCGCGAGTTCTGCGTTTAACGTACGTCCTTCCAGTTCTTCCCAGCCTGGATTTGCTTCGCGAAACATGTCCGCGCGCGGCTGTAAGCGTTGACGAGCGCACCGACCGACACGGGTTGGCGGAGCTCGGTGTCTGAAGGACATGCCGCGCGCGGTTGAGGTTTGAACGCCGGACGTTGAGCGGCGGCCGCGGGCGCCGGCTGCTCCCCGGCGAAGTAGATTGCGGCGCCTTCCCTCACCCACGCGGGCCGTTTTTCCAGTGTGGCGTCGGTCATGACGTGTACGAGCTCGTGGCGGATCGTGCGATCGAGTACGCCGCGATCGCGCAACGTCGCAAGCGGCAGGACATGCACTTCGCCGTTGATGAGCGTCCCGGACGTGAACCACGGCTGCCCGGTGACCTTCTCGTAATCGTCAGTGGTTGGATGAAAGCGCAGGGTCACGCGGGTCGGCGTTGCGATACCGAGGGTGCGGGCCAATTCGTCCCGCGCGCGGATCGTCGCACGAACAATCGCCGATCGCTCCCCCTCGTCGCCGTCAGGCAGCGAGACGACGACCGCAGCCGTCCCTGATGGCAGTGTTTTCGAGGCATCGGAGACGGGGCTGTTGGGAGTTGA
>Ga0114129_10011856_pt1 | contig 12398 bp, 13 predicted proteins | sample RhiMetdeltSRZDD1_FD_80071 | JGI IMG/M metagenome (GOLD analysis project Ga0114129, IMG submission 80071) | Populus rhizosphere microbial communities from Tennessee, USA - Rhizosphere MetaG P. deltoides SRZDD1 (version 2) (version 2) | ecosystem: Host-associated > Plants > Roots > Rhizosphere >...
GGCGAGCCGCCGCGCGAAGATCTCGCCGCCGAGGCGCGCGAGTTCATCCGCTTCGAGACGGCCAGCCCCACCTGGTCCGTTCCGGCGGATCTGGCCAAGGCCGTCGGCTCGTTCGGCGAGGCGCTGGCGGCGGCCGACGAGCCGGCGCTGCAGCGGTGGCTCGCCGACGGGCTGGTCCTCGCCGCGACGCCGTGGACGCTCCTGCGCGGCGTCCGCCATTCCGGGTACCGGATCACCGCCTTCGCTCGGCTCGGCAACCAGCGGCTCGTGAAGACGAGGCTCGACGGGCCGGGGTGCTCGGCGGTGGTCACCGCGCGCTGGGTGTCGACACCGGAAGGCTGGCGCGCGGCCGCGCTCGACGCCGCCCGCGACGCCGCCGGTCCGGCCTGATCTGCGTTGATCCGCGCGGTCCTGGTCGCCAATCGAGGGGAGATCGCGCGCCGCGTCTTCCGCGCCTGCCGTCAGCTCGGTCTGAGGACCGTCGCGGTCTACTCCGAGGCCGATCAGGGTGCGCCTCACGTGCGCGACGCGGACGAGGCCGTGGCGATCGGCGGCGCACCAGCTCGGGAGAGCTACCTGAACACCGATCGGATTCTCGCGGCCGCCCGGCAGGCGCGGGCCGACGCGATTCACCCGGGCTACGGCTTTCTCTCCGAGAGCTGGCGCTTCGCCGACGCCGTCCGGCAGGCGGGCCTCGTGTTCGTCGGTCCGACACCCGACGCCATCCGGAAGATGGGGGACAAGATCGAGGCCCGGAGGCTCATGTCCGCCGCCGGCGTGCCCGTGCTCCCCGGGAGCTTCGAGCCCGTCGCCGACGTCGCCGGGGCGGAGGCCGCGGCGCGGGCCGTCGGGTTCCCCGTCATGCTGAAGGCCGCGGCGGGCGGCGGAGGCATCGGCATGGCGCGGGTCGCCGGAGCCGGTGATCTGGCGGCGGCGTTCGCCACGGCCGCGAGGCGCGCGCAGGCCGCGTTCGGAACCGGCGAGCTCTACGTCGAGCGCTATCTCGAGCGCCCGCGGCACGTCGAGGTCCAGGTGTTCGGCGACGCGTCGGGGACGGTCGTGCACCTGCACGAGCGCGAGTGCTCGATCCAGCGCCGCCATCAGAAGCTCGTGGAGGAATCGCCGGCGCCCGGCCTGCCGCCCGCGGTGAAGTCCGGGCTCACGGCGGCCGCGGTTGCCGGCGCGCGGGCGATCGGCTACACCAACGCCGGAACCATGGAATTCCTCGTGGACGAGAGCGGCGGCTTCTACTTCCTCGAGATGAACGCCCGCTTGCAGGTCGAGCACCCGGTGACGGAAGAGGTGACCGGCCTCGACCTCGTCGTGGCCCAGCTGCGGGTGGCCGGCGGCGAGCCTCTACCGTGGCGCCAGGACGAGATTCCGCAGCGCCGCGCGGCGATCGAGTGTCGCGTGTATGCTGAGGACCCGTCGAAGGGCTTCCTGCCGTCGCCGGGGACGCTGACGAAGCTCGAGCTGCCCTCCGGAGAGGGAATCCGGATCGAGTCCGGCGTGGAAGCTGGAACCACGGTGTCGGTGCACTACGATCCCTTGCTCCTCAAGCTGGTCGCGCACGGGGCCACGCGCGCGCAGGCGCTGGAGCGGATGGACTGGGCGCTCGCGACGTGCGTCATCGAAGGCCTGAAGACGACGATCCCGTTCCTTCGGCGGATCGTGGCGAGCGACGAGTTCGGCTCGGGCCGAGTTCACACGCAGCTGCTCGAACAAGGAGCCTTCAATGGCTGAGGAGATCAAGGCGCATATCACGGGGGTCGTCTTCCAGATCACCACGAAGCCGGGCGACCGCGTGGCGGCCGGCGACGCGGTGATCGTGCTCGAGTCGATGAAGATGGAGATCCCCGTCGAGGCGCCGCGCGCCGGCGCGGTCAAGGAGATCAGGGTGCAGGAGGGACAGACCGTCCAGGAAGGCGACGTAGTCGCCGTGCTGGAGTAGGGAGGCCTCGATGAGTGTCCACATGTTCAGCGAGCTCTACGCCTACCATCGCTGGGCCAACCGGCGGCTCTTCGATCACGCGAGCTCGCTAGGCGAGGAGTTGGTGTCGCGCGACGTGGGCAAGCAGTTCAGCTACACGACCGTCCGGCGCATGTTCGGCCACCTCTACGGGGCCGACTGGATCTGGCTGGCCCGCTGGAAGGGCGCGGCGACCACGACGGTCCCGGGGGACGAGTTCAAGACGCTCGCCTCGATCCGCGCGCCGTGGGACGAGCTCGAGCGCGAGCAGCGGAGCTTCGTGGAGGGGCTGGCGCCGGCCGATCTCGAGCGCGTCATCGAGTACCGGAACCAGGAAGGTAAGCAGCTTCGCGCGCAGCTGTTCCCGCTCCTGCAGCACGTGGCGAACCACGCGACTCATCATCGGAGTGAGATCGCCACGATGATCACGATGATCAAGGGCTCGCCGCCGGACAGCGGGCTCAATACCTACCTGCTGGCAAACCAGTAGGCGAGCGCGGAACAGCGGGAGGAAGGACGCGGGGGCCCACGAGGGCCCCCGACCTGAGCTCAGCTCTCGATGAAGGCGCGGAGGTTGCGGCCGCGGAGCGGGTGCCGCAGCTTCCGGAGGGCCTTGGCCTCGATCTGCCGGATACGCTCGCGGGTCACGTCGAAGCGCTTGCCGACCTCTTCGAGGGTGTGCTCGCCCTCCTCGCCGATGCCGAAGCGTAGCCGCAAGATCTCCTTCTCCTTCGGCGACAGCATCGACAGCGCCCGCTCGACCTGCGTGGTCAGATCCTGGTTGAGCAGGGACTCGTTCGGCGAGCCTGCCGACTTGTCCTCGAGGAAATCGCCGAGCTCGGAATCTTCCCCGATCGGCGTTTCCAGCGAGAGCGGCCGGCGCGACGACTCGAGGATGAGCCGGACCTTCTTGGCCGGCACTCCGGTGCGCTGGGCGAGCTCCTCCGGAGTCGGCTCGCGCCCGATCTCGTTCACGAGATTGCGGTTCACACGCGAGATGCGGTTGAGCGTCTCCACCATGTGGACCGGGATCCGGATCGTCCGCGAGTGATCGGCGATGGCTCGCGTGATCGCCTGGCGGATCCACCAGGTCGCGTACGTCGAGAACTTGAAGCCGCGCCGGTACTGGAAGCGATCGACGGCCTTCATCAGGCCGATGTTGCCCTCCTGCACCAGGTCGAGCAGGGAGAGATCGCTCCCGAGGTAACGCTTGGCGACCGAGACGACCAGGCGAAGGTTCGCCTCCATCAGCTCGCGCTTGGCCTGGCGCACGGTGCGGTCGCTCCGCTCGATCTGCTCGAGCAGGGGACCGAGGTGCTTGCGCGGCAAACCGGCGCGCTTTTCGAGCGCGCGCAGCTCGCGCGCCGCCGCCGGGGCATGGCTGCGCCGGCTCGCCCGATCGAGCGTGCTGATCTGTTCCCAGCGCCGTCGCACCTGGGCGACGATGTCGTCGATCAGCGCGGGCTTGAGCGGCATGTCGGCGACGGTCTTCTGGATCGCCTGGCGGGCCGTGCCGATCGCCGCCGTGGCGTCCCGACGATAGACCGCCGACCGCCGCTTCGCCGTGAGTGACGCCTCGAGCTTTGCGATCTTGCGGACGAGCCGGCGGATGCGCTCGAAGGCCAGGAGCACGGGGCGAATGGCCTTGGGCTCGAGTTCGCCGCCTTCGGCCAGGACGATCACGTCATCAGCGGGAGTCTCGCCCCGCCGCATCTGATCGCCGACCGTGACGAGCGCCTCGACCGCCATCGGGATTCCGGCCAGGGTCCGACGAAGGGCGGTCTGGCCGACCTCGATGCGACGACCGATCTCGACTTCCTGAGCGGCGGTCAGCAGTGAGACCTTGCCGATCTCCTTCAGATACAGGCGGACCGGGTCCTCACCCTTGCTGGGGGACGGAGCGAACGTCTCCTCGACCGCAGGCTGAGGAGTTTCCTCTTCGTCGTCCTCGACAACCGGGGCCGCGTTTTCCCTGTCGTCTCTCGACGCCAGCTCAACCGATGCCGCCGAGGTTCCCTCAGAGGCTTCGCGAGTCTCTCTGAATGTCATCGTGTCACCCGGTTTCCTTTATGGAGGTTCTGATCTTCAGATGCTCCAACGCGTCCGAAAGTTTCACCTACCTGGACTTTCATCCCACTTCCACCGGGCCTAAGGAGCGGAACCGCCTAACCAGCACGCACCGCACGCCAAGAACTCGGTAGAAAGTGACCGGTAGAGCGTCTGCCAGGTCTCAGACCGACCTGTGGCTCGGGCTATTCAAGGTCTCCCGAGATCGTGTCTAACCGTAATGCGGCCCTCAGAGTTCCGCACTCGGGTATTTCCCTCACTTCGCGGAAGCCAAGCCCGGAGAGGGGTAGAATCGACGTCCGTGGTATCTCCTAGCGCAAGCTACAGCTTCATCGTCAGATTGCAGATCGCCAACCGCCCCGGGATGCTCGGTCGCGTGGCATCGGCGATCGGCGACGCCGGGGGCGACATCGGCGCCGTGGACCTGGTCGAGACCACTCGCGAGCGAACCGAGCGCGACATTACCGTCAAGGCGCGCGACAGCGTCCACGCCCAGCAGATCGTCAGCCGGCTCAGGCGGCTGTCGGGAATCCGCGTCGGCCCAATCTCCGATCGCACGTTTCTCATGCACCTCGGTGGCAAGATCGAGGTCCGCAATAAGGTGGCCATTCGCACCCGCGACGATCTGTCGATGGCTTACACCCCCGGAGTGGCCCGTGTGTGCCTGGCGATCCGGGACGATCGTCAGCGCGCCTTCTCGCTGACGATCAAGCACAACACCGTCGCCGTGGTGACGGACGGCACGGCGGTGCTCGGTCTCGGCGACATCGGGCCCGAGGCGGCCTTGCCGGTGATGGAAGGCAAGGCGATGCTCTTCAAGGAGTTCGCCGGGGTCGACGCCTTCCCGATCTGTCTGGCCACCAAGGATGTGGACAAGATCGTCGAGACGGTGAAGCTCGTGTCCCCGGCGTTCGGCGGCATCAACCTCGAGGACATCGCCGCCCCGCGCTGCTTCGAGGTCGAGGAGCGGCTCCGGAAGGAGCTGGATATCCCCGTCTTCCACGACGACCAGCACGGCACGGCGGTCGTCGTCCTGGCGGCCCTGCTCAACGCCTTGAAGATCGTCCGCAAGGACGCCCGGCGCATCCGCGTGGTCGTCACCGGGGTCGGCGCCGCCGGCACCGCGACCATCAAGATCCTCCAGGCAAGCGGTGTTCGGGACATCGTGGGGGTCGACGAGCACGGCATCATTCATCGCGGCCGCACCCAGGGAATGGACTTCATGAAGAAGTGGGTCGCCGTCGCGACCAATCCCCGCCGGATCACGGGTAGCCTCGGCGCGGCGCTCGAGGGCGCCGACGTGTTCATCGGCCTCTCGGTCCCCGGGATCCTCACCGTGCGCGACCTCAAGCGTATGCGCCGTGACCCGATCGTCTTCGCCATGGCGAATCCCGATCCCGAGATCAGGCCCGAGGAAGCCGGCCGGCTCGCTCGGGTGATGGCGACGGGGCGCTCGGACTACCCCAACCAGATCAACAACGTGCTGTGCTTCCCCGGCTTCTTCCGCGGTCTCCTCGACGCCCGGGCTCGAGCGGTCAACGACGAGATGAAGCTGGCGGCGGCGCGGGCGCTGGCCGCGTGCGTGCGCCGCGACGAGCTCTCGGCCGAGTACATCATCCCCAGCGTGTTCAACAAAAGCGTGGCGCCCGCCGTGGCCCACGGGGTGACGCAGGCCGCGCACGAGACCGCGGCCGCCGGGCGGCGGCGAAGCCTCGGCATCGCCGGCAAGCGGTGACGCCCCGCTGGTCCGTCGTCATCCCGGCGTTCAACGAGGCGCTGCGGCTCCCTCCGTTCCTGGATACGGTCGTCGCGTACTTCGACGGGCGCGACGAGCACTACGAGGTCGTCGTGGTCGACGACGGCTCCAGCGACGGAACATCCGAGGCGGTGCTGGCGCGGCGGTACGGGTCGGTGCGAATCATCCGGCGGGAGATCAACGGCGGTAAGGGGACCGCGGTGCGCACGGGAATGCTGGCGGCCCGCGGGGCCTACCGGCTCTTCGCCGATGCCGACGGCGCCACGCCCATCCAGGAGCTGAAGCGACTCGAGGCGCCGCTGGTCACCGGCGCCGACGTCGCGTTCGGGTCGCGGGCCCTCCGCGATCCGGGCGTGTCGGTGGCGGCTCGGCGCCACCGGATGATCGCCGGACGCGTGTTCAACTGGCTCGTGGCGCGGCTGGGGCTCGAGGGCGTGGCCGACTCGCAATGCGGCTTCAAGGCCTTCACTGGCCCCGCCGCGGAGCGCCTCTTCCGGGCGCTGTCCACGTGGGGCTTCGCCTTCGACGTCGAGCTTCTCCTCCTGGCGCGTGCCGCCGGATATCGTATTGTCGAGGTGCCCGTGAACTGGGCCGATCAGTCCGGAAGCAAAGTCGGCGTGCTTCGACACGGGCCGGGGATGCTCCTCGAGATCCTCAGGGCCCGTCTTCGCGTGCGAAGGCAGCGGGCGAGGAGGCAGCGGTGACGTTCGCGAAGAGAGTCCAGGAGGTCGAGCCGTTCCTCGCGGTCGAGGTGGCCGAGCGAGCCCAGGAGCTGGAGCGGTCGGGCATCGACGTGGTCCATCTCGAGTTCGGCGAGCCCGACTTCGAGGCGCCTCCCGTCGTCCGCGACGCTCTCGAGCGCGCGATCAAGGACGGTCGCACGCGCTACGCGCATAGCCTCGGGATCCTGCCGCTTCGCGAGGCGATCGCCGAGCACTACGCCGGGACCTACGGCGTGACGGTCTCCCCGGATCAGATCCTCGTGACCGCTGGCACCTCCCCGGCGATGCTCCTGCTCTTCGGTCACCTGCTCGACGCGGGTGACGAGGTCGTGCTCAGCGATCCCTACTATGCGTGCTATCCGAACTTCATCCGCTATGCCGAGGGCCGTCCGGTCTACGTGGACGTGACCGAGAGCGACGGCTTTCAGTACCGGCCCGAGGCGATTCGCGAAAAGCTCGGGCCGCGCACCCGGGCCATCGTGATCAACTCGCCGGCGAACCCGACGGGGGCCGTGCTCTCCGCCGAGCGGATCGTGGCGATCGCCGAGCTGAGCCGCGGGGACGGCCCGTTCATCGTGTCCGACGAGATCTATCACGGGCTGAGCTACGCCGGACGGGACCGGACGGTCCTCGAGTTCACCGACCGGGCGTTCGTGCTCAACGGGTTCTCGAAGGCTTACGCCATGACCGGCTGGCGGCTCGGCTGGGTCATCGGCCCGCGGGAGCACATCCGGGCGTTGCAGACGCTCTACGGCAACTTCTTCATCTCGACGAACGAGTTCGTCCAGTGGGCGGGCGTCGCCGCGCTGCGCGAGGCGGGCGACGACAGCCGCCGATTCCGTGCGATCTTCGACGACCGGCGACGGGCGATGATCGCCGGGCTCCGGGGGATCGGCCTCGGCGTCGGCGCCGAGCCGACCGGCGCGTTCTACGTTCTGGCCAACGCGCGGCACCTGTCCCGCGATTCGGTCAGCCTTGCCCGCGAGATCCTGGAATCGAGCCACGTCGCGGTCACTCCCGGGGCGGCGTTCGGCGCCAACGCCGAGGGCTATCTGAGGTTCTCCTACGCCTCGTCGCTCGAGCGGATCCGGGAGGGCCTGAGCCGCCTCGAGCGGTTCCTGGCCGCACGCGCGTGAGAGAGTCGCGGGATGCCAAGCGGGCCAGGGCGCGGCAGATCGTTCGCGCGCTCAAGAAGGCTTATCCAGACGCGAAATGCGCGCTGAACTTCACGAGTCCACTCGAACTCCTGGTCGCGACGATTCTGTCCGCTCAGTGCACGGACGAACGGGTCAACATGGTGACCCCGGCCCTCTTCAAGAAATACCGGACCGCGCGCGACTACGCCGCAGCCGACACCGCCGCCCTCGAGGAGGACGTTCGGTCAACCGGGTTCTACAGGGCCAAGTCCCGGTCGATCGTCGGGATGGCCAAGGCCCTCATCGACCGGCACGGCGGGGAAGTGCCGAAGGATCGTGAGGCGCTGACAGAGCTGCCGGGGGTTGGTCTCAAGACGGCGAACGTGCTGCTGGGCAACGCGTTCGGTGAGCAGGCGGTCGCGGTGGACACCCACGTCTTCCGGGTTTCGCAGCGGCTCGGTCTGGCCCGCTCCGACGATCCCGACAAGATCCACGATCAGCTGGTCGACGTCCTGCCGAAGGCCGAGCTGACACTGACGACGCATCTCTTGCAGAGCCACGGGCGCCGTTGCTGCGCGGCCAAGAAGCCTCTGTGCCCGGCGTGTCCAGTGAAGTCGCTCTGTCCCTGGCCCGGTAAGACCAAGATCCAGGCCAAGATTCGTTGACAGGCCTCCTCCTCTCCTTTAGAGTATGGCGTCGCGCGAAATTGGTCCGTCTGGACGCCTATTTAGAGCCGTCAAGGGGAAGCTGATGCCGACGCCCATTCCGAAGGAGAGCGAAATCCAGCGCAAGTGGTTCGTCGTCGACGCCGAGGGGCAGGTGCTCGGGCGTCTGGCGAGCCGCATTGCGTCAATCTTGCGGGGAAAGCACAAGCCGACGTTCGTCCCGCATCTCGACGTCGGTGACCACGTCGTCGTCGTGAACGCCGCGAAGGTTCATCTGACTGGACGCAAGATGCGAGACAAGCAGTACCGCTGGCATTCGGGCTACATCGGAGGACTGCGCGAGGTCCGGGCGGAGACGATGCTCAAGACCCACCCGGAGCGCGTCATCGAGTGGGCTGTGCAGGGGATGCTGCCGAAGACCCGACTTGGGAGAGCCATGGCGAAGAAGATGAAGGTCTATCGGGGTGCGGCGCATCCGCATCAGGCCCAGCAGCCCGAAACGCTCACGAAAGCGGAGGGCCGCTGATGGCTGCGGTCCTCGATCGGTTCTATGCGACCGGCCGCCGTAAGACTTCTGTCGCGCGTGTCTGGATCCGCCCCGGCTCGGGACGGATGGTCGTCAACCGGCGGGCGTTCGAGGATTACTTCCCGCGCGAGACGCTGCGGATGATCATCGCGCAGCCGCTCGAGGTGACGAGCACGGTCGGACAGTTCGACGTGTTCGTGACCGTCGGTGGCGGGGGACCGACCGGCCAGGCCGGTGCGGTCCGGCACGGGCTCTCGAGAGCGCTGGCGAAGTTCGACGAGAAGTTCCGGTTGCCGCTCAAGAAGGCCGGGCTCCTCACGCGCGACCCGCGCATGCGCGAACGGAAGAAGTACGGCCAGCCGGGCGCTCGCCAGAAGTTCCAGTACTCGAAGCGGTAGTGTCGATACCAGGCGCCATGGTTCGCGTCGCTGTCGCCGGGGCCAGCGGGTACATGGGGGCGGAGCTCCTTCGCCTGCTCTCCGTGCATCCGAAGATCACGCTCACGGGCGTGACCTCCGATCGGCTCGCCGGCGAGCCCCTCGGCAAGGCTTATCCCCATCTGCGCGGCCTCAGCGATCTCCGGTTCCACGATCTGGACGCTGCCTGGCTGACGGACGTGGCCGACGTGGTGTTCCTCGCGCTCCCGCACATGGAGTCGCAGAAGCTCATGCCGGTCCTGCGGCAGCGTGGCCGCAAGGCCATCGACCTCTCCGCCGACTACCGGCTCCGGGATCCGAACGACTACGTCACCTGGTACAAGGCGCCGCACATCGATCTGCCCGGGCTCGGCGAGGCGGTCTACGGGCTGCCCGAGCTTCATCGAAAGGCGATCGCCACCGCGGCCCTGATCGCCTCGCCCGGCTGCTACCCCGCCGGGGCGATCCTGGCGACGGCGCCGCTCTTCCGCGCCGGGCTCGCGCGGCTCGACGGGATCGTCATCGACGGCAAGTCGGGGGTCAGCGGCGCCGGAGCCCAGGGGCGGAAGATCGATCCGATGTACCTCTACACCGAGGCCAACGAGAACGTGCAGGCGTACGCGATCGCCGGGCACCGGCACACGGCCGAGATGGAGCAGGAGCTGAGCGCGCTTGCGGGCGCACCGCTCAGAGTCTCCTTCACCCCGCATCTCTTGCCGCTCAACCGCGGTCTCTTCACGACCGCCTCGGTGCCACTCGCCTCGGCGGCGTCGTCCGCGCGGCTGCTCGACGTCTACCGCGAGTTCTACGCCGGGGAGCCGTTCGTTCGCGTGCTCGACGAGGGCGAACGCCCGGCGACGCGCGCGGTCGTCGGATCGAACTATTGCGACGTCACGGTGGTATCGGACACGCGGACGGGCCGGGCGGTCTGCGTGTCGGCGATCGACAACCTCGGCAAGGGCGGCTCCGCCAACGGTGTGCAGAACCTGAACGTCATGATGGGCTGGAGCGAGCGGACGGGCCTCGAGGCGCCGCCCGTGTATCCATGACGATGGCGGCCGGCGAGCACGAGTGGCTCGAGGGCGGCATCACGGCGGTGCCCGGCATTCTTGCCGGCGGCGTCGTGGCCGGCATCAAGCCGAGCGGGAAGAAAGACCTCGCCCTCATCTATTCCTCGACGCCCGCGCGTGCGGCGGCGGTGTTCACCTCGAACCAGGTGAAGGGCGCGCCGGTGCTCGTGTCCGCCGAGCACGTCCGCGGAGGCCAGGCCCAGGCCATCGTGGCGTCCAGCGGCTGCGCCAACGTCTGCACCGGCGAGCAGGGCATCAAGGACGCGCGCGAGATGACGCGGCTGGTGGGCGAGCTTCTCCGGATCCCCGCGAATCACGTGCTGATCGCGGCGACCGGCGTCATCGGGGTGCCGCTGCCGATGGACAAGATCCGGGCGGCGCTGCCGAAGCTCGCGAAGTCGCTGTCGCCGCAGGGCGGCCGGGCGGCGGCCGAGGCGATCATGACAACCGACACGGTGGCCAAGGAAGCGGCGCTTCGCGTCGAGATCGGCGGCCGGCCGGTCACGATCGGCGGCATCGCCAAGGGCGTCGCGATGCTCGAGCCCCACCTGGCCACCATGTTCTGCTTCGTGGCGACCGACGCGGTCGTCGCCCGCGGTGCCCTGGGAGCCGTTGTGAAGCGCGCCGTCGACGGGTCGTTCAACCGGGCGACCGTCGATTCGGACACGTCCACCAGCGACACCGTGGCCGTGATGGCAAACGGGCTCGCCGAGAACCCGCCCATGGAAGCCGGCGGGCGGGGCTTGCGCCAGTTCGCGGGCGCCCTCGAGGCCGTGATGGCGAAGCTCGCCCGCATGCTGATCTCCGACGCGGAGGGGGCGACCAAGCTCATCACGGTGACGGTCCGGGGCGCCGCCAGCCGGCGCGACGCGCTGATCGCCGCCCGCAGCGTGGCGAATTCGCCGCTGGTCAAGGCTGCCATCAACGGCAACGACCCGAACTGGGGCCGGATCATGATGGCGCTCGGCAAGTGCCCGGCGCGGATCGACCAGGAGAAGGTGTCGATCGCCTTCGGCGATGAGCGCCTGGTCGAGCGGGGGATGCAGAAGGAAGGTGTACGTCCGGAGCGGATTCAGGAGATCATGGAGCGTCGGGAATACGACGTCACGATCGATCTGGGACTGGGGCGCGGCGAGGACCGCGTCTGGACCTGTGATCTGAGCGAGGAGTACGTGAGGCTCAACTCCAAGTACACGACGTAGCTCACCACCACACACGCCGCGCGACTTCGGTGGGGATCGAACAACCTGGTCCCGGGCGCGGCGGAGGCAAACCGAAGGAGGACCCATGGCCGCACTGACGATGAAGGAACTGCTCGAGGCCGGAGTGCACTTCGGCCATCAGACCAAGCGCTGGAACCCGAAGATGCAGAAGTACATCTTCGGTGAGCGCAACGGCATTTACATCATCGATCTTCAGAAAACCCTCAAGAAGTTCCGCGAGGCGTACGGCTTCGTGCGCGACCTGGCGGCCGGCGGGGGCACCGTGCTCTTCATCGGCACCAAGAAGCAGGCCCAGGAGACCGTCTTCGAGGAGGCCAGCCGCTGCGGGATGTTCTACGTGAACCAGCGCTGGCTGGGCGGAACCCTGACGAACTTCGCGACCATTCGCAAATCGATCACCCGGCTCAAGAAGCTCGAGGAGATGAAGGAGACGGGCGAGTACGAGCGGGTGCCCAAGAAAGAGGCGCTCGAGCTCGACCGCGAGCGCGAGAAGCTCGAGAAGGCGCTGGTCGGCATCAAGACGATGGAGCAGCTGCCGGCGGCCGTGTTCATCATCGACCCGCGCAAGGAGAAGATCGCCGTCGCCGAGGCCCAGCGGCTCGGCATCTCGATCGTGGCGATCGTGGACACCAACTGCGACCCGACCGGCATCGACTATCCGGTGCCGGGCAACGACGACGCGATCCGCGCCGTCCGCCTGATCACCTCGCGCATCGCCGACGCGGTCAACGAGGGCCGCGGCACGCTCGGCAAGGACGAGGGTGAGGCGGCCGCGCCGGACGCGGCGGCCGAGACCGCGGAGATGGCCTCGGTCGAGGGGGAGAACTAGTCGTGGCCGCGACCGCTCA
>Ga0114129_10011857_pt1 | contig 12398 bp, 24 predicted proteins | sample RhiMetdeltSRZDD1_FD_80071 | JGI IMG/M metagenome (GOLD analysis project Ga0114129, IMG submission 80071) | Populus rhizosphere microbial communities from Tennessee, USA - Rhizosphere MetaG P. deltoides SRZDD1 (version 2) (version 2) | ecosystem: Host-associated > Plants > Roots > Rhizosphere >...
CCTGACGGTGGAACTGATCGTGCCGGTGGCCCTCGAGCAGGGTTCCAAGTTCGCCATCCGCGAAGGTGGTCTCACCGTCGGCGCTGGTGTCGTCACCAAGATTATCGCTTAGGGTATAGATATGACGAAGCAAAAGATCCGTATCCGCCTCAAGGCTTATGACCATCGTGTGCTCGATCAATCCGCCAAGCGCATCGTTGAAACTGCTGAACGAAGTGGAGCCCATGTCGTAGGGCCCGTACCCTTGCCAACCCGAACCGAACGGTTTACAATACGACGCTCGACGTTCATAGATAAAGACTCGCACGAGCATTATGAGATCCGCACACACAATCGTTTGATCGATGTCCTTGATCCGGACTCGAAAACAATCGACATGCTGATGCGCCTCAACCTGCCGGCGGGTGTAGATATCGAAATCAAGATTTAGTCTGGTCGTCTATCGAGAGTAGGGACCGCAAGTTTGTCTCTGCTCTCGAATTTCGACAGCGCAAGAACAGTTCTTGTACGGGATCGACAAATCCTGACATCCCGTGAGATTGTTTGACTGCGTTGCCTGGAGATGATGCAACCGAAGCCCCGGTTGACAGTCTCACCAAATATATTGAAGGAGAAAACCGAGTATGTTGAAAGGGCTTATTGGAAAGAAGATTGGCATGACCCAGATCTTCGATGAGCAAGGCGTCGCGCGTCCCGTGACGATCATCGAAGCTGGGCCATGTTACGTTACCCAGGTCCGCACTCTTGAAAAAGAGGGCTACGCCGCGATACAGTTGGGTTTCAATGAGATTCATCCGAAGAAGCTCACGTCGGGCGCGTTGGGACATCTTAGCTCAAATAACCTGCCCCCGATGAAATTCCTGCGCGAATTTCGTTCCAAGGAATCTGCCAACGTTGGCGATAAGCTAACTGTTGAAGTTTTCTCCATCGGGGAAAAAGTGGATGTGATTGGTACCAGCAAAGGCAAGGGATTTGCTGGCAGTGTCAAGCGGCATCACTTTGCGGGTGGAAAAAAGACTCACGGTCAGTCTGATCGCCATCGTGCACCAGGATCCCGCTCTTCCGGTACCACACCAGGGCGCGTGTTCAAGGGTTCACGCGGTGCCGGTCACATGGGCAGCGATCGGGTGACTACCCAGGCTTTGAGGATTGTCATGGTGGATACGGAACGCAATCTACTGGGTGTGCATGGCGCAGTCCCTGGCGGCAAAGGCGGCCTGGTCCTGATTCAGGAAGCCCGCAAGCAGTAGGCGCCCAGGAAACGGAGCAATGAAATCATGAAAGTAGATGTTTTGAACATGGAAGGCACGAAGCTTCGCGAAGTGGATCTTCCTGCTGCGATCTTTGAGGCGCCTATTAATGTGGATTTGATGCACCAGGCTTATGTTCGCCAGATGGCGAATGCGCGTCTGGGCACCCACGAGACCAAGGTACGCGGGGAAGTTGCCGGTGGAGGCGCCAAGCCTTACAAGCAAAAAGGTACCGGTCGTGCTCGTCAGGGTTCGCGCCGAGCGGCTCAATGGGTGGGTGGCGGACGTATTCATACGCCGCATCCCCGCAGTTACGAAATTCGCATGCCCAAGAAAATGCGCCAGGCGGCTCTCCGATCTGCGCTGTCTGCCAAGGCCTCAGAGGCCGGTGTTGTGGTCGTGGATGATCTGGTGCTTGATGAGCCAAAGACGGGTCTGATGCAAAAGGCCTTGAACAATCTGGTGGGCGATGCTTCCGCGTTGGTGATCATTCCGGAGAAAGATCAGGCACACCAACCGATTGTACGCGCTGCCGATAATCTGGAAGACACCAAGGTCCTGCTGGTTCGTTACTTAAATATTCGTGACTTGTTCAGCTATGACAAATTAATCTTGCCTGTCAAGTCTTTAGACGCGCTGGCGGCGGCTCTCGGTTAGGTTTAGAGATATGAACACATTATATGAAGTCCTTCGCCGTCCGCTGGTGACTGAAAAAACCAGTTCTCAATCCGGTAAGGCGAATCAATATACGTTTATCGTTGCTGATGAGGCCACCCGTACACAGGTGAAGGATGCGATCGAAACCTTGTACGACGTGCAGGTGGTACGCGTAAATATTATCAATACTTCAGCCAAGCGCGGTCGCAGGCTTCGCAGCCGCCGTTTGCTTGTTCGCAAGGGCGCGTTCAAGAAGGCGATTGTTACGCTGGCTGAGGGACAAACCCTCCCGATCTTTGAAGGGGTGCAGTAATGGCTGTTAAAAAATACAAACCCGTAACTCCCGGCACACGTGGAATGACCGGTTACACGTTTGACGAAATCACAAAATCCACGCCGGAGCGTTCTCTGCTGGTTGCACTTCGCAAGAGTGGCGGTCGTAATGTGCATGGGCGTGTCACCGTCCGTCATCGCGGCGGAGGACATCGTCGCTTCATTCGAATTGTCGATTTCAAACGCGATAAGCAGGGCATTCCTGCCAAAGTGGCTGCTATCGAATATGACCCCAATCGCACGGCCCGGCTTGCGTTGTTATTTTACGCCGATGGCGAGAAGCGTTACATTGTCGCACCGCTGGACCTCAAGGTCGGCGATACCGTGCTGGCCGGCGCGGGAGCCGAAATCCGTTCGGGCAATTCGCTGCCGATCTCTAATATCCCGGTCGGGACGCTCATTCACAACATCGAAGTGAAGGAAGGTCGCGGTGGTCAGATGGTCCGCTCTGCAGGTGGAGCCGCGCAGCTCCTCGCCAAAGAGGGTGATTTCGCTCAGATCCGTATGCCTTCCGGGGAAGTTCGGCTCGTTCGTCAAACGTGCTACGCAACGATTGGCCAAATTGGCAATCTCGATCACGGCAACGTCAAGCTCGGTAAGGCTGGCCGCAAACGACATAAGGGTATTCGCCCGGCCGTCCGCGGTTCCGCGATGACGCCGCGCGACCATCCACACGGTGGTGGTGAAGGCCGTCAGCCGATCGGCCTAGCTGGTCCCAAGAGTCCGTGGGGCAAACCCACCCTGGGTTACAAGACCCGCCGCAATAAGAAGACGGATCAGTATATTGTTCGCCGGCGCAGCAAGAAGAGCCGCTAAAAGGTATAGAGGTAAGCTATGTCACGATCCTTGAAGAAGGGCCCTTTCGTGGAGCCCAAGTTATTGAAAAGAGTTGAAGCCATGAACCAGAAAGGTGAAAAGCGCGTTTTGCGGACGTGGAGTCGCGCAAGCGTTATTTTCCCTCAGATGGTTGGACATACCATTGCTGTCCATGACGGACGCCGGCACGTCCCGATCTATATTACCGAAAACATGGTCGGCCACCGATTGGGCGAGTTCGCCCCGACGCGTACCTTCCGCGGGCATACCGCGGGCGAGAAGGCCGCGACGTAAGGTATTAGGAGTAGAAAAACCATGCATGATATTCAGGCGCATTTGCGCTCGCTCCCAATGTCTGCTCAGAAGGTGCGACTGGTCGTTGACCTCGTTCGAGGCAAAAATGCCAATGAAGCACTGGAGGCCCTCCGTTTCGTGAATAAGGCCGCGGCATTGCCGGTCCGCAAATTGCTTGCTTCAGCTGTAGCGAATGCCGAGGAAAATTACGGTGTGAGCCGTGATGATCTGTACGTGGCTCAAATATTCGCAAATGAGGCAACCACCCGCAAATGGCGTCGCTTCGGTGCACGCGGCCGCTTCAAGCCGATCCTGCGTCGTAATTCACATGTCACTGTCGTCTTGCGCGAGCGCGGCTCGTAACTGAGAGAAGGAGAAATTATGGGACGTAAAGTTCATCCAATTGGAATGCGCCTTGGCATTAATCAGGGCTGGCAGGGACGCTGGTTTGCAGAGGGTACGCAATATCGCCAGCAATTGCACCAGGATTTCGCCATCCGCAGTCTGCTCATGGGACTTGTTTCCAAAGGCGGCGCGGCCAAGGATGCCCAGGTGCGCAAGCTTCGCACTGGTTTGCCGGACACGATCAAGAAAAATAAAGCGGGTATTTCACGCGTGGAAGTCGAGCGCTATCCAGGAAAAATCCGGGTTGCCATCTTTACAGCCAAACCTGGTATTTTGATCGGTCGTAAAGGTGAAGGTGTAAAAAAGATTCGTCAGAGCCTCGAAGCCCTGATCGGAAAGAAAGTAGATCTGGATATCAAAGAGATCACTTCTCCTGATACCGACGCGATGCTGGTTGCCTTTAACGTCGCCGATCAGTTGGAACGTCGTATCGCATACCGGCGGGCCATGAAACGTGCGATCCAGCAGGCCATGAAACAAGGCGCCGAAGGGATAAAGATCATGGTCGGCGGGCGCCTGGGAGGAGCTGAAATGTCACGGGATGTCTGGTTGCGTGAAGGCCGTGTGCCGTTGCAAACGCTGCGCGCAAATGTAGATTTTGCGCTGGCAGAAGCCCATACCACGTATGGCCAGCTCGGCGTAAAAGTTTGGATTTACAAAGGCGAAGCTGCGCCTGAAGTGGAAGAAAAAGTGGAGGCGACCGAAGGCGTTTACGTGAGCGAGTAATCATCGTAAAAGCCGGTTGTCTTTGAAGAGGTATGAATTATGTTGATGCCTAAACGTGTGAAGTGGCGCAAGCAAATGCGCGGCCGTATGAAAGGGAAAGCCCTGCGCGGCGCAGAAATTAGTTTTGGTGAGTATGGCCTGCAGGCGCTGGAGCCAGGTTGGGTGACAGCGCGGCAGATCGAAGCAGCCCGCCGGACGATCGTCCGCGAGATGAAGCGGCGCGGCAAGGTCTGGATCAGGATCTTCCCAGCCAAACCGTTCACGCACAAACCGCCCGAAACCCGCATGGGTTCCGGGAAGGGAAATGTCGAATATTACGTGGCAGTCGTCAAGCCGGGTCGTATTATGTTTGAAGTTGGTGGTCTGGATGAGGCCACTGCCGTGCAAGCGCTCAAGAATGCCCAGTACAAATTCTCGATCAAGACCAAGGTGGTCGCCCGGCATGAGGCAGGAGAGCAGGCATGAAGTCGGCAAAGGCCAGCGAATTAAGAAATTTGAACTCGGGCGAAATTGAGAACAAACTTTCCGATGCCCGTGAAGAGTTGATGAAGTTGCGCTTTCAGCAGGTTACGGGTCAGCTGAGTGACAGCAGCCGTCTGCGAATTTTGAGGCGTGAAATCGCCCGTATGCAGACCGTCCTGCACGAGCAGAAAACTGCTGAAGCAGCAAAAGGTGAAGCATGAACAATCGTCGTCGAATCATTGGTGTGGTCACAAGCAATAAGATGACCAAGACCGTCGTGGTGGAAATCACGCGTGTGTTTCGTCACCCCCTGTACCGCAAAGTGGTTCACGCCAGCAAGCGCGTGAAAGCCCACGATGAGATCGGTTGTCAGGTTGGGGATGAAGTGCAGATCGTAGAGTCGCGCCCACTCTCACGTGATAAGCGTTGGGTGGTGGAAAGCGTGGTCAAACACGAATTCCGCACGGCAGATACCGGCGTTGCCGATTTGAAGGTGGAGGAATAGGCCATGATTCAACATGAATCCCGACTTAAGGTTGCCGATAATTCCGGCGCACGCGAGTTGTTGGTGATTCACGTGCTGGGCGGATCCACTCGCAGGTACGGCAGCATCGGCGACGTTGTCGTTGCCTCTGTCAAGTCTGCTACTCCTCAGGGTGGCGTGAAAAAGAGTGAAAAGGTTCGTGCTGTAATCGTCCGGTGCTCAAAAGAATGGCGCCGCGAGGATGGCTCCTACATTCGTTTTGACGATAATGCCGCAGTAATTCTGGATGCTGATGGCTTGAATCCCAGGGGCACCCGCATTTTTGGTCCCGTTGCCAGGGAGCTTCGTGAGAAGGGTTTCATGAAGATCGTTTCCCTGGCTCCAGAAGTGCTTTAGGAGTTATGTATGAAAGTGAAGATTCGAAAAGGCGATCTGGTGGAAGTCATCAGCGGCCGTAAGGAAGATAAAGGCAAGCGCGGTGAAGTGATCAATGTGTTTCTGGACGACCGACGCCTGGTTGTACAAGGTGTGAATATTCGCACCAAACATCAGAAGCAGATTCAGACGCAGGCTGGTCGGAACATGAATCCGGGCCGGATTCAGTTTGAAGCCTCCGTCGATATTTCCAATGTTATGTTGGTGTGTCCCAGCTGCAAGGAAACGACTCGGGTTGCTGTACAAAGAGATGAAGATGGCGTTCACCGGGTTTGCAAGAATTGCAAGGCGCTGATTGATTAGCCAGGGAGCAATGACTTATGAATAGAATGCAGGATTTATATAACACAGAAGTTGTCCCCGCTTTGCGCAAGGCCTTTGATTTCAAGAATATCATGCAAGTGCCGCGTGTGGAGAAGGTGGTGGTGAATATCGGTGTGGGTGAGGCGTTGGATAACCCCAAGGCGCTGGAAGCTGCGGTTTCCGACCTGACCATCATCACGGGCCAAAAGCCGGTCATGAGCAAGGCCCGAAAAAGCATCGCCAATTTCAAGCTGCGCGAAGGCCGTTTGATTGGCACCAAAGTGACCCTGCGCGGCGATCGTATGTGGGCTTTTCTGGATCGATTGATGAACACCGCGCTGCCGCGCGTGCGCGATTTTCGCGGCGTCTCAGCCAATGCGTTCGATGGACGCGGTAATTACACTCTGGGTCTGCATGATCAACTGATTTTCCCGGAGATCGAGTACGACAAAATCGACAAGTTGCGCGGCATGGAAGTTACCATCGTGACAACTGCGAAAAATGACGATCAGGCACGGATGTTGTTGAGGTTGCTTGGTATGCCGTTCAATAAGAAGGAAGCGTAAATTATGGCGAAGAAAAACATGCAGTATCGTGAATCACGCCGTCAATACCCGAACCAGGTTCGAAATCGTTGTGTCCGCTGTGGACGTCCCCGCGGATATATCCGCCGATTCGGATTGTGCCGGATCTGCTTCCGCGAATTGGCTTTGCAGGGCAAAATCCCTGGCGTTGTTAAGTCTTCCTGGTAAACGGATAGAGGTAATCGCATGGCTATAAATGATCCAATCTCAGATATGCTGACTCGCATCCGCAATGGCGTGATGGCTGGTCACGCGCTGGTGGCAGTGCCCAGTTCAAAGTTGAAGGTCGAAATCGCCAAGATCATGAAGGATGAAGGCTATCTGGAAGGTTTTGAAATTGTTGAAGCAGAGCAGTCGGTCGAGAAAACACTGCGCCTCAAGATTAAATATGTCGGTGATCGCCGCGCCCGACGGCCTGTCATTTCAGGAGTTGAGCGTGTCAGCAAGCCTGGCCGCCGTGTCTATACAAAGAAGCAGGATATTCCCTGGGTTCTTTCCGGCATTGGCGTTGCAATTCTCTCCACTCCCAAGGGCGTCATGACCGGTGCACGGGCCCGGCAGCTCGGTGTGGGTGGCGAGATTCTCTGCAAGGTTTGGTAGAAAGGCAGGAGGTAAAAGTGTCTCGCATTGGACGATTACCGGTGGTAGTTCCGAGCGGTGTTCAGATCAACGTACAAGGCTCGGACGTCCACGTGAAAGGCCCGAAAGGCGAATTGAAGCGGACGTTCTCGCCGCTGATGTCGATCTCCCTGGAGGATGGTCAGGTTGTCGTAACCCGCAAGTCAGACAACGCCGAAGAACGCGCGCTGCACGGTACGACCCGCGCCGTGATTGCAAATATGGTCCACGGTGTCAGCTCAGGTTTCACAGTGGTGCTGGAAGTGGAAGGTGTCGGTTATCGGGCGGAAATGAACGGTAAGACCCTGGCCCTGCATGTAGGTTATTCTCACCCGGTCAAAGTTGAACCGCCGGATGGTATCTCATTTGAAACCGATGCAAAGACCCGTCAGATCAAGGTCAATGGCTTCGATCGGGAAGCAGTCGGGCAGATGGCGGCGGAAATTCGCGGCGTTCGCCCACCCGAACCTTATCATGGCAAGGGAATTCGTTATGCCGGCGAAAAGATTCGCCGCAAAGCTGGTAAGGCTGGAAAGGGAGCCAAGTAAAACATGGCTAGTAAATCTCGTTCCGTGGCGCGGGCACGCCGTCACTCACGCGTACGAAAAGACTTGACCGGATCGGTCCAACGTCCACGTTTGAACGTATTTCGTAGTCTATCTGGAATTTACGCCCAGGTGATCGATGATCAGGCTGGTCATACGCTCGCTTCTGCATCCACGGTCGATCGGGACCTGCGTGAACAAGTCAAAGGCTTAAAAAAGTCCGAGCAGGCCAAGTTGATCGGAAAGACAGTCGCTGAGCGCGCAAAAAGCAAAGGCGTCGAATCGGTTGTGTTTGACCGCGGCGGTTATCGTTATAGCGGCCGCGTCAAGGCCCTGGCCGATGGCGCACGCGAAGGTGGCTTGCAATTCTAAGTTGCAGCGGAGAAGCAAATGGCTGAATATCAAAAAACTGGACAGAAAGATTTTGAGTCGCAAGACCAATTCGAAGAGCGCGTCATCGAAATTGCCCGCGTGGCGAAAGTGGTGAAGGGTGGTCGTCGTTTTCAATTTCGCGTGACTGTGGTCGTCGGTGACAAAAAAGGGAGCATTTCGATGGGCGTTGGCAAGGCCAATGCTGTGCCAGATGCAATGCGCAAGGCTTCAGAACGCGCTCGCAAGAAAATGAAAGTTGTGAACCTCTCTGGCACGACCATCCCGCATGCTGTGCTTGGAAAAGTTGCGGGCGCACGGATCATGCTCAAACCCGCCTCTCCTGGTACGGGCGTTATCGCTGGCGGTGGTGTCCGTGCCGTTCTTGAAGTGGCCGGTGTACGCGACATCTTGACCAAATCACAGGGAAGTGCGAACGTGCTGAATATCGTGCAGGCGACGTTCGATGCGCTCGAGCAATTGAAGTCGCCACAGGAAGAAGCTGCGCGTCGCGGTAAGAATGTTAATGACCTTTTGCCCTTCTGGGAACGGAGGAAGAAAAATGGCTAAAGGACAGACCAGCGATAAAGTCATCCGCGTGACACTTGTCCGCAGTCCCATTGGTTATACAAAGGATCAGCGAGCTACGGCGCGTGCACTTGGCCTGCGCCGTTTGCACCAGACTGTGGAACATAACGATACCCCAACCGTGCGTGGAATGATTCAAAAGATCGTTCACCTGGTCAGCGTTGATAAATAGGAACGAACTATGAAATTACATGAGCTCGTGCCCAACCCGGGCAGCAAGAAGAATCGAAAACGTGTCGGGCGCGGTATTTCCGCTGGTCAGGGGAAGACGGCGGGTCGTGGTACAAAAGGGCAAGGCGCCCGTTCCGGTGAAGGCGGCAAGGTATATCGCCAGGGTGGCAACCTGCCATTCTATCGACGCCTGCCATTCATGCGCGGCCAGGGATTTACGCCGTTGAACAGTGTTGAATACAATGAGGTCAACCTGGATCAGCTGGCCGAGTCTTTCAAAGCGAATGCTGAAGTAACGCCCGAAATTCTGGCCGGTGCGCATCTGTTGCGCGACTCACGAAACCCGGTTGCGATTCTGGGTCGCGGTGACTTAACGATCGCCCTGAAAGTTCGCGTCCATCGTGTGACTGCCGGTGCCAAGGCCAAAATCGAAAAGGCTGGCGGCACCGTGGAATTGATTGCTTAAGATAGAGGAATCGAATCATGCCTGAAAAGAAACAGTCTGCCTGGCGATTTTTGTGGCGCTCGCAGGATATACGCCAGAAATTGCTCTTTACCCTGGGTATATTGATCATATTCCGGCTGGCCGCGAACGTGCCGGCGCCCGGGGTGAACCGCGCAGCGCTGGAAGCCTTCTTCCAAGGCGGGAGTGCGGGAGGCTTCCTGGGATTCCTGAACTTGTTGTCAGGTGGCACAATACGGAACTTTTCTGTTCTATCCATGGGTGTGTATCCGTATATAACGGCACAAATTATCCTGCAGCTCCTGATTCCGATCATCCCCGCGTTACAGAAGCGCATGCAGGAGGATCAGCGCGAAGGTCGGCGCTGGATGGAAAAATGGACTTATTACCTGGCAGTGCCGATGGCGATGCTTTCAGCGATCGGTCAGATCAATACGTTTAATGCGTTGATTCAACAACAGTCGGGCCAGGTCGTTATTCCCTTTGGCTTTACTTCCGAGCTTTGGCTGACCTCCGTAACGACTTTGCTCGTGATGACCGCTGGGACCATGTTCGCTATCTGGCTCGGTGAGTTAATCTCCGAGTATGGCATTCGCGGTCAGGGATTGTCGCTGGTCATTTTTGCCGGAATCGTGTCGCAAATTCCTTCAAACTTTGTTGCCTTGTGGAACGATGAGCTCAATCGCTGGTCTCTGATCGCAGCGATGATATTTATCATTGTGTTGACCATCCTGGCCGTGGTGTATGTGCAACAGGGACGCCGAAATGTGCCAATTATGTACCCGCATAAGAGTCAAGTCTTTTATGCGATTCAGCGTGGAAAATCGGTGAAAATGCCTCAGCCGATCTTGCCGCTGATGGTGAATCTTTCAGGCATGATCCCATTGATTTTTGCGAGTGCGCTGTTGCAGTTCCCGGCCATTGTCGCTGGATTTTTTATCAACTCACCCACGGACTGGGTCAGCAAATTTGCCCAGGCTGTTCAAAGTTTCTTCAATGCCACGGGAAGCAATTCCTGGGGGTATTGGCTGATGTATTTCTTAATGGTTGTTGCTTTCACCTATTTCTACACCACAGTGCTCTTCGAACAGCAGAATTATGGTGAGAACCTGAAACGATCCGGCGCTCAGATCCCCGGTGTGCATAGCGGCGCTGCGACCCAAAAATATCTGGGCCGGATTCAAAGCCGCATCACATTGCCAGGCGCTTTGTTGTTGGGATTGGTCGCCATCATGCCATTCCTTTTACAGGTGCTGCTGCCCAGTGCGGCAAGAACAGCCGGGCTGTTCCTCGTGTCATCCTCAGGCTTGCTGATTGTTGTTGGCGTTGTCCGCGATACTTTTATGAATATTGAGGCTGAACTCAAATTACATGGTTATCAGGAAAAACTTCTTATCAGCTAGACTGTGGAGCAGACATGACGATTTTCATCGTGCTTCTAGGCCCCCCAGGAGTAGGTAAAGGAACACAGGCAAAAATCCTCTCCGAACGAAGCGGCCTGGTGCACATTTCCTCAGGCGATTTGTTTCGAGAAAACATCAAGAATCAGACCGAACTTGGAAAGCTTGCCCAGATGTATATGAGCAAAGGAGAATTGGTTCCAGACGATGTGACCATCGCCATGATTCGAGATCGGCTCAGTCGCCCGGATTGCAAATCTGGCGCCATTCTGGACGGTTTTCCTCGTACGCCAGCACAGGCCGTAGCCCTGGAGACGGTGCTGGAAGAGTTCAAAGAAAATGTGAGTGCCGTGCAGTTGATCACGGGCTCCGAAGAGGTACTCGTAGATCGTTTAAGCGGGCGCTGGACGTGTCGGGCGAACGGGCATATCTTCAACGTGAAGTTTAATCCTCCAAAAACATCTGGAAGATGTGACTTCGATGGGTCCGAGCTTTATCAACGGGACGACGATAAGGCTGAAACGGTTAAACGGCGTATTCAAGTTTATTTGGAACAGACCTCTCCCTTGATCGACTATTATCGGGAGAATGGCAAATTGATAGAAATCGATGGAACGCAACCGATAGATGCGGTAACACAATCTATGATGGAAGCGTTGCAAAATTAGTTATTATGAGTTGGGCACGCCAAATCCATATTAAGAGTCCTGCCGAATTGCAAGTCATGCGCGAAGCAGGACGGATCAATGCAACAGTACTGGCAACAGTAAAAGAACTTTTAAAACCGGGTGTTTCTACTGCTGACCTCAACGCGGCTGCTGAGGAAGTGCTGAAGAAACACGGATGTGTATCGCCGTTCAAAGGCTATGGCCACCCTCCGTTTCCTGGCTCCATCACCATAAGCATCAATCAGGAATTGGTGCATGGTATTCCGAGCAAGAACCGGAAGTTGAGAGCCGGAGACATCGTGTCCGTAGATTGTGGGACCGTGTTCGATGGATGGGTGGCTGACTCGGCCTTCACGGCGGGCATTGGCGAAATATCTCCGGAGGCGCAGAAATTGCTGAACGTTACGCAAGAGGCGCTTTATGCCGGCATCGACCAGATGCAAGTCGGAAACCGGACAGGCGATGTTTCAGCGGCCATCCAGAGTTGTGTCGAGAGTCAGGGCTTTTATCTGACCCGCGAATACACCGGTCACGGTGTCGGGCGGCAGATGCACGAAGGGCCCCAGGTACCCAACTATGGGAGAGCCGGAACAGGCATTTTGCTCAAGGCAGGCATGACTGTTGCCATCGAACCCATGGTTCTGGTTGGAACGGCTGCGACACGCGTCCTGCCCGATCAATGGACCGTAGTTTCTGCAGATGGGTCACTGACAGCCCATTTTGAGCATTCCGTGGCTGTCACCGAAGGAGAACCTCTGATCCTGACTGTCCTGTGACCCTGCCGAAATTGCGTGTAATCTGGACGAAAGAAAGACGAACGTATATAA
>Ga0114129_10011858_pt1 | contig 12397 bp, 8 predicted proteins | sample RhiMetdeltSRZDD1_FD_80071 | JGI IMG/M metagenome (GOLD analysis project Ga0114129, IMG submission 80071) | Populus rhizosphere microbial communities from Tennessee, USA - Rhizosphere MetaG P. deltoides SRZDD1 (version 2) (version 2) | ecosystem: Host-associated > Plants > Roots > Rhizosphere >...
CAGAGCGAGGCCGCTGCTCAGGGCGTAGGGTGCAAAAGCGCAGCGCATTGCACCGGTCCACCCGCCGCCTCTCACGTCGCCCCGGATGCGGCCACCCCGATGAGCACGATGGCGCCATCCAGGTCCTGCCCCTCGAGCTCGTCGGCGGCGAGGGCCACGGCCTGCGCCAGCGTCTCGACGCCGGAAAGGTCGACCACGTGGTGCCCGTGCAGCAGGAACAGGCCGGACGTGGCACGGCCGGCTCCATCCTCGGCCGTCTCGCGCCAAACCTGCGCAACGTCTGCGGCAACCGCGCGCGGTGTCGAGGACCGCACCAGTGCGCGGCTGCGCTGCACCCGCACCGTCCCGCCGCGGTCGACCGCGCGCACGCTGCCGAGACGCGCGCCGTCCGCCTGATACACGCGCAGGCCCGAGGTCTCCGCGACGAGCCGCAGCGCGGAAGCCGCGCGCCCCATGGCACGTGCCGCGATCGCCCGCGCCTCACCCTCGGTGATGGCGCCGTCGGGGTCCTTGGCGTGCATCTCGGCCGCGCCGACGGCGATGGCCCGCACGCGGTGCGTCTGCTGATCGACCTCCACCGTCACGTCGACACTCCCCGCTGCGGCTCCGACCCGCACCGCCGCCTCCAGCGCCTCGCGGCGGATCGCCAGCAGGTCCTCGGGCTGCGGGTTGGGGATGATGCGCTCGACGACGTCGCGCACCAGCGCCAGCGCCGCGCCGATCGAGGAGATCACCTCCGCATCCCTGGAGATCTCGAACCTGAGCCCGAGCCGCTCGGCGACGTAGGGGATCAGCGAACCCGCGCCGCCGCCCTCGCCGATCAGCAGGCGCTGGTCCGGATCAAGCTCGTACTCCCGGATCAGGCCTTCCACCGTCGGAATGAGATTGTCGCTCGCGGCCTCGAGCACGGCCCGCGCGGTCTCCTCGACGCCCTTGTCCCCGGGGACGCCCAGGAACTCCGCGAGCGCCGCGAAGGCCCGACGCGCCGCAGCCGGATTGCCGTGCGCGTGCATGCCCGGCGCCGTGTAGCCCAGCGCATTGGCCGCGCAGGTCACGGTGAGGGCATGGCGTGCGCCGCCCGCCGCCCGCACCGCCACGTAGTCGTCGCCGTCCCCGGGCCTCGGTTCGAACAGCTCGATCGTCGGCTCCACGATCGCGCTCTCATCTGCGAAGGCGGCATACGCCAGCCCCGCAATGTGTGCGCTGCGCGGGCCCACCTGTAGGCGTCCGCCCCTTGCAACCCGCACCAGGCTGCCGCCCGCCGTGCCGATCACGCGCACGTCGAGAGAGCTGACGAAGGTTTCGTGCCCGCCCACGCGCGCATACGTCACGGTCGGTCGGCCATTGCGGATCACCCCGACGTTGCTCGACGTGCCGCCGACCTCGAAGTAGAGTCCGTCGGCGACGCGCAGGTGCATCAGCGCGCCCGCCACGCTCGCCGCCGGGCCCGACAGCATGGTCATGACGGGCCGCCGCCGCATCTCCTGGATGTCCATGACGCCGCCGTCTCCGCGCATGATCATCAGCGGCGCGGCAATCCCGGCGGCGCGCACGCTCGCCTCCGTCATCGTCGAGGTCGCGATCATGCGCGGCAGGATGGAGGCGTTGATCACCGCCGTGCGCGTGCGCGTGGTGAGCCCGTAGAGCCGCGTGATCTCGTGTCCGCAGGTTGTGAGCAGGCCGGCCTCCGCGCCGAGCTTGCGCACCATCTCCTCGTTGCCGGTGGTGTCGACGCCGAAGGCGCTCGACGCCACCAGCACTTGCGCGCCCTCTCCGACGAGCGCCCCGATGGCCGCGCGCACGTCGGCCTCGCTCAGGTCATCCGACACCAGGAAGCGGTTGGTGGTTGAGAGTGCGCGGCCCGGCGCCAGCGCGATCGGCCCGATATGTGCCTGCGGCTCGGCGAGGCGGGCAGCCGCCGCGCCCGCCATGCCCAGCACGCCCACGGTCGCCACGTCGCCTTCGAGCAGCGCGTTGGTCGCCTGCGTCGTGCTGTGCGCGAGGAACACCACCTCCCCGGCGGCGATGCCGGAGCTTTCCAGCACGTTGCGAAACACCTCGACGACGCCGCTGGCGACGCCGCTGGGATGATCGTGGGTGGTCAGCACGGAATGGCGGCCCACCACGGCCCGCGTGGCGTTGTCGATCACCACTGCCTTGGTGAACGTGCCGCCCACATCGATGCCGATGCGGTAGCTGCGCGGCGGCGCATCCTCCCTAGCCATGCAGCGCCCCGCGCGCTCCGCGGCTACAGGCGTTGTCATCCCGGAATTCGCCGAAGGCGAATATCCGGGACCCAGGGCGATGGCCTCGCCCGTTGTCCGAGCCTGCAGCGCCCGACGCGAGGTGCCGCCGGCGGCCTCGCGGCGCGACCGGCTCACCACAAGGAAGAGGGGCTCGGCCCTGGGTTCCGGATATTTCGCTGCGCGAAATTCCGGAATGACAGTGCGCGGCGTCGCGTTCTTGCTTGTCATCCCGGAATTCGCCGAAGGCGAATATCCGGGACCCAGGGCGATGGTCTCGCCCGTTGTCCGAGCCTGCGGTGCCAGACGGGAAATGCCGCCGGCGGCCTCGCGGCGCGACCGGCTCACCACAAGGCAGAGGGGTTCGGCCCATGGCTGCCAGAGATGTCCCTGACGCGAGGTTCCGGCATGACACTGATGCGTCCGGGACGGCATCCGCTCTGATCATGAGAATTCGGCTGCTCCGCTTTCGGCCGGCGGTGTGCTCCAAAGCGCGCGGGAAGGCAAGCCGCGGCGCCGCAAATGCCGGCCTGGGATGCCGTCCCGGCGTTGCCCTCCCCGGACACTTTGGCTATTTTGCCGGCCAAATCGCTCCCAACCGGCCACAGCTCCGCGGGAACCGCACGCCATGGACAAGTTCACCACTCTGACGGGCATTGCCGTGCCCATCAACATGACGCACGTCGACACCGACCGGATTATTCCGAAGAACTACCTCAAGACCATCAAGCGCACCGGTCTCGGCAAGGCGCTCTTCGCGGAGATGCGCTATGATGCCTCCGGCCGCGAGGACCCGGAGTTCATCCTGAACAAGGGGCTCTTCCGCAAGGCCACCATCATGGTGGCCGGCGAGAACTTCGGCTGCGGGTCGAGCCGCGAGCATGCCCCCTGGGCCCTGCTCGACTTCGGCATCCGCTGCGTCATCGCTCCCTCCTTCGCCGACATCTTCTTCAACAACACGTTCAAGAACGGCATCCTGCCGGTCATCCTGCCGGAGGTGCGGGTGAACGAGCTCTTGCGCTTCCTGCTCGAGCTGCCGGGCGCCGAGATCACCGTCGACCTGCCCGCCCAGACCGTCACCGGTCCCGACGGCAAGGTCGACAAGTTCGACATCGACCCCTTCCGCAAGCACTGCCTGGTGAACGGCCTCGACGACATCGGCCTCACTCTGCAGCAGGAAGCCGCCATCACGGCCTATGAGAAGAAGTCCAGCGCCGCCTCCCCCTGGCTGTAAGCCACTTTGCCTGACCTGAGCGGGCGGTCTTGTCTGCCTCCTGCGCCTACGGCGTGCCGGCATGCGGGCCGCGCGAAGGCTATGCAACTCAACTCCTATATCCGTTAGTGGAAATTTAGGTCGCGGCGGTTATCATAAGTCCACTGCTCATCTCGAGCCCTGCGCCGTCTTCCGGGACGGCGCAGGGCCTTTTTTTGTCCGTAGGCCGGGGTCGGCCCGGGCATGACGGCATTTCGGATCGCGGTGGTCGTGTGAAGGCCGTAGGGCGCAAAAGGCGAAGCCGCATTGCGCCGAACTACGCGTGCAACGGTGCAATGCGCTCCGCTTTTGCACCCTACGCCCGGCATGTCAGCCCGGCGCGAAGGCGGGAACCGTGCGCACACCGGACGCGCCGCCTCACCCGGACGGCGGACGCCGCCGCGCCAGCCTCTCGCTGATGCGCTGCAGCGCCGACGCATCGTGCGGCCCCTTGAGGCGCTCGCGATACATCGCGATCTCCGCGGGATGCAGAAACCGCTGGGCGGCGCCGAAGTCGAGCGGATCGAAGGTGTGCATGCTGTAGGTGCGGAAGTCCGCGTGCGCGCGGAGCACCTGCACGTGATCAAGCTGCGGGTTGCGCTGGATGCGGTGGCGTATCTCGTCCTCGAGCCCCCAGTCGCTGGTGCTGAAGAACTCGTAGCCCTCCATCGAGTTGGTCAGCTGATGCTTGGCGCCCAGGGTGACCGAAACGACGGCGGCGGGCGGCACGTCGAACAGCTGATCCTCGAGCTGCCCGGCCGGAAACCCCCGCCGCACGCCGGTCGTGAAGTTCAAGGGCGCGTCCTCGTCCACGGGCAGCTCCTTGACGACGCGGATCTCGCGCTCGTGGGCCCAGCAGGCGGCCTTGGTGGCGATCAGCTCCGGCCGCTGGTCCAGGAAGTATCGCCAGCCCGGCCACGGCCGCCGCAAGTAGTTGAAGCCCGTAGCCGCCAGCTCCTGGCTCGTGATGGTCGGCCGCTGGTCGGCATAGGTCACGGGAATGAGGCGCGCGCTTGCAAAGAACGGGTGGTCCGCATCGAAGCCGATGGCGGCGCCCGCATGCCCCGCGCCGTAGTGGCTCCACAGCAGCAGGTTGTTCCCGTCCTCGGAGAAGCACGAGATGCCGATCCGCCCGCTCAGGTTGAGCAGCAGGCTCGACATCAATCCCCGCCCATCGTCGTTGAGGGTGACATCGGTTGATGCCGACTTGCCCATGAGCCTGGCGAGCGGCCCTTCCTCGGCATTGCGGACGTAAGGGCGGTACTCGAAAGGGTCGTTCAGGTCCACGGGCGGCGTGAATTTGATCTGCAGGGTGTCGAGGAAGCGGTTGCCCAGCTCAGGCGAGAGATACTTGTAGATCTTCATGCCGCGCTCCCTTCCCCACGTGCTCGCCCGGCGGCCCGCACTCCGATCGTCTCTGCCGGCCTGCGCCGCCCCGGAATTGCGCTACTCAGAGCCGTTCAAGAGCCCGGCCGCATGAGTCCCGTATGGGCGTGCAGGGATGCATACGACTCTGACAATGACTGCCGTCGCCGCCGCCCAGGGTTGGGAGTGTCGGCGCCAGGCCCCTAATTCCCTCCTCCATCCAGCACGGTCTTCACGCGCCGGTTGAGCGCCCAGCACGATTCGTCATTGCAGGTGGCGGCCGGCCGCAGGTTGCCATGCGAGACCGTCTTGATCCGGCTCGCGTCCACGCCGTTCCGGACCAGGATGTCCCGCACGGCCTCGGCGCGCTTGGCGGCGGAGGCAATGGCCGCCGAGCGGCTCGAGCGCTCGTCCGCGTGGCCCTCGATGGTCACACTCAATTTCGGGTGCGCTTGCAGCCATTTCGCTTGGCGCGACAACCTCTCGTCGGCGTCGGGTGTGAGGTTTCCATCGAAGTAGAAATAGACGGTGTCCCCGGCGGTCTGAGCAAAATCGCGGATCTGGTCGGGGGTCGCGGGGGCGTAGGCTGTCGGCTGCGCTTGCCTCCTCACCTCCTCCAATCGCGCTCGCGCCAGCGCGCCCTGCGGCGTATCCCCGAATTGCCTGATGAAGCTCTCGAGCACCGCCGCATTGGTGGTGTCCTTGATCCACGGCCAGGTCCGCTCCGCCTCGCCGATCTGGGGTTGCCTCCCCTCGCCGGCGAACAGCACGCGCTGAGGCCGCTGGATGCCGTCCTCCGTCCAGGGCACTTGGTCCCCACCCGTCCTTTGGATGACGGCCACGCGCACGTTGTGGAACATGACGAGGTCGATCTGTCCCGGTTTCACCAGCTCTGCGGCCAGCGCCGCCGCGTAAGGGCCGCTGCCGGTGCCCGTGTCGGACGCGGTCTTGCCGGGCTCCGTTGCGAAGGCCACCAGCACGCCGCTCTGCTGGCCAATCGGCACGAAGCCCTTGCCGCCGCGGGCGCCCTGCAACGTGTTGCGGCAGGCATCGAGCACGAGGTAGTGCGCCGCGTTCGGCGCCTCGGTGCGCAGGATCGTCAGCACCTCGCTGTGCTTGACCCCCTGTACGCTCAGCAGGACGGTCGACGGCTCGTCGACGTCCACGGGGATCAGGTAGTTCTCGCCCGCCGAGGCAATGCCATGCCCCGAATAATAGAGAAAGCCCACCGCATCGGGACCCGCCGCTTTCAGTCTTGCCGCAAAGGCGTGCACGGCAAGAAGCATATCGTAGCGGCGCCCGTTCTCGACCGGCTTCAGCGTCTCGAAGCCGACGGTCCGCAACGCCTGCCCGACCAAGCGAATGTCATTCAGCGGATTGACCAGCGTGCCGACGCCGCGCTTGTACTCCTTGTTGCCGATCAGCAGTGCAATGCGCTTCTCGGCCTGCGCCGCCGGCGTCAGTATCAGCACGAGCAAGATGATTGCGGCCCGCAACATTCGTCCGCGTCCCTCGAGAACCCCGCATCAGCCTACGTCATGCCCCGTCCCGTGGGCAATGCGGCAGCGGTCTTCGATGCTGAGCTGAGTGTATCTGGTTCCCATCGCAACACCCTATGAAGGTGTTGCACTTCGTTTGTGAACTCAGGGAACCCAGCCACCTCGCAACCAAGGTTGATCGCAGCAGGATCGCTGCGCCGTGCCCACACCCTTCCTCACCCGATCACCACCACCTCCTCCGTGATGAACGTCTTGATGGCGCCGAGGTGCAATGCTCCGTTGGCCTGCACCGCTTTCATCTCCCGCGAGGCGGCCGCCGCCTTCAAGGCGGCCACGTCGTCATACCAGAGCTCCGCGACGGCATCGACGTTCATCGCCTGCGTCGGCACGTCGGGCCGCGTCGGCTCCTCGAGCACGAAGGAAAGCACGTAGCGCCGCACCTGCGGCACGGCGTGCACGAGCGGGGCGTGCTCGCTCTCCCAGATGCGTCGGAACTCCTCCCGCGACAGCTCACTCTTGCGCGTCAGCAGCGACAGGCTCTTGATCATCTGATCCCTCCGTCCACCTCCGGCCGAGTATACGTGATGCGCCGCCGCGGCAACAATCGGGTGTGGACGCCGCACGCCGTCCTCGCTAGCAACGAGAGGCAAGCGCCTGCCGCACATCCGGCAATACCCGCCGGTTCATTCTTCCCACACGAGGATCCTGTCCGTGCCGCACCTCTTCACGCCTCTGGCCATCGGCTCCGTGACGCTGCCGAACCGCATCGCGGTCGCCCCCATGTGCCAGTACTCCGCATGCGACGGCAGCGCCACGGACTGGCACCTCCAGCACCTGATGCAGCTCGCCATCGCCCGCGCCGGCATGGTGGTGGTGGAGGCAACCGCGGTGGAGCGCGCCGGGCGCATCTCGCACGGCTGCCTCGGCCTCTACTCGGATGCGAACGAGGCCGCGCTCGGCCGCGCGCTCGATGCCGCCCGGCGCATCGCCGCACCGGGCACGTGCTTTGCCATCCAGCTCGGCCACGCCGGCCGCAAGGCCTCCTGCCAGACGCCCTTCCAGGGCGGCAAGCCGCTCGGGCGTGGCGAGGATGCCTGGCAGACCGTCGCGCCCTCGGCCATTGCCTTCGCCGACGGCTGGCATACGCCCGCCGCGCTCGACGCGGGCGGCCTTGCGCGCATCGTCGCCGCGTTCGCGCAGGCCGCGGAGCGCTCGGTCCGGCTCGGATTCACGGCCATCGAGCTGCACGTCGCCCACGGCTACCTGCTGCACGAGTTCCTTTCGCCCATCTCCAACACGCGCACGGACCAGTACGGAGGCAGCGCCGAGAACCGCATGCGCCTGCCCCTCGAGGTCGCCCGCGCCGTGCGCGCCGTCGTTCCGCGCACCGTCGCACTCGGCGCCCGCATAACGGGAAGCGACTGGACCGACGGCGGCATCACGCCGGAGGATGCCGCCGCCTTCGCCAAGGCCTTCAAGGCCACGGGCGCCGACTACGTCTGCGTCTCGAGCGGCGGCAACGTCGCCACGGCCCGCATTCCCCTCGCCCCCGGCTACCAGGTCCCGTTCGCCACCAAGGTCAAGTCGGCTTCGGGGCTTGCCACGCGCGCGGTCGGCCTCATCGTCACGCCCGAGCAGGCCGAGGCCATCGTCGCCTCGGGCCAAGCCGACTTCGTCGCGCTCGCCCGCGCTTTCCTCGACGACCCGCGCTGGGTGTGGCACGCCGCCGAGCGCCTCGGTGCAGAGTTCTCCCCGCCCCCACAGTATGCGCGCACCTCCCGTGCCGCCTGGCCCGGCGCCGCCCTGCTACGGCCCTGAGGCGGCAGACCCTCCGGGTCCGACACCGGCAGTGTGCTAAGACGATTGCCCCGGACCTTGCGCAAGCGGCGGAGCGAAACCCATGGGTTGGTCGATCAAATTGTTCGATGTCGGCGGCACGGCCGTGCGCATCCACGTCACGTTCTTCCTGCTGCTCGCTTGGATCGCCGCCATCCACTGGAGCCGCGGCGGGCCCGCAGAGGCCGCCGACGGCGTAATCTTCATCATCGCGCTCTTCGTGTGCGTGGTGCTGCACGAGTTCGGCCACGTCTACGCCGCCCGCCGCTACGGCATCGCCACCTCGGACGTGACGCTCCTGCCCATCGGCGGCGTCGCCTCGCTGGAACGCATGCCCGAGAAACCCGGCCAGGAGATCGTCGTGGCGCTCGCGGGCCCGGCCGTCAACCTCGTCATAGCCCTCGTTCTGATCCTCCTGCTCGGCGCGCGCTTCGACCTTTCGCAGATGGCTCAGCTCGAGCAGGCGCAGTCCACGCTGACCGGCCGCATCGCCGCCGCCAACGTCATGCTCCTCGTCTTCAATCTGATCCCGGCCTTTCCCATGGACGGCGGCCGCGTGCTGCGCGCCCTGCTGGCCGTGGGGCTCGGCTACACGCGCGCCACGCGCGTTGCTGCCGGCATCGGGCAAGCGCTCGCGATCCTGTTCGGATTCCTGGGCCTGCTCGGAAATCCGCTGCTGGTGCTCATCGCCGTCTTCATCTTCCTGGCGGCCAGCGGGGAGGCCGGCTACGTGCAGGCGCGCGACTACACCCGGGGATATCTCGCCTCCAACGCCATGATCACCGCCTATCAGACGCTCGGGCCCAGCGCGACCGCGGACGATGCGGCGGCCCTTCTGCTCCGCACGACGCAGCAGGAGTTCCCCGTGGTCGATGGCGCCGGCACACTGCGCGGGATGGTCACCCGCGAGGCGCTCATCCGGGCGTTGCAGGAGAAGGGCGGTGCAGCCCCTGTCCTGGAGTTCATGGACCGCGACGTGCCGACGGTCCCCGAGAACGCCTGCCTCGACAACGTCTATGAGCAGCTGCGCCGCGGCGGCCAGCGCGTCGTCGGCGTGGTCGACCGCCAGCAGCGCCTCGCCGGCTACATCACTGCCGAGAACCTTGCCGAGCTGGTCATGATCCAGTCCTCGCGCTCCGCCCGCACCGGCCAGCCCCAGCCCGCAACCTGACGATCCGACGCCTCCTGATCGGCCCGCTCCCCTGTCATTCCGGAATTCGCCGAAGGCGAATATCCGGAACCCAGGGCCACATCCTCGCCCCGTGGTGAGCTTGTCGAACCACGAGGCCACCGGCGGAACCCTCCGTCCGCCCTTCGACAGGCTCGGGGCGGCGTCGAGACTGCGGCCCCTGGGTCTCGGCTCTGCGCGCTTCGCGCTCCGGCCGGGATGACAGATCATGTCGGCGGAAAATTCCGGCGCACGCTCCGAGAACGTCATTCCGGCGAAGGCAGGAACCCAGCACGCCTGCGCACGGAGGCGCGGGTGCCGGCTGCCGATGCGATCTGATCGGACCGCCGCCCGATCCGCTCGCGAGAGGTGCAGCCGCGGCCGTGCGTTTCGCCAACCCGGCGCCATCGCCACACGACATCCCGCACGCCGCGCACACGAACGCTTGATCTCGCGAATCTCTTGACTCGGTCGATCGACCGAATTAATCTGCAGAGAAGTCTCGAGGATGCCGCGATGGTGCGCACCGCTGCGAAAAAGCCCGATACCGGCAACTCCCTTCTGGAGGCGGCCAAGAAGATATTGCGGCAGAAGGGCTATGCCGGGCTGTCGACCCGCGCCGTCGCCGAAGCGGCCGGCGTCCCGCTGAGCCAGATCCACTATCACTTCGGCTCCAAGCAGGGGCTGGTGCTGGCGCTGTTCGAGTATCTCAACGCCCAACTTCTCGATCGCCAGAATGCTCTGTTTCGCGATGGCGGCCTCAAGATTTCCGAGCAGTGGGACAAGGCGTGCGACTATCTCGACGAGGACATTGCCTCCGGCTACGTGCGCGTCCTGCAGGAATTGATCGCCGCGAGCTGGGCGGACGCTGCGGTCGCCAAGGTCGTTCGCGTCGGACTCATGCACTGGATCGATCTCGTGGCCGAGCTGGCGCGCAAGGCCGAGCGCGAGTTCGGCGGCTTCGGGCCGCTCACCGCGGAAGACGTCGGCGCTCTCGTCTCGAACGCGTTCATCGGTGCGGAAAGCCACTACCTGCTGGGCCTGGAGAAGAGGGGCATGCCCGTGCGTCAGGCGCTGCGGCGCGTCGGCGATCTCATTCGCGCCGCCGAGGCCTCCGCCTCCGGTCCGAGGCGGAGGTGAAGGATGCGTGCCAAGATTCCCGACACGGATGGCTTCGTCGAGCGCGACGGCGTGAAGCTCTACTACGAGGTCTACGGCAGCGGCCTCGAGACCATTCTCTTCGTGCCGCCCTGGAGCATCGTGCATTCGCGCGTCTACAAGGCGCAGCTGCCCTACTTCAGCGAGCGCTTCCGCTGCATTGCCTATGACGGCCGCGGCAACGGCAAGTCCGGGCGGCCGGAGGATGCGGCAGCCTATTCGTTCGAGGACTACGTCGCCGACGCGCTTGCCGTCATGGATGCCACGGATGCCGGCAAGGCCATCCTCGTGGGGCTCTCTTTCGGCGGCATGGTCACGTGCGCCGTTGCCGCGCACCATCCCGAGCGGGTCAAGGCCGCCGTGCTGGTCGGGACGTCCGCCAGCGTCGGCCCCGGTTACCCCTACATGGCCTCGCAGCACTTCTTGGCTCGCCACGAGCGGTTCGAGGGCTGGGACAAGTACAATCGCAGCTACTGGCTCGAGAACTATCCCGACTTCGCCGAGTTCTTTCTCAGCAACGTCTTCTCCGATCCCCACTCCACCAAGCAGATCGAGGACAGCGTCGACTGGGCCGGCGAGACGACGGGCGCCGTGCTCGCCAGGATCGTCGAGGCGCGCACCATCGCGCCGCCGTTCGACGTCGGTGAAGGCATGTACCGCAAGATCCGCTGTCCCGTGCTGATGATCCACGGCGACAACGATCAGCTGCAGCCCTACGCCCGCGCGCGCTTCGTCGCGGAGCTGACCGGCGCGGAGCTCGTCACCATTCCCGGCGGCGGCCACAATGCCCTGGGGCGCCACCCCGCGAAGTGCAACGCGCTGATCAACGATTTCCTGGACCGCAGGCTCGGCATTCCCGCGCCCGGCAGGCACGCCAGGCGCACCGCCAAGTCGAAGAGGGCGCTCTATCTATCCTCGCCCATCGGCCTCGGCCACGGCCGGCGCGACATCGCCATCGCCAGGGAGTTGCGCAAGCTGCATCCGGGGCTGCAGGTGGATTGGCTGGCGCAGGACCCGGTGACCCGGCTGCTCGAGGCCGGCGGCGAGCGCATCCACCCGCTCAGTCCGCGCCTCGCCAGCGAGTCGCGCCACATCGAGCTGGAGTCGGGCGAGCACGATCTCAACGCCTTCCAGGCCATCCGGCGCATGGACGAGGTGCTGATCGCCAACTTCATGATCTTCCAGGATGCCGTCGACGAAGGCGGCTACGACCTCGTCATCGCGGATGAGGCCTGGGACATCGACCACTACTGGCACGAGCACCCGGAATTGAAGAAGGCCAAGCTCGCCTGGCTCACCGACTTCGTGGGCTATGTGCCCATGCCGCGCAATGGCGAGCGCGAGGCCTTCCTTACCACCGACTACAACGCCGAGATGATCGAGCACGTCGAGCGCCATCCGGGAGTGCGCGACCGCGCCATCTTCGTCGGCTCGCCCGAGGACATCGTCCCGCTCTCTTTCGGTCGCGACCTGCCGGCGATGCGCGACTGGGTGCCGAAGCACTTCGACTTTGCCGGCTACGTCATCGGCGAGCACCCGCAAGCCTTCGGTCCGCGGGCCGAGCTGCGCCGCGCGCTCGGCTACCGGCCGGATGAACGGGTGTGCGTCGTCACGGTCGGAGGCTCAGGCGTCGGCACGCACCTGATCCGGCGCATCCTGCAGAGCTGGCCGCTCGTCCGCGCCCGGCTGCCCGAGCTGCGCATGATCCTGGTGGCGGGCCCACGCATCGATCCGCGGTCGCTCGCTGCACCCGCCGGCGTCGACGTGCGCGCCTTCGTCCCGGACCTCGACCGCCACTTGGCAGCGTGCGATCTGGCCCTGGTGCAGGGCGGCCTCACGACCTGCATGGAGCTGACGGCCGCCGGAACGCCGTTCC
>Ga0114129_10011862_pt1 | contig 12395 bp, 17 predicted proteins | sample RhiMetdeltSRZDD1_FD_80071 | JGI IMG/M metagenome (GOLD analysis project Ga0114129, IMG submission 80071) | Populus rhizosphere microbial communities from Tennessee, USA - Rhizosphere MetaG P. deltoides SRZDD1 (version 2) (version 2) | ecosystem: Host-associated > Plants > Roots > Rhizosphere >...
CGGCGACACCCGCACCGTCGCCCGCACCACCACCAAGCCCGTCTGCAACATCCGACCCATGCGGCCCCGCAAAGCCGCCCCATAGAAACCTAGGGTCACTGTCGCCCATCAACTGAAGCCAAAACGACAAGCATCAGGTGGAGCCAGGCAGCTGCACAGCTGGCTGTCCGGTCCCGGGACATGGTTGACGAAGCTGTCCCAGGACATGGTTGACAGTGGCCGTGATCGGCCTGCTGGCTGTTCGTCGTTTGCGGGCGGCGTGCAGCTGGGGGCCGGGATCGGTGCTTGTCGAGTTGTCTGTTGTCGAGCAGCGCTATCGGGCAGTGCTGGCCGTGCTGGCCGGTGAGTCGGTCACAGCGGTGGCCGCGCAGCTGGGCGTGTCCCGTCAGAGCGTGCACAAGTGGTTGTCCCGCTATCGGGATGACGGTCTCGGGGGTCTCATCGATCGGTCGCGTCGCCCGGAGTCCTCGCCGTGGCAGTCGTCGCCCGAGGTCGAGGCGGCGGTGTGTGAGCTGCGCCGGGAGCATCCCCGGTGGGGGCCTCGCCGTCTGGCGCACGAGTTGGGCCGGGTGGGGATGGAGCCGGTGCCGTCGCGGATGACGGTGTATCGGATCCTGGTCCGTCATGGCCTGGTCGAGCCCCGGAAGAGGGGTCGGCGACGGGAGGACTACAAGCGTTGGGAGCGCGATGCCCCGATGGCGTTGTGGCAGCTCGACATCGTGGGCGGGGTGTTCCTGGCCGATGGCGCCGAGCTCAAGGTGGTGACCGGGGTGGATGATCACTCCCGGTTCTGTGTGATCGCCCAGGCGTGTGTGCGGGCGACGGGCCGGGCGGTGTGTCTGGCGTTCGCTCGGGCGCTGGAGCGCTACGGGGTCCCGGATGAAGTGCTCACTGACAATGGCAAGCAGTTCACTGCCCGGTTCGGGCGGGGCGGGGAGGTGTTGTTCGATCGGATCTGCCGGGACAACGGCATCGTCCACCGGCTGACCCAGCCGGCTTCGCCGACGACTACGGGCAAGATCGAGCGGTTCCACCAGACCCTGCGCCGGGACTTCCTCGCCGACCAGGAGCCGTTCGACACGATCGAGGACGTCCAGGCTGGCCTGGATGGGTGGGTGGCCGGCGACTACAACACCCGCCGCCCGCATCAGTCCCTCGACATGGCCTCGCCAGCCGACCGGTTCGCGCCGGTCCCACAGCAGGAACGGGAGGCGTTGCCGTTGCGGCTGCCCGCCGCTCTGGCCGCCGCCCCTGCTCCGTCACCCGAGCCGCCCAAGCCGGAGCGGGTCCTGCCCCTGCCGCCGTTGGCTCCCACGCCGGGAGCGGTCGAGTTCGACCGGGTGGTCCCGGCCTCGGGGAACATGTCGGTCGAGGGCAAGCAGTTCTGGCTGGGCCCGTCCCGGGCCGGGATCACGGTCACGTTCTGGGCCGACCACGATGTGATCCACCTGAGCGCTGGCGGCGCTCGGCTCAAGTCGGTCCGCTCGCATCTCACTACCGCCGACCTGGCTCGCTTGGCCGCCACTGGCGGCCGCCCCGCCGGGCCACCCCGCTGCCGGCCCCCGAGTCCGAGGGGGCGGCGGTCGAGATCGACCGCGTGGTCTCCACCGCCGGCACCGTCAGCCTCGCCGGCCTCCCCGTCCTGGCCGCCGAGATCCTCGCCGGCCGCCGGGTCACGGTCCGCATCGACGGCACCGCCCTGGCCTTCTTCGACCCCGATACCCGCCAGTTGCTGCGAACCCGGCCCAGCCACCTCACCTACGACCAGGCCGCCCGACTCCGCGGAGCCCGCCCCGCCGGGCCACCGCCACGGCCGACCCTCGAGCCCATCCGGGTCCAACGCCGGGCCTCCAACACCGGGGTCATCATGGTCGCCGGCCAGAAAGTCGCCCTCGGCCGGATCCACGCCCACACCGTGGTCGCGGTCTACGTGGCCGAGAGCTCCCTGACCATCGAGGCCGGCGACGGCGACATCCGCACCGTCGCCCGCACCACCACCCAACCCGTCCGCAGCATCAAAGCCCACCGGCCCCGCAAGGCCGCCCTATGAAACCTAGGGTCACTGTCGCCCATCTCCTGGGACAGGAACGTCAACCATGTCCTGGGACCGCACAGCTGCACAGCTGGCCTGTCCGGCTCCGGCTGATGCTTGACGATCCGGCTTCACCTGTTCGTTGATGCTTCGACTAGGCGGGACTGGAGGCGGGCAAGCGCTGGGGGCCAGATCCGGCGTTGGGGGATGGCCCGGCGGCTACGTTCTGACGGCGCCGTGGGGTTCCCCGCTTGTGCGGTGCGATGTTCCTCTGCGGGTCGATGATGACCGGTGAGTTCCGGTGCTTGTGCCCGAGCCGCGATCAGGAGTAGCGATGCCCGACGGAAAGCCGAATGTTCTGGTCATCCTCGCTGATGACCTTGGGTGGTTCGATCTCAGTTGTTACCACCAGGGGTTGATGGGCGGTCGGACGCCGAACATCGATCGGATCGCAGCGGCTGGCGCTCGTTTCACGGACTTCTACGCCCAAGCGAGTTGCACGGCGGGGCGGGCGGCGACGATCACGGGCCAGCTGCCGATGCGGACCGGGATGACCACGGTCGGTCTCCCGGGCGCCCCGATCGGCCTGCAACACGAGGACCCCACCCTGGCGGAGCTGCTCAAGCCGCAGGGCTACATGACCGCCCAGATCGGCAAGAACCACCTGGGCGACCGCAACGAGTTCCTGCCCACGGTGCACGGGTTCGACGAGTTCTACGGCAACCTCTACCACCTCAACGCCGAGGAGGAGCCCGAACAGCCCGACTACCCGAGTGACCATCCCGTGATGCAGATGTTCATGCCTCGCGGGGTGCTGGACTGCAAGGCGACCGACATCGATGACCCCAGCGAGGACGCCCGGTTCGGTCGAGTCGGCCGCCAGGTCATCGAAGACACCGGCCCGCTGACCCGCAAGCGGATGGAGACCATCGAGGACGACCTCGTAGCCCGCTCGCTCGACTTCATCGACCGAGCGCACGCCAGCGGGACACCGTTCTTCCTGTGGCACAACACCACCCGGATGCACGTGTGGACCCACCTGTCCGAGCGCTGGCGGGACAAGACGATGTTCGGGCTCTACGCCGACGGGCTCCAGGAGCTCGATTGGGTCGTCGGGGAGCTGCTCGACAAGCTCGACGCCCTCGGCATCGCCGAGGACACCATCGTTGTCTTCACCACCGACAACGGGGCCGAGAAGTTCACCTGGCCCGACGGCGGCACCTCACCATTCCGCGGTGAGAAGGGCCTGGGATGGGAAGGCGGGTTCCGCGCTCCGTGCGTGATCCGCTGGACCGGCCACATCCCACCCGGGCAGATCCTCAACGGCATCGCCTCGCTGGAGGACATCGTCCCCACCGCCATGGCCGCAGCAGGCGTGCCCGACATCAAGGAGAAGCTGGCCGACGGCCACCACGCCGGGGACGTGACCTACCGGGTCCACCTCGACGGCTACAACCAGCTCCCCTACCTCACCGGCGAGGTCGACGAGTCCCCGCGCGACGAGTTCTTCTACTACGGCGAACACTCGCTGTACGCGCTTCGCTACCGGAACTGGAAGGTCCACTTCCAGGTGAAGGACGACTGGTTCGCCGGGCAGGCAAGAACGCCCACGGTCCCCCAACCGGTCAACCTGCGCGTCGACCCGTTCGAGCAGCACATGAGCGCGCCCTTCTACCCCCTGTACGCGGGACAGAAGCTGTGGACCGTGCTGCCCGCCGCCTACATCCTCCAGCTGCATGCAGCGACGTTCAAGCAGTTCCCACCCCGCCAGGCGCCCGCCAACTTCAGCGCCGAGGACATGCTCGAGTCGGCGCTCCACGCCGCAGCCCGAGGAGTTGGCAACAGCTAGCAGTGACCTCGACCGACACCCTGCTCCCTTCGTGGCGTCCCGGACCCACCCGGGACGCCCTGGTCGGGTTCCTCGACGCGGCCGAGTCCATCCCCAGGTCCCGGCGAGTTGCGGCCTTTGACAACGACGGCACGCTGTGGTGCGAAAAGCCAACCTACGTGCAGCTCGACTTCTTCGAGGACGCCCTGCGCACCGCCGCAGCGACGGATCCGGCAATCACGCTGAGCCCGGAGTACGCCGCCGTGCTCGCCGGGGATCGAGCAGCGCTGAGTGAGATCGGGCTCGCGCGGGTGGCGCTGGCGCTCGGCCAGCTCTTCGCCGGGAAGGAACCAGACGAGTTCACCGCCCTCGCGCGTGACTTCATGGCCCGCGCCCGGCATCGGACCCTCGGTGTCCCCTTCGCCCGCACCGTCTACCAGCCCATGCTTGAGCTCCTCGACGAGCTGCGCCGACGAGAGTTCAGTGTCTTCATCGTCACTGGCGGGGGCACCGAGTTCGTGCGTGCTGTGAGCGAAGGACTCTACGGCGTGCCACCGGAGGCGGTCGTCGGGACGCTGATCGACTACGACTTCGCACGCCGCGACGACGGCAGTCCCACGCTCCACAGAACCGACCGGATCCACGGCGTCGCGAACGAAGGCACCGCCAAGGTCGGCCACATCCAAACCCAACTCGGCCGACACCCAATCCTCGCGGCCGGCAACTCCGGCGGCGACCGGGAAATGCTTGAGTGGGCACGCGCCACGGCCGAGCCGAATCTCGCACTACTCATCGACCACGACGACGACGAGCGCGAGTTCCGCTACACGAGCACCGCTGAAACGTTCACCGAGACCGAACCGATCACCTCCGTCGCCCAGCGCGTCGACTGGACGGTGGTCAGCATGCAGCGCGACTGGTCGACAATGTTCCCGATCGACCCGAAGGTTCTGGACTGATCCCGCTCCGCCTAGGACGTGAACACCCTTCTGCCAGCGACGCGCCTCGGACTGCGCATCGGACGGCAGCACGGCAGCGTGGAGATCGAGTGGCAGTGCCAGCGACTTGGCCGGTGCCATTGACGTAGGGCAGCAGCAACGTGGGAGGCCTGTACGGTGCCGGATGATGGTGGAGGCGAGACAAGCCGACGCCGTGGCACAGGCCCTCCTGGCCGCGGAGTTGCCCAGGCGTTGGAGGCACTCGGTGGGCGTCGCCCGGCAGGCTGACCGCCTGGCGTCGGCTGGCGGGTTCGACGGGGACCTGCTCGTCGGTGCGGCGTGGCTGCACGACATCGGATACGCGTCACAGCTGGCGGACACGGGCTTCCATCCGATCGACGGTGCCCGGCATCTCCGTGGACTCGGCGCGGATGAGCGGTTGGTCAACCTGGTAGCGCATCACTCGTGTGCCCGGATCGAGGCCCGGCTGCGGGGTGTCGATGCGCTGCTGGAGCAGGAGTTTCCGCAGGACATGTCGTTGCCGCATGACGAGCTGTGCTTCTGCGATCAGACGACTGGGCCTGATGGTGAGGTCCTAGACGTGATCGAGCGCCTCGCCGAGATTCGGACGCGCTACGAGGACGGCCACGTCGTGCGCCAGTTCGTGGATGTGGCCGAGCCGGAGCTCGTTGCGACGGTGCGCCGAATTGAACGGGCGTACCCGCTTCAGCCGAGGTAGGGCTCGGCTCTCCGCTGGCGGTAGTGCTCGATCCGCTGGCGCATGCTCGGATGCATCTGCATAGCTGCCACGTCGGTTGGGTCGACCCACAGCACCTCGGAAGCCTCGTCCGTCGTCGTTGGCACACCCCCTCTGGGTCGGGCAGTGAACACGATGGAGAACTCCTGGCGGACCTCGCCGTCGCTCGTGTACTCGATCAGGTGCCGAGGGTTGGTGTAGATCCCGACCAGGCCGGTGATCTCCACCTCGATCCCGGTCTCCTCGCGGACCTCGCGCACGGCGGCCTGGGTGATCGACTCGCCCAGGTCCATCCCTCCGCCGGGCAACGCGTGGTTGCCATTGTCGGTTCGCCGGATCAGCAGGATTTTGCCGTCGTCGTTGACGACGATGACGTTGGCGGAGGGAACGACGCTGTTGGGCGCGGGCGCGTTGGGATCGTCCAGGTAGTCGATCCGCCTGGCCGACATCAGGCGACCGCCTCGTGCCACGCGGGCTGAGCGTCAGCCCAGACTCGTTCGAAGACGTCCACGTAGGTGGCGAACAAGTCGCCCGTATCGAGCTGGCGCAGGTGCATCGTTGGCGCGTGCGCCGCCGGGAGGCCGAGCACGTGATGGTTGACCAACATCTCCCGATCGAACCGATAGATCGACGTGTAGAGCGTGGTCCGGTGCAACCTCAGGTCTATGCAGCCATGACTGGCGTGCGGCTCGAAGAAGCTCAGAACGTTGCGGATCTTTGCGGAGATCGCGGACCCGATGCCTTCCTCATCACCGCGCCGAGCGACGGCATCGCAGTCCGGGTCCCCGACTAGGAAGCGGATGTTCGTACCGGCGTCGGCCTGTCGACAAAGCTGCCTCAGCAGCTTGGGCTGTTGCTCCGGCAGGAACAGCGCCGCATAGACCAGAACGTCGATGCTCTCGCCGGCGCCGCCGAACAAGCGGCTCCACACATCGCCAGGGATGCTGGCCCGGTGCGGGTAGATGTGCACGATCTCGGACGTCGCCGCTTCGTTGCGCCGCTCGGCCGACAGCGCATCCGGCCAGAGATAGGTCTCGCTCTCCTTGACGGCCGCAGCGATCTCGTGGCGGTGGCGCGGATACGGAGTCCGCCCCTGGGTGATCCACCGCTCGACGGTCTTTGGGTCCACCCCGATGACGGCGGCGAGGTCGTGCGGCGTCATGCCGGCGGCACTCAACGCGTCTGCGAGTCGATCGTTGGTCGGCATCGCGGCCCCCTTAGGACGCCTAGGGACGACTTCATCGTGTCATAGACGTCCCAAGATGTCCACGAGTGCGGTACTCCCGTCCCCCCGTTCTGCGGATCCTCGGTGTGTGGCGGCTCAGTCACGAGCCGCGATCAACACGGAGGCATGAGGACAATGGCTATCAAGAGTGCGATTCAGATGGCTCACGGGGACGTGTTCCCTCACGGGTGCTACGTGGTGGGCGAGGTCGAGGCGATGCGGGACTTCGACCGGTCGACCAGGGAACAGGCCGTCCAGGCCGTGGACCGGGACAACGGGCTGTTGGTGTGGACGGTGGACGTGGTCGACGCCGACCCAGAGGCGCGGGATCGCACGGTGCGGGTCAAGCTGCTGGCGCCGGTACAGCCGGTCCCGCCCGCTGCGATCGAGGGTGCACCGTTCCGGCCGGTGGAGTTCGAAGGGCTGACGGCTACGCCGTACGTGCAGACGACCGCCTCGGGTCGGGGCCGGCTGGCGTGGTCGTTCCGGGCGTCGGGGATGCGGCCGCCGGCCCGCACGACCGCCAAGGCGGCATGACGGTGGCCGTGACACAGATGGCCTTGCCGGTGAATCGGCGCAACGGCGCCTCAGTTCCGCCGAGCGTGCCTGTGGCTGCGCTTGCGTCAGCCCTCGGGGTCGCACCGACCGGCCCAGAAGAGGCGGCACCCGCTGTCGTCCGGCGTGTGACTACCGCCTCGGTGCTGGCCGTCGCTGCTGTCGCTGCCGTGGCGTCGTATGAGCACATGCGGGCCCTGGCCGCCCTGGCCGGAGAGGACTGGCGGGCCTGGCTGTTGCCGGTCTCGGTCGACGGTCTGGCGGTGGCAGCTTCGATGACCATGCTCGTGCGACGCCGGGCTGGCCAGCCCGCTGGCGCGCTCCCGTGGGCTGCGCTCCTGCTCGGCTTGGGCGCGTCGCTCGCAGCAAACGTGGCCGCGGCTGATCCCACCGTGGTGGGGCGCTTGGTGGCGGCCTGGCCGCCCGTCGCCCTGCTCCTCTCCTACGAGCTTCTTCTTCAGCAACACAACGGCACCGGCGTCGGTCCTGGCGTCCAAACCGTCCGCCCCGGTGCTCTCCACCCCTCGACGGAGGCAACACGATGACGACTGTCCTGTCCCCGACTGAGTTCGACGACCTCGTCCAGGTCGTGCACCACAAGGCACTCGGGCATCGCGCCGAATGCTGGTGCGGCTGGGCAAGCACCTGGTGCGACGACTACGCCACCGCCGACGAGGCTGCCAACGATCACCGCGAGGTTGCGAGGATGCCGGCCAGTGATCTCGACGCAACCCTGAGCGGGCTGCTCGATCTGCAGGACGACCTGGCCGACACCGTGATGTGGTTGGCGGAGAACTGGTCGTCAGACCTGCCGGTCCCCTATCCCTATCCGCGGGCCGACTACCGCGACAACGGTGACTGTGTCCCTTGCCTGGTGTTACTCGTGTACTGCGGGACCGCAGATCGGCTCGCCGAGATGGCCGACCTATTGGCCTGTCCCGTCGTGCTTGACCCGGCGCCAAGCAGATCCGGCCGCCGCTTCGAGGTGGCCACGCGCACCTTCGGACGCGTCAGCATCGAAGCCTTCGCCGTGGCTGAGACGACCGAGTCATGACCGTCGTTCCGCTCTACAACGACGGTCAGGTCACCCTCTACTGCGCCGACTTCCACGCGGTCGAGGTTGAGTCGCAGAGCGTGGCCGCGGTGGTCACATCCCCGCCCTACAACGTCGGCCTGGACTACCACGAAGGCGACGACTCGCTGGACTGGCCGGCCTACTGGGGCCTCGTGTGTGACGCCTCGGACCTGATGGCCGACGCGTTGACCGAGAGCGGACGGGTCTGGATCAACACCGCCGTCGCGGTGCCCGAGGACCCCGAACGCGTGGGCGGGTCAGTGAAGACCCGGGTCATGTTGGCTTACCGCTGGGCGATGGCCCTGGAGCAGGCCGGGATCGCCCTGGTCGACCAGATCGCGTGGTGCTCGACCCGGGGCGCGGGCACGGCGTGGGGTTCGTGGTGCTCACCTTCGGCGCCCAATCTGCGAGGCGACTGGGAGTCGGTCCTGGTCGCCTGCCGGGTCAGCTGGGAACGGGCCACTCCATCCGATCAAGCGGACTGGCGTGACGGCGTGGGCGACTGGCAGGCGTTGTGCTCCACCGTATGGAACATCCCGCCCGCCCGTCGCGAGGGCCACCCCGCACCCTTCCCCGTCGAACTGGCCCGCCGCTGCGTCCGACTCTCGACCTGGCCGGGCGAAACCGTCCTCGACCCATTCGCCGGATCCGGCACAACCCTGCTGGCTGCACGCCAGCTCGGACGCCGGGCAATCGGCATCGAACGGTCAGAGCGCTACTGCCAACTCGCCATACGACGCCTCGCACAGACGTCGCTCGACTTCCGTGGCGCCGCCTAATGCTGGCGTGACCTGTTGTGCACCGGGGCGGCCTGGCGTCCAAACCGTCCGCCCCGGTGCCGGTGTTCATCCCTCGATGAAAGGACTGAACGTGTCCGAGCCTATGACCGCTGCGGGTACTCCAGCCGCTGGCCGTCCGTTCCCTGCGATTCGTCGCCGGCTGGCTGCCAGCTCGGGCCGGGGCGTGGTGTGCGACGAGTGCGGCACGACCTATGACTCCGGGGCAGACCACTGCCCCACCTGCGTCCAACGGCGCCGCCGGCGCGGTGGCGGTCTGGAGGCAGCGACCGAGACATTCGACCGCGACCGACCCTGGACCACCGTCGAGCGCTCGGACGACCTCGACGGCACCCGCAACCCCGACATCCACGACGAAGGCGCGGAGGGATGGCCGTGGTGAGCATCCGACCTTTGCTCCACCCGGCTCGCTGGGAGGTCCGCCTGCTGGACGTGGTGGTCGTCGTCGTTGTCGGTCGCAACGTCGTGGGCGTCTGGCCCACCGCCCTGGTCCTGGCCGGATGGTGCCTCTGGACGGGACTACGGGCGTGGCAGCGCTGGGAGAACCGCCCCGGCCCAGTTCGGGCCCTGGTCCCCGAGATCGTCCATGCCCGTCAGCACTGTCCTTCGGACCGCTCTGGCCTGGAGCGGGTGGAGGGGAGCGTGATCGACCTGACCGAGCGCGACGCCCATTGGAGCCTGCGATGAACACGACCCAGGAGCAGATGCCGTCCTACACGGGCTGGGCGCCCGCCCCCGGCAGCGTGGTCCGCCACAACTGGCCCCTACCCGTCCGCTGGGCCTGGTGGCTGACCCACCGCCCCCTCCTGGTCGTCCTCGTCGCCCTGGCGGTCCTCGTCGGGATCGAGGCCGGGCCAGGTGTCCTCGGCGGGCTCGTGGCGACCGTGGCGGTGGTGTTGGTGGTGTGGTGGCGGGCCCACCCGGTCACGTTCCACCGCTTCGGGGGCCGGGTGCTGTTGGGCCTGTGGCGCTCGTTCTGGGCCTACGGAGTCCGGTGGCGCACCGCCATGATGCTCTCGGGACTGGGGGGCCGATTCAACGGCGACGAGTACGTCCCCCGCGTCGTCAGGGTCCGGGCGGGCCGGTTCGCGGATCGGGTCACGGTGCGCATGGTGGTGGGCCAACAACCCGAGGACTGGTCCCGGCGCCTCGGGGCGCTGGCGCACGGCTTCGGGGCCCGCTCGGCCCAAGTGGTCGAACTCCCCCGCAGGCCCGGCTACGTCCAACTCACCGTTGGGCGCCTCGACCCCCTCCCCACATCATCACCGTCCCCGCCCCCACCGCGGTCGACCTCGGGGCCATCCAGCTCGGGCGCCGCGAAGACGGTCGGCCCTGGACCGTGCGCCTGCGCGGGTCACACACCCTCATCGCGGGCGCTACCGGCGCGGGCAAGGGCTCGGTGCTCTGGTCGTTGATCCAGGGCCTCGGCCCGGCGATCCGTGACGGCCTAGTGAAGCTGTGGGTGCTCGACCCCAAAGGCGGCATGGAACTGGCCGCCGGCCGGCCCCTGTTCGACCGCTTCGCCTACGACCGTGCCAGCGACATGGCCGACGTGCTCGAGGACGCCGTCGCGGTGATGCAGGCCCGGGCCCGCCGCCTGATGGGCCGCACCCGACTCCACGCCCCCTCGGTCGCTGAGCCGCTGATCGCGGTCGTGGTGGACGAGCTGGCCTCGCTCACCGCCTACGCCGAACGGGATGACAAGCGCCGCATCTCGGCCGCCCTGTCACTCCTGCTGTCACAAGGCCGGGCTGTCGGGGTGGTGGTGATCGCGGCCCTCCAGGACCCCCGCAAGGAAGTGCTGCCGTTCCGGGACCTTTTCCCCACGCGCATCGCTCTCGCTCTGGTCGAGTCCGAACAGACCGATCTCGTCCTCGGGCGTGGCGCCCGCATCCGTGGCGCGGACTGCTCGCGCATCCCGCTCAGCACGCCGGGGATCGGCTGGGTCTGGTGCGACGGCGAACAAGAACCCGCCCGCGTCCGCGCCGGATGGGTGTCCGACGACGACATCGCCGCCATGGTCTCCGCCTACACGCCCGGCACGCCCGCCCCCGAGAACGACGGCGACCTGGTGGTCATCGACCTGACCGACAAGGCGCGTGATCGACAGGGGCGCGAACCGTGACCGCGCCGGTTCAGTCGATGGAGTTGAAGATGATGCCGGCGAGGATGGCGGGGGTCGTGAATACGGCTGCGAGTGCGGTGGCGGCCACCAGGGCGATCCACAGGTGGCGAAGTCGGCTAGTCATCTCGGCTCCTCTCGGGGCGGCCCGATGCCGCCAGGAGTCCTTCGGTGCGTGGCCCGGTGGTGGATGGCCGGCAGGACGGGTGAGCGGCCAGGAACATCACGCCCTCCACACCCAGCGGGGCCGGTACCGGGTCGAGGCGCCCGAAGGTGAGCGGGCAATAGCAGCAGCTCCGCCCCGCCGCCTGGTCCTCGTTGAGCACGACTTCGCAGTCGGGCTCCTTCACGTCCTGGCCGCCTCTTCATCCGGTGGTGGGGCTGGGTCAAGGGCCTTCAGAGGCGAAGAAGTCCCGCCACAGGGTGCAGGGTCCCAGCGGCTCGCTTGGGGACTTCTTCGCCGTGCCCTTGACGCAGACGCGCCAGCGGAGACACTCCCGGTCAGGCGTGAAGGCGCCCACCCCACCCGGGCGGGCGCGGCATGAACCCCGCACTGAGCCCCGAACTCGTGGGAGAGGTCGCCGTCGCCCAAGGCGTGTGCGCCCGGCCGGTGATCTCACGGGTCACGAACCTCGACACGGGCGAGGTCTGCCTGGTACCGATCTGGTGCGGCTCCACGCGGGGGGACCGCTGCCCTGCCTGCGCCGATCGGGCCCGGCGGCTGCGAATACAGCAATGCCGGGAGGGCTGGCACCTCGACACCGAACCCGAATGGCAACCCACCGAAGATGACAGCCAGGGCGACGAGCTCGGCGGCGACCAGACCAAGCCCGAGCTTGACTGCTCGCGGCGGGTGCGCTCGACCCGGCGCCGCCAAGACGCCCCCGACCTACCCAACGTCCCGGTCGAGGACCGCACGATCGGCCGAGTGTTCACCGCACCAGACGGCAAGACCTACCGGCCCTCCATGTTCGTGACCCTGACCCTCGGGTCCTACGGGCGGGTCACAGCCGAGGGCGTGCCCACCGACCCCGAACGCTACGACTACCGGCGGGCCGCGCTCGAC
>Ga0114129_10011863_pt1 | contig 12394 bp, 11 predicted proteins | sample RhiMetdeltSRZDD1_FD_80071 | JGI IMG/M metagenome (GOLD analysis project Ga0114129, IMG submission 80071) | Populus rhizosphere microbial communities from Tennessee, USA - Rhizosphere MetaG P. deltoides SRZDD1 (version 2) (version 2) | ecosystem: Host-associated > Plants > Roots > Rhizosphere >...
GCCTCGGCACGACGATCAGCTATCTGATCGGGATGGTGGCGGACACCGTGGAGCTCTTCAACATCCTCTGGCATCCGGCGTTCCTCGCCGTGTCGAGCTACGGCGCGACCATCCGTCGCGCCGGTACACGCTTCGTCGGCACGGTGATCGGTTGCCTGGTCGCGATCGTCGCGACGATCGCGGTGATGCCGAATCTCTCCGAGCTGCCCGCGTTCGCGCTCGTGCTGTTCGCGATCACGGTGCCATCGGCGTACGTGGCGCTGGGCGGGCCCCGGTTTTCGTACGTCGGTGTACAGATCGTCGTCGCGTTCGCGATCGTCGCCCTCGCCGAGCAGGCGCACGCAGATGTCCAGCCGCCGCTGTGGCGCGTCTATGGAACGCTGCTCGGCACCGCGGCCCTCTTGCTCGCGTTCCGCTTCCTCGCGCCCGACTATGCCGGGCGCCAACTCGTCGCCCGCTTCATCGATGTCGTGCGTGAGATGCTTCCGTTGCTCGCGCGTCCCGGCTCGGCCCCGCTCACCGTCGCGGAGGCAATGGCCGTTCGTCAGCGAATCGTCGCGGCCCTTCCGGACATCCTGAGGCTCGCCGAAGAAGCGCGCGCCGAAACGCTCATGGGCGGGGTCGATACGCAAGCCGCCATCGTCGCCGCCGGACGCGGTGTCCGCATCGGCTCGCGACTCGCCGCCATCTGCCGCGAACGCGTGGCGAACCCACCGCCGCCGCTCTCGGGCGCCATGCAGACGGCGGTGACGAACGTCGAGACTGCCGTCCGCGCATGGCTCGAGATCGCGTTCAGCATGCTCGAGGCTCGGCACACGATGGCGCGTCCGGGCTCACGCGGCTACCGCGAGGCGTGTGCCGCAGCCGCGGCGGTGGCGGCGCAGCCGCGGCCGGATCTTTCGGACGCGCTGGGCACGCTCGAGCGAACCATTGATGCTGCGCGCGCCACCGAACTGGCTGAGTGGCCTCCGGCCACGCGCGGAGCCCTCGTGGCCGAGGTCGAGCACCTGAGACGCGTGGTCGAGTTGCTGCCGTTGTTCGGCGATGACCTCGAGCAGACGATCCTCCCCCGACGGTGACCGCGGTGGTCCATTCGGCGTTTTCGCGTCCTCTCGTTAGAAATTCGCGAGCGCCAAGCCGCCCCTCAATAAAACCAGCCGCTTAGGCGTGGCGCGCACCTTGCTCTCAGTGATGAGTGTGCTGCACGAAATCGAGACGCCGAACATCTTCGCGCCAGTCTCCACTCCGGCCTTCGCGATCCGTGATCTGTCGTTCTTCGTCCTCGCCATCACCGCCGCGATCTTCCTCATCGTCGCCGGCTTCGCCGTGTACACGCTCATCCGCTTCGGCCGGCGCCCGGCGGATCCCGACCGCGAGCCGGCGCAGGTCTACGGGAGCACGCAGATCGAGCTGGCGTGGACGGTCGTGCCGCTGCTCATCGTCGTCGTCCTGTTTCTGGTCACCGCGAGGTACGTCTGGGGTCTCGAGCGCCGCGCGCAGCCGCCGGACGCTCTCGAGATCACGGTCGTCGGCCACCAGTGGTGGTGGGAGATCCGCTATCCCAAGCTCGGGATCGTCACCGCCAATGAGATCCATGTCCCCGTCAGCGACGCTCCCCGACCGACACCGACGTTCATCACGATTCAGTCGGTCGACGTGGCGCACAGCTTCTGGGTTCCGCAGCTGGCCGGAAAGATGGACGCGATCCCTAACAAGACGAATCGGATCTGGATCGAGCCGCGGCGAGTCGGAACATACGTCGGCCAGTGCGCCGAGTATTGCGGACTCCAGCACGCGCTGATGCTGCTCGTCGTCGTCGTGCACCCGCAAGACGAGTTTCGGGCCTGGGTCGCCTCGCAGCAGATCGCGCCACCGGAGGCCGAGGCGACGAGACCCGGCCGCGAGCTGTTCTCCTCGCTAGCCTGCATCAGCTGCCATAGCGTGCGCGGCACGCCGGGGAACGGGGTGTTCGGCCCGGACCTGACCCATCTGATGAGCCGCTCGACGCTGGGCGCGGGCGCGGTACGGAACACGCCCGGAAATCTGCGCGCCTGGGTGAAAGACCCGGCCGCGTTCAAGGCCGGCGCCCTCATGCCCGCGATGAAGCTCGACGATGCACAGCTCGACCAGCTCGTCGGCTACCTGGTGACGCTGCAATGACCCTCGCCACCCTGCACGATTGGGTCGTGACCGTCGATCACAAGAGGCTCGGGATCATGTACGTCGTCACGGGCCTGGTCTTTCTGGTGATCGGCGGCGTCGAGGCGTTCCTGATACGTCTTCAGCTCTCCCAGCCCGGCCTCACCCTCGTGCCGGCCGACACCTTCAATCGCCTCTTCACGGTTCACGGAACCACGATGGTCTTCCTCGTGGGCATTCCGATCGTCTTCGGATTCGCGAACTATCTCGTGCCGCTGATGATCGGCGCACGCGACCTGGCGTTTCCCCGCTTGAACGCGTTCGGCTTCTGGATCCTCTTGTTCGGCGGCGCGCTGCTCTATTTCAGCTTCATCGGTGGGGACGGTCTCTATGGCGCGGGCTCGGCGCCCGCCGTCGGCTGGTTCGCATACGCGCCGCTGTCCGAACGCGCGTTCACCCCGGGCAATGCCACCGATTACTGGAATCTTTCCGTGCTCGTCACCGGCTTCGGGACGATCGCGACGGCGATCAACCTGATCGCGACCATCACCACGATGCGAGCGCCCGGCATGACGCTCGGCCGGATGCCGGTCTACGTGTGGACGATGCTGACCGTCTCCGCCATGACCCTCCTCATTCTGCCGCCGCTGTCCGCCGCTCAGATCATGCTGCTTCTGGACCGGTTTCTCGGCGCCCATTACTTCGACACGCAGGCGGGCGGCTCCGCGATCATCTGGCAGCACTTCTTCTGGTTCTTCGGCCACCCCGAAGTCTACGTGCTGATGGTCCCGGGATTCGGATTCGTCTCCGAGATCATTCCAGTGTTCTCGCGCAAGGTCATCTTCGGCTACGCGACCCTGGTGGTCGCCACCGTGTCGATCGGCGCGGTCTCGTTCAGTACCTGGGCCCATCACATGTTCACGGTCGGTATGGGTGGCACGCTGAATTCGTTCTTCGCGGCCTCGACGATGCTCGTGGCCGTCCCGACCGGCGTGAAGATCTTCAACTGGCTGGGGACACTGTACGGCGGCAAGCTGCGCTTCCGGACACCGCTGCTCTTCTGCTGCGCTTTCCTGTTCCAGTTCCTCTGTGCCGGGCTGACCGGGATCATGCTCTCGGTCGCGCCGTTCGACTGGCAGCTCACGGATTCCTATTTCGTCGTCGCCCACTTCCACTTCGTGCTGTTCGGCGGGCTGCTCTTCACGATCTTCGCGGCCCTGTACTACTGGTTCCCCAAGGCGACCGGCCGGATGCTGAGCGAGCGTCTCGGGCGCTGGCACTTCTGGCTGCTCGTCGTCGGATTCAACCTGACCTTCGTCACGATGCACTTCCCGGGATTGCTCGGCATGCCACGGCGGATCTACACGTATCCCGCCGATCGCGGCTGGGACATGCTCAACCTGGTCACGACGCTCGGCGTCCCGCTCCAGGCGCTGGCGGTGCTCATCTTCGTCGTCAACGTCGTGTACTCGCTGCGCCGCGGCGCGCCGGCCGGAAACAACCCGTGGGAGGCCTGGACGCTCGAATGGGCCACCACCTCGCCGCCGCCCGCGTACAACTTTGCGACCCTGCCCCCGATTAACAGCCGCCGACCGTTGTGGGACGTGCAGCATCCCGATGACCCGGACGGGCCTCATGAGTAGCACCGCTTTGCGCGGGCGCGCGGGCGTCATCGGGTTCATCCTGGCCGAGACGTCGCTCTTCGCCGTGTTCGTGGTCGCCTACCTGTTCTACATCGGCAAGAGCCTGACCGGTCCCTTCCCACAGGACGTTCTCGAGCTGCCGATCGTCAACACGATCTGTCTCCTGAGCAGCAGCGTGACCGTCGCGCTGGCCACCCGGGCGCTCGCCTCGGGTCGGGTTGCGCGAGCCGGCGCGTGGCTCGCGCTCACCGTGGCGCTCGGTCTCGCGTTTCTGGCCGGCACGGCGCAGGAGTGGCGCCGGCTGATTTTCGAGCGCGGGCTCACGATCGGCACGAACCTCTTCGGCACGACGTTCTACCCTCTCGTGGGCCTGCATGCCTCGCACGTGATCCTCGGGCTCGTCATGCTGAGCCTCTGCGCCGCCTTCGCGTGGTCGGGCGCGCTGAAGGCGGCCCACACGCAACGCGTCGAGCTCGTCTCCTGGTACTGGCACTTCGTGGACGGCGTGTGGATCGTGGTCTTCACCGTCGTGTACGTGATCGGGCGATGAAACAACCGGTCGAGGTCATGGTCGCGGTGCTCCCGCGAGATCGGTACCAGCTGGCGTCCGACTTCGTCGCGCTTGCGAAGCCGCGTGTCCTCCTGATGGTCGTCGCGACGACGCTCGTCGGGTATTTCGTAGCGCTGACAGGACCCGCGCATTACGTCCGCATCGCGCACTTGCTCTTCGGGACGCTCCTGGCCGCCGGCGGAACCCTGGCGCTGAATCAGTACGTCGAGCGCGAGGTCGACGCGCGGATGGAGCGAACGAAACATCGCCCATTGCCGGACGGGCGGCTTCAGCCGCTCGAGGCACTGCTCTTCTCCGGCCTGCTCACGTCGTTCGGGGTGGCGTACCTCGCCGCCACCGTCGGTGTCGCCGTTGCCATCCTGACGTTGAGCACCACCTTCCTTTATATAGGCGCGTACACGCCGCTGAAGACACGCAGCGCGATCTGCATGCTGGTCGGCGCCGTTCCCGGCGCGCTGCCACCCGTGACCGGCTGGCTCGCCGCGCGCGGCGACCTCGGCCTGGGCGCCGTCGTGCTGTTCGCCATCGTGTTCCTCTGGCAGCTGCCGCACACGCTCGCGATTGCCCGCCTCTATCGCGACGACTACGCGCGAGCCGGCGTGCGCGTGCTGACAGTCGTGGATGCACGCGGAACGCTGGCGGACCGCCAGATCGTGACGTCGACGCTCGCGCTCCTCGCCGTGAGCGTGCTCCCGACGGTGATCGGGATCAGCGGGACCGCATATTTCGCGACGGCGTGCGCGCTCGGGCTCGGGCTGCTCGCCGTCGCCTTCGCGCACGCGCGTATGCCGTCGATGGCCTCGGCGCGGCGGGTCCTGGTGGCCACGCTGCTGTATCTCCCCTTCCTCCTCGCCGTGCTGGCGCTCGACAGGCCATGACCGAACCGGACCGCGTCGACAGCTTCGAGCTTCCCGCGCCCACCGTGTGGCCGATGGTCGTCGCGCTCGGCGTGACGCTGGGATTCACCGGGCTGGTGACCCACGCCGCCCTGAGCGTAGCCGGCATCATCCTCGCCCTCGTGGGCGGTGTCGGATGGTGGCGAAGCGTGCTGCCCGAGGAGCGCGTGGAGCACGTGCCGGTCTCGCCGGTGGAGAGCGTCCCGTCATGGGTGACCTCGACACCCCGCAGCGTCGAACGCCTGGCGTTCGGCGACGAGCGGCATCGCGCGCGACTTCCGGTCGAGGTTCAGCCGCTGTCCGCCGGCGTCAGAGGCGGGCTCGTCGGCGCGTGCGCGATGGCCGTGTGCGCCGCGATCTACGGCATCGTCGCGGAGCGAAGCGTGTGGTATCCGCTCAATCTGCTCGCCGCCGTCGCGGTGCCGCAGCTCGCCGACGCCGACGTCGCGACCCTGCGGGCGTTTCATGGCGTCGCGGCGAGCGTCGGCATCCTCGCGCACGGCGTGATCTCGGTGCTGGTCGGCACGCTGTATGCGGCCATCCTGCCGCTGCTGCCGCGGCGTCATCTCCTGTGGGGCGGCCTCATCGCCCCGCTCTTGTGGACGGGATTCCTCTGGGCCGTACTGGGCGTCATCGATCCTGCGCTGAACGCGCGGATCTCCTGGAGCTGGTTCATCGCCTCGCAGATCGCCTTCGGCCTCGCGGCCGGCACCGTCGTCGCCCGAGCGACGCCGGTGGCCACCGCGCAAACGCGCCCGTGGATCGAACGCGCCGGCGTCGAGGCGACTGGCAGGGATCGAGCCGGTCGCGGGGTTCCTCCGCGATGACGCGACTCATTTTCACGACCCTCGCGGCGACGCTGGCGCTCGCGGGATGTGACGCGGCGCCCGGCCGACCGAGACCCGAGGCGCGCGAGCTCGCGCCGACCGAGGTCATGGCGTTCGAGCCGCTCTATGCGCGGAACTGCGCCGGATGTCACGGCCAGGCGGGCCGCCTGGGTGCGGCGCGCGCGCTGAACGATCCGGTCTACCTCGCGCTCGTCCCGCCGGAACGGCTGCGGCAGGTGATCGGTGCCGGCATTCCCGGCACGGCCCAACCCGCGTTCGCGCTGAGTCACGGCGGCTCGCTCACGGATCCGCAGATCGATGTTCTCGTGCGCGGAATCGAGGAGCGCTGGCGGCGTTCCGACGTCGTCGCCGGACAGACGATGCCGCCGTACGACGCAGGACAGGCCGCGGGCCGCAACGCCGGCGACGCAGAGCGGGGTCGTCGGGTCTTTACCGGTGCCTGCGCGCGCTGTCACGGCGACGACGGGCGCGGCGGGCCGCGGGGTGGCGGCATCGCCGATCCTTCGTACCTCGCGCTCGTCAGCGATCAGCACCTGCGCACCAGCGTCATCGCGGGGCGCTCGGATCTTGGAATGCCGGACTGGCGCGGAGACGGAGGCGCTGCGCCGTTGACGGCACAGCAGGTTTCGGACGTCGTCGCCTGGCTCGTCGCGCAGCGGCGGCCGGTTCCGGGGAGGCTCCCATGACACCACAATCGCAATCTCGTCGAGGATTCTTGTTCCAGCTCGGCATCGTGCTGAACGTGATCGGCGCGGCGCTGGTCGGCATTCCTGTCGTCGGCTACGTCTTCGGCGCCGTGCGCCGACGCACCGACGGGCAATCGTGGATCGCGCTCGGTCCCGTCAGCGGATTCCCCGCGGGCCAGACGCGCCTGGCGACATACGAGAATCCCGTCCGCGTCGCGTGGGACGGCGCGGCGGCGAAGGTCGCCTGCTGGGTGCGTCACATCGAGGGTGAGCGGTTCCAGGTGTTCGCCGTGAACTGCGCGCATCTTGGATGTCCGGTACGGTGGTTCGCACAGTCACGCCTGTTCATGTGTCCCTGCCACGGCGGCGCGTACTACGAGGACGGCTCGCGCGCGTCCGGACCGCCGCCGCGCGGGTTGTTCGAGTACGAGTACCAGATTCGCGATGGCGCGCTCTGGGTGCGCGGCGGCCAGCTGCCAACACTCTCGAGGTCGGTGTGAACGTTCGCGATCTCAGACCCGTACGCGCGACGCTCGGTTGGCTCGAGGAGCGCGCAGGCCTCGGCGGCGCTATCGAGCCGGTGCTCGACCATCCAGTGCCGCGGAGCACGGCGAGCTGGTGGTACGTCTTCGGCAGCGCGACGCTCGCGCTGTTCGTGCTGCAGATCGCGACCGGTATCTGCCTCGCCCTCGTGTACGTGCCGTCGGCCGACGGTGCGTATCAGAGCCTGCTCTATCTGAACTTCCAGGCGCCGTTCGGCTGGTTCTTGCGCGGGATGCATTTCTGGGGCTCCAACGCGATGGTCGCTGTCATGACGCTGCACATGATCCAGGTCTTTCTCTGGGGGGCCCATAAGTACCCGCGCGAGCTCACCTGGATCGTCGGCGTCTTTTTGTTTCTCTGCACGCTCGGCATGGCGTTCACGGGGCAGATTCTGCGCTGGGACCAGGACGCGTACTGGGGGCTCGGGATCGGGGCGTCGATCGCGTCGCGAGCCCCGGGCGTGGGCGACACGCTCGTCCAGCTGCTGCTCGGCGGTCCGATCATCGCGGGACGCACGCTGTCGCGGTTCTTCGCCGTGCACGTATTCCTCGTTCCCGGAATCCTCATCGGCATGATCGGCTTGCATGTCTGGCTCGTGCTGCGGATCGGCATCAACGAATGGCCGATGCCGGGTCGCGTGGTGACCCGAGAGACGTACCGGCGGCGATACGAGGAGGAAGTTCACAAGGACGGCGTGTCCTTCTTTCCGTACGCAGCGCGCAAGGACATGGTGGCCTGCGGCGTGGTCGTCCTCGTCGTGGTGCTCTGCGCGCTATTGTTCGGACCTTTCGGCCCGCACGGCGTTCCCGATCCGACGCTCATCGACACGGCGCCGAAGCCCGACTTCTACTTCCTCGCGCTCTATGCGTTGTTCGCGCTGCTTCCGCCGTGGACGGAGACCGTCGTCATTCTCGTCGGGCCGGTGCTGGCGATCGCCGCGCTCTTCCTCGTGCCATTCGTCGCCGGCACGGGAGAGAAGAGCTGGAAGCGCCGTCCCGTGGCCGTTCTCGCCGTCCTCGTGATCGTGTTGACCGTCGCGACGCTGGCCGCGCTGGGCCTGTCGGTTCCGTGGTCACCGAAGATGGACGCCTGGACCGCCGCCGCGACGCCGGTGCAGTACGTCAAGGGCCGGACGCCGCTCGAGCTCCAGGGCGCGCTCGTGCTGCAGAACAAGCAGTGCCGGGCGTGCCACAGCCTGGGCGGTGAGGGAGGACAGCGTGGTCCCGCGCTCGACGGGGTGGCGACGCGGCAAACGCGCGATCAGCTCATCCGTCAAGTCCTGCAGGGTGGCGGAAACATGCCGGCCTACGGCAAGAATCTCAGTCCCGCCGAAGTCAACGCGCTCATCGCGTTCATGGAAACGCTGCGGCCATGAGCGAGTGGCCCGTCGAGCCTTCCGTCGGGATCCCGGTCGTCATCGCGGCGGCCATCTATCTGCGCGGCTGGACTCGGCTGCGACGGCGCGTGCCGCAGCACTTCGACGTCCGTCACGCCGCGGTGTTTTTGGCCGGGCTGGTGACGATGCTACTGACGCTCGCACGACCGGTCGACGCGATGACCCATCGGTGGCTGTCGGCCCACATGGTGCAGCACCTGCTGCTCATGGTGGTCGTCGCGCCCATGCTGTGGATGGGCGCGCCCGTGGCGCCGATGTTCGTCGGCTTGCCGCGATCGGTTCGTACGGTCGTGCTGGCCGCGACGAACGCACCGGCGGGCCGCCGCCTGACGCGATGGCTGCTCCATCCCAGCGTGGGCTGGACTGCATTCGCCCTGGCCTTCTGGGTCTGGCATGCGCCGGCGCTCTACGATCTGGCCCTCGACTCCGACCTCTGGCACCACGCCGAGCACGCCTGCTTCCTCGTGAGCGCGCTGTTGTTCTGGCGGCCGGTGATCCTCGCGTGGCCGGCCACGATGACCTGGCCGCGCTGGACGATGGTGCCCTATCTGGGTCTCGCGATGTTCCAGAGCCTGCCGCTGGCCGCGATCCTGACCTTTTCCGACCGGGTGATTTACACCAGGTATTCGTCCGTCGACGACCAGGCGCTCGCCGGCGTCATCATGTGGGTGCCGGGCTCGCTGCCGTTTCTGATTCCGATCCTCCGGCTGGTCGTCGAGCTGTCGTCCGGGCGGACGCCGTCGATCCTTTCTCACGGACCGTCATGAGAAATCCGTGAGCCCGCGCGCTGCTCTCCATAGAACCAACGGTTTGCGCTTGGCCAGCGCCTTGCTCTGTCGACAAGGTCGGGAGGGAACGCTTGACCTTTCGAATCTATCGCTCATCGACGCCGGACGCGATCGTGCTGGCTGTGAGTGGCGATCTCCATGGGGAGCACACCGCCCGCCTGCAGGAGTTCCTCGCGAACGAAAGGGACCGTCCCGTCACCCTCGATCTCCAGAACGTCTCGCTGGTCGACCGGGCGGCCGTGCAGTTTCTCGCGGCCGTCGAGGCCGCCGGGATTCGAATCGTCAACTGCCCGGAGTACGTGCGCACCTGGATGACTGCGGAACGCGATAGCCGGTCTCCGGGAACTCCGTGACCGATCTCGAGAGCATCGACCGGGCGATGGCCGATGCCGAGCAGAACGGTCTCGGACTCCATCTCCGTATCCGGCTCGCTTTGCTCGCCGTCGTGGCCGTCTGGCTCGTGGTGTATTACGCACCGGCCCGCTCGCTTCCGGGGCTCCTCGTCCTCGCCACGTTCGCCGCATTCGGCCTGGCGCAGTACGTGCTCGGTCGCCGGTATGGGCGGCCGGTCTTCTGGGCGGGCGTCTTCACGCTCCTCGAAGCGGCCCTGTTGATCGGCGTCATCCTGACGCCGATCACGTTCCCGCCGAACTGGCCGCCGCAGATGCAGCTTCGGCTGCCGACGGTCTTCTACCTGTTCGTGTACGTCGCGGGGACCGCGTTGTCGTACTCGCCGCGGCTCGTCGTCTGGAGCGGGGCGGTCACGATCGCCCTCTGGGGTCTGGGCCACGAGGTCATGCTGCGCCTGCCCGGCACGGTCGCGATCCACGGCTCCGCCATCGACATGCCCGGGCTGGGTCCGAGAGCGTCGCTCGAGCTCTACCTGGATCCGCATTACGTGAGCGATGCGGCGTGGCGCACTCAGACGGTGCTGCTGGCGCTTCTCACGGCGGTGTTGGCGGCGGCCGTCGCGCGCTCGCGCAGCTTGTTGAAACGGCAGGTGACCGATCATCTCGCGCGCGCCAGCCTCACCCGCTACTTCTCGCCCAACGTCGTCGATGCGCTCGCGGGCGCGGGCGCGTCGGGCCTGGCCGCGCGACGCCAGCCGGTTGCCGTGCTCTTCGCCGACATCCGGGGATTCGTGCGTCACAGCGAATCGCTCGGGACCGAGGCCACGATCGAGATGCTGACGGAGTTTCACGAGCGCGTCACGCGCATCGTCTTCGACCACAACGGCACGCTCGAGAAGTACATCGGCGATGCCGTCATGGCGACGTTCGGCACGCCATCGCGCGGAATCGACGATGCCGGACGGGCGCTCCAGTGCGCGTGGCAGCTGGCGGATGAGACGCACCGCTGGAGCCAGGAGCGCGCGCGGCGAGGCCACGGGCCGGTGCACCTCGGCATCGGTGTGCACTACGGCGAAGCCGTCTTGGGAAGCATCGGCGATGCCCAGCGGCTGGACTACGTCGTGGTTGGTGACACCGTCAACGTCGCGAGTCGTCTCGAGCGTCTCACGCGCGAGCTCGATGTCGAGCTCGTGGTCAGCGACGCCGTCGTCGATCGTGTCCACAAGGAAGGTAGTGCGGTTGGGCTGCGCCTCGATCAGCTGAAGCCCGGCGGCGAGGTGCATCTGACAGGCCGGCTGCAGCCGATCAGCATCTGGACCGGTGGATCGCCTGAGGAGGTCCGGCGCTATAGCGGCCGATCCGCGATGACACAGTGTCGCCCCTCGGCCTCGAGCTTGCCGTGACGCTTGTCGAATGCCGACGACGCGGAACCCGCAGCGCTCGCGGCAGCGATCTGCGCCTGGATCAGCGCGAAGGGGCTGCCACAGCTCCCGATGCCGATCCTTGTCGCCCCAGACCGAACAGCTCGTGCACGAGCTCGAGCCACGAGCGGTTGGTCCCGGCTCGGGACAACTCGCGGAGCTTGGTCATCGGCGCGTGGAGGATCTTGTTCACCATCGCGGTCGACAGTGCGTCGATCGCCGCCCGCGTCTCGGGCCCGGCGTCGGGCAGACGGGCCAGCGTCTTACGCACCTCCCCCACCCGGATCTCCTCGAGACGCGCGCGCAGGGACACGATGGTGGGAATGACCTCGACGTCACCCTGCCGGGCCACGAACTTGCTGACCTCGCGCTCGACCAGCGCCTCAGCCCGCTGTGCTTCCCGGGCGCGCTCGAGCAGGTTGGCGTCCACGACCTGCTTGAGGTCGTCGATGTCGTAGCGATAGACGTCGTCCAGCCTGTCCACGCCGGCCTCGACGTCGCGAGGCACGGCGATGTCGATGAAGAACAGCGGCCGGCCTCGCCGGCCGTGCAGCACGCCGGACACCATGGCCCGGGTGACGACGGGCTCCGACGCGCCGGTGGAGGTCACGACGATGTCCACCCGGGCCAGGGCCGTCGTCAGCTCGTCCCACGGCACCGCGATACCCGACAGGGCGCGAGCCATGTCCCGGGCTCGGCTCCACGTCCGGTTGGCGACGTAGATGGGAGACGCGCCCTGCTCGGCCAAGCGCTTGGCGGCCAGCTCGCTCATCTTGCCGGCCCCCACCAGCAGGACCGCGCGACCACTGAGGCCCTCGAAGATCTTCTTGGCAAGCTCGACAGCGGCGAACGACACCGACACCGCGTGGCGCGCGATCTCGGTCTCGGTGCGCACCCGCTTGGCGACGTTGAAGGCACGGCTGAAGAGCCGATTGAGCTGGGGACCCACCGTCTCGCAGGCCTGGGCCAGGGCGAAAGCGTCCTTGACCTGACCGAGGATCTGCGGCTCGCCAACCATCATCGAGTCCACGCTCGCCGCGACCCGGAAGGCATGCCGAACGGCGTCGGCGTCGAGGTGCGTGTAGAGTAGCGGCTCCACGGCGGCGAACTCGA
>Ga0114129_10011864_pt1 | contig 12394 bp, 11 predicted proteins | sample RhiMetdeltSRZDD1_FD_80071 | JGI IMG/M metagenome (GOLD analysis project Ga0114129, IMG submission 80071) | Populus rhizosphere microbial communities from Tennessee, USA - Rhizosphere MetaG P. deltoides SRZDD1 (version 2) (version 2) | ecosystem: Host-associated > Plants > Roots > Rhizosphere >...
GCTCACGTTCGAGTTACGGACAGGACATCGTTAGTTCCCGGAGCCATTCGCTGCTCGCGTCGCTCGAGTTCCCTAAAGCGGACGGAGCCTAACGAGCTGGCTCAGCGCGGCCACAGCGTTTACGGCGTCTTTTCCTGGCGCGGCGGATACGGAACGAGCGTCGTCTGCACGGCGCCGTCCGCGTAATTGACGGTGAGACCCGTGAAAGCGATCCGCTTGTCGAAATCGGCGATCTCGAAGAGCGCGCTCGGCGTGTCGTTGTCTACGCGTGCACTGCGCAACCAGTTCCGGGACGAATCGGCGATGAACAGGCGAGCGTCGCGAATTGGACGCTCGGAACCGCGCCACGTGAGACGAAGCGTGTTATTCTCGAGCCGCTCGATGCGCATCACGCCCCCGCCGCCGTCCGCGCCCTCTCCGATTGTGAGCATGCGCGATTTGGTCGGGTCGTACGGCTGAGGATCACGTACCCACAGCTTCGGCTGCACGGGTTGTGGCACCGGCACATAGACCGGCACCGCGTACGGGACGAAGGTCTCCGTTACGTACGGGATTCCCACAATCCCGGTCCGAAAACGACCTGGGATGCAGTTTCCCCAGCTACAGCCGATAGATGAAAAGCCGCGCCGTGTTCCGCGCCAGCGGTCGAAGTCGCTAGCGACGCGATCGAAGGTTCGCGGCGGCAACGAGCCCATTTGGATGGTCGGTAGCGACGATGGACGTGGCGCGCTGAGCGTAACTGACGAACCCGCTGACGAACGCACTACCATCTGCGCATGCGCTGTGATTGGGAGAAATGCCACGAGCGCGATGCCTAACGTCTGTGCTCTGTTGCTACGCATACTGCGACTCCTCGACAATCTGGACTGCCGGACCATGGACACTGCGTTCTTAGCGTACCCCGCTGAAACGCTACGTTCCGGGGCGACTGGCGCCAAGTCCCGCGATCAGGGACCTTTGCAAACGATGCGCTCCACAATGCTTAACCCCCGGAGTGCCCGACTTCCAACGCTCATGAGATGAACGGCAGCGCGAAGCAGGACTATGACATTGTGATAGTCGGGGCGGGTGTGGCTGGTTTGGCCGCAATGCGTGAGGCGGAGCGCAAGGGACTTCGCCCTTGTCTCGTCGAAGCGCGCGATCGCATAGGGGGACGCATCTATACGATGCGGGACCCGCGCTGCGCGCACCCCATCGAGCTGGGTGCTGAATTCATCCACGGATGCCCGAGCGAGCTGCTCGACATCGTCAGCGAGGCGCGCCTCCTCGCGTACGTTGTCGGAGGCCAGCGCTGGCGGTCACTTGGCGGGCACCTAACGCGGATTCAGGACCCCTGGAAGCAGCTGCATCGCGTCATGCGCTATGACGACGCGAAGAAACCTGATCGTTCATTTGCCGAGTTCCTGAGTGACAAGCCGGGGGGACGCAGTGCGGCCGAGGCGCGGCGGCTTGCGTACGCGTTCGTCGAGGGCTTCCATGCGGCGGACGCGACGCGAATAAGTGCGCGCTGGGTCGCGCTGGGTGGGAGTCCGAGTGAAGAGCCCGAGGAGCGTGGCGCCATGCGCATCGCGGACGGATACGATCTCATCCCCGATTGGTTGGCTCGCGGCTTCCGCGAACGCGTGATGACGAACTCGGTCGTCGAGCGCATCGACTGGGAGCCGCAGCGCGTGCATCTGTCCGTACGTCGCAACAAGTCCCGCTCGATCACGACAATCACCGGCCGCGCCGCCGTCGTCACAGTGCCGTTAGGCGTTCTGCTCGCCGGCAGCGAGGAACCCGGAGCGATCGTGTTCTCGCCGCCGCTCGAGCTCATCGAGCGAACGCGTGCCCGTCTCGCAATGGGATGCGTCATACGTGTCACGCTTCTTTTTCGTGAGCGTTGGTGGACGCAAAAACTCCGCTCTGCGCCGCGTGGCGCATCCCTCGAGTCGCTGACTTTCCTTCACGGGGACGCGGGCGACCTGCCTGTCTGGTGGTCCTTACATCCAATGCTGGCGACCGCGTTGGTCGGTTGGGCCGGCGGGCCCGCCGCTTTGCAACTGTCTCAGCGCGACGACGTTGAGGAGCGCGCCATTGCGTCGGTCGCCGCCAACTTTGGAGTGACGCGACGTCGCGTTGCCGCGCAGCTGGTCCAGGTCTTCACGCATGACTGGCAGCACGATCCATTCTCACGAGGCGCATACAGCTACGGCCTTGTGGGCGGCGCCGATTGGGCGAAACGTCTGGCGCGTCCAATCGACAGAACGCTCTGGCTCGCTGGAGAGGCTGCTTCGCGAGAAGGAAACACAGGAACGGTGCACGGCGCGATAGCGAGCGGGCACCAGGCCGCACAGTCTATCGCGCGGACGCTAGGTGCTCGTTAGGCTCTCGCAAACACATTAGCTCGGGAGAATCATGCTACAAGAAGTCGCACTGTCTCCGCTCGCCGCGTGGGAAAGCTTCTACGTCATCGTCGGCTCTTCGGCCGCGGCGCTGACTGGACTGCAGTTTGTCGTCATCGTACTCGGCGCCGAGATGAACGTGATTGGAGGCGGCACGGCGCTGCGAGCGTTCGGCACGCCGACGATCGTGCACTTCGGTGCGGTGCTGCTCGTGTCCGCGATCCTGAGCGCGCCCTGGCACTCGCTCACGAATGCGGGCCTCGTGCTCGCCGCATGCGGTTTGTGCGGCACCTTGTACACTATCAATATCGTTAGGCACGCTCGGCGGCAGCAAGACTACAAACCGGTGCTCGAGGATTGGCTGTGGCACTTCACCTTCCCCCTCCTCGCGTATCCGACACTGCTCCTCGCCGCGTTATTGCTTCGTAGCCATCCCGTTGGCGCGCTTTTCTGGGTTGGTGCGATCACAGTTTTTCTCTTGTTCATCGGCATCCACAACGCGTGGGATGCCGTGACCTGGATGGCGCAGCGACCCCGCCTGGGTACGAATGAATCGACGACGACGACGGGTTAGTCGTTATGCGCATCGCGATTCTGGGGTCAGGGAACATGGGAGGCGCTCTCGGCCGTCTGTTCGCGAAGGCCGGACACGAGGTGGCCTTTAGCTATTCTCGCGATCCCAAGAAGCTCGAACGGCTGGCGCGCTCTTGCGGTGCGCGAGCTCGCGCCGCCTCACCTGCGGACGCAGTGCGCGGTGCCAAGGTGGTGCTGCTCGCCGTGCATTGGAGTCACGTGCCCACGCTGCTGCGCGCGGCCGGAAGCCTGCGCGGGAAAGTGCTGATCGATTGCACGAACCCGATGAACTCTTCGGATGACGCTCTGGCTGTGGGTCTCCGAATATCTGGTGGCGAGATCATCGCGAAGCGCGCACGAGGAGCGCGGGTTGTGAAGGCGTTCAACACGGTTCCGTCGGAGCTGCTGAGAGCTGGAGCGGACATATTGACCGAAAAACCAGCGGTCTGCTATTGTGGAAAGGACGACGGCGCCAAGCGAGTCGTTAGGCGCTTGATCCGCGAGATCGGCTTTGAACCAGTAGACTGCGGCTCGTTGCTCGTCGCACGATATCTCGAACCGCTTGCCTTGCTCGTCGCGGAGCTGGCGTACAATCAGGGCCGGCGGCCAGAGGTCGGTGTTCGTTTTCTTCGGCGCGCGCGCCGGTGATCGCAGTCACTGCGTAATCGCCAGAGCCGGCTGATTTTGGAGCGCGTCCCCCAAGGGGTGAGTCGCGCGCGTGCACACAGCGCGCTCTCAGTGACGCGGAAACCAAACATTCTCCAGCTGTATGACTCGCCAAGATCGCCACGGTGCGCTGCTAAACACTGCGTTCCCTTCCGGCAGGGCATTCGCTTTTGTCGAGGCGAGAACGTGGCGCTCGCTCCTCGGCCTCGCGTTGGCCGTTGCTGCCGCAGCATGCGGAGACATCACAGGAGTCTCGCCGAAGGCGAATCAGGTTCCTGTAGACCCGTCAGTCGCACAAGCAGTGACGGCAGCCGGCGTCACGTATTACGTGAGCCCTAACGGCAAAGATCACTTCCCCGGAACATCGCCGGCGCAGGCGTGGAGGACGATCGGCAGGGTGAACAGGAAGGATTTTGCTGCTGGCGATCGCTTGCTCTTCCAGGGCGGAGCGGTGTTCGCCGGGACCTTGCGCTTCAACCCTATCTCTAAAGGCACAGCTGCAGCTCCGATTGTTGTGAGCAGCTTTGGTGGTGGTCGCGCCACAATCAATGGCGGAGCGGGCGACGCGATTTTCCTCTACAACACATCCGGCTACGAGATCAGAAGCATCAACGTCGTCGGGTCGGGGAGGACCACGAACACCGGCCGCGGAGTCAATTTCTACGCCGACATCGCGGGCGGGGTGAAGCTACCGTACATCCGCATCGATAGTGTCGACGCGAGCGGCTTCGGCGGCTGGGGCATTTCGATCGGTAGCTGGAATGGCACCACCGGCTACACCGATGTTCGCGTGACGTACGCATCCACACACGACAACGGGCAGGGGGGAGTGACGACCTATGCACAGCTGCCGTATGTGCATCGGAGCTTCTACTTCGGCCATCTGGTCTCGTATAACAACGCCGGAGTTTCTGGGCTGACTGTCAACAGCGGAAGCGGGATCACGATGGGAGGAGTGACGGGTGGAGTCATCGAGCGCTCTGTTGCGCACGACAATGGATGGCTCAACACCGCGTCGGAGGGACCGGTAGGCATCTGGGCCTACGACTCGGACAGCGTGGTGATCCAGCGTAATGAATCGTACCGCAACCGAACCAGCGGCACAGCAGACGGCGGTGGTTACGACCTGGACCAGAACACTCGCAACTCGATCGTGCAGTACAACTACTCGCACGACAACGACGGCCCCGGTTATCTCATCGCGCATTCGCCTAACAACTCCAATCATTCCAATAACAAGTTTCGCTATAACATCAGTCAGAACGATGGTCGCAAGAACGCTTCGGGCGCGATCATGATCTGGGGCCGCGCGATAGGCGCTGAGTTTCACAATAATTCGATATACCTCAAGCCTTCGCTTTCGGGCGCTTCGCCCGCGATCAAGATCTTCAACGCAACGATCCCGGCGCAGGACGTGCAGCGCGTGCACTTCCGCAACAATGCAATCTTCGCCGACAGTGGTGCGACGATCCTGTCTGTTTCAGTCGACCAACTGAACGGAGCGATCGATCTACGTTTCGAAGGGAACAACTATTTCGGCCGAACCGCTGCTCCCAAATTCATGTGGGGGAACTCGACATACTCTGGTATTTCCACGTGGCGAACAGCGACGGGCCAGGAATTGTTGGCCGGGTTGCCCCTAGGGTCGGCTGTCGATCCGCAATTCGCGGCTGCCGGCGGTGGCGGCACAATTGGTAACGCAGATCTATTGTCGACTCTCGGCGCCTACAAACTGAAATCGACATCGCCGCTGATCAACACGGGTCTCAATCTGTTGCAGCGCTTTGGCGTGAATCCTGGGCCGAGCGACTTTTACGCAGGCGGCACGTTGTTCGGCGTGGCGTACGACGTCGGCGCGCACGAGTGGAGGTAGCTCGTTAGGCTCGCACCAGCTTCTTGTACTTGATTCTGTGCGGCTGATCGGCGTCGGGACCTTTGCGGCGCTTGAGATCCTCGATGTACGCGCCGTAGTTCCCCTCGTACCAAACGACCTCGGATTCTCCTTCGAAGGCGAGGATGTGCGTCGCGATGCGATCGAGGAACCAACGGTCGTGCGTGATGATCACCGCGCAGCCGGCGAAATCGAGCAAGGCCTCCTCGAGCGCGCGCAACGTATCCACGTCCAGGTCGTTCGTGGGCTCGTCCAGCATCAGCAGGTTTCCGCCGGCCATCAGCGTCTTCGCCAGGTGCAGGCGATTGCGCTCGCCGCCTGACAGGTTCGCGACGAGCTTCTGCTGATCTGCCCCTTTGAAACCGAAACTGGAGCAGTACGCGCGCGAGTTGATTTCGCGTTTGCCGACAGCGATCGACTCATTTCCGCCGGAGATCTCTTCCCACAGCGTGCGTTTGCCGTCGAGCGTGCGCGATTGATCGGCGTACGCGATCTCGACAGTCTCGCCGAGTTTTAGTGTGCCGCCGTCGGGTTGCTCAGTGCTGTTGATGATGCGGAAGAGCGTCGTCTTCCCTGCACCGTTAGGCCCGATGATGCCCACGAGTCCACCGCGCGGCAGCGAAAACGTCATGCCGTCGAAGAGCAACCGGTCGCCGTAGCCTTTCTTCAGCTTGTTGGCGATGACGACGTCGTTGCCTAACCGGGGCGCGGGTGGAATGACGATCTCGTTCTGCACGATCTTTTCGACCTGCCCTTCACTCGCCAGCTCTTCGTACTTCTGGATGCGTGCCCTGCTCTTCGTCTGTCGCGCGCGTGGCGACATGCGCACCCAGTCCAGCTCGCGTTCGAGCGTTCGTTGCCGCGCCGATGCCTGTTTCTCCTCGGTCTCGAGGCGTTTCTTCTTCTGTTCGAGCCAGCTGGTGTAGTTCCCTTCATAGGGAAAGCCTGAGCCGCGATCCAGCTCCAGGATCCACTTGGCGACGTTGTCCAGGAAATAGCGATCGTGCGTGATCGCAACGACGGTCCCGGGATAGTCGGCGAGATGATGCTCGAGCCAGGCCACGCTTTCCGCGTCGAGGTGGTTCGTCGGTTCGTCGAGGAGCAAGAGGTCGGGCTGCTCGAGGAGGATCCTGCATAACGCGACACGCCGTTTCTCGCCGCCCGAGAGACGCGCAACATCGGCGTCACCTGGCGGAAGACGCAGCGCGTCCATCGCCACTTCGATCTTGTTGTCGAGATTCCAGAGATCGAGGGCGTCGATGCGCTCCTGAACGCGCGCTTGTTCGTCGAGGAGCTTTTGCATCGCGGCGTCGTCCATCGGCTCGGCGAACGCGAGGTTGATCTCTTCGAAGCGCTTGAGCAGATCGCGTTGCGGTTGGACGGCCAGCTCGACATTACCGCGCACGTCGAGCGACGCGTCGAGCTGCGGTTCCTGAGGGAGGAAACCGACCTTGGTTCCGTCCGCGGACCAGGCTTCGCCGTTGAAGTCCTTGTCGATGCCGGCCATGATGCGCAGCAGCGACGATTTCCCTGCCCCGTTAGGCCCGACGACGCCGATCTTCGCGCCGTGGTAGAACGAGAGCCAGATGTCGTTGAGGATGACGCGAGAAGGCGGGACGACCTTCGTCAGCGCCTTCATTACATAAATGAAAGTGGGCACTGCTAACTAATAGGTCTGAGGTCTGAGGTCAGAGGTCTGAGGGACCTCTTACTTGGCGCGACGTGCACTATCGGCTCGCACGCGGCCGCGATCGTCGAGTTTGGCGAAGTATTCCTCGATGCGCCGAACGTAATCGAGAGTCTCGCTGTGCCGCCACCGTCTGAGACGCGGGGCCACGGTTTCGATGCTCTTCCATGTGCGATGGTCCAGCGCGTGGGTGCGCGCGGTGTCCTGGGCGCGCAGGATCGTCAGCCGGCCGGCGTTGTAGCTCGCGAACGTGAACGGGAGCCGATCGACGCTCACGGAATCGTTCTCCCAAAGGCGCCACAGTTGCCGGTCATAATAGATGCCGGCGGCGATGTTCCACTCGGGGTCATCGATCTGCTGCATCGTCGGGTTCTTGGTGCGCACCTCGTGATACGTGGACGGCATCAGCTGCATGATGCCGCGCGCACCGACCCAGCTCTTGGCATTGGGATCGAGGTTGCTCTCGGCGAGCCCTTGTGCCTTGAACTTTCGCCAATCGAACGTCGGCCCGAAGTAGCGTTTGCTGTATTTGCGGAAAGTATCGTCGTATCGATCGACAGCCAGAGGCTTGCGCTGTGCGTGCGCAGGGCTCGTTAGGCAAGTTGCGGCGCCAAGCGTCAGCACTAGGCTAACCCCTAACCCCCAACCCCTAAGATCTCCTTGCGTCAATTCAGCGCTCCCCCAATGACGATCGCGATGGCTATGAACAGCGCCGCGATGAACACGCCCACGGCGAGATTCCCTTTCCGCAACTCCTCGGCGAAGTCGATCTTCGGTGACAGCAAATCGATCACGCGGTACGACACGAACATCAGGACCACACCGAGTACGGCGTACAGAAAGTTCATGCCGATGATGGACCATTCCATGGATCTAGGGGATAGGGGATAGGGGATAGGAGGATAGGGGATAGTGTGCCTCAGACCTGAGACCTCAGACCTCAGACCTCGTCAATGTATGTCTTCCTGCGGTCGCGAGCGCGTTACAACATTACGCCATGCCTAGCGACTCTTCTCTCTCTCGGCGCGAGTTCTCCAAGCTCGTCGCGCTCGCAGCCGCCGGATCGGCGGTTCCAGGCGAAACACTACGGCGCGCACCGGCTGCTGTGTCAGCGCCTGACGCGTGGCCGGGCTACGACAACGCCGTCGTCATCGACTTACTCGCGACTGCCGGACCGTTCAACGTGCCCGGGATGTTCGACAATCCGCTCACACCGGCGATGGTCGACAACGCAGCGCGTTCCGGCATTACGGCGGTCAACTCCACCGTCAGCGAGATCACCACTGGCGACAAGGCGTTCGAGCTGACTGTCAAAAACATCGCGGCGTGGGACTACGAACTGGAGCATCACCCTAACGTTTTCACGCTCGTGCGCCGACTCGAAGACATCCGCGCGGCGAAAAAAGAGCGTAGGGTGGGAGTGATTCTTGGCTTTCAGGATACGGTTCCTTACGCGGACAAGATCGACAGGATCGACCTATTTCATCGGCTGGGTGTGCGCATCGTCCAGCTCACATATAATGGAAGTAATCTCGTTGGCGACGGCTGCCTCGTCCCTAACGATGCTGGGCTCAAGCCGTACGGCCGCGAGGTGTTGGCTAAGCTGAACGAGCTGGGAACGCTGATCGATGTGAGTCACGTCGGTTGGGACACGACACGTCAAGCTATCGGCGCATCGCGCGCTCCGATCGCGGCAACACACACTGGAGCGGCGGCCGTGAACAACGTGCCGCGCAACAAGCCTGATGACATCCTGCGATCGATTGCGCAGCGCGGCGGCGTTGTCGGTGTGTACATGATGCCATTCTTGCGGGCGTCGGGTCAGCCTAACGCTGATGACTTCCTGCGCCATCTGTCGCACTGTCTCGATGTCTGTGGTGAGGACCACGTCGGCATTGGCAGCGACCTTTCCATCACACCGCTCGATCTCACGCCGGAGTTCAGGAAGGTGCACGCCGATTTCGTGAAAGTGCGGCGAGCCCGTGGCGTGTCGGCGCCCGGCGAGGACGAGAACGTTTTCAATTACGTCCCTGACTTCAACACGCCTCGGCGCCTCGAGTTGGTCGCCGACCGGCTTGCAGCGGCCGGACACAGCGCCGGCCGTATAGAAAAGATCATCGGAGGCAACTGGGTCCGCTTGTTAGGCGAGGTGTGGAAATAACAGCGCCGGCTCGCCATGTGGGCGAGCCGGCGTCGCTGAGCAGCGTGCGAGACCAGCCTTAGTGCATCATCGCCAGGCCGGGCGTTGGCACCATGATGTGCGCGTAGGGTGTCCCTTTCCACATCTGATACGGCTCGCCCTTGCTATGATCTGTCGGGACATTCTTGATCCTGTTAGGATCGGCAGGGAATATCATGATGTGCGGACCTGAGACGACCCAGTCGTTGTCAGCCGTCTGTGTCATGCCATATGCATCGGTATTGCTCGAACCCATGTCGCCGTGGAGCATGTACGCGATGCCGATCATCGTGTTCTTGGGCTTGGTCTTTGTCATATATCCCTGTGCCCACAGCACGACCTGTGCATCGGCGCACATCGCGGCCGTTTGCACCGGCGTGGTATAGCCTCCGGCGGGCGGCGCCATCAGTGGCATACACGTCCAGCCATTCGTGCCCTTCCGCAGCTCGGTGCCGGGGGCTTTGAGCGAATCATTCCAATCGAGCACTGTCGCATTGGCGCTGATTGCTGGCGGTGCGGCGCTCGTATACGTCGCGATCTTCCACTCCGTCGAGCCGACGGCCGGTCCGGTGGCTGCCGGTGCGGCGGAATCGGCTTTCGAGACATCCGGAGTCTTTGGTTGGCAGGCCACGAGAAACACGGCAGCTGTCGCAAGTGCGATTCGGTGCATAACGAGCCTCGTTAGGTGAAAGAGCCTTGTGGTAGCGAAAGGAGACGTCGTGGCAATGGACATGCATATTGTAGGGCCCGAAGCTTATTGCAAGGTTAATGGCAGCCTCAGCCATTACGGTCCGATCTACTCATGCTCATGCAGAGGTCTCCGATGCTCCCAGGTTTGCTTCTCACAATCCAGGCCCTGACGATTGGTTCCCTCACTGCACGCGCGGGCGAAAAGGCCTCAGGGTACATCGACATTCCGGCCGGCGTCGACTCAGCGACGCGTGTGCCGATCTCGATTCTGCGCGGGCGGCAACCCGGACCGACTCTCGCTCTCGTTGCCGGAACGCACGGCTCGGAGGTCGCGCCCATCATCGCGCTGCAGCGCGTGCGGCAGACTCTCGACGCGGCGAATGATCTCCGGGGGACGCTGATCCTCGTCCACGTCGCGAACATGCCCTCGTTCGTGCACCGCACCATCTATCGCAATCCGTGGGATCAGAAGAACCTCAATCGTGTGTACCCGGGAAAGCCTAATGGGACGGTGACCGAGCGCATTGCGCACGCGATCACCACGCAGATCATCGACAAGGCCGATTATCTCGTGGATATGCACGCGGGGGACGGCAATGAATCGCTGCGTCCATACACGTACTGGAGCGATCTGCGCGTCGACAAGCGCGTCGACTCACTCGCGAAGCTGATGGCGCTCGCCTGGGGAAATGACCACATCATCATCGACACGGGGCGACCAAAGGACCCAGCGGCCTCCGTGTACACGACGAACACCGCCAACCTTCGCGGCAAGCCCGCAATCACTACCGAAGTCGGCTACCTCGGCGTGCCTGACGAAGAAATGATTGAGCGCAACTATCGAAGCGTGCTGCGTCTGATGCGGCACTTGGACATGCTGCCGGGACCCAAAGAGTACGTGGAACATCCCGTGTGGATCGATCGCAACGAAGTCCTAACGAGTCCAGAAAGCGGTACGTGGCACGCTCTCGTCCAGCGTGGTCAAACGGTGCAGAAGGGAACGCCGCTAGGGCGTGTGACCGATTACTTCGGCAATGAGATCGCCGTCGTGCGGTCGCCGATGACTGGAGTTGTGCTGTATATCGTCGGCACGCCGGCAATCACGAAGGGAGAGCCGCTGGGAATGGTGGGGCACTTACTGGAGGAGCGTTAGGCTAGAAGCGGCAGCTCCGCCCCACGCACTCTGCGACCTCTTTGAGGCGCCGAGACAGCGCGGCCACGCCCGCGCTATCGCCAGTGAACAAATTGCGCAGCTGATACGGATCCGCGCGCAGGTCATACAACTCTCGTGGGCCGCGCGAGTGCTCGGCGTAGGTTTGCGTTCGCGTGCGCAGCGCGCGTTCGATGTCACCGGTCGGGCGATAGATCTCGACGAGAAAGTCCTGCCGCCAGTCCTTCACTGCGGCTCGGTGAAGCAGCAGCGGCACGAGCGAGCGGCCGTCGACGGTTTCAGGCGCGTTTGCGCCCGCGAGCTCCGCGAACGTTGGTGCCCAATCGATATTGAGCGCGAAGTCGTCGCGACGCTCTTTCGCCGGCACGCCGGGACCACGCACGAAAGCCGGCACGCGAATGTCTTCTTCATAGATCGTGAACTTGCCGGACATGAATCGGTGCTGGCCCAGGTGGTAGCCGTTGTCCGACGTGAAAATGATGTACGTGTTAGGCAGCTCGCCCAGGCGCGTGAGCGTGCGCACGAAGCGATCGATGGCCTCGTCGACAGCCAGCAGCGAACGCAGCCGTTCGCGATAGAGTTGATCGAGCACTGCCGCCTGGCCGGGCGTGAGGCGCGCCCGTCTCATGTTAGGCGGCTTGTCGCTGACATCGTCTTCGTTGAATCCAGGCGTGCGCGGTGCGATTGCGTTCGGGAACGCGGCGCGGTGTCGAGGCGCGGGCAGCGCTGGCCCCTCCTGGCCGAGCCCGAGACGCGGGTCGCCGTGCGGAGCATAGGGCGCGAAGTAGATGAACCACGGTTCAGGGTCGCGCGACTCAGCTTCCTCGAGAAAGCGGACGATCTTCGCCGCGTTCACGTCGGTCTCGTAGTCTTCCGGCCGATCGCCGTATTGGCGAACGGTCCCGTCTTCATTCACGCGATAGTTGAAGTAGTTCTCGTTGTCGAATGTGCCGTGCCAGGCTGCCCATCCAGGCGGCACGTGTTGCGGCGTATTCGACGGATAGCCGTTCATGTATTTACCAAAGAGAGCGGTGCGATAGCCGGCCGCTTTGAGCCATGTCGCGATCGTCGACGTTTCGCCGCCGCGCTCACGGAACTTCACAAAACCGCCTAACGGGGGAACGTTGAACAGGATCTGATGGTTGTGCGGGTA
>Ga0114129_10011865_pt1 | contig 12393 bp, 8 predicted proteins | sample RhiMetdeltSRZDD1_FD_80071 | JGI IMG/M metagenome (GOLD analysis project Ga0114129, IMG submission 80071) | Populus rhizosphere microbial communities from Tennessee, USA - Rhizosphere MetaG P. deltoides SRZDD1 (version 2) (version 2) | ecosystem: Host-associated > Plants > Roots > Rhizosphere >...
ACGGCGCCGGCTCGCTCAACGCGAGCACGGTCAGCACCCCGCCGAACGACGAGCCGGCCATCGCGATCCGCCCGGCGTCCACCTCAGGCCGCGCCGCGACCCACTGCACCGCGGCCAACACGTCGACCAGTTCCGCCCGCAACGCGGCCACGAGCTGCCGGCCCATCTCCGGGCTGCCCCACGGCGCCGGCACCAGATCCAACCAGTACGGGCCCGGCTCCTCGTTGTGCCCGCGGCGGATCGGCGCGAACACCGCGTACCCCAGCCCGAGCAACACCTGAAGACTAGGCAGCGAAGCCGGGCCAAGGCCGACGCTGCCGTGGTTGAACACCACCGCCGGATGCAGGCCCTCGCCATCCGGCGTCAGCCAGAAGCCGGCCAGTTCACGCCCCTCGCTGCGGTACGACGTACGCCACCGCCGGTACGGCTCAAGGTGTTCGGCCGCTGCCCGCATCGGACCTCCCGACGCCGGAGCCTACCGCGCTTCCGGGAGACACGTCGGCGGGCAATCTGGTCGACCCGCCACAGCCGCCCGCCCTCGGCGAGTGGGCCGAACATGCTGATCTGCGTCGCGGTGATGTTCGCGGCGGCCACGTTTGCGGCAAGGTCTACCGCCGTCACAGACGCGGAGCGCCGTGTGCTCCGTTGCGTGCCCGGTGCGGGGCACATCATTCGACGAACGGTGATTGTTTCGTGGCGGCTGAGCGACCCGCTGACTCGGCGACAGCCGCGGCCGAGCCGCGCGGGACGAACTCACCATCACGGCTCTGACCTGGGGTTATAGCCTGATGGCGAGGCCGACCGGTCGCGCCGGTACACTATACGACCGTGGTCCAGGCGACGGCCTCGGCCCTGTACGCCCTCGTAGCTCAGGGGATAGAGCAGTGGTTTCCTAATCGTCGTGGATCCCTTATGCGGCAAGGGATCCGGGCATCCGAGCGGCGTACCAGCGGTTCCCAATGATTCCCGTGTGGTCCCAACTGGTCCCAACCGACAGGGTGCGCGCGGGTGAGCACACGGGGATCGCACCGGTGGCGGCGTCGACGCTGGTGTACCAGCGGTTCCCAACGGGTATCAGCCGTACCCAGCGCAATTGCTCCCACATGGAGCACACGCAAGATCCGTGGGCCGGCCTTTCGCGGGTCCGCGCATTGGATGCCCTGACAAGACCATGCCAGAGCGCCCGATAGGTCTACTTGTCACCGAATCTGTGGCCCTCTGACCCGCAGTCCAAGTGGCAGTCGTCGCAGGTCACAGCCTTAATTGCCTAGCCGACCATCATTTGCAAGGCGGAGTATCGCCGGCAGGTCTTCGTCGCCCATGGTGGCATCGCAAGATCATTGAACGTGGAACCGATGTTTAGTCAGTAACGCGACAGTATTGACGCAACGTCGGTCCAGCATGAAGAGTGAGCGGGTTATCGGGTTGCTGGACTAGGGATCTGGGTCCAGAGACAGTGTTAGCGCGCCTGGCACGAGCGGCGGCGCCACGCTTCCGCTCTTTTCGGGATTGGTCTCACGCCGACCCGGTGGCACCCTTGGGGTGAAGACCTTGAAGGAGTGGCCCATCATGTCGTTGTCGCGCGCGGAGGTTCCCAGCTCGGATGGCGAGCGCGCGTCGCAGCGTGGCGCTGAGGCGCTGCCGAGGATCACGCGGATTAACCGAGGGCTGTACCTGCTCGTCTTCTATATCCTAGGGGCTGCCCTGCTGCTGTTGATCGTCGGCTGGATCCTTCTTGCTTCGCTGGGCAGGACAGTCCCCGAAGCCATGCCGGTCGTGATCGCGGCGATTGTGGGTGCGCTCACCGGTGTGATTGCCGCCGAACGCAAGCCGAACGGCCAGTAGGCGATGAGCGGCGTATTAGACGAGTTTCCGCTGGACTTTTCCCGTCCGCAGCTGCGCGCGCTTCACCAGATCATTGCGCGTACGCTATACCAGCCGAGCGACGTTGTCGCCGTCCTCGTCGACTCGGGAATGAACCCTGCGACTGTGACTCTGACCGGCAACTCGATCGTGCAGTGGTACAGCGTGCTCACCGAAGCGCGGGCACAGGAGCGGCTTCCTGAGATGTTGGCGGCCGTCCGTCGGCGCCAGCCTTCGCTGGGTCGCCGTATCGACGAGCTCGTTGGCGAACACCCTGTGCTCGAGCCGACCACAGGCCCACCCGACGATCTCTCCACGCCCAAAGGCGAAGGCTGGAAAGGCTTCGGCGCGGAGCGGCTGGTCATAGAGGGTGTCGATACCCTTTTGGGCATCGCTTTTCTCGCGATCGGTCTCGAACGCAGCCGGTCGGTGTGTCGGATCACCTCGACTTTCGGGGGCCGCGCGTCGCACGGCACCGCGTGTCTCGTCGGGCGCGATCTGCTACTCACAAACCACCACGTGCTGCACGACTGGGACCACGACGATCGCCCGGCGCAGCTCATCGAAGCCTGGTTCGACTACGAGTTGGACGCGGCGGGCGCGACGCGACGGATGTCCATCGTCGAATGCGACCCGCTGACGACAGTCGGCAACCGCGAGCACGACTGGGCCGTCGTCCGGCTGGCCTCGAACCCCCCTGCTACTGCCAACATCCTCCACCTCACCGACGTCGAGCCACCTCGCCCTGACGACTACGTGTTCATCATCCAGCACCCCGATGGTGGGCCGAAGATGGTCGGCCTTAGCCACAACCTCGTACGGTATGTAGACGACGACGTCCTGCAGTACTGGACCGACACGAAAGCCGGATCCTCCGGCGCACCCATCTTCAACACGCGCTGGGAGGTCGTCGGTCTGCATCACCGCTGGGTGCAGGCTCCCGAGGGGGACGGCGTCTCCTACCGCAACCAGGGGCGCCGCATCGAGCGGGTGCTCGACGGCCTGAGGGCACAAGGAGTCGAGGTGAGCCGTGCAAACGTATGACGACCCGGCGTTCGGGGATCCCACCGATGCGCGTGGACGGCTGCTCATCGACCTCCTAAGCCGGAGCATCAACGGAGAAGACGCCGTCCGGCTTGCGCTAGAGTCGGCCGGACTCAACCCGGGCGCCTACCGACTTGACCCGGCGATTCAGGCGTGGATGCGGGTCGTGCCCGACGCTGCACGCCTTGGCAAGCTGGGTACCCTCATTCGCGTCGTCTCGGCATCCAGGCCGGCGTTCGAGCGGGAGCTAGAGCGCCAGATGTCCGACCTGCAAGTGACCCCGGAGTCACCGCACCCGCACGAAGACGACATGCGGCGACTTCGAGCCACACGCAACAAGGACGGCGAACTCCGCAAAGTCCTATTCATCGCGTACGCCAGCGAAGACCGTGACACATGTAGACAGGTAGTGGCGTTTCTATCGATACCGGCCAAACGGCTCGGCTACGAAGTCTGGTGGGACCAGTTTCAACAGCTTGGCGAGCCGTGGAGCGAGCAGGCGGATGCCCAGCTTAGCCGCACGGGGGCGGCCATCGTTCTGGTTTCCATTGACGCGCTCCACTCGGAGTTCATCTGGGAGAAGGAAGTCGGGCCGCTCCTTCGAGAGGGCGTGCCGGTCGCGCCGCTCCTGGTTAGACACTGCCCCTGGGAGGACAACGAGTACCTACGCACCCTCCAGTTCCTCGCAGCACCAGACGACGACCTGATTCACAGCGATCTCGAACCGGTACTCGCCAACATAGCCCGTCGGCTGCACACGTGGCTCCCGCGCCTTGAGGATGAGCAGGAACCGGAAATCGCCCGAGTGGCGAAGCAACGGACGCCCGTCGACCAGCTACCCAAGCAACATCCCGGCGACCTGCATTCCGTGCCGAGTCTCCCAGCGGAGTACCAAGCCAGAACTGACCTCTTGAACGACTTTCGCGCCCAACTACTTGGCAGCGCGTCGGGGGTGGCAGGTATCACAGCACCCCAACGCGTCGGCCTTCTTGGGGTGGGCGGCGTGGGGAAGTCCGTGTTCGCATCGGCCCTTGCCCACGATCTTGAGGTGCGGTGCCTCTTTCCGGACGGAATCTACTGGATCACCGTCGGCCAGTATCCCGACATCCCGTCCCTTCAAGCAAAACTCGCGGCCGAACTTAAGATCGACATATCCGACGCCCGCACGAATACGCAGCGCCGCACTAGGCTCGCCGCCGCGATTGGGGACCGGCGATGCCTCGTCATCGTGGACGACGTCTGGTCAGGTGATGGTGCCCTGTCCTTTAACCTGTCCGGACCGTACACCCGGGTACTCTTCACCACGAGGAACGAACAGATCCTGACCGTTCCGGAGTTGCGCGCCACGCCACTCGTAGTCCCACCCCTGAGCCTCAATGAGGCCATCAGCTTCGTACGCAGTCAGATCGGCTCGGATGTTGAACTGCCGGCGGAAGCGCTGGAGGTCATCGAACAGACCGGCCGGGTCGTCCTGCCCCTCAGCCTCGCTGTCGGCGCGCGCCTCAATGGGCTTTCTTGGGCTACCTTGCGCGACAGATTCATGGCAGCTAGCCAGCTCTACCCCGAGGAGCTAGAGGGAAACTTCAGGGCGATGCGGGTGGCTCTGTCGACGCTCGAGGCCGAGGAGATCGAACGCTACAGCGACCTCGTCGTGTTCCCGCCCGACGAGTCAATACCAATCACCACAATCGAGACGTTCTGGAGCATCTACGATCTGAGCGCACGGGACCTACTCGATCGCTTCCACCAGGGTCGTCTCCTGGAGATCGATGGCGAGGACGTTCGCTTCCATGATGACCAGATCCTGTACCTAAGTGGGCGCACCTCGGGTCAGACCGCCCGTCACGTGGAGCTGCTCGATGCGCATAGACCTTCCTCTGGCGAGTGGAGAGACCTTCCCCGGGACGACCGATATATGTGGGATCATCTTGCCTACCACTTGGTCGAGGCCATGGCCTTCATGGACCAGGACCGCCTCTGTCGCGACATCGACTGGATCACTCAGCATTGGTTCCTGAATGGCCCGAGAGCCGTCGAGCGAGACCTGCGCATGCTCGCTCCGCAGAAAAGCCCACGTCACAACGCGCACCACGTGCTGCGACGGGTGCGGCGCATTGGCCATCTCATGCGTGGCATGAACGATCTTCCGTCCATCGCCAACACCTTCGCTGTGCACTTCGCGGACCTCGAGATGACCGGCGATATTTCGCGCCACGCGAGCCCCGACTGGCTATCGCCGTCCGCTCCGATCGCGTCGGCCACTGATGCACTGGAACGGGTTATCCCTGGTCATCAGCATGGGGCGTTGGCGGTCAGTGCCGTCCAATGGCGGAGTGCGTGGCAACTCGCATCGGCGGGCGCCGACGGCGCGGTCAGGCTCTGGGATGCCTTCGCTCCTGACAAAGAGCCCAGTGAAATTGGTGGGCACGAAGCTTGGGTCACAGTGATTCATGTATTCCGCTGGCAGGGAGATCTACACTGTGCCACCGGTAGCGACGACCGTAGGGTACGAATATGGAGCCTCAACGAACCCGGCAACCCCGTCCTTGAGGTGCGCGGGCACATGGGTTCGGTCACCGCGATCACCGTGTTTGAGGAAGGTGACGAGTCCTTCCTCTGCGTCGGCAGCGCCGACAGGCATGTTCGCGTGCGCAGACTGTCTGACGGAGAATTGGTATCCACATTCCGCGGCCACTCCGGAACTCCGCGTTCTGTTGTTGCCCACCGAGACGGCGACGGCTGGCGGATCACATCCGGTGGCAGCGATGGGGTCCTGAGGACATGGGACCCCTTGTCCGGCAAGAACGCTCGGGAGATCCACAGTATTAGGTGCGATAGTCCGGTGACGTCATTGGCGACTTTCACCGAGGAGAACTCCCGACGGTTCGTCGCGGGGCACGAGAACGGCACACTGTCGATATGGTCGCTCGACGGTACGGGAGATCAAGTTATCCAGGCGCACAAAGGGGAAGTCAGAGCCGTCACCGCTTTTGAAGATCACGGCGTCACATCTCTCATATCTGCCTCAGCGGACGGGGCCGTCGAACTCCGCCGAGACAACGACGGCTTCACGGTCAGCCGCAGCTACCGCGGTCACCTCAAGTCGGTTGACGCAATCTCCGTATTCTTGGCGGGTGACACCTGGCATCTGGCCTCAGCCAGCATGGACGAAACCATCCGGATTTGGGACCTCGGTACGCATGATTCGGACGTAGGCGCTGCCGATGGTCACAGCGGGCGCGTCACCGCGATAGCCGAGTGCCGGCTCCAGGGAGAATGGGCCATAGTTACAGCGGGCGAGGATGCGACGGTGCGAGTGTGGCGATGTACCGAGCCTCGCGTTAGCGCGGCGGCAGTGTTTCAGGCTGCGGGTCCGTTGAGTGCGATAACAACGTGGGACGATGACGAAAGCAGTGTCATCTATTGGGGCACACAGGATGGATCGATTGGATCCGCACCTCCTCCGGTTAACAACATCATATCGGGCCAGGGCACCAGTGCGGTGACCGGTATGTGCTCATATGTGACGCGGAATGGCGAGCGCATGCTAGTGACGGCGAGCAAAGATCGTGCCGTACGGATCTGGAACTGCAGTAACCTATCCGATCTTCCGGCGCTGCTCCGTGAGCATGGCAGCCATATCAATGACATAAGCGTGTTCGAGCTAAAGGACCAGCCGAAACTGTTAACGGCCAGTAGCGACCACACGCTGCTGATGTGGGATTTGGAGGAAACCGAGAGGTTCAGGCTGGTAGATGTTCATCCCGCCGAGATTCATGCAGTGACGGTATTCCTGAGCGAGTCCGGATGGGCGGCCGTTACGGGGGCGGACGACGGGATCGTACGAGTGATCGATCTTGAAGGTGACACCTCAGTCAGGGAGATCGGCCGGCACGCACAGCCGGTAACTTCGGTCGCTGTGGTACATGTCGCGGAGGGGGACCTGCGCATAGCCAGTGCGAGCGAGGACGGCCGGGTGGCCCTGTGGAACCCGCGGACTGGCGACATGACCGCGCGGGTGGGATTGGGCGGCACGGTTTCCGACCTGTGTCCCACATCGACCCCGGGGGCACTGGCGGTCGCCTACGATGCCGGTTGGACGCTTATCAGGTGCACAACACCTACCTCAAGTCGAACGGAAGACCATCGCTCGCTGACTCGTTGAAGATTACCCCAATCTGCGAATAGTTGTGGTACCCGATAGAACGTTCCTCGCCGGTCGAGTACTCGCCATTCAGATAAACGCCTATGACGCCACCGTGCTCCGGGCGCGCGCTCGCCAAAATTTCGACTTCCGCGTTTGAAGCAAGATCCTCCAGAACATACTTGCGACTCTCGCACAGGAAGGTAACTAGTGAATCGCCGTCGGATCCGTTGGCCTCCAATGAATCGCGCAGCTCCTGAGCGTTGTTGACCAGTTCCTCCGGCGTCATGCGAACCGGGTAGAAGTAGGCGTCCTCCGCCTCAGCGCGGACTAGTCGCAGCAATACTTCAGTTCCTACTTTCTCAAAGTAGACCGGAATGTTCGGCCACAACGACCTAGGGTTGGCGTCGGGCGACGACGCGATGGAGAAATAGTGTGCCTTGGGCTTCGCCGGTATGGGCAGGCCCTTGTCCACCATTTCCTGGAACTCGGCCGGCGTAATCTCGGTCCAGTGTTCCTGGAGGAAATCACGCGGGGGGCGCCTATTGATGCTGCGAACGCAGAAGTATCGGCTTTCGCTATACTGTTCGTGAGGATGGAAATCTATCGTCAACCGCTCGTCGGACGCTCGCTCGTACGGGTGATCGAGCTGCACGAGCGCCTGTGCAGCCGGCAGTATCGCCACCACTGCCCCGTGATCGTACGTCGCGTTGTACTCCCTTCTCCCGTCGCGACTGTCGGAGGAGTAGTAGAGGCATTGCGACTGATGTGGAACCCGGTTACTCGCGCATCCTCCGGTCAGCGTGAGCTCGAAGGCTCTGGCGGCCTCGACCAGTCCCTGGCCCACGGCATAGCAGTCCCGAAAATCGACGCCACCTGTGGTCGCCGCCACGTGGCCACTGCCACTTGTAAAGACAAGACCTAACGCGCCAGAGCATGCCTGGCCCGGCGTTAAGTCGAGATCGAAAGCCGAATTGATCTCAGCCGTGTAGTGCGTCACTGCCCTTTCCAGCGCGAGTCGTCCGGCGTCGCGTCGGTCGCGGCCGCCGTGCTCTGTGATTTCGATGCCGACAGCCACTCGTGGAAGCAGTTTGTGGACAAACGCCACCCACATCAGTCCGTCGCTGAGATCGGACTGTTTCACAGCGTCGGAAAAGCAGAATGCGGCCTTGACGGTTGACCCGATCAGTGCCGGCCACGCGTCCTGATCTGCACAAAATTCGACCAGGACGTCGAGCAGCAACCGGTCGAACGCCTGCTGCGCGTTCGCCAGGTCCTCACCATCGGCCGTCACCTGCCGTGAGTTCGCCAACCACAGCAGCCCAACATCTGACCAGCTCATCCCGCGCGTGTTGAGATCCGCGGCTAGCTGATCGAGCGAGGCCCTGATCTGAGTGCGGTCGTCTGCATCGACGGTCCAGTCCACGCCGGCGGGTATGATCTCTATCAGACGCATCGTCGACTCCGTCTCCGGAAGGCGTTGGCGCCGTCCCGCGAGTTCATTAAGGGCGTCCAGAGTAGCGAGATTTGCCGGGACACCAGTACGCCGAGGGCGTCCCCACTCATATGGCCGTTCGGCAGTGATCGCCGCCCGTTCGGACCATCGCTTGGCGCCCATACCGAACGCTGGGCTGTACTGCGACGCGCCCTGGCCCGATGGAACCCAGCGCATCTCGGTATGGCTAATATGTAGCCGGAATCCGACCAGTGGCTGGTCGCCGTTGTCAATACGGGCAGCAGTTGCCCGTACCAGGGTGTCGGTCCCGCCATGGGGACCGACAACCGGTTGCCGCAATTGAGCGACAGCAGCCGCCCGAGATGCATGTACGGGAGGTGCGGGTCCGGTGTCGCTCGGATAAGCACGGCTTTCTTTACAAAGCGGGCCGCTGATCGGGAAAGGGCCGATGGAGGACCGGGTCGTAACGGGTCTGTGGGGGTGCTGCGGCGTTTCCGACCCTTCTGTCCTGCCCGGCGTCCTCGACTGGGGATCGGTGATGGGAACCGAGGAGGCCACCGCGTACTGGTCGGCGTCGGCGTACTGGAGATGGCCGTCGCCGCCGGCCAACTGCACCCGGGCAGGTCAGGCTGGCGGCGTGCCGCCGCCGAGATCACCACCGGGTTCCTGGACAGCCTGCACGACGAGACCACCGACTCCACCTGGCTGCACTGGGTGCACGCCGAGCGGTTGCAACGCTTTGCCGACTCCCGCGGACCTGCCCGGGCCCGGCTGGCCGGCCCGCTCGCCGACCGGCTGGTCAACCCGGTACCGGTCCCGGCCGACGCCGAGCAGGTCCTCGCCCCGCTGCGGTGGCTGCTCGACCACGCCGCCGACGGCGCTCCGCTGACCGCCACCCAACCTGGCCCGGCCGCTGGTCGCCGGGGCTGCCGCCGGTTCGGCTGGCTGACCACCACCGGTAACCCGCGGTCGGAGTCCGACATCGTCGAACTGCGGACGCTGCGCGACTGGGCCAGGCAGGCCGGCGTGGTGCGCCGCTCCGGCCGTCGGCTGCTGCTGTCCACCGCCGGCAGGACTGGCACCAGCAGTCCACCGGCCAGCCCTCACCGGTGACCAGGCCGCCGGGCTGCTGGGCACCCTGCGCCGCCGGCTACGCCTGCTCGGCCTGGCCACCCAGGACCGGCTCGGCCAACCCGCCCGGCTCACCCCCACCGGCCACGCCGCCGCCCACACCGCACTGCGCCCGCGCCCGACGCCCCCGCGAAACACCCCATCGGCTGAACCCGGACCACGCTGTGGCCGCAAGTCGGCCGCGCCCTGAGCGGCGGGCTGTTCGCCCGCGATGGCCAACCGGCAAATATCACCGACGTCCCGGCGGCGCCACGTCGGCCGTCGCCTTGCGTGGTCCGGGGCTGTAGTCCTGCCGTCCACCCTTCGGCACCGTCCGGTCCCATCGGTGTCGAGTCGCGTTGTCGACAGCCGGTGGCGGGGCGGGTGGATCCGCTGTTGGGAGACTGGCGCCGTGGACAAGTCGGATTCGACCGCTCAGGATGGCGTGTCATCGTCGCTGGATCTGGTGCGCCGCGCAGTCGGCGCGATGGACGGCCCCGAGGTGGTCGCCGGTGTGCGGCGGCTCTCCGAGGCGCAGGTGGCGGACCTGGCCGAGGCGGTGTGTGCCCGGCTGCCACAGCCGCGGGTGGTGCCGGGCGAGGGCGAGGCGTGGCCGCTGGTCACTGCGCGGGCGAGCACGTTCGCCACCACGTCCGGTACCCGGTTCAGCGACGCGCCCGGCGCGGCGGGGTTGAACCTGACCGCAGCGATGGACCCGCGGTTCATGGGCAGCGGCCGGTTTTCCACCAGCGTGTTGCAGGCGCTGCTGTACTGCCACGGCCTGGTCATCGAGGACCCGCTGGCGATGGCCGCCGACCTGTACACCACCAGCCCGGCCCAGGTACGGGCGATGGCCCGATCGTTCATCACCGCCGGCACCGTCTCGCTGTGCGAGGTCGCACCGCTGCTGGACACCGGGGTGGTCCAGACATTCTTCACGCCCACCGCCGACCTGCCGGACATCAGCCAGCCTCGGGCCCGAGCCCGCGAGGAACTCGGCCGGCCCGGTGCCTCGTTCGGCACGTCGGAGGTGTGGCAGGCGTTCGAGGCCAGCTACGTGGACGGACTCAGCCCGAGCCTGCAGGAGCTGTGGCGGCACATCCGCTCCGGCGACCGGCATCCCCCGCTGGACCTGGTCGAGGCCGGCCTGCGCGAAGACGATGTCCGCGTCGTCGAGACGTTCATCGAGGTCCTGTCCGAGTTGCGGCCGGCCGCGGTGGTGGACAACTGCCTCGACATCGTCCTGACCTCGGTGGCCGCCCAGGCCCGGCTCGGGGCCCGCCACGACCTGCTCTGTCCGACCCCGCTGTTCGCCAAGCTGCTGTTCCTGGGCACCGACGATCCGGTCCACCAGTTGCGGCTGCACGAGTTGGCCCGGATGAACGTGCCCGGCATCGCGGACCTGCTGGTCGAGGACGCCGTGCGCATCCGCCAGACCAGCGACGCGTTCGATCAGTGGCGGCGCAGTCTCAGCGTCGCGTTGGAACGCGCCCACACGCTGCGCCGGCAGGCCGGGCAGGTCGACACCACCACGGTGGTGGCCGACTCGATCGCCGACGCCCGCGCCAGCCTGTTCCGCGAACTCGGAGGTTCCCGGTCGGTGACACTCGGTGGAGTGACATCATTCGTGGCCGGTGCGCTCGGCGGCGCCGTCGGCGCGGCCACCGGCGGCGCCGCCGCCGTGCTGCTCGGCGCCGCCGGGGGCCTGATACCGGCCGTCGTGCAGGCGGTCACCGACGCCCGGCGACGCCCGCCGGGCTACATCCGCCGCCATTACCTCGTATTCGACAAACCGCAGACCTGAGCTGAAGCCCGTGGCCCGGCGCCTGCCCGGCCGGGTTGGCACCTGGATCGGATGCGGGCCTGCCCGGACGGTGGTTGCGGCCGCCGCGTCACAGCCAGCATCGTCGGCCTCGACGTCACACCGCCAGCGTGGGGAGCGCAGCCGTGGGCAGCAGGGTGCCTCCGATCCAGGTCGGCGATTGGAGCGTCGCCGATCCGGTGGCCGTCGTGTCGCAGTACTGCGGCCGATACTGCGCGACGCTGCGCCGGTACGACCGTCTCGCCGGAGGCACCGACACGCTCAGCGGGGATCTGGTCGCGGCGACCCGATGGATGAACAGCCGGATCAGCAGGCTTGAGCAGCGGTGGCTCATCGATCGGGCCGCCACCGCGCCGTGGCACGCGGTGGCTCCGGCGGCGCTGCTGCGCGACGCCGACCCCTTCGCCTGCGGCGGTCTCTACGACGCCGCAGAACAGCTGTACCAGCACTTCGTCGGTGACCGTCCCAGTGGTGTGAACCACGCGAAGATCAGCAAGTGCCTGTACCTGATGCGGCCCGGTCTCGTCCCGATCCTCGACAGCCGGCTCGTCACGCGGTACCGGCAGGCGGCCCGCACCGCGGCACGGGCCCTGGCGATCGGGTGCCCCGACCGGCCGCCCGTGCGCCGGGGGTACTGGGCCGCCGTCCGCAACGACCTGCTCCACGCTTGCGACGCTCTGGCGCTGGTGCGCGACCGGATGCGCGGCAGCTCCCACGGTGCCGTCGTTGAGGCCGCCGACCGGCTCAGCGACGTGCGGGTGCTGGACATCCTCGCCTGGTCGACCGCAGGGCCGGGGCGCGCCACCGTCGGCGATCACCGGAACGCGCCGCGCCGGGACTGCCGATGATCGGCAAGTACCGTCCGCTGACCGACCATCTGCGCGCGGCCGCCGCAGGCGGACGGCACGTGGTGGAGATGACCTTCGACGAGATCGCCGGTCTGGTCGGCGGACT
>Ga0114129_10011866_pt1 | contig 12393 bp, 8 predicted proteins | sample RhiMetdeltSRZDD1_FD_80071 | JGI IMG/M metagenome (GOLD analysis project Ga0114129, IMG submission 80071) | Populus rhizosphere microbial communities from Tennessee, USA - Rhizosphere MetaG P. deltoides SRZDD1 (version 2) (version 2) | ecosystem: Host-associated > Plants > Roots > Rhizosphere >...
CCATCGTGCGTGCCGATTGTTGAGGCGTGCGGGGTTGGAGGGGCCGGAGCTCGAGATGACGACCTATCGGACTCGCATATCCGAGGTACACGTCGGCGAATCGCTGGTTGACGATCGCCGCCTCGTGCCCGGAAGTCCCGTGTAGCTCGGAGAAGGACTCACCGAGCACGAGACCGCGGACCACTGTGTGAAAGTATGCCGGGTCCACGATGACGGTCATGACGTTCGGGGGCGGATCGCTCACGAACCGCCCGTCTACAGCGGTCAGCGGGCGCCTCCCACTGCTCGAGAAAGGCGGCGCGCTGGCGAGGGTGCTCGCTGTGACGCCGGGAACCGCCAGCAATCGACCCCTTAGCTGCTGGTGGAACGCGATCCGCTGCTCACGCGTCGCGTACCTCTCGGGCGGCAATCGAATGAACGTCGTAATCGCATCCGACGTCTGCACGTTCAGGTCGAGCGCATGGAACGTGCAAAAGGTGTTGGCCGTCAGACCGGTGGCGTTCAGGAGGGCCAGCGTCAACGCGAACTGCCCGACGAGCAGCGCGTGGGTCCAGCGTCGCGTCTTCGGGGTTGCGCTGATGCGCCCGCCTTCTTTCAGTCCATCGGCGGTCCCACTTCGCGCGGCATGGAATGCGGGCGCCAGGCCGAACAGGCCGGTCGTCAGCAGCGCGACGGCAGCAAGCATTCCCAGCAGGCGGACGTCCATCTTCAGGCGCCAATACGGCAGCACCTTGTCGGCCTGCGACGATGATAGTTTCAGCGCCAGCCACGAGCCGCCGACGGCCAGGACCCACGCCACCAGCGCCAGCAGCAGGCTCTCGATCAGCAGTTGCCGCACGATCCGCCAGCGCGTGGCGCCGAGCGCAAAGCGGATTGCGATCTCCCGCGATCGAGACGCCGCGCGCGCCAGCAGGAGATTCGCCAGGTTGGCGGCCGCGATGAGCAGGACGAATGCGGCGGCCAGGAGCGGCAGCGGGTTCTCAGTGACGGTCCCACCCGCGTTGTAGGCGTAATAGTGCGAGTCCACCAGGGGCCGGACGTCCTTGTTTGTGTCTGGATAGGTGACGGCGAGGTTCGCCGCGATGGGCGAGAGCCCAGCTCGAACGGCGTCGAAGTCGATGCCGTCACGGAGCCGCCCGATCATGAACAGCGCACGTACGTCACGACGCTGACGCGTCGATCCCGGCATCTGCGACAGCGGCAACCAGACATCTGTAAAGTCCACATAGTGGAAGCCGTCGGGCATCACGCCGATGATCGTCGCGGGAGTCGTGCCGTTCACCGAAACCTTGCGGCCCAGCACGTCACGGCTTGCACCGTACCGGCTTTTCCAGATGTTGCTCCCGATGATGACCACAGCTTCGGCGCCAGGGCGATCGTCAGCGGCCGAAAAGTCCCGGCCGAGCGCCGGCTTGACGCGGAGCACGGTGAACGTGTCGGCAGACACATACAAGCCGTCGAACTGCTCGGGAACGGCACCGTCCCGACCGAGGCTGATGGTGCCTGATGCAAAGGCGGCCGCCATCCCGTCGAACACCCGCGAGTCCCGGCGAAATTCCTCGAAGTCCGGGTAGGACACGCCGCCCTCTCGGCCGCGTCCGTCCAGCGTCCGCACAATCGCGACGCGCTCGGGCCGCTCGAACGGAAAGTCGCGCGCGAGGACGGCGTAGGTGCTGATGAAGGTCGTGTTGGCAACGCCCATGGCCAGGGCAAGGGTGAGGATGGCGCCGGCGGTGAACCACCGATCCTTGATCAGGAGGCGCATGGCAAAGGCGACGTCCTGCGTGATGTCCTGGCACCACAGCGGAATCCAGACGTCACGAGATTGGTTGCGCGCGAGGGCCACACTCCCGAACGCGGCATTGGTCGTCATCGATCGGTGAAACTCCATCTCCTCAGCGAGGTCCGCCTCGAGGCGCCGTTGCCGCAGAAGGTACCAGAGCCGCCGCATCAGAGATCGCATGACGTCCTCTCAGGCCGTGTTGAGCACCTTGTGGATCGCCGTAATGACTCGGTCGAAGTCGCTGCGCTCAACCGCGAGTTGTCGCCGACCTGCCGCGGTCAGCTTGTAGTAGCGCGCGCGTCTGTTGTTTTCCGACGCGCCCCAGTGGGCAGTCACCCAGCCCTTGAGCAACAGTCGTTGGAGGGCCGGGTAGAGCGAGCTCTCGCCGACCTGCAGCACGTCGTCCGACCGCTGGCGCAGCCGTTGTGCGATGGCGTATCCATGCAACTCGTCCCGCACAAGCGTTTTGAGGATGAGGAGCTCCAGGGTCCCCGGCAGCAGATCCGACGGCGCTGATGTTCGACCCATCGACTGTCGATGGGGGTATATACCACACCTCAGGTCAACATTCGGAACTGCAGCGCCTCGGCGACGTGCTCCGCTTCGATGCGATCCGCGCCAGCCAGATCGGCGACCGTCCGCGCAACTTTGCGGACACGATCGTACCCGCGCGCGCTGAGCGCGAGGCGTCGGATCGCCGTGTCCAACAAACGCCCGGCCTCGCGATCAATCGTGCAGTGCTGCGCCATCAGCTTCGGAGTCAATCCAGCGTTGGTGCGAATGCCGTCGTGTCCGTAGCGCGCCTCCTGCCGCGTTCGCGCGGCAACGACGCGCGCGCGCACCGCCGCCGATGATTCGCCAGGCGCGGTGGAGCGGAGGGTGTCGACCGGGACTGCGGGCGCTTCGACGGTGAGGTCGAGCCGGTCGCGCAGCGGGCCAGACAGTCGTCCGCGATAGCGGGCAATCTGCTGCGGTGTACATCGACACGCACGAGTGACATCTCCGAGGAACCCACACTCGCACGGGTTCATCGCGCCGACGAGCATGAACCGGGCGGGGAAGACCGCCGTCCGCGCGGCGCGAGCGATGGTCACCGATCCTTCCTCGAGCGGCTGCCGGAGCACTTCGAGCACATGCCGGCTGAATTCGAGCATCTCGTCGAGAAACAGGACGCCGTGGTGCGCGAGGCTCACTTCGCCCGGACGCGGCTGCGATCCGCCGCCGACGAGCGCCGCGTTCGAGATGGTGTGGTGCGGCGCCCGAAACGGCCGCTCGGCGAGGAGCCCGCCGCCGGCGGCAACAAGCCCCGCCACGGAGTGCACCGCCGTGGCCTCCAGCGCTTCGTCGAACGTCAGCGGCGGCAGGATGCCCGCCATGCGGCGCGCCAGCATGGTCTTGCCGGCGCCTGGCGGGCCGACGAGGAGCAGATTGTGTCCGCCGGCCGCGGCAATCTCGAGGGCGCGGCGCGCGAGGAGCTGGCCGCGCACGTCGGCGAGGTCTGGACCCGGAGTGGGCGTCGCGGTAGTGGACGGCGTCACGCGCGCGGCCATGGCGGCCGGTTCGTTCAACGCCTGCACGGCGTCGACGAGCGACGACACGGCGAATACGTCCAGCCCGGACACGATCGCGGCTTCGCTGGCGTTGGTCGCCGGCAGCAGGATGCCGGCGAGCCCATCGCGTCGGGCCGCGGCGGCAATCGGCAGCACGCCGCGCGTGCCGTGGATCGATCCGTCGAGCGAGAGCTCGCCCAGCAGCACGAGATCCGCGACATGGCGGCGCTCGACGACGCCGGACGCCGCCAGAATGCCGAGCGCAATCGGGAGGTCGAACGCGGCGCCCGCCTTGCGCACGTCGGCGGGCGCGAGGTTGACCGTGATCTTGTGCGGCGGGAACTCGAAGCCGGAGTTGCGAATCGCGCTCTTAACGCGGTCGCGGCTCTCGCGGACGCTCGCATCGGGGAGACCGACCATCGTGAACGATGGGAGTCCAAACGAGACGTCGACTTCGACGTTCACCGCGTAGGCCTCGACGCCGAAGAGCGCCGCCGTGCGAAGACAGGCGAGCATCGCCACGCCGACATGCAAACGCCGGGACAAGCGCACGCTGGTCACGTGTCAACGGGTTACAGCAAAACCAGCGGGAGATCGCGGCAGATCTTGCCGCAGCGAAGAAGCGAGAGTGCGCAAAAACCGCCAACGGCGGGTCGCGGCGATCGCAGGGCTAAAGCCCTGCGCCACTTTCTGAAAACGCGGTTAGCGTTGAGTCGAAGGGCTCACGCGAGCGTGGGCTGGAAGAGCGGTCTTGTCTAGTTCGCGAGCCGATAGACGGTCAGACGCTGGCCGGCCGTCAGACGGTCGCCGGAGATGCGCGGGTTCCACGTCTTGATCGATGCTGCGGTCGTTTGGAAGAGCCGAGCGATCGATGCGAGTGTATCGCCGCGTTTGACTTCGTAGATGGCCTTCACGCGGTTCGAGGTTGCCGCCTCCCGTGCGAGCTCGCCGGTTTGCGTCACGGTTCGGCGCGCCTCGGTGGCCGGCACGGCGCGATCGGCGCGCGCCGCCATCAAACCGGTCGTCTCCGCCGGAACGATGAGCTTCTGACCCGCCACGACTTTCGAGGTCAGCTTCAGGTAATTGGCCTCGGCGAGATCGGCTTTGCTGACATGGAGCTTCCTGGCGATGATCGGCAGCGTCTCGCCACGCTTGACGATGTAATAGTTCAGCGACGCCAAACCGGTCGGGGGCGCATCGTCCAGCCGGGCCAGCACCGCTCCGCTCGTGCCTGCGGGCACCTTGAGCTCGTAACCCGCGTCTTGGACGGGAGTCGTCCAGCGCCGCAGCTCAGGGTTGAGCGACTGGATCTGGTCGATGGACGAGTCGGTCCATTCAGCGATCCGGCGCAGATCGACGGGCCGCGGCAGCGTGACCTTCTCGACGGCGGGCGGCCGTTCCGCCTCGAACTCGAACCCATACTGCGAGGGATTGCGTGCGATCACGATGGCCGCGAGAATCATCGGCACGTATTCGCGCGTCTCCCGCGGCAGCAGCTTCGGCTTTTCGGCGATGCTCCAGAAGTCGGTCAAGCGTCCGCGCTGCATCGCCCGCTGCAGCCGTCCGGGGCCGCCGTTGTAGGAGGCTAGCGCGAGGTGCCAATCGCCGTCGAAGAGCTGGCTCAACGTCCGGAGATACTTGGCAGCCGCCACGGTCGCCTTTTCCGGGTCGGAGCGCTCGTCGATGTACCAGTCGCGACGCAGCCCGTTCTCGAGGCCGGTGCCCGACATGAATTGCCACATGCCCTTGGCTTTGGCGCGTGACAGGGCGTTCGGCTTGAACGCGCTCTCGACGAGCGGCACATAGGCAAGGTCCAGCGGCAACCCCTCCGCGCGGAAGACGTTCTGAATCATCGGGAGGTACTGAGCGCCGCGGCGCATCCCCTCCTCGATGAAATCGTGCAGCCGGCCCTGGAACAGCTCGATGTACGAGAGCACGCGCTGGTTGAGCGGGATCGGGACGTCGTGACTGACGTTCTGGAGGTCCGAGCTGACGACGTTCTTGAGCTCGGCGGGCGGCGCCGGCGTTCCAAGAGTGGTCGAGAGCGCCAGGAGCTCATCAATGGTCGCCGGCTCGTACTTCTTTTCCGTGAAGCCGTCGCCGGCTGCCAGGGCGCGGACTTCGAAGGCGCTGATTCGATCGACGAGTCGGTCGAAGTATTCGCGAAGGCTGGGTTCGGTCCGAGCGCCGAGATCCGATTCGAGCAGGACGTCGACCGCACGGTTGAACTCCTGCTTGGCTGCCTCGAAATGACCCTGATCCAGGTCCTGTTGACCGGCCCTGAAATGGCGGTCCGACGTCGCGATCAGCGTCTGAACTGGGTCCTCGAGTGCGACTGCAGGAAGCGGCCGGGGTGCCGGAGCGGGTTCTGCCGCGGGCGCTGGCGCCTCGATGGCAGGAGTCGGCGGTACGGTCGAACGAGCCTTCGAGTGCAGGCTGGGACCGCAGGCCGCCGCGAGAGGAAGCAGCGCGAAAACGAGTCCGCGCCGCACATCAAATCGAAACATTCCGGGCGCTCCGCGATCCGTCCGACTGGAGAGTCGGTCCGGCTCGTAAGTCGCCCCCACTGCCACTGCGGGGGCTCGTATCTACCCCTTCGAGGTGCTCAAAACGACTCGGAGCTGTTCGAACGGGTTACACGTTGGGGAGGGCCCAGGGCCCCCGCACCATGGTTGAGGCACGCACCTTACCATTCGGACGAGGTCCGGGTCAACAATAATGTAAGGCTAAGTGCAGCCGGCTCAGCGTTTGCGAAAAAGTGAGAACTCGGTGGCTACCCGCGCCACGGCGCGACAGTAAAGATCCGGTGCTGCTCCCCTAAATCGCGCGCCGCCGGAGTGACGATGGCACGCTCGGACAGAACGAGCCTCCGGCCGGCCTGGATGGCCGTTCGGACGTCGTCTTCGCACACGAAGTCGAGCGGCGCGGCCTCGGCGGCGACCGCGTTCCGACCTGGTCGCAACCCGCTCGCGACCTCATCGCGACCTGATTCGGGTACGAACCCGCGGGATCCGAGGAACTGGTCAATCCGACGCGTGAGGGCATCCGCGCTGATCCCGGCCGTCGGCGCCGGGCGGGCGGGGGCGGCCGGAAGGGCCGCACGACCTCCGTCCCTCACGGCGGGGACGGGGGTGGCCGACAGGGACGAAGGTCGCCCGTCCCAGCGGCTGACGACTGGCGACACTTCGTAGGCCAGCCGCTTGATGTTGAGCAGGTGACGGGGGGAGATGTTGTCCGATGTGATGTTCCCGCCGTATCCGCCGCAGCCAAGCGTCATCGCCGGATCGAGGCCGGTCGAGAGGCCCACGGAGCCGTGCGTGGTCGGGGTGTTGACCACGATGCGGAAGGCCGGCTTGTGGAGGCCGAACTCGAGAATGACCTGTTCGTTTCGCGAGTGGATGGCCATCGTGTGGCCCATTCCTCCGTACCGGAGGATTTGTTTGCAGCGCTCGCAGCCTTCCTGCCAATCCTTGACGACGTAGTACGACAGAACGGGGCAGAGCTTCTCGATTGAAAGCGGGTAGTCGCGGCCCACGCCCTCGAGCGGCGCCAGCAGGACGCGCGTCTCGGCTGGGACGCTGATCCCGCACTTCTCGGCAATGACCACCGCCGATCGTCCCACGAGCGCCGGATTCGGCAGCCGCTGGGGCGTCACGAGGGCGCGCGCCAGGGCCTCCATCTCGGCCGCGTTCAGGAAATGGCCGTGCTGCGCCTGGAATTCGCGTTTGACCTCCTCGGCGATCGGCTCGTCGACCACCACTGAGTTCTCCGACGAGCACAGCACGCCGTGGTCGAACGTCTTGCCGGCGATGATGTCGTGCACCGCCTTCTTGACGTCCGCGGTCCGTTCGATGAACGCTGGCGCATTCCCGGGCCCCACACCGTACGCCGGTTTCCCCGCACTGTACGCCGCGCGCACCAATCCCATGCCGCCGGTGGCGAGAATGACCGCCACGTCGCGGTGCTTCATCAGCTCCTGGGTCCCCTCGAGCGTGACGGTGGTCATCCAGTTGATCGCGCCGGCGGGCGCGCCGGCGCGCCGCGCCGCTTCCTCCATGACCTCGGCGACGCGGGTGATGCACCTGACGGCGGCAGGGTGGGGGCTGATCACGATCGCGCATCGCGCCTTGAGGGAGATGAGGATCTTGTAAATGGCCGTCGATGTGGGATTGGTCGAGGGGACGACGGCGGCGACGACGCCGAATGGCTCCGCAATCTCGACGACGCGGCTGTCCTCGTGGCGCGCGATCACACCGACGGTCTTCATCGGTCGGATGAAGTCGTACACCTTCTGGGAACTGAAGAGGTTCTTCTGAATCTTGTCTTCGACGACGCCGTAGCCCGTCTCCTCGACGGCGAGCCGCGCAAACGCTTCCGCCTGTGCCGTGGCGGCTTCGGCCATCGCGTCGACGATGGCGTCGATCTGGGTCTGAGTGAATTCCGCCAGCGTCAGCCACGCCTGCTTGGCGCGACGGGCGAGGGCGCGGGCTTCGGCGATGGAGGCGAGGTCGCGGTCGGATTGCGAGGGTGCCGCTTCTGCCATGTCAAAAAGGCGCTACCACGGAAATCACGGAACCGAACCGAGGACACGGAGTTGATCTCAAGGTTTCCGTGTACTCCCGTTGCCTGGATCGAAGTCCGTGTCCTCCGTGGTGAAAGCCGTCTTATAGGGACGGGGTCTTGGGCAGTATCCTCTCAACTTCACCATGCGGCCGCGGAATCACGTGCACCGACACGAGCTCGCCGACGCGCCGCGCGGCGGCGGCTCCGGCGTCAGTCGCCGCCTTCACGGCGCCGACATCGCCGCGCACCATCACGGTGACGTAGCCGGCGCCGATGTATTCCTTGCCGATCAGCACGACGTTCGCGGCTTTCACCATCGCATCGGCCGCTTCCACCGATCCGATGAGGCCGCGCGTCTCGACGAGGCCGAGGGCTTCGAGCGCCATCTCTTCAGGCGCGCACTCTAGCAGATTGGTGTGACGCGCGGCAACCGCGCTATAATGCGGCCTCACCGCAGGTTACGCATTCGTCTTCATCACGATTCAGCAGTTGCCATGATGCTCGGTTCCGTCAATCGGCTGGCCGCACTCGCCCTTGCCGCGTGCATGACGTTCACGCTCGCGTGTCGAAGGCGGGAGCCTGCGGCGCCGCCGGTCGCGACGGCGTCGGTCCAACTGAGTCGTCAGAAAGCGCCGTTGGGCAGCCCCATCGATCTCACCTACAAGTTCGTCGTGGCCAACGACGCGCACATCGCGGAAGACTGCCGCGTCATGCTGCACGTCGTCGACAGCGACGGCGAGCTGCTGTTCACGTTCGATCACCTTCCGCCGGTGCCGACCCCACAATGGAAACCGGGGCAGACGATCGAATACACGCGCACGGAATTCATTCCGGTGTACCCGTACGTCGGCGAAGCGACCGTGCAGATTGGACTGTATTCAACCCAGAACCAGCGGCGTCAGCCGCTGGCTGGCGGCGCGGATGCGGGCCAGCGCGCCTACAAAGTCGGCACCATCACGCTGCAGCCGCAGACCGAGAACGTGTACGTGGTCTTCAAGGACGGCTGGCACCCGGCGGAGGTGGCCGAGCACAACGCCGCGGTCGAGTGGCAGTGGACCAAGCGCGTCGGCACGCTCGCGTTCAAGAACCCGAAGAAGGACAGCGTGCTGTACCTGGACGTCGATCACCCCACTGGCGTCTTTCAGGAGACGCAACAAGTGGAGGTCAGCGTCAACGGCGAGCGCGTGGACCAGTTTGCGCTGGCGCCCGGAGATCGGCCGCTGAAGAAGATCGCCCTGAAGGCCGCCCAGTTCGGCAGCGGGGACACGGTCGAAGTGCAAATCTCGGTCGACAAGACGTACGTGCCCGCGACGATCGGCGCCGCGAACAACAAGGACCCGCGCGAGCTCGGCGTCCGCGTGTTCCATGCTTTCGTCCAGCCGGCGAGCTAGCAAGCTCTTCCAACTTCTCGTCATCGCCGCGCTGACCGTCACCGTCCGGCTTCCATTTCTCCTTCACGGCGATCGCTTTTTCGACTCCGACGAGGCCGTGGAGGGTCTGATGGCGCGTCACGTCCTGCAGGGCGAACTGCCGGTCTTTCTGTGGGGGCAGCATTACAAAGGCGTGCCGGAGGTTTACCTCGCCGCCGCCGTCTTTTCCGTGGCGGGACCCGGCGTCGTAGCGCTCAAGGCGGCAACGCTTGCGTGCTTTGTCGTGTTCGTGTGCCTGCAGTTTCTTCTGATCGATGCGATGTTCTCGAGCCGCATCGCCTGGATGTCGACGGCCTTTCTGATCGCCGGACCGCCCGCGCTCGTGCTGTGGAGCTTGAGTGCGAACGCGGAGATCGTGCTCACGCTTCTCGCCGGAACGGTGTTGATGCTGGCCCGCGTGCGTTGGGAGAAGGCACGGGGACGCGGCGCCGTGGCCGTGGGCGCCGCTGCAGTCGGGTTCGGGCTGTGGGTTCATCAATACATCCTCTATTACGTCGTCGCGTTGACAGTGTGCGTGCTGGCCACGTCGCCGCGCGCGCGCGGCTGGTGGCGCGCCCTGATCGCGGGTCACGGGCAGCCGACCTGGATCCGCACGGTCACGTCGCTCATCTTCGTGATCGGCCTCGTCTATATCGCCGTCGGCGCCATCGCGTTCGTGACCGGCGGATTCGAGTTTGCTCCCGCGGGTGTGCTCGTGAGCTTGCGAAGCCCGCAGAAGCTCTGGCGCCTCGGCGGCACGCTCATGGCCTTCTTTGTGGCATTGCGGGTCGCGGCCCAGATCACGCAACCGGATCGACAGCGACAACGCGCAGCGGTCCTGTCGGGCGTGATCGGATTCCTGGCCGGCTACGCGCCCGCGGTCCTCGACATCATTCGTTCGGGCGTGCATGTACCGCTCGCGCGGATGGATCTGCGAGGGTTTGTGGACGCGAGCCCGACGATGGCGGGCGCCATCGTACCGATGGTGATCGGGTTTCGAAGTCCCACGACCGAGTGGCTGCCTGTGTCGCGTTGGTTCGGATTGGTCCTGGCGCCCGTCATCCTCGCGGCGTTCGTCGCCTTGCGGTCACGACGGATTTCGCCCTTCTTTCACATTCTGCTCGTCGTCGTCCCCGTGTTCTTTGTGGTGAGCGGGAGCTTTGTCGATGCGCAGTCGTACCGTTACCTGATGCCGGTCCTGGCGTCGTTATCGGTGCTGCTGGCAGTTGGCATCGACGAAATCAGCCGTTGGAGCCGGCCAGGCGCGCTGGGGGCCCTCGGCGCGCTGATCCTCATGTTCGGCCTTCAGCAGCGGGCGTGGTACGAACGCCTCGAGCCTGATGCGCGATCGCCCGCGATTCTCGAGTGCATGGCGCGACATGACGTGCGCGGCGCGCGCGCCGATTACTGGCTTAGCTACAAAGTTACGTTTCTGTCGAAGGAAACGCGAATCGTGGCGCCGTTCAACGGGGTCGATCGCTATCCGCCGTACACGGCATTTGTCGCCTCGCTGGACGCATCCGAGGGAGACGGAGCCTGCCGGTCGCTTCTGTTACAATGAAAAACTCCCTTGAAGCGCGCTGCAACTCTTGCCGTCGTGGGAATGATGTTCTCGGCCGTGCCGGCACGCGCGGAGCTCGCCTTTTTTCAGTCCGGGCGTGCGCTGTCGATCAAGGCGCACCATCTCGATGGCGCATCGCTGGTGTTGACGCTGCGCAACGGTGGCCAAATCGTTTGCGAGCCGTCGGCAATCGACCGTTTTGCGCCGGACGAAGTGCCGTACCCGGAGCCTGAACCCGAACCTCCGGTTGTTGCCGCGGATCCGCGACCCGTTGTCCCGTACGGCGAGCTCATCGATAAGGTGGCCGCCGAACAGGGCGTACCGGTAAAGCTCGTACGGGCAGTGATCCAAGTGGAGTCTGCGTACGAGCCTCGCGCGCGATCCCGAAAAGGGGCGATGGGCCTGATGCAGTTGATGCCGGAAACGGCGCGGCAATACGGCGTCTCGAACCCGTACGATCCGCTCTCGAACATCGAAGCGGGGATCAAGCATTTGAAGTCCCTGACCGAACGGCTGCCGCTCGCACTCGCGCTCGCGGCCTATAACGCGGGCGAAGCGGCCGTGGCGCGCTTCCGCGGCGTGCCCCCCTATCCGGAAACGCAGGCGTACGTCGGTCGAATCCTGAAGCTGATCGCCCAGTAGGTCCGGCAGACCCAGCTTTTCGCGACGCATCACGGTCTAATCCCTTGTGGATAAAAGGGAGACCGGCCGATAAGTTGATACAATTACAGGCAGTTCCATGGAATTTCGCTGTCGTCTCGCTTCGCCCAACGGCGAAATTGTCGAAGGGGTCTACGTTGCCGACACCGAGGCCCGGCTCCGGCACGAGCTCGAGGAAAAGGGCCTCTATGTTCTTTCGCTGCAACCAAAAAACGCGATCGCCGGCCTCGGCATCCAGTTACCTCAGCGGCGCGGCGTCAGCACGCAGGAATTCCTGGTCTTCAATCAGGAGCTCGCCACCCTGCTCCGGGCCGGCATGCCGCTCGTCCAGTCGCTCGATTTGCTGCGGAGCCGGGTGACGTCGCCGACGTTCCGCCGCGTCCTGGACGACGTGCACGAAAAGGTGCGATCGGGAACCGCGCTGTCGGACGCGTTCGCCTCCCAAAGCGACCTGTTTCCGAGGGTCTATACCGCGTCGCTGCTGGCGGGCGAGCGCAGCGGCAACCTCGATGCGGTCCTGCGCCGCTACGTCGAGTACACGAAGATCATCGCCACGGTCAAACGCAAGACGGTGTCGGCTCTGGTCTATCCGGCCATCCTGATCACGCTGGCGCTCGTGCTCGTGGCGATCATCGTTCTGAAGGTGGTGCCGGCGTTCGAAGACTTCTACGGCTCGTTCGGCGCCGACCTGCCGCTGATCACCACGGTCATCCTCCGCGTCTCGGCCGTCGTCCGCTCGCAGTTTCTCGTGATCGCGGCCGTCCTGGTCGGCGCGGTCATCGTCGTACTGGCGTGGGCGCGGCGTCCGGGCCAGATGGCGCGGTTCGATCGCGTCGTGCTTGGGTTGCCGGGCGTGGGCCCGGTCGC
>Ga0114129_10011867_pt1 | contig 12392 bp, 15 predicted proteins | sample RhiMetdeltSRZDD1_FD_80071 | JGI IMG/M metagenome (GOLD analysis project Ga0114129, IMG submission 80071) | Populus rhizosphere microbial communities from Tennessee, USA - Rhizosphere MetaG P. deltoides SRZDD1 (version 2) (version 2) | ecosystem: Host-associated > Plants > Roots > Rhizosphere >...
CGCAGGAGAAACAGAAGGCCAGAGTCATGGTCGACTTCCTGAAATGGGCGTTGACAGACGGCCAATCGCAAGCGGCTGGCCTCGGCTTTGCCCCGCTCCCGAAGAACGTCGTCGAAAAGGAGCTCAACGCTCTCAATCGAGTCGTCATTCAATAGCGCGATGTCATTTCGAAAGACTCAATCAGACGAGATTCTCTTACGCGCGGGAACCGGTGTGTTCGCGATTCTGCTGGTCGTGATCGTGGGCGCGATCGGGGTCGAGCTGTTCCGCGAGTCGCGGCTCTCGATCCACCAGTTCGGCTGGCGGTTCTGGCAGACCGACACGTGGGATCCGGTCGCCAGTGAATTCGGAGCGCGGCCCTTTATCTGGGGCACACTGTATTCATCAATTCTGGCGCTACTGATTTCGACGCCTGTTGCGCTCGGCATAGCAATCTTCATTTCTGAGTTGGCACCGCACTGGGCACATCGGCTGTTGGTGTTCCTGACCGAGCTCCTCGCGGCTGTGCCCTCGATCGTGTACGGCGTCTGGGGAATCTTCGTGTTAGTCCCCGCGGTGCGACAGCTGGAGATCGCAACTCCCGCCTGGATGAAGTCAATCCCGCTATTCAGCGGTCCGCCACTCGGAGTCGGCATGCTCTCGGCGGCTCTCATCCTGTCGGTGATGGTCATTCCGTTTACGTCATCCGTTGCGCGTGAGGTGCTGAAGGCCGTCCCGCAGTCGCAGCGGGAAGCGGCGTATGCACTCGGCGCCACACGCTGGGAAGCGATCCGGATGGCGCTTTTCTACGCCCGGACAGGCATCGTGGGAGCGATCATGCTCGGGTTCGGTCGTGCTCTCGGAGAGACGATGGCCGTGACGATGGTGATCGGGAACAACCCGCAGATTTCATGGTCATTGTACGCCCCGCAATACACGATGGCGGCAGTCATCGCGAACGAGTTTACCGAAGCCACCGGCGATCTCTATCTGCATGCCCTTGTCGAGATTGGCTTGGTGCTCTTCATCATCACGCTCATCGTCAACGTCATCTCGCGGCTGTTCATCTGGTCGATGGCGCAGCAACGCCGACCGCCACGGCGCCGAACCATACCGCAAGAGGCCGCGTAATGCGTAATCGTTGGCGCCGATTCCTCTCGCACCTGATTGTGCTGCTGTGCGGCGTGTCGGTCCTCGCGGCGCTCTTTCCGTTGGCTCTCATCCTTTTTTATGTCGTCGCTCAAGGCATCACGTCATTGAACATCGGATTCTTCACCCGTATGCCGGCGCCTGTTGGCGAGCCGGGAGGCGGGATGGCAAATTCGATTGTCGGTTCGCTGATCGTGGTTGCCCTCGGGGCAGTATTCGCCATACCGATCGGTATCCTGAGCGGCGTGTATGCTTCCGAGTACAAGGGAACTCGACTCGCCGCTGTGGTGCGATTTGCCGCCGACACTCTCAACGGCGTTCCCTCGATCGTCATCGGGATTTTCATCTATGCCGTCGCCGTCCGGCCATTCCGACAGTTTTCAGCACTCGCCGGAGGCCTTGCGTTGGGTGTCATGATGATTCCGCTGATCATGCGCACGACGGAGGAACTTCTCCTCCTCGTCCCGTCGACCCTCCGCGAAGGTGCATTGGCCCTTGGCGCGACTCGTGCGCGAGCGGTCCTCACGGTTGTTCTCCCGGCGGCTCTCCCAGGAATCATGACGGGTATCCTTCTGGCCCTTGCGCGGATCGCTGGCGAGACCGCTCCATTGATTTTCACAGCACTCAACAACGCGTACTGGTCGACCGACATCCTGCAACCTGTGTCCACGCTGACCGTCCAAGTGTGGCTGTACGCGAATGGACCGTACGACGATTGGCGCCGTCAGGCATGGGCCGGTGCACTGGTGCTGGTGACGATCGTGCTGGCGTGCTCGTTGCTCGCGCGTTTCGCCACCGCTCGCATGGAGCGGATGCACCGAGGAGCCTGATCTACCAATTCGAAGAGTGCTCCGATCGCTCGTCTGCAATCGAGGCGAACCCGAGAGTGCACCGCCGTGTCAAGCGCAGACTCAGCCCCCTCGCTGCGCGAGGTGCTCATGTCTCGTTCGGGCTACCGTTGACCAATTTGCCGGACGTGCTCGTGCAGCGCGAGTCGATTCAGCTTTTCGAATGGCAGGCACGCAAAAAGCTCAATGCGGTGACGAAGGGCATGGAATGCATCTCGAAACGCCTTGCGCTCCTCGATGTTGGTGCCTCGTACCGCTGCCGGATCCGGCACCCCCCAGTGCGCGGTCGTCGGCTGCCCCGGCCAGAACGGACACGGCTCGGCGGCGGCCTGATCGCAGACCGTAATCACAAAGTCGAGCTGAGGCGCGTCCGGTCGGGAGAATTCTTCCCAGCTCTTGCTTCGCAGGCCGTCGATCGGGATCCGCTGCTCACGCAGGAGCTCGAGCGCGAGCGGATGGACTTCGCCTTTCGGATGACTCCCCGCGCTGTACGCGTGGAATTTGCCGGCACCGACGCTCGGATGATTCATGAGGGCTTCGGCGATAATTGATCGCGCCGAGTTCCCTGTGCAGATGAAGAGGACATTGAACACGGAGGGATTCTAGTATCTCCTGATGACTCCACGCGCGATTGTCGCGCTCGGGATTGGTCAATGCGTGAACTGGGGCGTGCTGTACTACGCCTTCGGCGTGTTGGTCCTGCCCCTGGAAGCGGAGCTCGGCACGACGAGGTGGGTGGTCACCGGCGCGTTTTCGATCGCGCTGCTCATGTCAGCTCTCATGGCTCCGACAGTCGGCGCATGGAGTGATGCCGGTCACGGTCCAGTGATTATGCAGGTCGGGGGATTTGCGGCCGCCGCGCTTCTCGCCACCTCCACGTTTCTTTGGAACACTCCCATGCTGTACGTCGTCTGGGCGGGGCTCGGGCTGTGCATGGCAGCCACGCTGTACGAGCCGGCCTTCGCGTTGATTGCGCGCACGCATCACGATCCGATCGGCCGCCTGCGGTCGATGGCCGCGATCACCATTTTCGGCGGGCTCGCGAGTACCGTGTTCTTACCGTTGACCGGTGTACTTGTCGCGCTATTCGGATGGCGCACCGCGGTAGACGTGCTGGCGTTCGCTCTCGCGGCATCGACGTACGCGACGCGAGTGTTGACGTTCCGGGGCGTGTCTCTTGTAGACCACCAGTCGACGCCACAGCGAGAATCTCCAGCGGTTCACAACGCCGCAAGCGACACGCCGCAGTTTGGTTTCGTCCTCACCGTCTTCTCGATCGCAAGCCTCGCGAGCGCGGCATTCACTGCCAACATCGTTCCGGCATTGAGTGAACGTCAGATTCCCGCGACCACCGCTGCGATCCTGGGAGGCTTTCTTGGACTCATGCAGCTTCCGGGCCGCGCGCTCCTGATGAGCGGCGCGCTTGCAGGATCACCGGCTCGCCTGCTTGGTGTGAGTACGGTCCTGCAAGCCGTCGGGCTGGCGGGCATCGCGGTCGCGAGCTCGGTGTCTTTTACCGGAGCGGCAATCATGGTCTTCGCGATCGGCGCCGGCCTGACGACGCTCGTGCGTCCGCACCTGGTACAGACCATGTTCAGCGTCGCGCATGCCGGTCGCCTGAACGGGCGAGTCGCGCGCCAGCAGCAGCTCGCTCGCGCGGCGGGTCCAATCGGCGTCGCGTGGCTTGCGGGCCTGACCGGATACGCGCCGGTCTTTCTCGTGCTCGCCTGCGTGTTCGTCGTCATCACGTGTGCGTCGCTCGGGCTCGACCCGCGCCCGTCCGTTCGGGCATGAGGAGGAGCCGTCGCGATCCGTGAGCCTGGCGACGCCAGCCTCGGAGGCGACACTACGCGACGAACTGATCGCCGGCCTTGGGCAGTCGTTGGACACGGCCTTCGTCGATCCCTCACTTGCCGGATTGGCGGGCGAATATCCCGCATCCGTCACGAATGGGATCACGCCGATCGCCGCGAGCGGCTCCCCGCGAACGGACGTGCTGAATTTGATTGCCGCATTCGCCAACGCCGGACAACCCCTCGCGAATGCGGTGTTCGTCTTGGGTTCCCTCAACGCAGCGGCGGCGGCACTCGCGGAGAACTCCGACGGCGTCGGCCGTCTTTCCAAATCTCGGCGTGACTGGCGGTTCGATTGCCGGCATCCCTGCGGTCGTCAGTGACAGCGTCGGCGACGTGGTGATTCTGCTCGACACGCGGTGAGTCGTCCTGGCCGATGATGGCGACGCCTCGATCAGCGTGACGCGCGAGGCATCGGTGCGAAGGGTCGACAACCCTAGAGACTCGCCGAGTCCCGCGACGCAGATGGTCAGCATGTGGCAAACGGATAGCGTCGCCATAAAGGTGGAACGGACGATCAATTGGGCGCGCCGTCGCGACGAGGCCGTCGCGTTCATTCAGGACGCCAGTTGGTGGGCCGTCGGGTCGCCGTAAGGAGTGTTCCCGATGACGGACCTCCACAAAGACGGCGCGCCGGAGATCGACGCAGACGACGCCGATCGGTTTGTCGAGGCTTACCACAAGGCGTTCGATAGCGGCGATACAGGACCATGGCAGGCCCTCGTTAAACGCTATCCCAACCTGAAAGTGTCTCTGCTTCTGCTCGATGTGCTCGTAACGCGCCTGTTTTGCGAGATGAACGGGAAAACAAACAGCGGAACGAACGCATCGCGACGCTCGAGCACCACGTTGCGGAACTTCGGTCGACTATCGCTCTCCTGAAAGAGCGCGAGACGCTCGAAGTCTCGAGGGGCCGGTGATCAGGCCGCCTACGACCTTCGACTGCCGCGGTCGAACAGCCGACGACGTGGCGGATTGGATTATTGAGCAAATAGCTGCGGCCTACGGCCAGAGCGCGGAGATCTTGGTTGCGCATGACGCGGATCCGAACGACGTCGGCGATGCCGCGCGGTTCTCGCAGATCGCCCGCGAACACGGACTGCACGAGCTGTTGCGCCGTTGGGTGCTGGCGGTCTCGGCGACCATGAAGCACGACGATCGCGGAAGCGATGCCGATGGCGACTCGAATGCACGATGATGCAGGTTTTTACAGGGGTGTTGCGACGCTGACCGCACTCGGTGAACGCCGGTGACATTTTAGAGTCGCTGAAGGCGCGAAAGCCCCGAGGGCACTAGAGGTCCCCCTAGCGTAGCCGAATGCTGAAGGATGACCGAGGGCCGATCGGCCCGCAGAAGCGCTACAAACCGTTAATTCTGGCACTTGACTTGTGAAGGCTGTCAGCGCGCGTTTTGTGCCGAGACGGACGAATCGGCGGCATTGCCGGCCGAGTGTCGCGTGCGGGCCTGGCAGCGACGACACGCACGTCCTTTGCGTTATCGCGAAGACGTTGTCACACGAGTCTTCGAATGAATACCGCGGCTGTCGATTGATCGGCGTGGGGAGCGGCAATCCGTCGCGCCGCCCGTGAATGCATCCGAACCGAACCGTTCTCTTCACGCGCTACGGTTCAGCTCTTTCAAACCGAATACAACCGAACGCCTCACGGCTTGCGCCGACGTCTGACCTTTCGAACGTCGGCCATCGAAACAGGCGGTTGCCGTCGCGAGGCATCCGAAATCCCATGGCGAGCGAGCTCGCCCGGTGCTCCTCGTCAGTGCGCCGTCTTGACGCTCGTTCGGACCCTCAGGTTCCGCCTCCGACGGCGACTGCGTCTTGAGTCCGTTTTACGGCTCACAAACCTATCCAATCGGATAGCGATGCTAGCCGATTGGATAGTGCCGGCGGCGTGAGCGCCCGGATTTTCCCTTTGATTTCACCGATGGACGCAGGCATCGGAATTGCCTCTTGTGGAAAATCAGGGGCGATGGAGCCGACTCCTAACCCGCCCCAAAACAACAATGTGCTGGGAGTTTCACCCATGAGAAAGAACCCAGACGCCAAGATAGGTGTGACACCGCATGAAGGGCACACATCGTTTGAAGGCTCGAAGACGATCGACAAGAAGGGGGCGATGACGATTCCGACCAGCAGGCAACGGCTCTCGATGCTCGGCCGCTTCACGCTCGCGGTGACCATGCTGGGGCCGTGCACGGCTGCCGATGCGGCGACTTTCGTCGTCAACAGCACTGCCGACGACTTGGATGCGCTTCCAGGAGACGGCGTTTGCGATAACGGCGCCGGTGACTGCACACTGCGGGCTGCCGTCATCGAAGCGAACCATCTTCCCGGCGCGGACACGATTGTCTTCGGCTTCAAGTCTGCCGCGACCTTCCCTCTCACCCTTTTGGCAGCTACGAAGACGCTTCATTGGCGGGGGACCTCGACATCACGGACCCGCTGGACATCTTGACGACACCAATCAACGGCATCGCGCCGATCATGACCATCGACGCGAGCCACCTCGAAGACCGTGTGTTCGACGTTCACCCGCGGGTCAGGGTTACCATGTCGAATCTCATCATCCAGAACGGCCAGCTCGGGGACGGCGGAGTTGGCATTCGGAACCAGGGGAATCTGGACCTCTCGAATGTCATTGTCAGATTCAACAAGTCATTGAGCAGGGGCGGCGGCATCGAGAACGCCGGCATTCTGACGTTGGTCAACAGTACCATTGGCGGCAACGAAACCGCGGCTAGCGACGGTATTTACCCTACCAAAGGCGGTGGAATCTGGAACGAAGGCAGGCTCAGGCTCATCGACAGCAGCGTCAGCGACAACGTCTCGGATGTCGGCGGCGGCATCTTCAATTCCTCCAGCGCAACCGACACGGTTGACATCGTTAGAAGCACGGTGAGCCGCAACGACGCCCGGCTCGGCCTTGGCGCCGGCCTTCACAATGAGGCGGGGCCGAATGTCCCCGTCTACATCGAGAACAGCACGTTCAGCGGCAACCACGCATATCAGGGGGCGTTTCACGGGGGCGCCATTTGGAACGATGGGACGATCGGGCTGTTACACAGCACGGTTCACGACAACTTGAGTGGTCTCCATGCTGACGCCAACGGCGCCTTCATACTCGTCAATACGATCATTGCGGAAAAGTACAGTTACAGTTGTACCGGCTCCGGCATATTCAGCACCATAGGCCGCAACCTTGACAGCGACAACACCTGTCAGCTGAATCCGGCAATCGGCGATATTCCGGGCGTGGATCCGTTGCTCGGTCCTCTCCAGTCCAACGGCGGTCCAACCGAGACGCACGCGCTGCTCGCCGGGAGCCCCGCCATCGATGCCGCCGACAGCACCTTCTGCCTGCCAATCGACCAGCGAGGTATCGCGCGGCCGCAGGGGGCAGGCTGCGACATCGGCGCGTATGAGCTGCCCGCGCGCAGAGTTCCTCGCGGTGAAAGCGCGGAGAATGGCCGCCAGCACTTATTTCTCGAGGATCAATGTCCCCTTTTGGCTCGATGTGCTCTACCAGGAGCAGTTTTCATTCGCGCTCCGTTGCTCAGTTCTTCTTTCGGATTCTCGGTGAGGATTGGCAGGACCTGCGACGGCGTTTAGGAACTATCCGCAATTTGTTTGGCTCATTGCGGTATCGAAGCGCGCGACATCTTTGCGGATGGTGTGGTGGGACTGCCTCGCCGACCGAATCCAAGGGATACAGAAAGAGATCTGGATTTTGCGAAACTGTTCGCGGAATTTGAGGAGAAGCGCGGGTCCGTCTTAGAGCGACTGTCCGAGCTCTATCAAAAAATGGGGTGGCAAATTCCAGCTCGATGCTGGCCTTGGAAAGCCACGATGATGGCCGACATCTCCGCGGGCCGCATGCCCTTGAGGGCACCGGGCACTCTTCGTCCCGCAAGGTGAGAATCACGCCGACGCCGGTAGACATTGGCGGACGAGAGCCTGCGATTTTCAAGAGAATCCCTCCATCGGCGTCCGCCAATGTCCGCCCATTACCATGCTGCGTTAACTCACAATTAACCGACGTGTCACCGGCTGGAAACGTGCCGCACGTAAGCTGCACGGACGATTCATGGAGACACGCGTTGATCCGACCAATACCAGCGTCGTCCGCCGCGTCACCGGCAGTGGGATGAGCCGGCCTCCTCGCGTCCTCGTCGTCGAGGACGAGCAGGATATTGCCGGGCTCATCAAGCACGCGCTCGAACGCTCGGGCGACGGCGAGGTGCAGATCGTCGCGAGCGGTGACGCAGCGCTTCGTGCGGTAACGGATCAGCCGCCCGACCTCGTCATCCTCGACCTCAACCTGCCGGTTCTGAGTGGGACCGAAGTCTGTCGCATCTTGCGCGGCCGCCCCGCCACCGCTAACGTCCCGATCATCATGCTGACGGCACGAACGGCAGAGGCCGATCGCGTGACCGGACTCGATCTCGGGGCAGACGACTACGTCACCAAGCCATTCAGTCTGCGCGAACTGGCCGCGCGCGTGCGCGCGGTTCTCCGGCGCCGGCAAGGGATCGGGCCCGGAGCGAACGTTTACAAGGGGACACACCTCGTCGCTGACTTCGAAGCCGTGTCAATCACGGTCGACGGACGTCCTGTTCGTCTCACGCGCCGAGAATTCGAGTTGCTTCGGTTTCTCGTCGAGAACCGCAATCGCGTGCTCTCCCGGGACCGCCTGTTGGAGCGCGTGTGGGGCTACGACCGGTTCATCGAAACGCGATCGGTCGACGTCCACGTCGGCCGTCTTCGCGCGAAGCTGGGCGTGGTCGGCCAGCAAATCGAAACCGTCGTCGGGCTCGGATATAGATTCGTAGAGTAACCAGGAACTGGTAGTTAAGGGTTCTGTCTGAACCGCGGCTATTCGCGGGCGCTTGGAAACTTCACCGTGGCCAGGCTCAGCGACAGTCGCGGCCACGGAAACGGGAATCAATCGCGATCGGTCTTCCGCCAACCGCTTTCTTCGAGTTCGGAAACCTGCATGTCCATCGTGAGCATCGCGCGCTCGACCCGGTGCCAATCCGTATAACGAACTTCCCGGACGACGCGGCTGTCCTGCTCAATTCGGACATCCCACCCTTCGGGGCCCGCCTCCGTAACCGAAAATCGCTTCGTGTGCCCTGCGTTGGTGAGCTCTTTTTCGAACACCTGCATTCGTTCCCCACACCTCTGAGATTTTGAAGGATACGTTTCTTGTACCTCACGGACGGAAGCGAGCGGTGTAAACATTGTGTAAACATCGCAAGCCTGTTCTCGGTTGCATCGCCTAAATCAAAATAAATGAGTGACTTGCAATGATGAGCTCTGTCGAGCGTGACCGCCAAGTCATGCGGCTGATGAACGAGCGTCATGCCGGTTTGCTAAAACGGCGGCATGTCTTATACCGTCACGCTCTGGTGTGGTTGTCGCGTCTATGTCGCCTGTCATCCGCAAACGGGGATCGCGCACACGCGGGTGATCGAACAGCGCGGTCAGCGTTGTTCGGAACGCCGGCACGAGGTCGGCACGCGCCTGTGGCTGTGGGAAACCCTGCCGGACTCGCGCAACGACGACCCGGCGCTGCGCTACGAGGAAACGGAAGTGTAACGAACCGGCCGACTGTGCGACACGAGTACAATCCGTGAACGGATGGCGGTGTCGCTTCGTGCAGTAGCCGCACTCTTCCTGCGACTCGGGGTGACGGCATTCGGCGGCCCCGCCGCTCATCTGGGCATGATGCACGGCGAGGTCGTCCGCCGCCGGCAATGGGTGACTGACGACGAATTCGGAGACCTTCTCGCTGCCACGAACCTCATTCCTGGTCCAAACTCGACGGAGATGGCGATCTATGTGGGCCGCAAGGTCGCCGGCTGGCGCGGCCTCATCGTCGCTGGCGCGTGTTTCATCATTCCGGCAGCTGTCATCGTCGCGTGTCTTGCGGCGGTGTACACGCGTTACGGCCGAACGCCTGACGCCCGAGAATTCCTCTCGGGCGTGACACCGGTCGTGCTCGCGATCATCGTTCAGGCCATCTGGCGGCTCGGACGATCGACCCTGCGGACGCCAGTCAGCATCGCGGTTGCGCTGGCGTCGATGGTCCTCGTGCTCAACGGCATTCACGAGCTGTGGGTGCTTCTGTGCGCCGGGGTACTGCTGGCTGCTGCCTCGTCGTGGACGTTCCCAATGCTTCTCGCAATCCCGCCGGGGATATACCTCCAGCCTGCCGCGCCGACAGCATCGCTCGCCAGTCTCGCTCTCTTCTTTCTGAAAGTCGGATCGATTCTGTTCGGCAGCGGCTACGTGCTCATCGCGTTCCTTCGCACGGACCTCGTGGAACGCTGGCACTGGCTCACCGATCAGCAGCTGCTCGATGCGGTTGCCGTCGGCCAGATCACACCGGGACCCGTGTTCACGACGGCAACCTTCGTCGGATTCCTGCTCGGCGGGTGGTCGGGCGCGACCGTATCAACCGTCGCGATCTTTCTTCCTGCGTTCGTTCTTGCAGCGCTCACGTATCCGATCATTCCGCGGATGCGTCAATCGCGAACGCTGGGCGCATTCCTCGACGGGGTCGTCGCTGCATCTCTGGGACTGATGGCGGCGACGGCGGGTTCGATTGGCGCAACAGCGTTGCGAGATCCGGTCAGCGTGATCTTGTTCACGACCGCAGCGTTCGCATTGGTTGCCTGGAACGTGAATTCGACGTGGCTGATCGCAGCAGGAGGACTCGTCGGTCTCGTGCGCGGCTGGCTGTGATTCGGAATTCGGCGCGGAAGCAAACTGAGCGCAGCGAGTGAGCCGCCGGAGCGGAGCGGGGCATCGGGGCCCGCGAGCGACTGTGTAACGGGGGGACGAGGGCCGACGCCGTCAGTGCAAGCGAACGAGCGCAGCGAGTGAGCCGCCGGAGCGGAGCGGGGCATCGGGGCCCCGCGAGCGACGGCGTAAGGGGGTCCGGGGGACGAAAGTCCCCCGGTTAGGAGATGACAGGTGAGGGCAATCGGAGCCTGAGGTCGCGGGACATCCGCCCGCGTCTCATCGGCTCCCCCTCGGCACCGACCGCCAGCCGATCGACTTCTCAACGTCATGGTAACTCCTCGGCATGACGGCGGCGCGACGGCGATTGAACAACGATGTTGCCTCACGGGGCGGTCCGACCGGGCGATCGTAAGATCAGTGGCATGAACGACGTCCTGACGCTCATCCTTGGAGGCGGGCGAGGCGCGCGGCTGTTTCCGCTGACGCACATGCGTTCGAAACCGGCTGTGCCGCTCGGCGGCAAATACAGGCTCATCGACATTCCAATCAGCAATTGCCTCCACGCTGGCCTGAAGAGAATCTTCGTCCTGACGCAGTTCAACTCTGCGTCGCTCAACCGGCACATCGCGCAGACGTACCGTCTCGATATGTTCTCCGAGGGATTCGTCGAAGTGCTCGCGGCGGAACAGACCCCGGAAAGCTCGAACTGGTTCCAGGGCACCGCGGACGCCGTTCGACAGGCGGCTCGCCATTTCAAGAGGTACGATGCGGACTACTTCCTGATTCTCGCAGGCGACCATCTGTATCGGATGGACTTCTGCGAAATGATCGAGGCCCACATCGAGACTGCCGCCGACATCTCCATCGCCGCGCAGCCTGTATCTCCGGCCGATGCCACGGAGATGGGGATCCTTCGCTTCGATGAGCTCGGAAGGATTGCAGCCTTCGAGGAAAAACCGAGCGCGGAGCGGCTCGTCGAACTCGGCAGCAGCATTCCGAAGGGATCGACTGCCGGCGGTACCAGCCCTGACAAACCGTTTGTCGCGTCGATGGGCATCTACGTGTTCTCTCGCGACGTGCTGCTCGAGATTCTCGAAGAGCCGGGGATCGATTTCGGCAAGGAGATCATGCCAAAGGTACTCGCGACGCATCGCGTGAATCCGTACGTGTTCAGGGGATACTGGGCCGACGTCGGCACGATCGAGGCGTTCTACGACGCGAACATCCAGCTGACCAAGCGCGGCGCTCCGTTCAACTTCTTTCATCCCCGCTGGCCGATCTATACTCACCCGCGCTTCCTCCCCGCCACGCGCGCGTACGAATGCCACATCGAGTCGTCCATCATTGCGGAGGGCTGCTACCTCGATAAGTGCGACATCAGCGACTCGGTCGTGGGGATCCGCACGCACATCAGCCCCGGCGCGAAGATCACCGGAGCGGTCCTCCTCGGCGCCGACTACTACGAGGAAGAGGTCGGCGCCAGCCAAATCCCGCTCGGCATCGGCCGCGACGCGGTGCTCGATCGCGTGATCGTCGACAAGAACGCGCGGATAGGTGACGGCGTCCGGCTCGTGAACTCCGCACACGTCGATCACGCCGATTGCGACGGCTACCACATTCGCGGCGGCATCATCATTGTTCCAAAGGGAGCGGTCGTACCGAGTGGCGTGACGGTCTGACAACGGGCCGTGCCTCGTGCCTGCGGCCGCGTGCTACGACGTCCCTAGAACGACAACTCGCTGCTTCGATGCGATCGTTACAACGAAAAATTACTTGACCCATCACGCGTGACCTTCCTCA
>Ga0114129_10011869_pt1 | contig 12390 bp, 10 predicted proteins | sample RhiMetdeltSRZDD1_FD_80071 | JGI IMG/M metagenome (GOLD analysis project Ga0114129, IMG submission 80071) | Populus rhizosphere microbial communities from Tennessee, USA - Rhizosphere MetaG P. deltoides SRZDD1 (version 2) (version 2) | ecosystem: Host-associated > Plants > Roots > Rhizosphere >...
ACAGCAGCCCAGGTTGAGCGGGACAGTTGCGGATCTGGCGGACCTCTGCGCGATCGCCAGAAGCTTGGAATCCAGACCCAATTTGCGTGCGGAGCAATTGGGATGGAGGATCACCTCCGCATCAAGTGGGTGGATATCCAACCTGGGCAAAACGTAGTCATGCAGGAATTCGATACCGTCCAAAATCGTCAGTTGTTTCAGGATATTCCTATCTTCATCGCTGAGATCATCGTGGCAGGTTCGCAATGTTTGAGTGCAAGATGTCGTATCGATGACGATAGGATATTTGCCTTCTTCAGACCAATTCCAGAATTTGAGAAGAGTTTTGTGCAGGGTAGATTTATAGGAGGCAAAATAGCCCTTGGATGCAAAGGGCATGCCGCAACATGTCCCACTCGCATCCGGTGAAATCCAGAGAGAGAGACCAGCGCGTTGCGCGACCTCGGTCAGCGCTTCGCTCAATGCCATGGACGAGTCTGGTCTGCCCAACTGGCGCGAGATGCAGGAAGGGAAATAGATATATTGTTTGGAGTCCAACGGCTCCCGTCGTTGGCTTTGTTTCCAAAGCCTGGAGACTTTGGAGTCCAGATCCGGAATACTGCGATTCCATTTAGGTAATCTTGAGCCTATGACTTTTTCTAGAGCAACAGAAACGGATTTGACACCTTTTGGGCCGATCACTTTTTCTGCCACATGTCCGATGCGGACGCTCCAGCCAATCGCTTTTTCAATCGAGGCGAAATGCTCTGCCATCCAGAGTGTGGGTGCCTCATTCCTAATCGATTCTGCGCGCAGTCGTTTGACGAAGTCACCGGTGTTGATACCAACGGGGCAGGCTGTGGCGCAAAGCCCGTCCGCGGCACAGGTTTCAATGCCAGCGTAGGTGAAATCATCCATAATGGAATCCAGCTCGAGTGAGTCGGAGCCGGTCGCCCTCAAGCGGGAAAGCTCCCTCCCTACCACGATCCTCTGGCGTGGCGTTAAGGTCAATCGCCGCGAAGGGCATTTCGATTCGCAAAAGCCGCATTCGATGCATTTGTCCACTTCGGGTGCAACGGGCGCCATGCTTTTGACGTGAGTCACATGCGCTTTCGGGTCCGGGTTGATTATCACGCCGGGGCTAAGCATGTCCCCCGGGTCGAACAACGATTTCAGGTCGCGCATGACGGCATAGGCTTCGTCGCCCCATTCAGTGGCAACAAACGGCGCGATGTTGCGGCCGGTCCCATGCTCGGCTTTTAGCGCTCCGTCATACTTCCCACTGACAACCCTTACCATCGCCTGCATGAAGCGATCATAGTGAACAACGTCCGAGTCTGTGTTGAATACCTGGTTGATGAGGAAATGCAGGTTGCCATCTTTCGCATGACCGAACACTGCTCCATCTGGATACCCAAACTCCACAAAAAGCTGCTGCAGGTCTATCACAGCCTCCGCGAGACGGTGAATGGGAAAAGCTACGTCTTCGTTGATGCACGTGCTTCCGGGTATGCGCATGCTGCCGATGGATGCGATGATGCCCTTCCGCGCCTTCCACAATGTAGCCTGTGCAACCGGATCCTCCGTGAATTCGGGATCGTGCAGGAGTCGAACTTGTTTGATGACCTGCTCCGCGGATTTTCTAAAGCTGAGAATTGATTCTGCATCCCGGGCCTGGTACTCGACAAGAATGGCTGTTGCGCCGTCCGGTAGCTGGCGCAGGATGGCGGGGACACCGGGTTGATTTTGTACGGAACGCAGCGCGGCTCGGTCCATGATCTCTGCGGCCCTTGCCCCCGACTCTTTGATGGGCAAGATCGCGGAAGCGGCATCCTGCAGATTTCTGAAATATAGCTGACCTGTATAACGGCGCGGATAGTCAGGCAGTGTATGAAGGACGGCTTCGGCGATGAATCCGAGTGTGCCTTCGGAACCGATCATGAGGTGGGTGAGTATGTCGAACGGCGCCTCGAAGTCGAGGAAAGCGTTAAGCAGATAGCCGTTGTTGTTCTTCATCTGATAACGGCGGCGGATTTTTGCGCCTAATGTTTCCCCCCGGTATTCTGCCGTGGAACTGAGGATTCGTTGTTTCAGTTCCTGCAAGCCCTGGGCGATATGTGGCTGTTCCTCTTCGAAGATCTGAGGGGCTTTCGGGTCTGCGGTGTTTAGTGCAAATCCATTGGGCAGTACAAACGTCATCGAATGGATCGTGCGATAGGCGTTCTCGGTCACGCCGCAGCACATCCCACTGGAGTTGTTTGCAAGGATGCCGCCCATCATGCAGGCGTCGATCGATGCCGGATCTGGTCCGATGCGGCGTCCGAAGGGTTTAAGGACGTTGTTGAGAAATCCGCCGACAACGCCGGGTGCGGTACGGATCAGCCGTGCGTCATCCTCCACCCTGTAGTTTTCCCAATGCTTCGAGATATCCACCAGGATGCCGTCGGTGACCGCCTGTCCCGAAAGGCTCGTCCCCGCGGCGCGGAAGGTCATCGGGATATGATGTCTCTGTGTGAACTGGAAGAGAGCCTGAATCTCACCGATCGAATTAGGTTGGACGATTGCCTGGGGGACGAGATGAAAATACGAGGCATCGTTCGCGTACGCGATGCGGTGCAGATAGGAAGTCAGGACTCGGTTAGGATGAATGATCTGGGAAAGCCCTTCACGGAGATCCATGGATTTGTCTCACTCTCATCTTACATTCTCTGCAAAATCGCAGAGCGGCTACGTGCTAGTGAATCAGCTCCGATTCCCAAACGACTCCTTTAAATTTGTGTGCAATGTCTCTGCCTCATAGGCTTTATCGGTAACAGGGCTAAGTCGTTTGGCCATGCTGCGGGTGAGCAGCGGGATTGGTTTGCGGCCGTAGAAATGTTTGTGGTAAAGCATGTTAGCACCGGCTTCATCCCATGCCCAATTGAGATGTGTGTAGCGCGAGGCGTCGATGGGACGTGTGTAGCCTGTGAGCACCTTTTGGTGGTGAATGCTGACGTAGTGCTCAAAGTAGGTCATGACCAGCTCACGCAGGTTCTTGTATACGGGTTCGCGGAATCCGAGGTTGATGTAATTGGTTTTTGCCAGCGCGCCCCAACGCCCCTCGATCTGGTAGAGCGCAAGCACGTGATCGTCGTCCACCCCGGGATCGGGCACAATGTCAATGACCAGGGGTTTGAATCCGATGCGCCACAATGCCAGGGCAGCCAGGAACCCCCCGTCGAGGCAGTGACTCTGCGCGTCGAGCATTACATTTAAGGGAGAACGGTCGCGCTCCTCGCCAATGTAGGTCAGGCTATCCAGATATTCCTGGATGGCAAAAGGCGTTTTTAGATTGACAAATGTTTTGCGCAGGTCCGCAGGCAGGTGGGACTGGAATTCAGCGATGAAAGAGGCGGCGCACATTCGACAAAATGCTACTCTTTGACCTTTTCTGATTTATCTTCCGGGACGTACACTTCCGGCACAAAGGTCTGGTCGGTGATGGGCGGCCGCACGTAGCCACCCTCCGCCTGGCGCGGCGGCAGGTTGATCGGCTCAGGTGTCAGATCCTCATAGGAAATCATGCTGAGCAGATGGTGCATGCAGTTGAGCCGCGCGCACTTTTTGTCATCCGCGTTGACCACGTGCCACGGTGCCTGTTTGATGTCGGTATGCGCAAACATCTCATCTTTAGCTTTCGAGTATTCCACCCAGCGTGCCCGCGACTCCAGGTCCATGGGGCTAAGTTTCCAGCGTTTGGTTGGGTCTTTGATACGCGCCTGGAAACGAAGCTCCTGTTCCCTGTCACTGACCGAAAACCAGTATTTGATCAGGATAATTCCCGAACGGATCAGCATCCGTTCGAACTCCGGTACCGAGCGCAGAAATTCGCGATATTCTTCATCGGTGCAAAAGCCCATCACCCGTTCAACGTTAGCGCGGTTATACCAGCTGCGATCGAACAATACCATCTCGCCCCCGGCGGGCAACTGCGCCACGTAGCGCTGGAAGTACCATTGAGTCTTTTCCCGCTCGGTAGGGGTTCCCAGCGCAACGACGCGGCAAATGCGCGGGTTCAGGCTTTCGGTGATGCGCTTGATCACACCCCCCTTGCCGGCGGCGTCGCGTCCTTCGAAGATGACCACCACCTTCAGTTTGTTGGTACGGACCCACTCCTGCAGTTTGACAAGCTCCAGCTGCAAGCGTGCCAGTTCCTTCTCATACGTCTTTTTGTCGATGGGAATTTGTCCATCCGGTGGAATGATCGTTACCAGCTGCTGGATCTTGGAAATGGCCTGGGCCTCAACCATTTCCTGATTTTCAGTGCCATTCGAAGAATGCTTCTTCTTCGCTTTCTTGTCTTTCTTATCCTTCTTATCTTTCTTTGACATCTCTTCCTCCTGAAACCAGCGCATGTTTGGTATGAAGAGAACTTCCAGGATGAAAACCCTGGTTGCCGAGCTTGCCGCTCTGGTTCTATTATACGTCTGATTGTGGGTCCGACTGTTTCAAGAGAGAAAAAGAAAGCGGGAATCAGCGCGCCAATGTTGCCGGTAGACCGAAGCGAACCGGAAGCGATGGATCGATGAAACTGATGATTTGATCGAGTTTGCCTGCGTCTGAATGCAATAGGTGCAAACCGAAGGCTTGATATCCATCCTTGTCGTCACGTTGGTAAAGAGCAAAAGCGGGAGCCGCGTTTGCGCGCGTGAGGATCAGCCGCCAACGCCCGGGAGCCTTGCCGGGGAACATCCCGTTCTCGCCAAAGACGGTCCCGGCGACAAATATGCGGATCGCCTCCCGCCCCTGGTACCAGGATGGCGAGGGCGGCATCGCCAGCATCGCCTCTTCCTTGAGAAGCGCCACTAATCCCTCTACGTCGGCGGTCTCCCAGGCCTGCACGAAATGCTTGAGCAGCCATTGCGTTCTCTCATCCTGGGCGGGGGAGGCGGAAGACTCGATCTCCCGTCCCTGGTATCGCTGGGAAAGGGTCACGCGGGCGCGGTGCAGCGCGCTATTGGCAGAGGAAACCGTGATCTCCAGCACCTCGGCTGTTTCATTCGCCGAGAAGTCGAGCACATCCCTCAGGATCAAGACCGCACGCTGGCGCGGCGGCAGGGTTTGCAGGGCGGCCATGAACGAAAGGGAAATGCTCTCCAGGTCGGTATAACGCGCCTCCGGGTTGACGGCGCTTGTGTCGCGCAGCCATTCATCCGAGAAGGGCTCGAGCCAGGTGATCTCTGCTGTGGGGGGCTGGATCGACGCCGCGGGATCTGACGCCGGACCGACATCCAGCGGGAGCAGGCGCCGGCTCCGGCGCTGGTCGAGAACGTCCAGGCAGGTGTTGGTCGCGATCTTATACAGCCAGGCTCGGAACGAGGCGCGGCCCTCATACGTATCCAGGCGTTTCCAGGCTTTGAGCAGGGTCTCCTGCACCATATCTTCCGCCTCGTGCAGGGAGCCAAGGATGCGATAGCAATGCACCTGCAGTTCGCGGCGATAGGGTTCCGTTAATTCACTGAATGCATTTGCATCGCCGTTTTGGGCGGCAGCTAGAAGCCGTGCTATCTCTGATTCCCAATTCTGCGCGTCTGACATAGGCAGTTTCTCCAGTTATACGTTTGACGTATATAGGACGGTGTTTCGTACGGAAACTGTGCGGCGATTTCGGGCGGGTGACCGCACAGTTTTGACTTCGACTCCCGTCTCATATGTAGATCAACCAAAGGAGATAAAAATGAACTATATAACAGTAGTACGAGGCCGACTCAAAGGCACGCCGCAGGAAGCGCAGATGGGACACGATGCAACGGTCGAAAAGCTGTCCGCCATGACACGTCCGATGGGGGCTATCGGGCACAGACCGCATCTCAACACCCAGGATCCGAATGAATTCTTGGCGATCGACACCTGGAATAACCTGGAGGGACTGCAGAAATTCATGAGCGATCCCCAGGTCGCGGCCGCGTTTGGCAATCTCTTCGATGGAATGCCGGATATCAGCATCTGGGCGGAATCAGATTGGGCATCCTTCTAGAAGCTCGAAGAATGAAAACATCCCCAAACCTATTTGGTTTGGGGATACCTGTTTTAAGTGAGGGTCTATTTGTCGCCCAGAGATATGAGGTCCCCAGATCCGGAACCGCTCTGATCGATCATCGGTTGACCGTAATAGCGGATGTCCCCGCTTCCATTAACTCGGACCGCCAATTCATCGCTGATCCAGACCGTTATATTTCCGGAACCGGGGATACTAACCTCTCCTGATGTCGTCTCCAGGTCCCCAGCCAAAATAGTTCCAGAGCCAGCCACACTCACCTTCTGCGTATCAGTTTTGCCCTCCAGGCTGATATCCCCTGATCCCAGCAAGGATGTATCGACTGTCTTCACATCGATATCCTTAATGACGATGTTTCCGGAGCCGTTAAGATCAATGGAAAGGTCCTCTGCAGTAAGCGCCGTGATATTGATGTCACCCGAACCAAGAAGTGATACGGTCATGTCGGTTGTCTCCACAGGGCCCACTTCGAAAGCTCCCGAACCGGAGAGTGTAAGCTGGTCAAGGCTCCGTACGGTTAGGTTGAAAACGATGCCGTGAGAGGGAGTTACATCAAAACCTTCTTTGACGCCAAGAACGAGTTCTTTGCCTCGTACTCTTATGTCCAGAAGCGGAAGAATGTTCTCGTCTGTTTGGACGGAGAGACTCTCGGTCTGCCCCTGCTCAATGAAAACATTACCAAATCCCTCGAGCGTGACCCGGTCGAAATTGCTTACGTCGATGGTCTGATTGATTACTTCCCCGGACCCAACCACCGCATCTGTGGTGAACGATCCGCAAGCCAGAGACGGAAGAAAGAACAGCGCGATCAGAAATAGAGAGACAAATGTGCGTTTCATGGTTTTCTCCTTTGTCTTTATGCATTACTGATATCGATTTTGCATACAGCAGTCGACTATCCAGGGTAGGGTTCTTGACTAGCCAAATGGACAGGTGCAACCCTTGATACAATCACAGCTATGGGAACGTATTCCATCCCTCTCCATGAAATTCGCCGCGAGCAGATCGTCATCAACTCGCGCTTTATCGTCACCCTCGCACCTGTTTTCAGCACGGAGGAGGCGCGTGCATTTATTGCGCGGATCAGGAAGGAATTTGCGGACGCGAGTCACAATGTGCCAGCCTACATCATTGGCGGGGGGAATACCGTGACCGAATATTCCTCGGACGACGGCGAGCCATCCGGGACGGCAGGCAAACCAGTGCTGGCGGTCCTGCGCGGCAGCAGCTTGGGAGATGTGGCGGTTGTGGTCACTCGTTATTTCGGCGGGACTCTGCTGGGGACGGGCGGATTGGTCAGGGCGTATACTGAGTCAACGCAGATGGTAACCAGCACAGTGGAGCGCGGGCGGCGGATCCCTGTGCACGTGGCGATGGTTGCCATCCCATATAATTTACTGGAACGCCTCCGACTGGTCGTCGCGCGTCAAAAAGGGGAGGTCTTGGATGAGGATTTCGCAGGCGATATTACGATGACGCTGCAGTTCCCGGTCGATTCTTTCGATGCATTCCAGGCTGAATTGCGCGAAATGTCCGCGGGGAAGCTACAGGCAGAAGTGATCGAATCGAAAGAATCCATTTACAAAATCGAATAGCAATTCATAGTTAAGAATGAGAGCCGGCCTTGACACAGCCAATAAATAAGTATATACTTATATAAGTCATGGCTAATATATCTCCGCTCGATGCTCTGGGTGACCCAACCCGTCGGAAATTATTTGAATATCTCCGGCTGGGACCCTGCCCGGTTACTGAATTAATTTCCATTGTGCCGATCAGTCAGCCGGCAGTCTCACAACATCTGAAGGTGCTCAGGGAAGCCCAGCTGGTGCGAGTTGAGAAACAGGGCCAGCAGAGGATCTATCATCTGAACCCCGTCGGTTTGGCGGAATTGCGCAGTTATGCTGAGAGTCTGTGGGATGACGTACTGCGCGCCTTTGGAGAGGAAGCGGAACGGATGGCAAAGGCTGCGCAAGATACGGAGAGTGAGTCCAAGAAAGGGCAGATCAGGAAGCGATCAGAGCAAAGGGTACCTTTAGATAAAAGGAGCACAAATGAATGAACAGCATTTGGTAGAGCCCGTAAAGATCGAGCCGGTTCGGAAGCAATTGAAGGTCCGCCTGCCCATGCAGCAGGCGTTTGAGTTGTTCACCGCCGGCATGGGAACGTGGTGGCCGCTGGCAACTCACTCCGTGGGGGAAGAGCAGGCGGAGACTTGCTTTTTCGAGGGGTGGGTCGGCGGACGGATTGTCGAAGTACTGAAGGATGGCAGTCAATCGGAATGGGGAAGAGTACTCGTCTGGGAACCGTTCCACAAAATAAGCTTTTCCTGGTACCCGGGTCGCACACCGGACACCTCGCAGGAAGTCACGGTCACATTCAGCGAGATCCCGGGTGGATCCCTGGTCGAGCTCGTGCATGTTGGCTGGGAGACCCTCGGCGCGCTGGCCCAGGCCAGAAGGGATGGCTACGTCACCGGCTGGGATCTGGTTTTGGAGAAGTATGTGATCGAAGCAGCCAACCGCTAGACCACATTCGCATTTTTGATGAATAAAAAGACAAGTAGGCAGGTTTCGCCTACTTGTCTCTGTTTATCTGTTTACCAGCTGCCACTTACTCGTACGCCAATGTATCTCGTACTGTAAGTCGTGAAGCTCGCCGGGCGGGCAATGCGCTCGCAATCGTGGCAAGTACCAGCGTGAAGATCAGCCACGCAATGATCCCGGTGGTTCCATAAACGGCTGGCATCGGCGCGGTAAGGATTGCCATTCCCACACCGAAGCAAAGGATCCCTGTGATCGGGATGGAAAACAGGATACTGATCGCCCAGCTGATCAAGCCGACCACGAGTCCTTCCACAATGACGATCCCTTGAATATCGCCATTGGACGCTCCAACCGCCCGCATCACACCGATCTCACGCGTGCGCTCGAGCACGTTAATGCTCATCGTGCCCATCAGCCCAAGTCCGCCCACGACGGCGATCATGGCTGCCATGCCAAGCATGAAATACACCAGAACGTTGGTCTGCGCCTTTTGATCGCGGATGAACTCGGCGCCCAGCTGCATGGAACCGACCCCGATGCCCCGACCTTCATACAGGGCCTTTAATTGATCGCCGATCCGGCGCTGTGAAAGCGCGTCGTGTTGATCTGTCAGCACGCGCAGAGAATAGACTTGATCGGGCGCACCGACCAGGTGGCTGAGATATTCATAGTTTACATATAAGAGCGGCGGACTGACATTGCCTGTGATACTGTAAACGCCGACAATGTGCCACTTCGTCTCTTTCTGATCGATCTTGATCGTCAGCCAGTCGCCAATCTTCAAGTCGGGAAAGATATTGAGCAAGTGGTTGCCAATCACAATGGCGTTCTCATCGCCGGTTGTCAGCCAGCGCCCAGCGGTAATGACGGGATCGATCAACGTAGATGTGGAGGGTGGTGCGACAAAAAGGATCTGCGTGCCTGCGGCGTCCTTCGTATCCGAAATCAGCGTACCGGCATATTCCGTCCAGCCCTCCACGCTGCTCACGCCGGGAACATTTTCCGCGATCGCGGCGACTTCATCGAAGCGATAATAACGTCCGAAGGACAGATTGATATCGGCCAGGAAATAGCCCTGAATATCCTCAATGGTCTTATCGAAGGATGCCCATAGGTTGTATACGCCTATGAAGATGGCTCCCCCGAGCACGAGGGTGATCAGCGTCAGTGTGAGGCGCGTCTTCTTTCGATACGCGTTGCGCAGGGATAACCGCATCGGACGCGTGAGAAACAAGGCGCCTTTGCTGACAGATTTCTGCTTGGGCTTGGGGTTCCCGCCGATTCCATAGTCGCTGATCGCCTCCCGCACAGTCACCCTCACGCTGTTATAGATCGGCCAGAGTGCGGCCAGGACCGGCACCACAAGAGCTACGATCACCTCCTGGATGTATGCACTCCGATATCCGACATACGGCGCGGGATGAAAATTCAGGTATTGTGCCATCCCGGCCCCCAAGGTTTTTGCCAGGCTGTTTGAAAGCGGGACGGCAATTGCCAGCGCGACCAACCCAAAGATCAGGATCAGTACGACATACATGATGAAGATCTGGGAGTTTCCGCCGCCGACTGCTTTCATGATCCCAATCTGGCGCGTTTGTTGCGCCATCAGGGCTGTAATCGTGTTGACGATCAGGAATCCGCTCAAAAAGACCGTCATGTAACCGAGCACTGTCAGGATGAAAAACACACCATTGGAAATGCTGTATGCAAAATGATGCCCGGGCTGGTAGACGCTGACAAAATAGATCGTTGCCCCCGCGCGCTCGACACGATCTGCCACCGCCTGCGCCACTTTCGTCACATGGTCCTGATCCGTCTGCTTTTCAGCTACGCTGATCGCCAGTGAGTCGTAGTTACGCGAGCCACCCAGCCACTCCAGCGTTTTTGGCGTGACAAAGGCACTCATCGTATTGGTAAAACTGAATGGGAAGCCTGTCACATCATGCATATATCCGGCAAAGGTCAACTCGCGGTGCTTGCCGTTATTCAGTTCGACAAGGATCCTGTCGCCAACTTGATAGCCGAGCGATTCGGCAGAAGCGTCAACAATGATTTGTTTCTCGCCGAGAGGAGGCAAAGCCATCTCACCCAGCGCGGGCTTCAACTGGTTGAGCGTGATCAGAGATGTATCTTCGATCGCGGTGAACTGGATATTCACTGTCTTGTCGTCGGTACGGACGACTTTAGCGCTCGTCGATCTGCGTCCCTCTACTGCATCCACGCCTGGCACCTCACGGGCGATCTTGACCATGTCGTCATCCAGTGGACCAGCGTAAACTGTTGCTTCGGCGGGGCTTGCGGATAGATAATCCCCATCCATGCTCTCAGCCATGTACAGACCGAGACTGCTATTGAATCCGACAGCCAGCACCCCGACCGCGATCGTAATAATAGTCAGCACTGTGCGCGATTTGTTACCCCAGAAATCCGCCCAGATCTTCTTCCAGCGGCTGCTCATGACGGCCTTCCTCGCAGGGCGAGTCCGTCGGCCTCGCGCTTTTTTGCCATCTGGTGCAGCGCCTCGCGCGTCGCTTCAGATTGACTGAGCAATTGATCGAGATCATCATAGCTGATGGCCAGGACCTCTACGGGTCCACGCTCGGAGGCCCGAACGGATGCCTTACGCCTGCGGTCATGGAAAAAGCCCATTTCGCCGAAGACCTTTCCAGGCCCCAACTGCAAGGCAATCACGTCCGATTGATCCTGACGAGGCAGGATCACTTCCACCATGCCCTTGGTCACAATGTAGCAGGATTCCGCGTTTGCGCCTTCGGTCAGGATCATGGTGCCGGATTCGTAGTTCAAACGCGTGGCTTTCTGTGTGGCTTGCCATACCTGTTCTGGAGTCAGAGTTGGCATGGCGTCGGATACATATTCATTGACGATCTCACCGTCAACGATCAAGGCCGTCCGGTGAGTCTGCTTTGCGAGACCGCTGTCGTGAGTCACAATGATGATGGTCTTGCCCTGTGAAACGAGCTGGTTGAACATCGCAAAAACGGATTCCGCGGTCTTGGAATCCAGATTGCCAGTCGGTTCGTCGGCAATAATCACGGGTGGATCGTTCGCCAGCGCGCGCGCGATCGCGACACGCTGCTGCTGCCCGCCGGAGAGTGCCGTAGGCAGCTTGTAGGCATGATCGGCCAGTTCGACCATCGCAAGCAAATCCAGCGCTCGCTTTTCACGCTCTCGCATTGGATAGGTCCGGCAGAAGTCCATCGGGAGCATGATGTTTTCAATAACGGAGATAGTTGGCAGGAGCTGGAAGAACTGGAACACGATCCCCAGGTTTTTTCCACGCCAGCGCGCCATGCGGTTCTCGTTCAGCTCGTGCACTGCCTGTCCATTGACATAAACCTCACCGGTAGTCGGGCGGTCGATGCCGGTGATCATGTTCAGCAGGGTGCTCTTGCCGCTCCCCGATTTGCCGATGATGCTCACGAACTCGCCGGGATGGATCTGTAAATCGATGCTCTTCAAAGCATGGAAATCGCCGATGGGAGTCTTGTAATATTTATGGACATCGTGCAGATCGATGATGTAGCTATTGCTGCTGCCGTTTCCATTTTTGGTTTTGCTAAATAAGGACATAGGAGCCTCATGCTTCAGGAGTCCAACGTCTCCAGGCTTTGCTTAAACGTCTGGAGACGTTGAAGTCGTGAATTATTCAAAGGTAACTGCGGCGGTCATACCCCAGCGCATGGCAGGATGGGTATCGGTCAGGAGGATGGTGACTTCGTAGACGATGTCCCCCTGGTTCTCGGCAAAGGTCTGCCCGATCGAGAGGATCTCCCCCGTCAGCTGGGCCTCCGGGATGGCATCCAGGCT
>Ga0114129_10011870_pt1 | contig 12389 bp, 8 predicted proteins | sample RhiMetdeltSRZDD1_FD_80071 | JGI IMG/M metagenome (GOLD analysis project Ga0114129, IMG submission 80071) | Populus rhizosphere microbial communities from Tennessee, USA - Rhizosphere MetaG P. deltoides SRZDD1 (version 2) (version 2) | ecosystem: Host-associated > Plants > Roots > Rhizosphere >...
CGCGTCGTCCTCGACTACCTGTTCCACCCGGCTCGCGGGATTCTTCTCCTCTCTCCGTTTTTCTTGTGGGCGGGGCCCGGCTTCGCGCGATGGCTGCGCTCGAAGCGGGAGCGCGCGGACAGCGTCTTCGCGCTCGCGGCGTCGGTCGTTTCCTTTCTCGTCCTGACCGGCTATCCGAACTGGCACGGCGGATGGTCGCTCGGCAGCCGTTACCTGCTCGCGCTGCTTTTTTTCCCGGCGGCCGCCCTTCCGTTCGCACTCGGGAGCCGTCTCTCCCGGGGATTCTTCGCGGCGGCGGTCGTCTTCTCCGCCGGTACGCATCTCCTCTTGACCTCTTCCTGGCCTCACTATCCGCTCGATGTCCCGTTCCCGCCCGCGAATGGATCGTGGTGGTTCCTCGAGCACGGATGGGTCGCACCGAACCTTGGGACCGCGGCAGGCGTGGGGGCAGCCGCATCCCTTCTGGTTCCGGTGGCGGCCGCCGGGGCGGCACTCGGCCTCTCCCTTCGAGCCGCGAGACCTTTCGCTTTCACAGCTTCCCTGGCTTTGCTGGTCGGAGTCGCTCCTCTCGTCGCGCTCTGCCTGCAACCGCCCGAGCTCGAATACAACGCGCGGCTCTGGCGGGCGGCCGTCTACGGCGCATACTCGGGCCTCGATCCGAAGAGAGAAAACCTGCGGCAGGTCGCGCTCTCGGCAACGACCGTCGGAGAGCGCCGGCAGGCCGCCGGGGCGTGGAGGCTCTACGGTCCGCGACCCTGAGTTGAAGAGTCGACGACTTCGAAAACCTTCCATCGCGCAACGAATCGGCCCCCGCGCATCGTTCCGGTCTGCGAGGCGAACAGGAGTCGGAAGGACTTCAACGGCTCGACCGCGAGCCCCGCGAGGTCGGCTCCTTTTGCGTCGAAGTCGTACAGCCGAGACTGCATCGTCGCGAAATAGCCGCGGCGTGGAGTGAGCCCGCCGCCGGTCTGCTCCAGGAGCGGCGCCCGCCCGAGATACTCCGCGTAGTCGTTCATGCGCGGCACGAGATCGGCCGCGACGATCCAGCGGGCGCGGTGTTCCCGGGCGATCGCGAGAGCCTCGGCCTCGGACGACGCGAGAAAGAAGCGGATCGAGTCGACGAAGCCGTATCCGAAGTTGTTGGCGACCACCGGGAGCTCGGCCTCGTACAGGATCAGGTGCCCGAGCGCCCACGGAGCGAGGACCGAGGAGGCGCGGGCGAGCCCGGCCGGATACGGCGGCGGACCGAAAAGCCGCGCGTCGTACGGATCGATCGCGCGGGGAAGCGTCCGATGCATCCAGCCGAGCGTCGCGAGGAGGTCGGAGCCCGCGCCCTGCTCGGCGCGGACCTCTTCGATGATGCCCGCCGCCATCGGGACCGCGAGGGCGAGCGCGACGAGAAGGGTAATCCGACGCTCTCGCGGGCGGTCGGGCGGCCTCGACCGCCTGCGGATGCGCGCCGCTGCGAACCGCGAAGCCTCGATTGCGGCGAGCGCGCAGAGCGGGACGGCGTAATAGACGTTCAGGCGCTGCGACACGGCGAGGAAGAGGGTCACGCAGCCCCAGATCGCGAGCGCCGCGTGCACGCCCGGCCGAGGGCCCGCGAGGGCACGCCGCGCCCACACCACGATCGCGACCGGCGTCCAGAAGAGCGCGAGAGAAAGCTGGCGCAACGGGAGGCCGATCCCGTCGGCGAAAAGCGGTCGGGTCTCGAAGATTCCTTTCAACCATCCGCTCGGATAGGAGACGTAGCCGCCGCGACCGGAGGCCTCGACCGTCCGGCCGGCGACGTATCCGACCCCGCCCGCGAAACTTTTCACCAGGTCGGCGACAAAAGGGACGACCAGGGCGGCGAGGAGGGTGAGGACGATTGCTCGTGCGACGAGGCCCCGCGCCGGAATGCAACGGCGCCCGATTCCGATGGCCGTATCGAGAAGGGACAGTCCGGCGGCCAGCGCCGCGAGGAAGACCGGCTGAAAGAATCCGAAGGAGATGTAAGTGAACGGAGTCGGGAGGCCCCGCGTCCAGGCGAACGTGGCCGCCGCCACCAGCGCGGCGGGCAGAGCAAGAGTCAGGATCGCGGCGCGAAAGACGAGACTCCGCGTCCGGAGCGACTCGAGGAAGAGCGCCAGCGCGAAGATCGCGCCCCAGTAGATCGCGCCCTGCCACGTGAGGACGGCGAGCGCGAGGACGATCCCGGCGACCGCCTCGCGGCGGGCGTTGCCCGGGGAATCGGGCTTCTCGCGGCTGGCGATATACGCGAGGAGAGCGGCGAGGCCGACGAACGATTCGGCGACGTTCTGGTCGACGTGTCCGTACTGTGACCAGAGCAGGTGGCCGGGAGAAATCGCGATGAAGAGCGCGACGACCAGTCCGGCGAGCGAGCCGTAGAGGCGGGCCGCGAAAAGCCCGGCGAGCGCCACGGTGGCCACGCCGAGGATGAGCGGGACCCACGCAGCCTCGCGCTCGACCGCCTCCCGCGACGCGTCCGGCCCGTGGAGAATCCGCGAGGGCGCCGCGAGCGCGAGGTCGAAAAGCGGCGGCCAGATCGAGACACCGCCGGCGGGAAAGTTCATGAGCGGATCGAAGAAGATCGTGCGCGGGAAGTGCGCCACCGAGAACCGCGCGCGGCGCAGGTGGTAGTAGTCGTCCGCCGACACGGCCCGGGTCCGCGGACCGTCGTGGAGCTGGCGATAAGTCGAAAGCCGGAGAAGGGTTCCGATGGAGACGGCCGCGGCGAGGCCGAGGAGGAACGCAGCGCGCCGCGACGCCATCGCGCCTCATTATGAGCCGCCTCCGGAGAGCTATCATGGAGGAAACCGTGAAGCTGTCCGTCCTGATCCCGGCGTACAACGAAGCCCGCACGATCGACGAAATCCTCCGTCTCGTCGCGAGGGTACCGATCGAGAAAGAGATCCTGGTCGTCGACGACGGCTCCGTGGACGGAACGCGCGACATCCTGAAGGGGTGGGACGGCCGTGAAGGCGTAAGGGTGCTGCTCCATCCCCGCAACCTCGGAAAGGGACGGGCCGTCCGGACCGCGCTCGAAGAGGCGCGCGGAGAAATCCTCGTGATCCAGGACGCGGACCTGGAGTACGACCCGAACGAGTACGCCGTGCTGCTCAAGCCGATCGAGGCGGGACGCGCCGACGTGGTCTACGGCTCGCGTTTCTTCGGCAGCTCGGAACGGCGCGTCCAGTTTTTCTGGCACACCGTCGGAAACCAGCTCCTGAACCTGATCTCGAACGTCTTCACCAACCTGAATCTGACGGACATGGCGACCTGCTACAAAGCTTTTCACCGACGCGTCGTTCCGACGCTCGACCTCGAATCGAAACGATTCGGCGTCGACGCCGAGTTCACGGTCAAGGTGGCTCGCGCGGGGTTCCGCATCTTCGAGGTTCCGATCTCCTACTTCGGACGGTCGCAGGCCGAAGGCAAGAAGATCCGCCTGAAAGACGGGTTCTCCGCGCTCGCCGCTCTGGTGAAGTACTCCTTCGGGCCCCGCAGTGCCAAGGCGTCGCGGCTGCCGGCCCCGGGCCCGGACGCGGCATCGCGCGAGGCGGCGACGACGGAGAAGCCGGCCTGAGTCGGTCGAAACCGGCTTCTCTCCCCCGGTGAGCCGCGACCGGGCGGCGACGGTCCTCGCCGCCGCGGCGCTCGTCTTCCTCTCCATCTACCTCGTGCGCGACCACGCGCGCGACGACTCGTTGTCGGCGGACGAGCCGGTGCACATCCTCTCCGGCTGGCTGGAAGTCTCCGGCCGGAACGCGATCGTGAACATCGAGCACCCGCCGCTCGCGAAGATCCTCGCGGGCCTCTCCCTGCGCGCCCTGCCGATCCCGCCGCCTCCGCCGGACATCCCGATGGGGATTCAATTCACGGACTTCGGCCACGCCTTTCTCTTCCAGAACCGCTTGTCCCCCGACGCGATCGCCGCGGCCGCGCGTGCTCCCTTCCGGGGCGTGCTCGCGGGTCTCCTGGTTCTCCTCTTCGCCGCGGCGTGGTCCCGCTACGGCCCGGGCGCCGCGCTTTTCGCGCTCGCCCTGGTGGCGCTCGATCCGAACTTCGTCGCGCATGCGGGCGTCGTGCACACCGACGTCGGCGCGTCTCTCGGTTTCCTCGCGGCGGTCCTCTCGTGGGAAGCGGCGCGCCGCCGTCCGAGGGCTCTCTCCCTGGCTCTCGCCGCGCTCGCGCTCGGCCTCGCGCTCGCCACGAAATTCTCCGCGATTCTGCTGCCTCCCATCCTGCTGCTGCAGAGTCTCCTCGCGGCGCGCCGCGACCCGCGGCCGGGTCGCGCAGCCGGCCGCGCGGTCCTGCACCTTGCCGGAGTCGCGTTGGGCGCGCTCCTCGTCGTGCTCGCGATCTACGCGCCGTTGACCGCACGGATGGACCCGCATCACCAGCGAGCCGTGATCCACGAGATGGTCGCGGGACGCGGCGCCCCGGGGCTCTCAGCGGCGATCGAGTCGCTCGTCCCTTTTTCGCGGCCTCTCGCTCACTACATTGGGGGACTGGCTTCGGTCGTGCGGCAGAGCGCGGTCGGCGGAGGCGTCAACTACCTGTTCGGAAAGAGCTCCGTACACGGGTTTCCCTTCTATTTCTTCGTGGCCTTCGCGTTGAAGAGCACGATCGCTTTTCTCGTTGTGACCGGGGTGACCGTGGTCTGCTTCCTTCGCCGGCCTGCGGAACTCTCGGAGGAGGGCCGCCTCTTTCTGCTGCCGCCCGCGATCCTCTTCCTGTCCTCGATCGGGTCCGCCTACAACATCGGAATTCGCCACATGCTGCCGGTCTATCCCTTCCTCGCCCTCGCCGGCGCGGCCGTCTTCGCGCGCGTCTCGACGACGAGCGGCGGGCGCGCGCGCCCGACCCTGGCGACCGCGGCCCTGCTCATCCTTCCGGTCCTCGGTGGTTACGAGCTCGTTCGAATCCACCCGCACGAGCTCTCCTACTTCAACGCCTTCGCCGGCGGGCCGGAGCACGGGCGAAAGCTCCTCTCCGACTCGAACGTGGACTGGGGTCTCGACCTGAAGCGCCTCGCGAGCGAGCTCGCCCGCCGTCGCGTCGCGCGACCGACGATCGTCTACTTCGGAGGGGACGACGTCCTGTACCGCACGGGCGTTCCGGACTTCGCCGCGGACCCGCGGGTCCGGCCGGGACTCGTCGCCATCTCGGCGTTTCACCTCGCCGTGGGTCCGGAATTCCACGACTACCATGGCGAGCACGACGTCGCTGCCGCGCTTCGCGCGCTGAACGCTCAGATCGCCGCGCGGGGCCGGCCGGTCGGGCGAGTCGGCTATTCGATGTATCTTTTCGAGCTTCCGGACGCTCCTCGACTCCCATCCCGGGTGGAGCGGGGGATCCCTCCGACTTCCCGTCCCCGGGATGACAATAGGGAGAAGGAAGCTCCATGAAGCTGTCGGTCGTGATGCCCGTCTACAACGAAGCCGAGACGATTCGCGAGATCGTTGCGCAGGTGCTCTCGGTTCCGATCGAGAAAGAGATCCTGATCGTCGACGACGGGTCGACGGACGGCACGCGCGAAATTCTCCGCGAGATGGACGGTCGAGACGGCATCCGCGTCTTCTTGCAGCCGACGAATCAGGGGAAGGGCGCCGCGGTCTCGGTCGGCTTCCGTTACGCCCAGGGGGACGTCGTGGTCGTCCAGGACGCCGACCTGGAATACGACCCGCGCGAGTACCCGAAGCTGCTTGAGCCGATCGCGAACGGGCACGCCGACGTCGTCTACGGCTCGCGCTTCTCGGGCGGCGGCGCGCGGCGGGTCCTGTATTTCTGGCACACCATCGGGAACCGGTTCCTGACCCTCGCGTCGAACATGTTCACGAACCTGAACCTGACCGACATGGAGACCTGCTACAAGATGTTTCGGCGCGAGGTCGTCCAGTCGCTCTCCATCGAATCGCGCCGCTTCGGGATCGAGCCGGAAATCACGGCGAAGGTCGCGCGCCGCGGCTATCGGATCTACGAGGTCCCGATCTCGTACTACGGCCGCACTTACGATGAGGGCAAGAAGATCGGCTGGAAGGACGCCGTCTCGGCGCTCGCCACGATCGTGCGCCACGGTCTCCGCGAGGCGGAAAATCCGAAAAACGTCGGCCACGTCACGCTCATGCGGATGGCGAGGCTGGAGCCGTACAACCGGTGGCTCGTGTCGCGGTTCGACGGCGCCGTCGGCCGGCGGGTGCTCGAGATCGGCGCCGGCTTCGGCAACATCACCCGGCATTTCAAGGGCCGGGAGCTGCTCGTGGCATCGGACCTCGATCCCGTCGCGCTCGAGCACCTGAAAGGCACCTTCCGCGACGATCCCGCCGTGCGCGTGGCGTCGTACCGTTTTCCGCTCGATATCACGTCGCGGGAGGAAATCCGGGCGATGCGGATCGACACCGTCGTCTGTCTGAACGTACTCGAGCACATCGAGGACGACCGGGCGACCCTCGCCGACATGTACGACCTTCTCCAGCCGGGCGGCCGGCTCGTGCTCCTCGTGCCCGCCTTCGCGTGGCTCTACGGCACGCTCGACGAGCACCTGCGCCACTTCCGCCGCTACGAGAGAGACGAGCTCGAGGGGAAAGTCCGCGACGCCGGCTTCGTGCTCGAAAACCTGATCTACCTGAACCGGCCGGGGATCTTCGGCTGGTGGTTGAACGGAAAGCTTCTCCGCCGGAGAGTGCTGCCCCGCAGTCAGCTGCTCGCGTTCAAGCTGCTGATGCCCTTGCTCGAGCGCGAAAAGGAGCGTCCTCCGTCGACCGGCCTCTCCTTAGTCGCCATCGGTCGAAAGGACGGCGGACCTCCGGCGTCTGCGATTACTTCGGCGACCAGACCAGCAGGATCACCTCGGGACTCTCCACGATCCGACGCGTGACGCCTCGAGGCGCGACCAGAGGGCGCAGCTCTTTGCGGTAAGACGGCGGCACTTCGAAGAAGACCCGGCCGGTCGAACCGGTGCGATCGAGCGCTCGCCGGACCGCGGCGTCGTCCTCCGGGCGCGAGCGCCTCGACACCGTCCAGCCGGGATGCGACGCCTGCTCGAGGGGAAACGCGTGAACGCTCATCGGGAGCCGTCCCCGGTCGGCGGCGAGCCGGGCCGGAAGATAGAAGCTCGCGCCGGCGAAGAGGACGTCTCCGGGCCGACCGGTCCTCTCGAGCGCCTCGAGCGTCCTCTCCGCAACCGAGGGACCCCTCGGGGCGACGACGAGCAGGATCGTCGAGACCGAGGCGATCGCGACCGCCGACCACGTCGCCCCTCGGAGGAAGCGACTGCGCTCGCCGGCGAGAGCAACCGTCCAGAGCCAGACCGGCAGCACCGCCATCTCGGTTCGACCGCCGAACCCGATCGGACGCGCGAGAGACGCGAAGAGAACGCCGCCGAAAAAGAGAACCAGGAAAGCGGACGCTCTTCGGAGCTCCGGATCGACGCGCCAGGAGCGCGCGAGCGACGACGCGAGAACGAGCCCGACGACCCCGCCGACCGCGACCAGGGCGAGCGGGAGCGGCGGGCCGAAGGGGGGCGGGATCCGGCCGGCGCCCCCCAGCGAAGAGAGGATGCCGGCCGCGAAATCCGCCGCCGGCTCGTGCATCCACGCGACCGCCTGGCGCGGCTGCGCCCTCATGATCGGGACCCAGAAGAGAAAGAGCGCCGCTCAGCCGAGCGCGGCGAGCGCGGAGCGAGGACGTTTCTCGGCGGCGGCCACCGTGGTGAGCGCTGCGACCACGAACAGCGCGAGGTAATGAAGGTAGAGCGAAACGGCGGAGAGCAGAGCGATCGCCGCGAGGTTCCGGGGACGTTCCGGCAGCACGAACGCCAGGAGAAAGAGCAGAACTCCCGTGAGGGAAAGAAGCGCGTAGGCACGCGCTTCGGCGGAATAGAGGAGGAGCAAAGGGGAGACGCTCGCCAGAACGACGAACCGGATTCTCGCGGAGCGCGAGGGAAGAGCGAACGATCCGACGAGAAGAGCGAGCGTCGCGGCAAAGGGGAGCACCCTCGCGAAGACGTCGCTCGTGAGACGCTCGCCGATCGCGACGAACGGCTTCTCCAGGAGGTAGAAGAGAGCCGGGCCCGAGTCGTTGCGCAGGACGTCTAAAAGCTGGCGGAAGGGGAGCCGCGAAGCCCAGACGGTGAAGACCTCGTCGAACCAGAGCGGGCGGTCGATCAGGAGATGGAGACGCGCCGCGGTCGAAGCCGCGACGACGAGGACAACTCCCGCGAGCGCGAGACGAGCGCGACTTTGCGCTGGCGGTGCGATGTCCTATCCTAAACCGCGATGAGCAGAAAACGGTGGCCGGGGAGCCCCATTCGGACTCGGCTTCGCGCTTGCCGGCTCTGACGATCGCGCCCGGGCTCCGGCGAGCCCTTCCCGCCGCTCTTTTCGCCCTGCTCGTGATCGGCATCTACGCCGACGCCCTGTTCTCTCGGCGCAACTTCGCCGGCCGCGACCTTCCCGTCTACAACCTGCCGATGGAAAAAGCGATGCACGACGCCTATGCACGGCAGCGCCTTCCTCTCTGGATGCCGGAAGTTTCGGGCGGCCGGCCCCTCCTGCCCAATCCGAATGCCGGCGCGCTCTACCCGGTTCGCCCCCTGCTCTCCGTCCTTCCGTTCCCCGTGGAAATGCGTCTCTTCCCCGTTCTCCACTGGATTGCGGCAGGCATTGGAGTCGTCGTTCTGTTGCGTTCGCTCGGAGCAACGCCGGGGGCCGCCTGGATCGGCGCGGTCACGTACGTGTTCTCGGGCGTCGGCGTCGCGGAGGTTTTTTTTCCGAACCTCCATCCGGGCATGGCCCTCCTCCCGTGGATCGTGTGGGCGTCGGGCCGGCCCTTCGCGCGACCGACCACCAAGCTCCTCGTCCTGTCCCTCCTCTACGGCGTGGACTTCCTGGCGGGCGACGTCTTCACGATCGGAATGGCAATCGTTTCCTCGTGTCTCTGGATCGTTCTGGAGGCGGACAAGCGAAGACACTCGGCGGAATTTCTCCTGCTCGTGGCCGCTCTCGCGTTCGGGGCGCTCTTCGCCGCGCCCCAGATTCTCGCGACCGCGCTCTGGATTCCCGAGACGAATCGGGGCGTTCTCGGGATGAAGCTCTTCGAATCGTTGTTCTTTTCGATCCATCCTCTCCGGCTTCTGGAACTCGTGGTGCCCTTCCCGTTCGGGGCGAACTGGTCGCTGGACAACGGCGATGTCTGGGGTTGGTCGGTCTTTCGGGGCAAGGCTCTGGGGATGTTCACGACCCTCTATGCCGGCGCATTCGCTTTGATCGCGCTCTTTGCCAGCCGGACGGCGCGCGGCGTCGGATTTCGATTCGCGCGCGTTCTGTTCCTTGCTTCATTCGCCATCGCCGCGCTTCCGAGCCTGATTCCTTCGGCCTGGGAGAAGTTCGCGTCCCCTCTCCCGCTCCGGAACCCGGAGAAGTTCTCCGTGACGATCGTGTTCGCGCTGGCGCTCCTCGCGGGGCTGACCTTCGACCGCATGCGGGAGGTGTCTTTCTCGGGCCGCTGGCCCCTGCGGGTCGGGGCGCTCCTCGCCGTCCTCGCGGCAGCCTGCGCCCTCTTCCCCGCCGCGGCCGGTCGCGCCGCGGTGGGGTTGACCGGCGCCTCGGCCCCGATGGTGCCGGTCGCGTCGAGGAAGCTGCCGGGCGCGCTCGCCGAGGGAGGTCTCCTCTGGATGGCGACCGTGGGCGCAATCGATCTGCTCCGCCGCCGATCCCGGCCGACGCTCGGAGTCTCTCTGATGATTTTGACCGCCGTCCCGATCGTGGCGAACCGCAAGATCGCTCGGTTGTTGAACGAGGAGGAGATCTTCTCGCCGACGCCGTTCGCGCGCTTTCTCCAGCGCGCGGATCCGCACAACGCCTACCGGACGCTCGGAGAGTCCGCCTATCAAGCCCCTTCGGAGCTGATGTCCCGGTACGCGGAGTCTTCCGGCGCCTATACCGACTCCCAGCGGAGGATGTGGAACGAGCACCTCCCCGCGCTCTGGGGACGCGGGACCGTCTTCAACCGCGACTTCGACTCCGGCGACTTCGCGCGCATGCAGAGCCTGAGGGTGATTTCCTTCGCGGCCGCCGGCTACACGGACTCCAGTCCTTTCTTCGGGAGCCTGGCGTTGCGCTGGGGGATCCGGTTCCGCGACCAGGAGCCCGTCTCCGGCTACCACCCTTTCGGAGGGGACTGGCTCCAGACGTGGGACGAGCTGAAAGACGCGCGCCCGGCGATCCGCCTGGCGTCGAGCTGGATCGAAGAATCCGGCGCGCTGCCGGCGGTCCGGAGACTCGCGGATTTGAAGGTGGGAGAGATCGTTCTCGAAACGGGGCGGCGCGCGCGTGGCTCCTCCGGCGGAGGGATCGTCCACGTGTTCGCAAACGATCCGGAACACCTGAGCGTCGAAACGGTCACGTCGGACCCGTCCTGGCTTTTCGTGCTGCGCGGCTTCTGGAGCTATCGAACGGTTCTCGTGGACGACCGGCCGGTCGACTGCGTTCCCGCCCAGATCGCATTTTCCGCCGTGCCGCTCCCGACGGGCCGGCACCGGATCGAATGGAACGAGGCCATGCCGGGGGCCCCGATCTCCCGCTGGGGACCGGTTCTGTACGCGCTCGGTCTGTCCGTCCTCTGGTTGCGGGACCGCCGGAGGAGAGTCGCCTGATGCGCAAGTGCTCGATCTTCGCCGCCGCAATCCTCTCCCTCTCGCTGGCGTCGGCGGGATGCGCGAAAAAGAAGCAGTCACAGATCGAGGCGGACTTGACGCGGCCGCCCGAGAAGTGGCTCGAGATGGAGTCGGTGCGTCTCCTGCGCGACTACGTCCGCGTCGACACCACGGCCGAGCGCGGAGAGGAAGAGGGCGCGAAATTCCTGCGCAACCTATTCGACTGCGCCGGGATCGAGACGGAGATCCTCTGTCCGGCGCCGAAGCGCTGCAATCTGCTCGCCCGACTCCCCGGCCGAACGCGCAAAGGGACGCTGCTCCTTCTCAATCACATCGACGTCGCGCCGGCCCCTCCGGAGGTCTGGCATGAGGCCAAACCCTTCGAGGGGAAGATCCGGGCCGGGTATCTCTGGGGACGGGGAGCCTACGACATGAAGTCGCTGGGGCTCGCCGAGGCGCTCGCGATGCGGAACCTGAAGCGGCACGGGATCGTGCCCGCTTCCGACATCCTTTTCGTCGGAGAGGCCGACGAGGAGATCGGGCAGAAGTTGGGGATTCGATGGCTCCTCGAAAAACATCCGGACCGCTTCGAGGGAGTTGCCAATGTGTTGAACGAAGGCGGCAACCCCGAGGTCATCCTCCGCGCGGTGCGGTTCTTCGGGATCGAAACCGTTCAAGCCGGTTTCGCGATCGGGGAGTTTGCGGCGTCCTCGCCGGGGCCGCTCGCGGATCTCTCGCGCCGGTGGTCGGCGCTCAAATCTCCGGTCGTCGAGCCGCTTCCGCAGGTCCGCCTGGCGTTCGACCTCATGGCCAACCATCTCGTGAGTCCTCTGACCGATCCGCTGCGGCACCTCGACCGCGTGCGACGCGATCCGGCCGAGCTCGCCGTGCTGCCGGACCGGTACCGAAGCTTCCTCGAGGCTCGAATCTACTGGGGGGAGCCGGGACCCTTTCCCCTGGAGAGCAAGACGAACTTCACGACCTTCGCCGCGATCTCGGTCCCTCCCGGTCTCGATCCGATGTCCTTTCTCCAACCGATCCTCGCGGACGCCACCTCCGCGGGCGTTCGTGTCACGCGGACCTATTCCGCCGGCGTCGCGCTCGCCAGTCCCTACCCGACCTCCTTCACGGAGATGCTCCGGCGTGTGACGGAAGCGCACTTTCCCGGAGTGCCCTTTGGACCGGCTCCGACCTCCGGGGGCTACACGACCTCGGCGCTCCTCCGGCAGAGGGGCATCCCGACCTACGGCTACTCCCCGATTCCGATGAACATCACCGATTCCTCCCGCAAACACGGCCCCGACGAGCGGATCTACCTGCGCGACTACCTGACCGGGGTCCGGGCTTACGAGGACCTCCTGGAAGAGTTCGCTCTGACGACAAAATTGTGTAAGGACTGTGACTGAGAAACTGACAAAACGGCGTATGCGACTAAAGTCGTAGCCATTGATTCCAAAGGGTTTAACGCCTGAGAAAGTTGGCTTCCGGCTTGCGGTGAGTTGGGTCCAGCCCCAGCCACCAAGGCTGAAGTTGTAAAGAAGCAAGCTCAGAAGGTACCCAAACAGGAGGCAAGATGAAGAAGCGTCAGTCTGGTTTTACACTGATCGAGCTGCTGATCGTCATCGCGATCATCGGCATCCTGGCAGCGATTGCCATTCCGAATCTCCTGAACGCCGTCCAGCGCGGCAAGCAGAAGCGATCCATGTCGGACATGCGCACGATGGCGACG
>Ga0114129_10011871_pt1 | contig 12389 bp, 12 predicted proteins | sample RhiMetdeltSRZDD1_FD_80071 | JGI IMG/M metagenome (GOLD analysis project Ga0114129, IMG submission 80071) | Populus rhizosphere microbial communities from Tennessee, USA - Rhizosphere MetaG P. deltoides SRZDD1 (version 2) (version 2) | ecosystem: Host-associated > Plants > Roots > Rhizosphere >...
CGATCCGCTTGATGTTGCCGGAACGCGTGAGATCGAAGACGACGATCGGCAGTGAATTCTCCATGCACAGCGAGATGGCGGTGGTGTCCATGACTTGCAGGCGCCGGCTCAACACGTCGATGTAGGTCATACGCGCGAGACGCTCCGCCCCCGAGTCCCGTTTGGGATCCGCGGAGTAGATGCCGTCCACCTTGGTCGCCTTCATGATCGCGTCGGCGCCGATCTCCACCGCGCGCAGCGCGCCCGCGGTGTCGGTCGTGAAGAACGGATTGCCGGTGCCGGCGGCGAAGATCACCACCCGTCCCTTCTCGAGATGGCGAATGGCGCGGCGTCGGATGTACGGCTCCGCCACCGCCCGCATCTCGATGGCGGAGAGCACGCGCGTCGCGAGCCCGACCTTCTCGAGCGCGTCCTGGAGGGCGAGCGCATTGATGATGGTGGCGAGCATCCCCATGTAGTCGGCGGTGGCGCGATCCATCCCGCCCGCGCTCGCGGCGAGCCCACGGAAGATGTTGCCGCCGCCGATCACGATGGCCACCTGCACGCCGAGCACGGTGACCTCCCGCACCTCGCCCGCGATCCGCTCCAGCACCGGCGGATCGATGCCGTACCCCTGGTCTCCGGCGAGCGCTTCGCCGGAGAGCTTCAGGACGATACGGCGGTACGCCGGGCGGCGGAGGCCGGCATCCGCCGTCATGCTACCCCCCCTCGCCGACCTGGAAGCGCGCGAAGCGCCTGACGACGACGCGCTCGCGGGTCTTGGCGTTGACGGCGTCCACGAGCTCCTTCACGCGGGTCTTGCCGGAGGCGTCCTTGATGTAGGGCTGCTCGAGCAGACACTGCTCGCTGTAGAACTTGTCGAGCTTGCCCTCGACGATCTTGTCCAGCACCGCGGGCGGCTTCTTCTGATCCGCCATCTGGCTGCGGTAGATCTCGCGCTCCTTCTCGACCACGGCGGGCGGCACGTCCTCGCGGGAGACGAACGACGGGTTGGCCGCCGCCACCTGCATGGCGAGATCGCGCACCAGCTCCTGGAACGCGTCCGTCCGTGCCACGAAGTCGGTCTCGCAATCGACCTCGATGAGGACACCGAGCTTGGCGCCGGGGTGGATGTACGACGCCACCACGCCTTCCTTCGTCTCGCGCTGCGCCCGCTTCTGGGCGTCGGCCAGACCCTTCTTCCGCAGGAACTCGATGGCGCCCTCGAGATTGCCGTCGGACGCCTGGAGCGCCGCCTTGCAGTCCATGACGCCGGCGCCCGTCCGATCGCGCAGCTGCTTCACCGTCTGCGCATCCGCCACCATCGTCTCAGGCCTCCGTCTCGGCAGCGGCGAGCTCGGGCTCCGTCGGCTTCTCCTCTGCTGCCGGTTCCGTCTCCTCCTTGCCGAGCGTGCCGCGGCCCTCGTTGATGGCATCGGCCATGCGCGAGGTGATCAGGCGCACGGCGCGGATGGCGTCGTCGTTGCCGGGAATCGGGTAATCGATGCCAGTGGGATCGCAGTTGGTGTCCACGATGGCCACGATCGGAATGCCGAGACGCTGCGCCTCCGCCACCGCGATCTTCTCCTTGCGGGGGTCGATGATGAACACGGCCGACGGCAGCTGCTCCATGGCCTTGATGCCGATGAGCGCCTTCTCGAGCTTCTCGCGCTCGCGATCGAGCTCGAGCGCTTCCTTCTTGGGCACCCGCTCGTACTCGCCCGTCTCCTTCATCTCCTCCAGGCGCTTCAGGCGCGCGATGGACTTGCGGATCGTCGTGAAGTTGGTGAGCGTCCCTCCCAGCCAGCGCTGGTTCACGTAGAACATCGCGCACCGCGACGCCTCGTCGAAGACGGTCTCCTGCGCCTGCTTCTTCGTCCCCACGAAGAGCACGGAGCCCCCGCCCGCGGCGAGATCGCGCATGAACGCGTACGCCTCCCGGAACTTCTTGAGCGTCTTCTGGAGATCGATGATGTAGATCCCGTTGCGCTCGCCGAAGATGTACTTCTGCATCTTCGGATTCCATCGCTTCGTCTGGTGGCCGAAGTGCACGCCGGCCTCCAGCAGCTCCTTCATCGTCAATGCCGCCAATGTCTCCTCCTTCGGTTTGCCTCCGCCGCGCATCGGGACGACCTCGCGTCCCGCACCGTGGTGGGCGCGGCGTGTGTGATGGTGCTACGTCGTGTACTTCGCGTTGATCCGTACGTACTCCTCCGAGAGATCGCACGTGATCACCCGTTCCTCCGCCTCCCCGAGGCCGAGGTCGATGGTGATCACGTACGCCGGCTCCGCCATGATCTCGCGCACGCGCGGGATGCGCGCGGCCGCCCGCGCCATCCCGCGCTCGACCAGGACCTCGTCGCCGAACGCGATGCCGACGCGATCCTGATCCACGCGCGCGGGCGATTTGCCGAGCGCCATCATGATCCGGCCCCAGTTGGGATCGCCGCCGTTGATCGCGGTCTTCACGAGGGGCGAGTTCGCCACGCTGCGGGCGGCGTTGAGGGCGTCGCGCCGGGACGCGGCGCCGCGCACCACGATCGTCACCACCCGCGTCGCCCCTTCGCCGTCGCTGACGAGCAGGCGCGCGAGGCGCTCGGTGAGGGCTTCCAGGCCCAGCGAGAACTGCCGCAGCCCGCGGCCGCCCGCCTCGAGGGGGGCGTTCTCGGCGAGGCCGTTGGCGAGCACGGCTACAGTGTCGCTCGTGGACTGGTCGCCGTCCACCGTGATCCGGTTGAAGGAGCGATCCACGGCGCGGCGGGTGAGCGTCGCCAGCGACTCCCGCGCGATCACGGCGTCGGTGGCGACGAAGCAGAACATCGTGGCCAGATGCGGCTCCACCATCCCCACGCCCTTGGCGATCCCTCCCAGCGTGACCGCGCGCCCGTTGACCTCGACGCGCAACGCGGCTTCCTTCGGCCGCGTGTCCGTCGTCAGGATCGCCTCCGCCGCTTCCCGTCCGCCCTGGGGCGAGAGCGACTTCGCGAGCTTGGGCAGCGCGACGCGGATCTTGTCCATCGGGAGCGGGACGCCGATGACGCCGGTGGCGGCGATCAGCACGTGCCGGGCCGGGATGCGCAGGTGGTCGCCGACGAGCTTCGTCATCTCGCGCGCGTCCCGAATGCCCTGCTCGCCCGTGCAGACGTTCGAGCAGCCGCTCGAGGCGAGGATGGCCTGGGCCACGCCGCCCTTCGCGTGCTCCATGGAGACGAGGACGGGCGCGCCCTTCACCTGATTGGAGGTGAACACCGCCGCCACCCGGGCCGGGGTGGAGGAATGGATGAGCGCGAGGTCTTTCTTGCCGCTCGGCTTGATGCCGGCGGCCACGCCGGCGGCGAGGATCCCCGGGACGGCCGTGATGCCGCCCTCGAGCCACTCCATGTCGGCCACTAGCGTCGGACCACTACGGATACACCGGCGGCGCGTCGAGACCGGTGCGTTCGTCCCAGCCACAGAGGATGTTGAGGTTCTGCACTCCGTTGGCGGAGCCGCCCTTGCCGAGGTTGTCGATGGCGCTGAGGCAGACGGCGCGGTTCGTCCGCGAATCGGCCACGACCGTCACGTCGCAGAAGTTCGATCCGACCACGCGGCGCGTGGCGGGTCGGTCGCCCTCGTCGAGCACGCGCACGAACGGCTCCCCCGCGTAGAACTCGCCGTACACCCGGAGGAGATCGGCGGTGGCGAGGGTGGTGGCGAGCGGCACCGACGCGGTCGTGAAGAGGCCGCGGTTGATCGGGATCAGGTGCGGCGTGAACGTGACGCGGAGCGGGCTGCCCGCGAGCGCACCGAGTTCTTGCTCGAGCTCGGGGGTATGCCGGTGGGTGCCGATGGCGTAGGCCTGGAGATTCTCGTTCGATTCCGTGTAGAGGTACATCGGATCGGCGTTGCGGCCCTGAGCGCCGGCGCCCGTCACGCCGGACTTGCCGTCGATGACGATCCCGTCCAGCCGCGCGAGGCCGTTCTTCGCGAGGGGCGCGATGGCGAGGATGGCACCGGCCGGATAGCAGCCGGGCGCGGCGACGAGCGACGCCGACGCGAGCGCTTTCCGGTGCAGCTCCGGCAATCCGTAGACGGCTTCCGCGAGGTGCGTGCGGTCCTCGTGCGGCGTCTTGTACCAGCGGACGTAGTCCTCCGCATCGTGCAGCCGGTAGTCCGCGGAGAGATCGATGACCTTGCGCCCCGCCGCGCGCAACACCGGCACCGCCTTCTGCGACTGCATGTGCGGCAGCGCGAGGAACACCACGTCCGCCACCTCGGCGAGCCACGCGGGGTCGAGATCGTGGAAGCGGAGATCGGTCAGCCCCCGGAGATGCGGAAGCGCGCGGTCGAGACGCTCGCCGGCGCGCCGCTCGGACGTGACCCCGGTCAACGCGACATGCGGGTGACGAAGCAGCAGGCGGAGGAGCTCCGCGCCCATGTAGCCGCTGGCGCCGGCCACGGCGACCCGGACTGTCGTCACGCCGGAGCTACCGCTTCGAATACTGGAACTTCTGGCGCGCGCCGGGCTGGCCGTACTTCTTGCGTTCCCGCATGCGCGGATCGCGGGTGAGCAACCCCGCCTTCTTGAGGGCCTGACGGAGTTTCTCGTCGAACCGGACGAGCGCGCGCGCGATTCCGTGGCGCACCGCGCCCGCCTGCCCGGTGGGACCACCGCCGGCCACGTTCACGATCACGTCGAACTGGCCGGCCGTGTTGGTGACCTGGAACGGCTGCGCGATGATCATGCGCAGCGTTTCGCGCGGGAAGAAGTCGTCGAAGGCGCGCCGGTTGACCACGATACGGCCGGCGCCGGGCCGGATCCACACACGCGCGACCGACGTCTTCCGCCGGCCCGTGCCGTAGAACTTGTCGAGCACCGCCATCACCGCACCTCCAGCGCCTGCGGTTGCTGAGCCTGGTGCGGATGCTCGGAGCCCCGGTACACCTTGAGCTTCTTCGCCATCGCACGTCCAAGACGGTTCTTCGGAAGCATGCCTTGCACCGCCCACTCGATCACGCGCTCGGGGTGCGTGCGGAGCATCTTCTCCGCCGACACTTCGCGCAGTCCGCCGATGTACCCGGAGTGCCAGCGATACAGCTTGTCCTGCAGCTTCCGCCCCGTGAGGTGGACCTTCTCGGCGTTGACGACCACCACGTGATCTCCCACGTCGAGGTGAGGCGTGAAGGTGGGCTTGTGCTTGCCGCGCAGGATCGCGGCCACGCGCGCGGCGAGACGGCCGAGCACCTTGCCGTTCGCATCGACCACGAACCAGCTGCGCGTGATGTCCGATTCCTTGGGTATCACCGTCGGCATGTCTTCCCCTTACGACCGTGCTAAGTGGGCCTGAAACCTGGAAATTCGCAACGACATACACTAATCGAAAAGCCCTGGGGTGTCAAACGGCGCCCGGGCGCGTCTTGCCCGGCCACGGGCAGAGCGTGCGGACGGGACACACCGGACAGGCGGGCTTGCGGGCCGTGCACGTGCGGCGGCCGTGAGCCTGGAAGAGATGGCAGGCGCGCGTCCACCGCGGTCGCGGCAGGACCTCGGCGAGTTGGTCGTGGATGACGTCCGGATCGTCCGAACGCGCGAGACCGAGCCGCTGGGACACGCGGAAGACGTGGGTATCGACCGCGATCGCCTGCTCGCCGAAGGCGTTGCCGAGAACGACGTTGGCCGTCTTCAGACCGACGCCCGGCAACGTCCGCAGCGCCTCACGATCCCGCGGGACCTCGCCCCCGTACGTGTCGCGCAGCGCCCGCGCCATGCCGATGACCGACTTCGTCTTCGCCCGGAAGAACCCGGTGGACCGGATCGCGTCCTCGAAGGCCGCGGGGGCGGCCTTCGCGTAGTCATCGACCGTGCGGTACGTGCGGAACAGCGAGCGCGTGACGAGGTTGACCCGGTCATCCGTGCACTGCGCGGAGAGGATCGTGGCCACGAGCAGCTCGAGCGGATTCGTGAACTCGAGCGCGATCTTCGCGTCGGGATAGGCGCGCTCGAGCTTGTCGAGGATCTTCCGCGCGCGGGCGCGCTTGGCGGTCGCCGTCTCGCGCATCGACGCTCGTGCCGGCATCGCTCAATCGCCGATCTGGATGGCAGAGGGCGTGATCGCGATCCGGGCCACCTCCACCCGGATGGGCAACCGGCTCGCGATTCGTGCCGACGGATCGAGGCCGCGCATGACCCAGTTCGAGAGCAACGGCGGCAGGCTGATGGCGCCGAGACGGACGTCCTCCGCGACCACCGCGAATGGGGATCGCGTCGTCGTGACGCGCACGCGCCCCGTCACGTCCGGACCCGGCTGATGGAGGGCGAACGCGAGCGCACCCGGCTCCAGGCTGAGGACGGGACGGAACTTCCGGAGCCCGCCGAGAAACGCGTGGAAGTCACCGGCGGTCACGGTCGCCCGATCGACGCGGAACCGGCCCACGTCGAGCGGTTGGAGCCTCTTGGTCTTGAGCGCGCGGAGCGGATCCACGATCACGTCGGTGAGCACGATGCGGAGGTCGTGGACGCGAAGCCGGGCCGCGTCCGGCCGCGTGAACTCCGCGACGGTGGCGGTGCCGGCCGTGATGTCCATGCGCCGCACCACGCCGCGCAGGATCGACGCGTCGTAGTCGAGCGCGATGTTGAGTTGGCCGACCTCGCGCGCCACCGCGGGCAGGGCCGCCGCCACCGCTTGCTCGAGCGCGCGCGCGACCTCGGCCGGATCGCCATCGAGATCCGAGGGTACGCGCCGCACGCGCACGGTGGCCATGGAGCCGTCCGGGAGCCGGAACTCGCCAATCACGGGATAGACGCGCGCGAGGTACGGGTCGGTGGTCAGACGCTCCGCCACGCGACGTGGCTTCTCCGCGGTCCACGAGGGCCCCACGTCGCCCGATTTCAAGATCATGTAGTCGATGCCGAGCGGCTCGCCGTCCCACGATCGCGTGAAACGCAGGGCCAGGCCGTCGCGCAGCGCGTAGTACCGGAAGTTCGAGACCGAGAAGAAGATGTGATTCGGCACCACGCTCACGGTGGCGCCGGCGCGGGGATGGTCACGCGCGATCGCAGCGAGGACGTCGCGCACCGGCCACGGCTCGCGGATCGGTGGCGCCGCGTAGGCAACGGGCGCGCCGAGTACGGGAATGCGGAGATCGGCGCGCGGCACGCCGAAGGCGGTGACGCCGATCTGGAGTGCGCCCGCGAGGACCACCGCCGCCGCCACCGGGGCACGCAGCCAGCGCGGCGCCGCGGCCGCTCCCACTCCGGCGAGGACGGCCGCGAGCGGCAGCAGCGGCAGCGTGTAGCGAGGATTCTTGTTCTGGATCAGCTCGAAGATCATGAACGGCACCAGCAACGAGGCGAGAAGCAGCCACCGCCGCCGCATGACCGCCACCACGAGCCCAACCGCGCACAGCACCACCGCGACCAGCCCGAACTGGGTCACGAACTCGCGCGGATAGACGGTGAGCGCTTCCCACGTGAACGGCGGCGCATGCCCGGACTCCGCCGCCTGCTTGAACGAGCGGTTCGCGATCTGGAGCGGCATTGCCATCAGTCGCGGGCCGTACCACGGCACGCTGAGGACGGCCGCGAGGAGGAGCGCAAGCGCGGCGTTGGCGCCCGCGGCGAGACTCCGCACGCGCGTGGCGAGCAAGACGGCGAGCGGTGTCATCACGTAGACGACGAAGGGCGGCTTGGTGAGCATCCCGAGCCCGAGCACGAACCCCGCCACCACCGACCATCCGAAGCGCTGAAAACCGTCCGTGCGCAGCAGCACGATGATCGCGAGGGCGACGAGGGCGGCGAGCGGCAGGTCGAGCTGGAACCGCAGCGCCGAGTAAACGACGAAGGGGGCGAAAGCGAAGACGGACGCCGCGATCACCCCCGTGAACCGCTCGTCGAGGTCGCGGCCAAGGAGGTGGATGGCGACCATCCCGAGGCCGAGGAAGAGCAGGACGACGACCTGCGCCGTCACCACGTCGGTCGGGATCAGACGATAGGCGAGGCCGGCCGCGCACGGCACCAGCGGCGGATAGAACGACGACCGGTCGAGCGCGGCGCCGATGTCGCCGCGCGTGAGGTCACGGCCGCACAGGACAGCGCGCTCGAGGTGGTTGGCGTGATCCCATTCGGGCGGTCGGCGATCGAGCGCGAGCCAGACCGCGGCCGCGGCGGCCACCGCGACGAACGCGGCGGCGACGAGCAGCCACCCGCCGCGGGCGTCCGCCCGCGCCGTCCGGCTCGGGCTCCACTGAGAGCGCCGGTCAGCGCGCCAGAACATCACGAACCCGCGCGATGTGCGCGTCGCGTTCCGCCGCCGCCAGCGTCACGGGCGGCCGCGCCACGCTCCACGGCGGAACGTGGGGATGGGGATCGTCGGCGCGGCGCGGGATGACGTGCCAGTGGATGTGCGGGAGCTGATTGCCGAGCAGGGCGTAGTTCACCTTGCGCGCGTCGAATGCGATGGCGACGGCCCGGGCGAGCGCGCTCACCTCTTCGATGAGCTCGGCCCGTTCCTTCTCCGTGAGCTCGAACAGCTCGGTGGCGTGGCGACGCAGCACGAGCACGGTCCACCCCAGCATGCTCTGGTCCTGGTGGAGATACGCGTCACTCAGCGCGAAGCCCGCGATGCGCGCCTCGCTCGGCGGCCACGACTTGTCGCACGCCGCGCACGCGGCGCTCACCGCCGTTGGTCCAGAAAGCGTCCGAGGCGACGCAGCCCTTCCTCGATGCGCTCCTGCGACGCCGCGTAGGAGAAGCGCAGGTAGCCTTCCGCGTTGGCGCCGAAGGCGGCACCCGGCGTCACCGCCACGTGCGCATGTTCCAGGATGTCGTAGGCGAAGCGCACGGAGTCCTGCGTGAACCGCCGGGCGTTGGCAAGGACGTAGAAGGCGCCGGTGGGCTCGAACCCCACGCCGAGCCCGATCGCGCGGAGCCCCGCCACCATCACGCGCCGCCGCTCGTCGAAGACCGCGCGGAACCGCCGCGCGTCGTCGGCCGCCTCGCGCAGCGCCGCCACGCCCGCCCACTGCACGAACTCGTTGGTCGAGATGAAGAAGTTGCCGAACAGCGTCTGGAGGGAACGGATGCGCGCCGGGGGCCCGATCACGTAGCCGAGCCGCCAGCCCGTCATCGCGAACGCCTTCGAGAAGCCGTTCAGGACGAAGGCGTGATCGGTGTATTCGAGGATCGAACGATCACGCCCCGCGTAGCTGAGGCCGTGGTAGATCTCGTCCGACACCACCACCAGCCCCAGGTCCGCTACCGCGGCCAGCCGCTCCGGCGCGAGCACGGCGCCGGTGGGATTGGCGGGCGAGTTCACGACGATGGCCTTCGTGCGCGCGCCCACGCGCGCGCGGATGGCGTCCGGCCGGTACTGAAATCCGTCGTCCTCGCGGACGTCCACGGTCACGGGAACGCCGTCGGCGTAGCGGATGAAGTTCGGATAGCAGGCGTAGTACGGATCGCTGATGATCACCTCGTCGCCCGCGTCGAGCAGATGCCCGAAGAGCAGCAACATCGCCGGTGACGTCCCGGGCGTGACGAGCACGCCGTCCGGCGAGACCTTCACGCCGTACGTGGCCGCGTAATGGTCGGCGATCGCCTCCCGCAAGGGCAGGATGCCGAGGCTGTGCGTGTAGCGCGTGCGGCCGTCCTTGAGCGCTTTCTCCGCCGCTTCGCGTACCACCGGGGGCGCCTCGAAGTCCGGCTCGCCGAACTCGAGGTGGACGACATCGACACCGTTCCGCTCGAGCGCCTGCGCGCGCTCGCCCATCTCCACCGCGAGGAAGGGCTCGACGTCCACCGTGCGCCGCGCGCGGGTCACCATTTCCTCGCCATGTCGATGCGCGCCATGAGGATCTCCGCGAGCATGCGGGGCCCGTCTCGCAGCACGCCGACCTTGCTGTCAGCCTGATCGCACCAGTTCACGGGGATCTCTTCCACCCGGTACCGGTCGGCCTGCGCTCTGAGAAGGAGCTCGACGTCGAAGCCGAAGCCGCGGGTGACGAGACGCGCGAACAGGTGATCGGCGGCCTTCGCCGTGAACGCCTTGAACCCGCACTGAGAATCGGCGACGCCGCGGACGCCGATGCGACTGACCATCCAGCTGAACACGCGCCCCGCCGCCACGCGATGCCGGCGCGCCACCACCTCCACCCCCGGGTCCGCCACCGCCCGCGATCCGATCGCGATGTCGGCCCCGCGCACGAGCGCGGCCTCCAGCCGTTCGAGCTCGGAGATCGGCGTGGCGCCGTCGGCATCCGCAAAGAGACGGTAGGCGCCCTCGGCGGCCAGCATCCCGCGCCGGACGGCGGCACCTTTGCCTTCGTTCGACGGCAGGCGGAGCACGCGAATGGCCGGATGCCGGCGGCGGAGCGCCTCCACCGCAGCCACGGTATCGTCCGAGCTGCCGTCATCGACGACGATCACCTCGTACGGCTCCGCGCGCGCGTCGAAGTAGGCGACGATCTCCTCCAGGTAGCGGGGCAGGCGGCCCGCTTCGTTGAACGCAGGGACGATCACCGACCACCGCGGGCGCGTCACCGAACCCCGGACAGGTCGAGGCGCCGCCGGCGTCGCGCCGTTCCCGTGTGGTGGGCGGCGCGGGCGACGCCCTCCGCCACCGCCGGCGCCACGCTCTTGTTGAACACGCTCGGGATGATGTACTCCGCGCTGAGCTCGCTCTTGCTCACGCACGCGGCGAGCGCGCGCGCCGCCTCCAGCTTCATCTCGTCGTTCACGACCCGCGCCCGCGCGTCGAGGAGGCCGCGGAAGAACCCCGGGAAGCACAGCACGTTGTTGATCTGGTTCGGATAGTCGGAGCGTCCGGTCGCCATCACGCGCACGTGCGGCTCTGCCTCCTCGGGCTGGATCTCGGGGACCGGGTTCGCCATCGCGAACACGATGGGATCCCGCGCCATCCGCTTGAGATCGCGGACGGTGAGAATCCCCGGCACGGAGAGACCGATGAACACGTCGGCGCGACGGAGGGCGTCGCCCAGGCTGCCCTTGATCTGGCGCGGATTGGTGGTGGACGCGACCCAGCGCTTCATGAAGTCGAGGCCGGCGGGGCGGCCGCGGTAAATCGTCCCGTGCTCGTCCGCGCCGATGATGTCCCGCACACCACTCGCCTGGAGAATCTTGATCGTGGCCGTCCCCGCCGCGCCCACGCCGGTGACGATGACGCGCAGGTTCCGGATGTCCTTCTTCACGATCCGAAGCGCGTTGAGCAGCGCCGCCAGCACCACCACCGCGGTGCCGTGCTGGTCGTCGTGGAAGACGGGAATGTCCAGGTCCTTCCGCAGGCGGTCCTCGATCTCGAAGCAGCGCGGGGCGGCGATGTCTTCGAGGTTCACGCCGCCGAAGCCGGGCGCGAGCAGCTTCACGGTCTCCACGATGCGATCGACGTCGCGGGTGGCGAGGCAGATGGGAAACGCATCGACGTTCGCGAATTCCTTGAACAGCATGGCCTTGCCTTCCATCACGGGCAGCGCCGCCTCCGGGCCGATGTCGCCGAGCCCGAGGACGGCGGTGCCGTCGGTGACGACGGCGACCATGTTGTGCTTCATCGTGAGCGCGAACGCGCGCTGGCGATCGTCCTTGATGGCGAGACAGACACGGGCGACACCCGGCGTGTACGCCATCGACAGATCGTCGCGCGTGCGCACGGGCACCTTGCTGCGGATCTCGATCTTGCCGCCGAGGTGCATCAGGAACGTGCGGTCGGAGATGTTGAGCACACGGACGCCGGCGAGATGCCGGAGGCGGCTCACGATCTGCTGGCCGTGGTCGCTGTCGCGGGCGTCGATCGTGATGTCGCGGGTCACGTGGTCGCGGGTGGACTGCACGAGATCCACGGCGCCGATGTCGCCTCCCGCTTCCCCGATGGCGAGGGCGACGCGGCCGAGCATCCCGGGGCGGTTCTTGATCTCGAGGCGAGCGGTCAGGCTGTAAGAGGCGCTCGGAGCGACGGCCATCAGCGCCCCCGCCCACACCTGGTGTGCGGCTGCATTCCCTTCGCTTCTACCGCCGTCGCGCCCGTCCTGTCAATGCGCGAGCGCCCGCCGCACGTGATCGAGCAGCAACGTGGCGGCCCGGATGCGCATCGACGGTCGGTCTCCACCCAGCCGGTATTCTCGGCTCGCGGTCCCCGCCGGTGTGACCGCCGCCACCGCAACGCGTGTGATCGGCGGCACCGCGTCCCGGATGTCCTCGAACCAGACCGCAGCGCCCACGCTGACATCGGCCCAGCGCGCCACCGCCGCCGCCAGTTCCCGGGCGCGGGCTTCCGCCTCGGCCGTCAAGTTCACCGACACGCCGAGACGCGCGGCGCTGGCGGCGTCGCTCAGCACGACACTTCCGCCGAACAGATCGGCGAGCCCCGCCAGCCGTTCACTGACAACGCCGGCCGTGCCTCCCTCCACCAGCGCCAGCCGAG
>Ga0114129_10011872_pt1 | contig 12389 bp, 12 predicted proteins | sample RhiMetdeltSRZDD1_FD_80071 | JGI IMG/M metagenome (GOLD analysis project Ga0114129, IMG submission 80071) | Populus rhizosphere microbial communities from Tennessee, USA - Rhizosphere MetaG P. deltoides SRZDD1 (version 2) (version 2) | ecosystem: Host-associated > Plants > Roots > Rhizosphere >...
CAAGCGGCGGGCCGCTTCGTCGGCATGGAGCAGTACGGCAGTCAGAGCATGGCGGCGGGGGAAGTCCTGTACCTGCTGCATCAGCTTCGCCGGAACGGCGGCAAGCTCGCCTTCGTCCCGGAGGCCCTGGTGTACCACCACGTGCACGCGCCGAGCCGCAAGCTGATCATGCGCCGCGCCTATTGGCAGGGCGTCTCCGACGCGCTGCTGGACGATCTTCTCCACGAGAGAGCGTGGACCTCGCTTGCCTGGCGGAGCGGGCGCGACCTGGCGGCCCTTCTGGTCCTGCTGGGCCTCGCCGCTGCGTCCTGCCTCCGGAGGAACGACTCGCGGACCATGTTCCAGCTTGCGCGAGTCCTCTGGCGAGTCGGCTTTCTGTCGAGCGAGATGCGCGTTGTCGGTGACTGGCCGCGCGTTCGCTCGTGGTTGGCCGGGGCCAAACGCACAGGCCCGGCGGTCGTGCTCGGCTCGAACCGCCACGACGGGCGTAGCGCGAAGCCGGGCGACCGCCAATCATGATCAGAGTCGGTCTGATCGGCGTCGGCAAGATGGGCTTATCCCACTACGCGATCCTGAACGCACATCCGGGGGTCGAGGTCGCGGCGGTCGCAGACACGTCGGGCCTTGTGCTCTCGGTGCTCCAGAAATACCTGGGGATCAACACGGTCAAGGACTACCGACAGATGCTTGCCCTGGACCGTCTAGACGGTGTCGTGATCGCGACGCCCCCCAAGACCCACGCCGACGCGGTGACCTGGGCCTTGGAGCACGGCCTTCATGTCTTCGTCGAAAAGCCGCTGTGCCTGAGCGTGGAGGATGGCCGCCGCCTGGCGCTGCTGGCCGACCGACAGCGGGTGGTCAACCAGGTGGGCTATCACAATCGCTTCGTGGGTACCTTCCAGGAGACCAAGCGCCTGGTCGATTCGGGCATCATCGGCCATCCATATCACATCAGCGGAGAGGCGTATGGGCAGGTCGTGGTCAAGGAGGAGAGCTCCACGTGGCGCTCGACGAAGGAAGAGGGGGGCGGCTGCCTCCACGAGTACTGCTCTCACGTCATCGATTTGATGAACTACGTCGTCGGGCCGCCCAAAGACGTTCTCGGCGTCGTCCTGGAGCGCATCTATTCAAGGGATGTCGAGGACGCCGTGTATGCCACCCTGGCGTACCCGAACGGGATGAGCGGTCAGCTCGCGACCAATTGGAGCGATGACACCTATCGGAGGATGACCACACGCCTCACCGTTCAGGGGACGCGGGGCAAGATCATCTCCGACCGAGAGGAATGCCGGCTGTACTTGTCGGCGGGCACCGCCTCCGCCGAGTTTGCCGATGGCTGGACGGTGCGTAACATCACTCAGCTCCAACCGCCCGTCGCCTACTATCTGCGGGGTGAGGAGTACACTGCCCAGCTCGACCATTTCGTGCAGGCGGTCGAGACAGGCGCGCGCGACCCTCACGCCAACTCCTTTGCCAGCGCGCTCCAGGTGGATATCGTGATGGACCTCCTTCTGCACCGCGCGCGGGGGGCGCGCGCCTGATGGACCGCATCGTCCTCGGCGACAACCAGTTCTTCGGCATCAACCATATGTCCGAGGAAAAGGCCCGTGATCAGGCGATGCGGTTCGCACACACGCGGGCGATCATGGACGTGCTCGACGTCGCGTATGACCTGGGGATCAGGACCTTCATGTGCACCACGCATGACCGAATCGGCGAAGTCTGCGAGGCCATTCGGGCGAAGCCCTCGCGTTACCCCGACTTCCAGTTCTACCCGTGCATGCCGTACGCGCACAAATACGCGAACGCGGCGGGGCAACTCGGAATGCTGGGTGCCCTGAAGAAATTCGCCCCGAACACCATGCTGGACACGATCGTCAAGGGGGCGGTGTCTGCCCTGCGCCGGGACGTCTACGGCCTGATGCAGCTCCTGGTCGACACGGAGATGAGGCCGTTTGCCGGACTCGCCACGAAGGTCGTCTTTCTCCAAAATGTGGTGACCGATCTGCTTCTGGGGCTGGACTTCAAGGCGATGTTCGTCGCGTTCGCGGATCACATCCGGCAACGGTACAACGCGGAAGCGGGCTTCATCACGATGAACTTGCCTCGCCTGCTCGACACACTGGACGCCTGCGGGATCGTGAATCCGCTCGTGTGTAGCTCGATCAACAAGATCGGATTCCGGATGTGCGGCGGCGTCGAGGCGTACGAGCGGGCCATCGCGACACGGACCTTCCGCCCCCTCGCGATGTCCGTCTTCGCGTCCGGCGCGATCCCGCCTGCCGAAGCGCTGGCGTACGTGTGCGGGCAGAAGAAGATCACGTCCATCGTGTTCGGCGCGTCAACCGAGGCTCACATCAGGCAGACCAAAGAGCTCATCGAGAGGCTCGGCTGATGTCCCTCCCCGTCCGAGAGCGCTCATGACGAGGGGGAGCACCCCCCGAATCGGCCTCATCGGCTGCGGTGCAGTGACCGAGATGCTGTACGTGCCGGCCCTGCGGGCGCATCGGCTCTTGGGCCATGTGATCTTGGTCGATCCTGATGTGCGGCGGGCGGAAGCGCTCGCCCGCTTGTGCGGGATCAGGCGGTGGTCCACAGATCATCGTGAGATCATCTGCGAGGTCGACGCCGCGATCGTCGCCGTCCCCACGTATTTGCACGCCTCCATCAGCCTGGATTTTCTTCGCCAAGGGGTGCATGTACTCTGCGAGAAACCTCTCGCCGAAACGGCACCCGCGGCCCGGGCGATGATTGCCGAGTCAACGAGCAGCGGCGCGATCCTGGCGGCAAACTATACCCGACGGCTGTACGCCTCGTATCGGAAAATCAAGGACCTGCTGAGCGAGGGACGGTTTGGCCGGCCGTTGTCGATCCGCTTCGTGATCGGCGACGATTTCAAATGGCCTACCGTGTCCGGCTTCTATTTCAACGCGCGCTTGTCCTCGAGAGGCGTATTGCTCGACCGCGGTTCGCACAAGTTCGACCTCATCGCGTGGTGGCTCGGGGCCAAGCCGATCCTTGTGTCGTGTGAGACCGACTCCTTTGGAGGACCCGAAGCGGTGGCCCAGGTGAAATGGGCGTATGACGGCTGTGAGGGCGACGTCAAGCTGAGCGTCCTCGGCCGACTCCCCGGACGATTTCAGGTGGAATGCGAGGCCGGGACGATCGAGGGCGAGATTTATGAGTTTCGCCGATTGGTCGTGACGCCTCATCGGGAACGGCCGACCATACTGCGTCTTCCCAGCGTCGAAGCCGTTTATGCCGACTTCGGGAACCGGCTCGTTGGCAACTTCATCGCGGCGGTCGCTGGCGACCAGGCGGTCTTCGTGTCGGGTCGTGACGTGATCGACTCAATCGAGTTCACCGACGAATGCTACAGTGCCGCCAAACGATTCACGATGCCCTGGTACGACGTTGTAGAGGACGTGCGTGGATCCTAGACCGACGATTCTCGTCACCGGCGCCACCGGATTTATTGGGGGATGGATCGTGGAGACATTGCACCTGACCGGCCGCGCTCGACCACGGGCGGGCATCCGCACGTGGACGCGGGCGGCCCGGCTTGGCCGGTTTCCCGTCGACATTGCCCCCTGCGATGTCCTCGATCGCGAGCAGATCGAGGCCGCGATGCAGGATGCGCCCATCGTGGTTCATTGCGCGATCGGTTCGCGCGATGTCATCGTGGAGGGCACCCGAAATATGTTGGCGGTCGCCGAATCAATGGGCGTCAAGCGGTTCGTCCACCTCAGCACCACCGAAGTGTACGGGGAGGTGAGCGGTGACGTCGACGAAAGCTGTCCCTATCGTTGGACGGGGCAGGAATACAACGCGTCGAAGATCGAGGCCGAACAAGTAGTGTGGGAATACGCTAAGAAGGGTGTCCCGGTAACCGTCCTGCGGCCTCCCATTGTGTACGGCCCATTCGGCAAGGATTTTACGCTGCGCATCGCTCATCGACTTGAGTCTGGCCAGTGGGGAGTGTTCGAAGGCATCGGCGGGGGCATGTGCAACCTGATCTACGTCACGGACGTGGTCGCGGCCGTCATGCTCGCCGCCGAAGACGATGCCGCCGTTGGTGAGGCGTTTAACATCAATGGCCCGGAAGCGATCACCTGGAATGAATATTTCGAACGGTTCAACGAAGCCTTGGGCTTGCCTCCGCAGCGGACGATTGGCGTGAATCACCTACGGCTCCGCGCCATCGTCATGGAGGCGGCGCGGGCGGGCGCGAAGTCCATCCTGACGCGGTTCGAGCGTCCCATCAAAGCACTGTACAAACAATCCAGCTTGGTACGCTCACGCGCCGTGCAGTTCGAGAAATCGGTCATCAGCACGCCTCGACTCGCCGAGCTGAACTTGTACAATCGCCAGGCGCGCTATCGGGACGCGAAGGCGCGGACACTCCTCGGCTATCGGCCGCGAGTGGACATTGATACCGGACTCGAGTTGTCGGTGCGTTGGATCCGTCATCTCGGCATCGAAGCATTCATGTAAGACGGCGATATGTCGCGACGAGCCGACCAGGGATCGCCTGTAGCGAAGAAAGTGCTGGCGGTGGCGAGCGGGGGTGGGCACTGGATCGAACTCCTGCGCGTGATCAAGGCATTCGATGGGCGGGACATCAGCTTCGTCACGGTGCATCGCGCCTATCGACACGATGTCCCCCGACACCGCCTGCATGTCGTGACCGATGCGACCCGATGGGACCCGTTCCTGGTCGTCGTGCTCGCGATCCAAATGCTGGCGATTGTGTTGCGGGTTCGACCGTCCATCGTGATCTCGACGGGGTCCGCACCGGGGCTCTTTGGCCTGCTGTTCGGTCGCATACTCGGCGCCAGAACGATTTGGCTCGACAGCTTGGCGAACGTTGATCGCGTATCGATGTCCGGTTGGCTCGTGAGGCCGTTCGCGGGACTGTGGTTGACGCAGTGGCCGCATCTCGCTCGTCCCCAGGGCCCGGAGTACGCTGGGCAGGTCCTGTGATCTTCGTCACCGTCGGTGGACAACTCCCGTTCGACCGCTTGATTCGCGGCGTCGATCGGTGGGCTGGTGAGGAGGGCCGTAACGACATCTTCGCCCAGATCGGTCGTAGCGCGTTCCGGCCTCGCCACATCCGGTACACACATTTTCTCGCGCCCCCTGACTTCCGACGGCGGCTCGACGAGGCAGAGTACGTGATCAGTCACGCAGGCATTGGGACCATGCTGACCGCGCTGGAGCGGGGCAAGCCCCTGCTCGTCGTACCCCGGCAGGCGAGGTTCGGGGAGAGCGTGAACGAACATCAGGTGGCTACCGCAGGGCACTTCGCCGCGCAGGGCAAGCTTGTCCTCGCGCTCTCGGAAGAAGAGGTCTCCGAGCGCTTTGAAGCACTGAAGACACTCCCTATAGTTCCGCGGATCCCTCCCCATGCGCCCGAAAGCCTCCTCTCACGAATCCGTGCCTTTGCCTTCGAACCGTGATGAATGGGGATCGGTTTCCGGTCTTCGTCCGCGTCGATGATGTCACGGACTTAACCCGCGGGCTCCGCGCCGTCGTCTCGACGCTTCTCGAGGCCGGGATCCCGGCAAATTACGCGCTAATTCCGAAGGACCTTACCTCAGGCGCGGCCGAGTACATGAGGCAGCGGCGCCGGGACAACCCGGGGATGATCGAACTAAACCAGCACGGTTACTGCCACCAGCAGGTGATCCGGGGCAAGCTCTACTGGAGTGAGTTCGCAGGGGGTCGCCCGTACGCCGAGCAGGCGGCGGACATCGCCGAGGGCCGCAACATCCTCCAGACGATGCTCGCGGAAGATTTCGGCGCGAGCGTCTTCGTTCCGCCTTCGCACAAGTATGATGAGAACACACTTCTCGCGGTCGAGACGCTCGGTTTTGAAGTGTTGTCCGCCGCCTGCTATTCGTCCGTATCCGCGCAACTCTACTATGCGTTCGGCCGCCGGCTCCGCGCGGTGAACTTGGTCGGACGCCGCGTGTCTTACCACTGTCGCAGGATTCCCCGCCGCGCGATCGTTGAAATCTCGGTCGCGATCGACGTGGACATGGAACAGCGTTGGAACGGGGCGTATCGCATCAAGGACCTGCCGCTCTTGACCAGGGAGTTCGAGCGAAGTCGGCGACGGCAACCAGTCGTCGGCATCATGCTTCACCAGGAGATGTATACCGATGAGCGCAGGCTGCGCACGCTAAAGACATTCCTGGAACATCTCCAGGGTAATTCCTCGATCCAGTTTAGAACGATCGAGTCGATTCGTCGAGATCTTGAACTGTTGCGATCCCGGAACGTCGTCCTGAGCCGGTAGTTCACCATAGCTCTCAGGAGAGCGCACGAACTGTCTTGGAGGGACGGGTGTTATCTTGCAGCTGCACGTGCGCGCCAAGGGAATACGCTTCCCTCCGGAAGGTGGCAGCGTCGGACTGGCTCGATGGACTCCGGTGGTTGCGGGTCAGTCGTCTTCCGACGCCTCTTCGGCGCCCATGCCACCTGTCGCTTCCAGAATTGGTGGTCCGTGCGTGTGAAAGCCGAGGCCCGTTCAGTCGCTCAGAAGCTCGCGCGAAAAGTTAGGCCGATGTGTGGCACCATGTGGTCTCGTCCACCCGAGGCAAAGTGAGACACGCCGATTCGGAGTTGGAGCGATGCATTCGTGGGACGGTGCGACAGATGCAGCAGGGGTGCTGCCTGTTCCTGAGAGAAGTCTGTACTGATTGAGGTCGCCGCCTCGAACCCGAGACCAAGGGCAAACTGCTCGCGAGATCCGAAGCGGAGGACTTCGCGTGTCAGCGACATGAGACCAAAGTGAGACTGTTCGGCAAAAGCATACCTGTACAGCATGAGCAGCTCTGTCGTCGCGGTCAGCTGGCTATAGAATTCCAGCTTCAACACTGCACCATTATCATTGCGGAACGCCGGCCGTTCGCCAAAGGAGTGAGTTTCCTTGATCTGGTAACCACCAAGAACGGAGATCGTGCTCGCGTCCGTCAGTTGGTACTTGAGACCGATAAGCGGTGCGACTCCAGGGGCTTCGGCCTTGATTGTCTTCCCTTGTTCTTCAGACTTGAAGGTGAGAAAACTGGTCACAAGCTGCGCTTCGACGGCGAAGCTCTCGGAAATCGGCGTCTCGGCGCCAAGTTGTACGAACGAAAAAGTTGAGTTCCCCACGTCAACGCTAAAGCCGCCCAACGTCTCAAATGTCTGGGCGAGCGCGGGGGATGCGGCCCATAGGTTCGTGAACAGGAAGAATAGTTGCAGAAGGGGCCAAGAATCGGTCAGGCGCCAAGATCGCACTCTGCCGGGCCCATTCGGGGAGGTGGCGCCGGGGTTCTTGTCTACCACAAGGATGGGGCCCGCTACCACAGCCCGGTTCCTCCTCTTCCTGTCGGAGGGGGGACGGTCGGATGGATTGGAGCAAAGCCGAGCTGGCGGACGGGGTCCGGGCACGTGCTGCAACCGGTCGTCTCTTTCGCCCTTCAGCCTGTGCTCTGTGATGGCTTGCCGGCGTGTTGAGAGTCCTTAAGAGCCCCGGGGCGTCGGAGCTTAGCGCGCCGGCTTGCCGGGTGTCGATCCGCCGACGCCCGGCTCCGTCTGCACTAAACCTGTGGCCTGGAATTTCTTCCCGAAGGGGACGCCCAGAACCGTCACAAATTGACCCCGCGTGAGCCGTTGCCGGGTACTCGGCTCCTGCTTCGAGATGTCGACCGCGAGGATCTGCCCATCGTCCCGCTGCAGAAACAGTGTCGGACCCATAATCGCCGTCACGATGCCGTGAATGGCGGTCGGCTGCCCCTCTTCAAGGCGCGCCGGAGGCGGCGCAGGGGGCGGGGGCGGTAGCGCCGGTGGGACGGCTGGACCGGGAGCCGGCGGGGGCGCTGTGGCCTGCGAGACCGCAAGGGCCAGGGCTGCGGCATCGCCGCTCCCCAGCGCGACCGCGATGATCTCGTGCGGCTTGGTGCCCTCGAGGCCCAGGAGCGCGACGCGGGTGCCGGCGCTGAGCGCGCCCTGCACATGGCGTTGGGCGCTGATCACGTCCACGTAATATGTTCGCCCATCGTCCCCGCGCAGCACGACGAAGGACTCACCCCCCGACAGCGTGGGCGGCCATTCCAACGTTCCCTGAATGCGCCGCGCATCACCGGTCGCAGCGAGGCCTCAAACAACTGCTCGATGACTCTGATTCTCGGTACTCCTGTCCGCCGCCGCGGGCAAGGGTGCATAGGCGGCCCGCGTCAGAGGCCACCGTGCGTCGCGTCACGCGGCGCCAGCCTCATGCGGCGCCGTGAGACACCCCGGGTCGACATGAGTGCTGGGTTTTCGTCGCGTGACACTTCTGTCAGGGAGTCCGCGGTGAGTCCCAGCGGCCGTTGTTGTCGGCGCCATCCTTTGGCCGCGGCCATGGCGCGGCGCCTTCGATCGTAACCGGTGCGTGCGGCGCCGGGACCGTCAAGGGCGATGGTGCGCATGATGCGACGTTCCATTGCGATCGCTCCCATCGCGTTCGGCCTCGTCGTCCTCTGGGGCGTCGCGCTCTCCCCTGCTGGTGGGAGTGCCGGGAAAGCGCCCGCAGGGTCGGGCGGGAGGGAGTGCCGTTGGTCCGGCGCCGAAGGGCGGAGTCGTGAACGTGCGGCAGCCCTGCGACGTGAGGGGTGGAGGCTTCGGCTTCAGCCCGGTTGGAGGCTTCGGACCGTCTCGGAGCAACCTGCCGAGCTTCATCATCATTGATGCGCAGCCGGCCGATGCCCAAGTGTTTCTCGACAGCGAGCCGGATCGGTTCCGCCCGGGAGCTGATCGCCCGTGCCCTGCCGGTCACGCGGGGACGCCACGCCATCGCGGTCCTCGCTCCCGGTTTCCGACCCTACATCGCGCAATTCGACGCCGATCCGAGTTTCCCAACCCGTGTTCGCGTCGTCCTGGTGCCCGAGTGACGTGACCTGAGGCCTCTCCCACCTGTCAGACGGGAGTTGGGCGTAGCTGGAAGCCTGCCGCGAGCTGGTGCTGGCTGGCTCGAGAGACGTAGGCAAGCCCTAACCCAAGCTTCTTTTTTGCGTCAGATTGACCACGCTCAACTCGGCGCCACCGCGTGAGCACCTAGATCTTAGGGTGGATGCCTTCGCGCCGGCACAGCCCCGCCACCGCATGACGGGCACTTGTGACGGAAGCTGGGAGCCGATATCTGGCTCACCTCTTGGTGCTCGCTTGAGCGGCCAGCCGTGGTGCCGATTGCCTCGGGGATTCTACTCGACCTGATCTTCAAGGTCTCGCCGATGACGGGCGAGGTGGCGCGTGCCCTGGGGTTCTACCTCAGGCCGACCCAGTTAGCTGCTCGGCCCGTATAGCATTCAGCATATCCAGCCCCCGCAACTACCGAAAGCGCACTCCACGAGCCGCACCCTGGATTGGAAGTCCTGCTCTCTGCCCGAATCCTGCGACGCGGGAGAGAGCAGGACTTCCAATCCTTGACGCGGGCTCGAGAGCCCGGCACGCTGAATCCAAACTTGGCTGCGCCGGGAAGCATTTGGCGAGGGCCCTCACAGCCTGCGTTCGGATCGGTACCGCCCAGATAACACCTTGGCGTTGTGCGGGAAGATGCGCGCGATTGTGGTGGTTGCGGAGGCCCGCCATCACCCAAATCGACTAGCGTCGCGTTCGAGGTCGACATGTGACCTGTGCTAGAGTCGTTCGCACTGCAGTCAGGAGATTGAAATTGGGCTTTACGTCGCTTTACACTCCGTAAGGAGAGACGCTCATGAGCATTCGGCCAACCGCCGCGGCCCCCGCTCTGGACCAGTGGATCAAGAGCCTCGACAAGGCGGCGCTCGACGCGCCGTGGACGCTGCCCGGCCCGCTGATCAAGCCGAAGAAGTCCGCAATGCAGGCGCGCGTCTGGCGTTGGCGGGAGATCGAGCCGCTGCTGCGACGCAGCCCCGAGTTCATGCAGCCAGGGCGCGGCGCCGAACGGCGCATCCTCCGTCTCGACAACCCGGGGGTGCCCGAACGGACCGCGGCCCACACGATGTCCGTCGCGGTTCAGTACCTGCTGCCGGGTGAAGTCGCGCCCGCGCATCGCCACACCCCGAACGCGATCCGCTTCATGCTGCACGGCGAGGGCGCCTTCACCACGATCGAAGGCGACAAGTTCGTCATGCGGCGCGGCGATCTCGTGGTGACGCCGAGCATGACGTGGCATGACCACGGCAACGAGGGAAACGAGCCGGTCATCTGGACCGACGGCCTCGACTCGCCGGTCGTGCGCTACCTCGAGAACCTCTTCGGCCAGGAGTTCGAGGGCGACGCGCAGCCGATACGCACTGGCCCGCCCGCCCGTCACCGCCACTATCGCTGGGAGACGGCCTACGCGGAGTTGACGAGCCGCTCGAAGGGCGAGGCCGATCCCTTCGACGACATCATCATGGAGTACGTCGATCCTGCCACGGGCGGTTCTGTCGTGCCGGCGATCAGCTGCTACCTGCAGATGCTGCGCCCCGGCGTGCGCACGCGCGCACACAAGCAGACGTCCAGCGCGGTCTACCACGTCGTCGCCGGGACCGGTTCCACGGAGATCGACGGCGTCCGTCACGAGTGGGGCAAGGGCGACTTCTTTGCACTGCCGCCGCGCTCGCTCCACGCGCACGCGAACCCCGGCGCCGCACCTGCCATCCTGTTCTCGTTCCAGGACGTGTCGCTCATGAGGACGCTCGGATTCTATCGGGCGGAGGCGTGAACCGCCGCGCATTCCTCCGCACGGGCGCGGCGACCGCCGCGCTCGCCGTCGCCCGCCCACGGGTCGGCCTCGGGCAGCCCGCACCGCTCTCCTTCGGGAGCACGACCGGCGCCGTGGGGCTGGTCACGCAGGTCATCCGGCGGCTCGACCTCGAGCGGAAGTACGACCTCAAACTCGACGCCAGGATTCTCGATCCCGCCGCCGCGGAGAAGGCCGTGCTCCTGCGACAGGTCGACGCGGGCGTCTTTCCGGTGCTGACCGCCGCCGACGTCCGCGAGAAGGGGCAGGACGTCGTCGTTTTCGCGCCGCTTCTCTACATCCACATTCACCTCGTGGTGTGGAGCGACTCACCCGCCCAGACGTTCGCCGATCTTCGCGGCAAGCGCATCGGCGTCCTCGACAAGGTGTCGGGTGCCTATCGCGGTCTCCAAGTTCTGGCCGCGCACGGCGGGCTCGACTTCGAGCGCGACTTCCAGCCGGTCACCGGACCACCGCCGGCGCTCGTCACCTTCCTTCAGCGCAAGCAGGTAGACGCGCTCGCCATCCACGAGCCGATCGTCACCAAGCTGCTCGCCGAGGGCACGTTCCGGGTCGTCATGGGGCTGAACGACGAGTGGAAGAAGGCCGGCAAGGGCGACTGGCTCTTCGTCGGGGCGGGGGCGCATCGCGACTGGCTGACGAAGAATCGCGCGGCGGCGAAGCGCCTGGCCGACATGCTGCTCGACGCTGAGCGCCAGCTCACCCGCAATCCTGACCTCACCGAGGCGGAGGCGGAATTCCTCGGACTCAAGACGAAAGCGGAGATCGCCCTCGCCCGGCAGCGGGTGCCCCGCATCTTCCCTACCGAGTGGAACGACGCCGCCGTCGCGGCCGCGATGGAGCCGGTGCGCGAAGCCGCGCGCCTCGGGCAGATCAAGCAAGTCCCGACACACGAGCTCCTCACCGTCCTCCGATGATGGAGCATTCCCGCCCGCGTGGCCGCTCGGCCGTTTGGCTCCTGTCCGTCGCGAGTATCCTCGTCCTGTGGGCCGTCCTCGCCGCGTTCTTTCCGCCCACGCTCCTGCCGGGCCCGCTCGTCGTCGCGCGCCGGCTCGGCGAGCTCGCGGCGCGCGGCGATTTGTGGATTCACCTGCGCGCTACCATCCTTCGCGTCGTCATCGGCTTCGGTGCCGCGTTCGTCGTCAGCATCGGGGCCGGCATCCTGATGGGCTCGCGCCCACTCGTCGCGGGCGTGTTCGAGTCGTGGGTGCTCGTCGGCCTTACTATTCCCGGGCTGTGCTGGGCGGTGCTCGCGGTGATGTGGTTCGGCATCACCGAGATGGCGCCGGTGTTCGCGATCGTCGTGGTCGTGCTGCCCATGCTCACGCTGAACATGTGGCAGGGCACGAAGAGCCTGGATCGCGACCTCGTCGAGATGGCGCGTGTGTTCCGCGCCTCTCGCAAGTCACTCCTGCGCGACGTCGTACTGCCGCAGCTCCTCCCCTTCTGTCTCGCGGGCGCGCGGCTTGGCTTCGCTCTCGGGTGGAAGGTCGTGGTGCTGTCCGAGATGTTCGGCCTCTCGAGCGGCGTCGGCTACATGATCAACCGCAGCTTCTCGTCGTACTCGATGGACGACGTGCTCGCGTGGACGGTGGGCTTCACGCTGGTGATGTTCGCCTTCGAGTACGCGGTGATG
>Ga0114129_10011873_pt1 | contig 12389 bp, 20 predicted proteins | sample RhiMetdeltSRZDD1_FD_80071 | JGI IMG/M metagenome (GOLD analysis project Ga0114129, IMG submission 80071) | Populus rhizosphere microbial communities from Tennessee, USA - Rhizosphere MetaG P. deltoides SRZDD1 (version 2) (version 2) | ecosystem: Host-associated > Plants > Roots > Rhizosphere >...
AGATCTTGAAAAACGTAGAAATTGGCAGCAGCGCGAAGTAACTAAATATTTAGCTCTGGATCTGCGCTCGATTTCGCTGGCTTGGTCGAATCACTCACTCAATCGGGTCAAAAGGTCGTTCTGCCGTTCGTTCGGATAGACGTTTGTCTATTCGGTCTAATCTCCACACGGTTACTTGATCACCTTATCCGCCCGCATGAGCACCACAGAGGGAATCGTCAGTCCGAGAGCCTTGGCCGTTTTAAGATTGATCAGCAGCTCGAACTTGGTTGGCTGCTCCACAGGAAGGTCGGCAGGCTTCGTTCCTTTTAGAATCTTGTCGATCATCGAGGCCACGCGCCTGTAAGGTTCGGTTCGGTCAGCCCCGTAGGACATCAAGCCCCCGCTGGCAACAAAATCTCCGCGAGCGTATATCGCTGGCAACCGATTTTTTGCGGCCAAGTCCGTGATCCGTTTTTGATTCGAACTGATCAACGCGCTCAGCGTCCCGGCGAGAGCGGCGCTACGCGCTTTACCTGCCTCTTTGAACGCTTCGTCGAATTTGTCGGCGCTGCTTACCTCCATGGAATGGAGCTGCAAGCCCAGTTCGCGTGCCGCTAGTTGGCTTTCTTTCCATTCTTGCGTAGAGAGCCTAGATTCTGTGGGTCCCAAAGCACGGCAACCCGGGAGAGCTTGGGAACGGTTTCCTTGAGTAACTCCAATCGCTTGCCAGCTAACACCGCCTCAATGGTAGTGAATCCCGTAATATTTCCTCCAGGGCAGGGACGCTCTACTTCCATCGTGGAGATCGGGCGTTTCCAGATTATGCTCCTCTGGCTTTTTTTCTCGGAAGCTCGATGCCTGAAAAATTTTTCTTGACAAGAAATAAAACGCCGTTGTATAAGTAACGTTAAATTTTCCAAGGTAAGTAGGGAGAAAAGAACTATGCAAGGTACGGAGATGAATCGCGACGAAGAGATCCGTCAAGTTGCGTACAAGCTTTGGCAAGAGGAAGGGTGTCCGGACGGATACGATGTTCAACACTGGATCAGAGCCAAAATGATCTGGGAAGAAATAAATCACCCACAAAGCGAACCTAAGGCTCTCAAGAAAAGAAAAAGGAAAAAAATTCCAGCCGCTGAGACCGAGTTGTAGTTCCCGTCTTTACAACGGAACTTTAGATCTTCCCGCCGCCAATCGGATCTGACCGAGAGTAACCCGATCGCACCCTGAAGAATTCACTATTCACTTGTCGTTAAACCCAGTTTCCCGTTAAGTCATTCCCTCTGAGAAATTTTCCGGCAAGTTCTCCCTTCTTGAAGCAACTTACAAACTAAATACTCTGGAGGTGTAAGCGACCAAAGATTAAAAAGCTGACGTCTTCTATGTCCTTCGCATGAACTTTTCGCCGGAGTTTATCAAAAGGTCGAAAAGAAAACCTTACATCGGGCGCAGCTCCTGACCCGGAAACTAAGCCGAGCTACGCCTGATCCTATGGCGGCTCGAAAGCTTACAATTTTAAAAGCGATTACTTCCGGGTCAGGAATTAAGTATGACTGAACGCAAAATAAACTGCACCACCCAGGATGCAGTCGAGTTTGCTAAAACTTCGCTTCATTTATTTTTTTCTCCTTTAAATTTCATTCTCCCTATCCATTCATTGTCACTTGTTTTTTTTCTTCGTACCTATTACGCTTGTGTTTTCCTCCTTCCTGGAAATCGCCTGGCAAAACTATTTGCCGCGGATCCCTTTGCTGCAACTCAACCTTACTTGGCGAAATGCTAGGCACTGCCGATGACGAACCAAAATTGTCGGTGCTTTCTAGAAACCTGTCAACGAAATCCTGGCCGTAGGTTGTGATTAGCGGACAGGGTACCGAAGCATGTACGGTCAGAAGTGCTTATAAGTAATAGGCTGCGACCTCAAAGGACCAACATTGGGGTTCAGCGGGCTTGGATTGTCATTCGAGGCAAACAAGTTTCGTCGCCGCGCCAATGGCAAAGAAATCAGCAGATAAAATCCTGAACGGTTCGCAGTTGTTTATCTTCCGAATCCGGACCGCTTAGCATTATCCACACGACACAATGCTTGGAGTCAATCTCGACAGCGCCGTACCACCAGACATAGTCCACTTTAACATCCAACGCTGGGGCGTGCCGCGAGCGAAGGAGCCGAACTGCCTTTTTAACTATCGCCTTCGGTGAATTTTATGAATCCAAAAAACTCGAGCACAGCCAATATGACGAGAATGACGGTCTGCGCATCCTGCGCAGTGCTTTCATGACTTCGAAGGTCTGGCATCCACACCTCCCCAGCGTGAAGAAAATTCATTTTCTATGTTAACATTGGTATTTTCGTCATTGAAGATTTCTCATCTTTCTAACTGCTCTCGCTCGAAACCTTCCAGCCAAGGCACTCACCAAATAATTTTCTTGTGCCCATTAGTTGTGCAGTAAGGTTTTGGATACACTTCCCCCTCTCAGCTCCGGCTGTTGTCCGGCTTATCCACAGACTTATCAACAAGTACGAATTTTCTCTTATAATCCTTTTTTAAGAGAAGGGGCCGGCTTAAACGCAACAGTCCGGCTTGCTTTGATGTGAATGGTTGCGCCGGTCTGAGGATTCCTTCCCTCTCGGGCTTTTCGTCCGCGCACGGTGAAGGTACCGAATCCTGGAACTTGGAAGCGTTTTTCTTTTTTTATCGATCGGCCAATGGTTTCAAATGTTGTATCCACCGCAAACGCTGCGGCTTTCTTGCTAAGCTGTCCTGCTTTAGCCACCTTCTCCACTAGATCGCCCTTCGTCATAACCCGCTACCTCCTTTTTAATTTATCTGTCACAGTTAAGCACAGTTAAGAGAGAACATTTCCGTTTTTATTCCTGAAAAAAATAAACCTTCCACACGCAGGTTGATCTACAACCTGCGAGCTAGACATCTCTCCGAAGATCAGAAGCTTGTTCGATCAGGAAGGTCTGTGAGTCTTCGAAACCGGCTTAACTAAAAAGAGAATCGCTGTCAATAAAAAATCGTCAAATGACAAAACTTTTATAAAAAATTTAGTTTCAGTTATAGATTGAAAAAAAAAGGTAAAAACCTAAGCAACCTTTAGCTACGAATGAGTTTGTTGCACAACTTTGACGAACGGAAATGACTTTGAAATCTCGTGAAAATTTTTCCAGCCGAACACTTTTTTCAGCGTAGCGACGTATCCCGGAGCGACTGATGATACGAGACGAGAAATCACAGCGCAAGGGAGAAGTTAAGCTCGGAAGGCTGCAAGTGGTTGGAAGAACTCGTTGACGTTGTTGAAGGCGAGTTTCGAGCTTGTGGTGGGAAGGGAAACGCCAAGGATCGGTGTTGAATCAACCGAGCGTGTGAAGCGTGGCGGCGGATTCGACTATTTCCGGTAAGCCGACCAGGGTTCACACATGATGATCGACGATGACACTCTCAAGCAGCTGTTACGGATTGACGATGAACTGATGCGGTTGTGCAAATGGCTAAATGAAAAGCGTGATATGGAAACTTCGTCTCGCCTGATACTACTCGTGGACGACCTCACCCATATTTTGGTAGAAGCGGGTAAGAACAAACTGCATTAGTCCACGCAGCGATTTATTCCGGCGTAAAGTTTACTTGCAGGTCACCAATCTCTTTGACTGAGCGTCCACAGTTCTGTTGCAAAAGATCGACGATTTGGCGACAGAATCGTCCATCATCAAAACCAGACTGCCGCTATAGTTCTGGTTTTCATGCTCAATCACTAAATAGCATGTATTCACGGCTCCCCCCGCGTGAACGTAGATCAAGACGCCGACTTCGCCCTTCAATATCTTAACGCCGCCGATTCTCATTTGCGTCCAAACCGGCGGCCAGTTTGGAACGCCACGGTAACTCATTAAGGCGTGATCCCTGAGCTTAAAATCGGCTACAACTTGAGAGCTGGTAATCACATTTTTCGGGAAGATTTTACTGTTGAGCTGCGCACGGTTGATCGGAAGAATTCATTGTTTAACCGCGCGCTTTGCAGGTCCCTTCGGTTTGAGCCGACGCCGCCGTAGAATAGGCTTTTTAGCTCCCGAGTTTGTCTCTGGTATGTCAATTACCCAGACAGCATTCTGAACATATCCCGTTCCTTCACAAGCCGGACAACGTTGTTTTGGCTGCAGCATGCCGGCTATTTTACCCGTGCCGTAGCAGTTACTACACCGATCCCACACCTTCTCATTCATTATTGGATAAATTCCTTTACGTGCAGATTCGTGGGAGACTGGTGCCGGGGCAGGAATCATCCAGATGTGGCATCATGTCACGATGTTAACGAAACCTTGTCGTCGTGTTTGTAATGACCCCACGCCCACCCTGGGTGTTCATAGTGATCTTTAATGTTCTGCGTTATCTCAGTCATCGTACCGTACTCCGTTAGGTTGGGTCTTCGATTCGGTGTGAATCTGATCAAAATCGAACAGAACCATGCTTGCCGCAAAGCCGGATCGATCCAAAAACAAAGCGATTAATACAAGGATTACTCTCAGTGCAGTTCGTCTCGACATCGTACACCTCCGGGGAGACATCAACTCGTGTCGCCCCGATAATTCCTATAGGAATGCAGCAATACCGATGCCTCTTACAACAGTGGGATATTGAGAACATTCGTTGGATGGCGAAGGCTATTCGGGAATGCCCGCGCCTGCTAAAGCTCCGATCAATCCAGTCGCGGTGCCGCCAATCGCTGCCGGCAGCTGTTACGCATCAACACGGAAATTCCGTCTCGCCTCATACCGCTCGTGGACGACTTCACCCACATTTTGGTAGAAGCCGGTAAGAACAAACTGCAGTGAGCGGAACAGGCCAAATGAAGCAACGCTATCGCGGCTTCAATATTTGCGGCGACGCCGTGCCTGTGCTTGAAACGTTGATCGGGAACCGAACTGTCAACAGAGATAGAAAGTGTCGGAAAAGTGACAATTGGGGATTTCGCAATGGATTGGGGCAACTTCTTAGTGAGGTGTACGACGAAACAAAAGGCGCAAAAGCGTTGATGGGCCGCCCCTTGCCGACAATCTCACGCATATCTTGCTAGAAGCTGGCCAAGAACGAACTGCACTGGGTCTACGCATACCCTTTAGACCGACCTAAACCCACTTGTTTCGTGCTTCTGGCGGGATACCATTGACCTATGATCCTGCTCATCGCTGGAAAACACGAATCGCGTGGAAAGAGAATTCCGACCTCGCACCTGACCGTTTTCTTGTCACTTTCTATGATTCCCTTCGTCCAGACGGGACACCAGTTATGCACATCCGTGGTAGCTCATAAGTGGATGCTCCCTCGCTGCATTGTCGGATTATTAGATAAGAATCGTTTCAAAGCTGTCAACGAATCACAGCAATGGAGTAAAAAACATCCAAGGGGTTAAAATCGTGGCAACTTCAAAATGTATTAAGTGCGGAAACTCATCGTTTGAATTAAAGTTAGCCTCTAGGGTCACTGGCCGGGATTATAAATTGAACTTCATCCAATGCGCTCTTTGTGGTGCGGTGGTGGGGGTTTTGGATTATTACAGCTCTTCAGTATTAATCCGAAAACTAGCGGACAAGCTGAAGGTCAAAATCTAGTTCTCGGCGATTAAGATCTTAGGACTCTTAGGTAGTGGGTTATTTTCAATTGGGCGGGACTGAGTAAGTCCGTCAAGCGACTCTTACGGATCAACGATGGAGGGCAAGAGCCTTAGCTGAGAATGTAGTTCTCGGTGTGCGATTCTTTCTCATAGTCTGTGCGGTTCTTCTGCAATTTCCACCACAGGCGCTTAATATAAAAATGGAATTATTATGTTTCTCGATTTATCTCTGTTGGCACGCGCAATGCGAGAGTTAGAAGAAAGAAAATCAACATTAGGAGCAAAGCCTATGACCCGCATGTGTAATCTTATTTGGTTAAGCGCTCAATGGGCTCGCTTCGCTCACGGCTCGCTGTTGATCGTAGTTCGTAACAGTTATTTTAGTCGCTCTTTAAATGAAAGGAGAAATCATGCCGAATCAAAAAAATAGCCCTGGCGAAGTTCAGCAAGCTATTAGGCAAGGCGCAATCACTCGAGAATACAAAGGCGACGCGCGGCGGATCGTCCAAGCGTTGAACGCGCTACGATCCACCGAGATCCTGAGTTATCTCCAATACATGCAGCACCAGTACATGGCTGTCTCACTGTTCTCGCCAGGCCTCAAGACCGAGTTCGAGGCGCATGCAACCCAAGAACTTGATCACGCCAACCGGCTGGCAGACCGAGTGCAGCAGCTGGGAGGTGTGCCTATCTATGATCCAAAAGAAATTTCCGCGAAAGCTGCAAATGTCGGTGTCGTGGCGGAGCAGGGTGCTACCTTGACTGAAATGGTGGTAGAGGATCTGATGCTTGAAAGGCACCAGGTGGAAGTTTACACCGCTTTGATTCGCGAAATCGGTGACCAAGATTTGGTAACGCGCCACGTGCTGTTAGGCATTCTCGCGGAGACGGAAAAGCATGCTAGCGAATTGGCAGACTATCTCAAGAGAACCGCGGACAAATAGGATTGTCTGACGGCACGTCGATTTGTTACGCCGGCTCAGCGTTTTGTACCGTACGGCGGTATGCTAGCATAGCGCTCTCTGAATATTCGATCTTAACTCATCAAGTGAAAGTGGTTTGATCAGGCAAGGGAGCGTGGACGCCAGCGCTGACGTAAGGTCGAATGGCACACCCGTCATTAAGATTATCGGAATGGTTGGTCTCCTGGAACGTACATGCAGCACAAGAGCCACACCGTTGACGCGGGGCATGCGAACGTCGGAAAGCACAAGATCAAATCGAGAATTTTCGATTAGCTCGAGAGCCTCAGCACCGTCGCGTGCCTCCGTGACTTCATAACCGTCTTTACGCAAAAAATACCTGATAAACTTTAGGCTCCCCGGGCTCATCATCGACGACTAAGATATTCTTCGACATCCTATTACTCCTTCATCTCACCCCCTAATTATGCACTGTCGCAAGACGATGGTGTTTATTAAGGGACAGGAGCAAGGGCGATGCCACCATAATGTGCTGGTGTTTACGATATTTTTTAAAAGTACGTTAACGAGAACGTATGAAAACCCAGCCATGTGTGTTATGCTTACATCCGGCATTTTCGGAACCATTGAGGTATCTAACTGCCGACATGGTGTCTCGCATTCTAAAACTGATTTACCGCGACAAGTTTGTCTTGACGCTCTCACCGCAGACGTGGAGAATGCGTCGCCATGAACCCTCGTCTCACGTTCCGCCGACTCAGCTGGAAATGGTCACTGCCGGATCTCGTCATTGTCGCGTCGCTCGCCGCTTTCTTTAATCCGCCAGACCCAGGCGTAACATCTGAGTTTGAATACGGTCAGCGGGTCGTCGACGGCGATACACCCGTGCTTGGAACCGGCGAGCGTGTGTGGCTAATCGGCGTCAACACTCCTGAAACGATCCACCCCAAAAAGGCCGTGGAGACATTCGGCAAGGAAGCCTCGGCATTCACCAAGCGCATGGTCGAGGGGAAATTGGTTCGGTTAGAGTTCGATCCGCTTTCAAGTCGGCGCAGCGGAGCCTATTAGGCGGCTAAGGATAGAAGGATAGGTATGAGTTGTTTTCCAAGGTGATCCAAAAGCTATCGCATTTTCTTGACATCCAAACAGGAGAGGCCTACCGCGTCGGCGTCATGGCCTCTTTACTTTTCTTTTTGATAGCGGCCAATAATCTCATTAAGATCGTTCGCGATAGTATCTTTCTCAGCCACCATGTAGTGTCCGAATTGCCATACCTTTATATCCTGGTTGCCTTCCTCGCGGCTGTAATCATCGCCACCTATACAAAATATACAGCAACCCTCTCCGTCATTCGGCTTATTTTAGGAACGAACGCGATCATTCTCTCGAATATAATCTGCTTTTGGTTGCTCTTAACTTATTTTAGTCCTGGCTGGATCTACTACGCCTTTTACATCTGGTCGGCTATCGTGAGTGTGATTGCTGTGGCTCAGCTGTGGACCCTCGCCGACCAGATTTTCAGCCTGGAAGAAGGCAAACGATCATTCGGTCTCCTTAGCGCTGGAGGGACAATTGGCGGCACCGCCGGGTTCGGGGTCAAATGGTTTCTGCCTCCGTCGGTCGAAAGCCATCATCTGCTATGGGTTATCGCAGGCATCTATTTAGCGGCTTCGGCGGTGCTTCTTTGGGCACAACATCGAATTGTCAGGAAAATTTCCAAAAGCGAGTTGGGGATCTCGGACAAGCCGGAAGAAACTCGCGCTTCGAGTATAGGTGAGCTACTCGCCGGATCCACATATCTCAAAACGATCGCTATTCTAATCTTTGTCTCAGTCATTGTATCGACTTTGATAGATTTTCAATTCAAGTCTGCGGCTAAACAAGCGTATCCTTCAGCAGGGGCTCTCACGGTTTTTTTCAGCTCTTATTACGGCTGGTTGAGCGTCGCCACCTTCTTCGTCCAGGTCGTTTTGACCGGAAAAATATTGACCACGGTCGGGCTGAAGCCGAGTCTTTATCTCACTCCCGGAACCCTTTTTATAGGCTCTCTGGCCATAATGATCTGGCCGGGCCTTCTTGCAGTCGTGCTGACGCGAATGGCCGATGGAGCGTTGCGCGAAAGTATTTACCGCAGTGGTATGGAGAGCCTCTATATGCCGCTGTCGGGCAAAGTAAAGAAAACGGTCAAGACCTTTCTGGACGTAGTGATTGAAAGGATAGGAGATGCGACGGCAGGCTTTATTATTCTCCTCGCCCTCTCCTTCACCGGGAGCTACTATACGTACCTTCAATTCGCTTGTGTCGCTCTGATTGTTTTATGGATGCTAATGATCACACTTCTGCGGACCCGCGATTTGGAGCCTTTGAAAGCAGAATTAAAGTCGCAGGGACTCGTGCCGACAGACGGACAGGCGGCGGAGAAATAGTCCAAGCGTGATCAGATGACGCAAGAGAGCTAAACGGCGACGTAGGATTCCTATCGGGGTAAATAGCAGGCAGCCGGTATTTGCCCGCGAGCTCGACGATCCGCTTTCTTTCGGCGAAAAGGCGAAGACCGGGGGTCGTCATAATCGCGTTGACCTTTTTCTGCTTTGCGGTTTGAAAGGTGCTCTCTAAACCTTTGGCGTCGAGTTGAGTCTCGATCTCCTCCAATTTTAGCTTTAGCGCCAGAGCCGCAGGCCTGAGCTCTTTCAGTTGGAGAGAGAAGTACTGGCTCCGCCGTCGAATCTTGATCTCTCACACCTTTAACTAATAGCTACCTATCGCCGTATTCTTGAGGAAAGAAGGTACCCCAATGAAGCGACTAACGCGGTCAGGCTCAGTATAAGTAGAAACTGGCGATGCCGATGAAGAAAACCTGCAATGAAGTGAATGTCCCGACCCAAATAGTAAGTTCCGAGTCCCCAAACACAGGTCCACAAGAGCGCCCCAGCGACGTTATAAGCTGTAAAGATCCACCAGGGCATTTTCAGCATACCTGAGATAATCCCATTCAGCTGTCGCAATCCATCGACAAAACGGGCCAACATTATCACCAGGCCACCCCAGCGCCTGAAAAGGTTATCCAGGTGCTCCTGTCGCTGCGGGTTAATATGGAGCTTGTTCAGTGAAATACGACCGCCCCAGCGGCCTATCATATACCCAAAACTATTGCCCAATATGGCGGCGGTCGTTACAAGAAGCAGTAGTAACGCGATGTTCATTTGGCCTTGAGATGCCTCGAAGGCGCTCGCGATGAGAAGGATTTGACCGGGGGCGGGGATTCCCATCCCTTCTGTCAATGTGGCTCCGGCTGCGGCCCAGTAGCCATAGCGCTTTATCAGCGGTTGCACTTTCGCGAGTGCGCGTCGAAAACGTCGCCCAGTGCTGCTTTGGTGTTTCTCCAACTCAGAGATTGACGCTTCAGCGCGAGCCTGGGCAGCGGAGGTTATAAAGAACTGTGCTAAGGAAAGTGTTGCCAAAGAGATCAGGCAAAAAATTTACAACAATGATGCGACAAAGGGGGGTATTGCAGCTGTTGCCTTCATGGTAGATCTCTGTGCGAATGAGAATCGATTACCTTCCCCAAAGGTACCTTATATGAGCACACGATGTGAATGATAGTGGACCGAGCGGCGACGTTGGTTGGGGGGGAATGGGTCCGCTCTTCGGAGTGGCGAGCTGGACCAACCGTTTTCTCAGCTGCGATGGATAAACCGGACATGTTGCCCACACTCTCGCGCCCAACGATGGCCGGCATCGAGTATCGACATACGGCGGCTGGGTTCTTTCTCACGGACTATCCGGGATGAAGTTCCAAAGCGGTTTTCTAAAATTCATCATTCTATTCGGCGTGGAAGTTCGTGGAGGCATTCAAGAACCCCGAAAACGTGGGCACGGGCCTCCGGGTGTTGTACGGTGCCAACGGTTTCCTCCATATCTATCTCACATGCATGGCGGCTAGAATAGTCCTGTCGGGGCTTGACGTGATGGACAGCGGGAAGAGTGGGGAGCAATCCGCACGGTCGGTGACGAGTTGGCTGATGTCACAGGGGTTCGGACGATGGCTGGTTGGCACCGTGGGTGTCGTGGCCTTTGGGATTAGCATCAGTCAGCTTCTGTTGGCCTACCGGGCGAAGTTCCGCGAGAAACTCGCGCTACGCGACATGCATACTTGGGAGAAGATTGCGGTGATCACTCTCGGCCGGATGGGCTTTTGCGCGCGGGCTTTGCTGATCGCACTTGTCGGCCTGTTTCTCGTGCAAGCGGCCGTGAATTTCGATTCCGATAACGCGGGCGGCATGGCAAAGGCATTTGCGACTCTCATCGAACAACCTTTCGGCCCGTGGCTGCTCGGTGCCACCGCCGTTGGTTTGATTGCCCACGGCTTGTTCACCTGGGCAATGATGCGTTATCGCGATCTGGGCGGGAATGGATGAGAGGTGATCTATCTCTCGCACTTTCGCAGGAAATGCTGGTGAGGCGCGCCGCGGGTGAACTCGTTGCGTGCACTTTCTGGCACTAGCGCAATAAACGTCCATGGCGTCAACCTTTTCATCGGACAGTTGCTCCGTTTATTCCAGCCGGTAGACGCCACGATTGATTTGATTTCTTCGTCAGCAAAATCCTGTGAAATGTTTCTGAAGCGTCATTCTAATTTAATTCAATCCGGTACAATTTTGCGGCAGCTCCATCGCGCAAGGAAGAGAACCCTGTTACGGCGGACATAGATAGACCGTTTTTCCCCTCGGCGAATACCTGTCACTTTCGTCGTAAATCTCACCTGTCTCTACTACCGTCCGCGTGATACATAGCAAATGATGTATGCAATGAGGAAAGCGAGTGTCTTATCAATCCTGTTTGTAGTGGTGCTGCTTGGTGTTGCGGTGTCCGCCGAGGCGCAGCAGCCGGCGAAAGAACCGCGGATTGGATTCCTAACGGCTGGCTCTCATTCCACTATCGGGACTCGCATCGAGGCTCTCCGACGAGGCCTGCGCGAACTTGGTTACATAGAGGAAAAAACATTGTCATAGAGTGGCGATTTGGGCAGGTCTTCGTCCATGGTACTTTTGGCAAGCTCTATGGAGCTGCGCCGTCGCCGGGAGGCGAAGGCGGATTCTTTCTCACTCTAGCCGTTGGGCCGAAACACTTCTTCACCGCCATGCTTTTCCAGCAGGCTGATGCTCTGACAACTCTTTGTGCACATCTTTATCTGCTTGGGCTCGGGCTTTTATGTCGGTGACGCGCCTCTAAGATTACTCGTTCTATTCTTGGGACTACGCCACGAATCCGATTGTCTCATTGCTAGGACGGCAACGTACGACTCTGTACAGATTAACCGATTAATGAACGCGGTCAGCATGGCATGGTTGATGCTCTGCCTCGCGAGCATACGAGAATTTATGAAGGGTATAATATCAGAGCGCACTGCTTGGGATACCTTTGCGGTGCAATTCACTTTACGGGGCAGCGCGTCCGGGTTTAGAGCAACGTTAGTCGGTCGTTGATCGTGAAAGAGTCAAAGCCCCGAATTTTCAATTAGCCCCGTCTCGATGGAGAGAGGCATAAAAGAGCAACGAAAATCATTTATAGGAGGTCATTCGCATGCAAAACGTTACGAGATTATTTGCGACTGCAGCATTTTAAATGAAACCGGAAGGGAGGGAATGCATGAGCTTCGCATAGCTGTTTGAATCAGTGCTGGAGGCAATCGGTCGCAGCGACGGGATTGCCGGGAAGACCGGCAAAGATCTAAATACCAATTATCGAGAGGAGCCGTAAAAATGAAAAATATTCATTTCTCTTGTCTTGCCATCGTGTATGCTGTTGTGTTTTTCTTGGTCGGACTTAATCCGGTTTATGGTTTGCCCGTCGGAGGCGACAGTG
>Ga0114129_10011874_pt1 | contig 12388 bp, 6 predicted proteins | sample RhiMetdeltSRZDD1_FD_80071 | JGI IMG/M metagenome (GOLD analysis project Ga0114129, IMG submission 80071) | Populus rhizosphere microbial communities from Tennessee, USA - Rhizosphere MetaG P. deltoides SRZDD1 (version 2) (version 2) | ecosystem: Host-associated > Plants > Roots > Rhizosphere >...
GAAACTCAGAATGCCATACCCGATTGCCCACCCTATGACCCAAGTTACTTGAAAGATAAGGGCTTTTTACATTCCCTGCAACCTGAATGCCTTCAGGACTTCAAAACATCCAGTATGGAGGCTAACCGTTCGGCACAGGCCCAGAATGTACAGCCAATGACCACGGGGGGACCCGATGGCTTTGGATATACCTATGATGACACAATCAGCTATAGTTGGATCAGCGCCTCAACAAACAGTGGGCTGACGGGCGAAGATGAGTTTACGGGGCCTATCAATATTGGCTTTAACTTTCCGTTCTATGGAATACCACAATCCCAGCTCTATTTCAGTACGAATGGATTGATCAGCTTTGGTGCTGGAAGTTGGGGATTGGTCTGGAGCTGATTTTCCAAGCGATATGAATCCCAACAACTTTATTGCGCCGTTCTGGGATGACCTGCAAGTTGGCAGTCCTTATAATAGCGGGGCAATATACTATTCGCAGGGTGGAAGTGCTCCTAATCGCTACTTTGTAGTGGAATGGCGCAATGTTGAGTATTGGTATAACTCAACAATTACGTCCTTTGAGGCAATTCTCCACGAGAACGGTGATATTGTGTTCCAATATCAATCGTTACCGAGCTCCTATTGGCCCACCGTAGGAATTGAAGACAGTGTTGGTTACGACGGATTGCTATATGATGCTTACTGGCTAACCCCGCTCAAAGCCATTCGGTTTTATTACCCTGCGCCTGCTGCTCGCCTGCTTGTTTCTCCTGCTGAGCGCGCGGGTGGATTTGCTCCGATCAGCGGCCATAAAGATTTCAACATCTCCATTTCTAACTCAGGGACATTGGGTGCAGATACTTATGATCTGACAATGACCTCCAACTGGCCGGTCACATTTTATGCGTCGAACGGTCATACCCCATTAACGGATACAGATGCTGACGGGGTGATCGATACGGGTCCTCTTCATCAAGGCACATCTACGACCGTGATTGCAAGATTTAGCACGCCAGGCGGGGCACAAATTGGTGACAACACTACCGCAGTCCTGACAGTTACATCGTCATTAAACCTCTCCAAGACTCGGACGATTGTTTTGCGTGTGAGTGTACCTGCCGGGTTTGCTAGTGTGTTTCAGGACAATGCCGATGGCAGCATGAGCTTTACGACGGTTGATTCCAACCAAACAAGACTCTCCAAAGTTACCACAGACAATTATTTTGGCTATAGCATTGCAGTTACAAATCTAGCCAATGGAAATTATCTGTATGCCTGGAATAAATATTCCTCCAATGGAAGTAACGCCTGGAGAGATATTGAATATGTTTTCCTCAACCGCAGCGGAAATATCATTCTGCCCATCACAAAACTAACCGATAACTCCAGCACAACAATGTATACTGAAGCTCACGGTCTTTCCTTCGCTGCTGCACCGAATGGTACGATTGGAGTGGTTTGGTATCGACGTATTACAAATCCTTCAACGGACCAGCTTAACTACAATATTTACTTCGCAACCTTGAATAGCTCCGGCAGCCTATTGACGGGTCCAACCAACTTGACCAACAACACAATCTGGGGAAGCCTGAGTGAGGTACCTCGCTTGTATAGCCCGACGATCGCCGCCAGCGATGACAACCGTTTTCTCATTGGCTGGGAAGATGTAAAGCCGGGGATCTTTGGAGGTTTTGTGCATGATGTTTGGTACGCTGCAAGAAGCTCAAATGGGATCAGCATACTTCCTCCAACTGCACTGACCAGCAACGAAATGAGCTGGAACCCTGTCATCAATAGTTTGACAGGGGGCAAGGTCATCATGACGTGGGGAGAAGATGTTGGCGGACCCTACTATGCGGTTATAGATAGTAACGGCATCATCACAACCCCTAGAGCTTCCTTGTATGGCTATGGCGATGTTTACTATACGCCTGACGCGGTTCAATTGCCAAATGGGAAAGTCGCTCTGGCCTTCCCAGGATCCATATGCGGCACCAAGCTCAGGTGTAGAGTTTGCTATCTTAGATTCCTCCTACAATCTTTTGAATTATTCAACTTTCGCACACGCGTCTGATATTATGAATGAATGTGTCTCTGTGACGACAGACGCTTCGAGCAATGTGATCATGACCTGGACAGGACCCAATAATTGGTTGCTCTATGCCTTGGGAAACGATGCCGGTACATTTGTTACGGAGCCAATGATCTATAAGACGAGTGGAAACTATATTGATATCGGTTGCAATAGTCAGGGGAACGCTCCCTATACCGCGGTTACTTTTGGTGATGTGTCTCCTAATTATTGGGCGTGGGATTTTGTTGAACGACTTTACAAAGCAGGCATCACAGCTGGCTGTGGGAACGGAAATTATTGTCCGGAAACAACAGTGACGCGTGCCCAGATGGCAGTCTTCCTCGAACGCGTATCCATGGCTCTACATATAATCCACCTGTGGTAGGCAGTAGCACAGGCTTTGGGGATGTATCTACCAGCCACTGGTCTGCGGCCTGGATCAAGCAACTGGCAGTGGATGGAATCACGGGCGGATGCGGCAGTGGCAACTACTGTCCTGAGATGCCTGTCACGCGTGCACAGATGGCGGTCTTCCTGGTGAAAACATTTAATTTGCCCTACGCAGCACCCAAACAAATCGAAAAAGAGTCTCCATGTCTGGAGGCTCTTTTTTCTAATGTCAAGAGCTGTCGGCTCACTCCTTCACACACATCGGTGTACAGGGTTACTTTGCAAGGGATGTGTTGCTGGCTTCATGCGACACTTTACTCGAGTGGGGCTACATTTAAGCAAAGGATATAAAAAAATTGCTATCTAAATATTGTAACAATTTCCAAATTACTTCGTCTTGTTGGCGAAAGCATAGCAACCTGGCCATTTCAGTGAGGAGGATACCGTGCGACATAAATTCAGTTTTTTACTCTCTGCAATTCTTTTATTAAGTCTGTTGATCGCGCCAGTTGGCAGGGCGAGTGCCCTAACGAATTACGTGCAGGATCCCAGCCTGGAAGTAGCTTATGGGTCTACTGTCATTTGGCAGCAAAGTTCCATAAACTCTGACACGCCTGTGTGTAAAAGTACCGTTGTAGACTGCACAGTTGCAACAGGCGGGCCACGTACAGGCACAGTATGGGGGCAGTTCGGTGGTCTCGACTGGAGCGACCCTGATGTGGTCTCTCCTGAGCAGGCCCACCTTTTTCAAAATGTTACTTTTCCAAATAGCTGTAGCGCCACACTCCAATTTTATCTTTGGATCGGTGATGCAGGTGGTGATGCAAATGATGTATTCAATGTAATTATTGATAATACTACGACCGTTTTTGCGGCAAACGCCACGCAACAGAGCACCTATCCATCTTATACGCTAGTGAGCCTCGATGTAAGCTCTTTTGCTAATGGTGCCTCCCACAAAGTGGATTTTTTTAGCCGTCAGTATAAACATAGTCCGTCACAGACTGTTACATTTAATCTAGACGATGTATCTCTGACAGACACTTGCTTCACCATTTCCGGGAATGCCGGTGTGGCTGGCGCCACATTAAACTACACAGGCGGTTCCACCTCTGCAGACGGTAGTGGAAATTATTCCATCCATGTGCCTTCCGGTTGGTCTGGCACAGTCACGCCATCGAAAAGTGGCTTCGTCTTCTCGCCAGCTAGCATAAGTTACTCCAATATAGTTGCAGATCAGACCGGACAGAATTACACAGCTATTCCTGCACTCATTGTCACGAATACGAATGATAGTGGTGCAGGCTCTTTGCGGCAGACAGTCATCAACTCCTCTGCTGGAAATGGGATCACATTCGACCTATCCCTTGCCGGACAGACGATTACACTCAGTTCCGAAATAGTACTTGATAAAAATTTGACCATTGATGGCTCTTCGTTGGCATCAAAGATCAATATTAGTGGAAACAATAGCGTGAGGGTGTTCCGGCTAACTTCAGGTGTCACAGTTGTGATGAACAGCCTTTCCATCAAGAACGGTAATGTGACAGGCAATGGTGGTGCGATTTCCAATAATGGAGGCACCCTCACTGTGACCAACAGCGCCATTTCTGATAGCAATGCAACTGCTGATGGAGGGGCGATCTATAATGGTTTCCCTGGTGTTCTAACGATAAACGAAAGTGTTTTTAATAATAATGGTGCTGCAAGAGGTGGCGGGATAATGTGCAGCGGGTTGGGAACCCTGGCAATCATGAATAGCTCTTACGTTTCCAATCATGCGTCATCAGGGTTTGGTGACGGAGGAGCGATCTACACTACCTGTAATGCAACGATTGCGAATAGCACTTTTTCTGCAAATACCGCAGCCAATACTGGGGGTGCAATGACCGCTGATAATGATACAAATCCGGTGGTGATAACGAACAGCACTTTTTATGGCAATAGTGCTCCCGCAGGAGGTGGCATTGCCAATTTTGGTAGACTGAATCTCAACAACAGCACCCTCTCCAATAACAATTCCTCAAATGGAGGCGCCCTTAGAAACGGTCTTGGGGGAGTGCTGTCGTTGCGTAACTCGATCCTTGCCAACTCAACAAGTGGAGTGGATTGCATTAAGGTCAATACTGCAACACTGGTTGAAAATATCAATAATCTGATCGAAACAACAGGAGCAGGTGCTGAGTCGTGCGGAACTTCACTGCTCTCAAGCGATCCAATGCTTGCTTCATTGACCGATAACGGGGGTTCAACCCAGACGATGGCATTACGGGCGAATTCTCCTGCGATCAATGCAGGGGATGATGCATCCTGTGCCGCGGCTCCGGTCAACAACCTTGATCAACGCGGAGTGACGCGTCAGCAAGGCAGTCATTGTGATATTGGAGCCTATGAGAAAACCATTACCTTTGAGGATGTGCAATTCGACTATTGGGCATGGAGCTATATTGAACGCCTTTATAGTGCCGGGATCACAAGTGGCTGCAGCGTAAGCCCACTTCTGTATTGCCCAGAAGGCACGGTCACCCGTGCCCAGATGGCGGTCTTCCTCGAGCGCGGCATCCATGGCTCTTCGTACGCTCCACCTGCCGTGGGAGGCAGCACTGGTTTTAGTGATGTTCCTATTGATTACTGGGCAGCCGCCTGGATCAAGCAATTGGCAGCCGAGGGCATCACGGGAGGTTGTGGGACAGAGATCTACTGTCCAGAAGAAGCTGTGACCCGTGCCCAAATGGCGGTCCTCCTGTTGCGTTCCGAGCATGGGTCATCCTATACTCCGCCTGCGGTGGGAAGTAGCACCGGCTTTGGGGATGTGTCTACCACATATTGGGCAGCCGCCTGGATCAAACAACTGGCTGCGGAAGGGATTACAGGGGGCTGTGGGAATGGGAATTACTGCCCGGAGTTTCCAGTCACCCGTGCCCAGATGGCGGTCTTCTTAGTGAAGGCATTCAATTTGCCATAAGTTGACTTTGAAATAGTTAAGAAAAGAATAGAGTTGGATGGGAGATTGAGCCCATCCAACTCTATTTTCAACATGACAATTTTCAAACCCTCTAATTTGGAGACTCAAATAATGAGTCTTTTCGGCTATTTGCCGTAAGTATTGATCAAGACTATTCTCTATACTTAACACAAGCCGCACTGTCAGTGCGATAGAGTCTACCTTTTGACTATTTGATAAACCGGATATTGGGCTGAACTTGGGCAGTGGCAATATAGGGAGATGATACTATCTCTGTTATGTTTTCTCCTCTTATAGCTGCTTCGCGCGTTGGCAGTCTCTTCTTATACCTTTCAAGTTTGCCTGGCTGGGTTAAGAGATGTAATCTTAAGAATTATGATTAAGCCCAAAGGAATCACAGAAATTTTCTTCTATATGCTTATCTTGAATTGTCTGTGCAAAAGTGGTTCTAAATAATGAAAATGTGGCATCGTCAGTTCATGAACCTCTATTGCTTCTATTCTTGAGTTCTAGACGATGACTAGATTTACCTCCTATTTGCGTGTCACTCTTCTAAATAAGGCTTAGGTCGTACATTCAAAGTAACCTAAATATCTTCGCCATGAACACTGCCATTTGTGCGCGAGTAATTGGGATTTCAGGACAATAGCTGCCATTCCCACATCCGCTGGTAATTCCTTCCGCAGCCAGTTGCTTAATCCAGGCGGCTGCCCAGTAATCGACCGGGACATCAGAAAATCCTGTACTGCCCTCCACCGCAGGAGGAGTATAAGATGTTCCATATTTCGCTCGCAGTAGGAAGATTGCCATCTGCGCACGCGTGACCGGGAGTTCAGAGCAGTAATTCCCGCTTCCACATCCACCCGTGATCCCATCGGTGGCCAGTTGCTTGATCCACGCCGCGGCCCAGTAATTGGCAGACACATCATTAAAGCCTGTATTGCTTCCTACCGCCGGCGGATTGTATGATGAGCCATGCATACCGCGCTCAAGGAAGACGGCCATCTGCGCACGCGTGACTGGGGTGGTGGGGCAGTAAATCAGAGGTGTTGTGCCACAGCCACCGGTAATACCGGCGGAGTAGATAGCTTCAATCGAGCTCCAAGTTCCGTCAGAAACAGGCACGTCCACGAAAGTGGAAGTAGATGAGTGATCTAACGTCAACTCATCCAGGGTAATCATGATATGAAACTGATTGTTGTTGTTGACCAATTTCACTATGTCTGCATCAAAAATCGAAACATACTTCGCAGAAGCTGTATATCCATCCTTGTAGACCTTGATGAGGCGCAAGAAATCATAAATGTTATGAGGAGTAGTGGAGCCACCCCAGGCGAAGGCGATTTGACCATCATCATCTGTTAAACTATCAATCATTAATTGATTTTGATAAGGGGAGTTTCCAATGATGCTCCATATTTTGACGTTTGCCATTCCAATTGGGATCCCATTGTTATCTACTACATGTACGATAATGTTCGAAAGATCTACTGTTGGTGCTGAATTGCGGTACTCACCATTGATTAGGGCCGCAGTCAGGGTTGAGTATTGAACAAAATCTAGTAAGGCTTCCCGGTTAGAAAACGATGCTGATCCTGCCGTTCGAACTGGATTTTGCAGTAGAGGATCAGTCATAAAGTCGGGTTTGTCTTTCCAAAACTCATCTTTAGGATCAAGGATGTTAATGTCAAGCAATGGTGAAACTCCCGTCGTGTCTTTGATGATGGATAAGTTATAGTATTCGCCGATTCCGGCACCAAATACATGAGCCAATTCATGGAGCATGTTGTTGATCTGCGTCCAGTAATCTGCCACTTCATCAGGTTGTAACTGATCAGGGTCATAAAGCCTGGTCCATTTTAGGCCTGCAAGAACACCTGCACCGCTTTTATCAATGCCCATGTATCCGCCATAGGAAACCGGAAAAAGACTCGCTGTAGTGTATGCCCATATTTCAAACCCATCTACTGGTAGAGGGAAAGAGGCATTATTTGAGTGGGGTTGCGTATTCGTCAGAATAATCCCCGTTGTACTGTCAAATCCAAGCTGGCGATTTGTGTTTTTTGCCAGGATAGCATTCATATCGGCAACGTACTTTGGCAGTACCACTTTTGCAAAATCCATATCGGGCACCAAGGTGGGATCAAGATAGAACTTGAAGGGATGTATTTTGATCGATGATTCCTTGGTCGAGGCTGCCAAGGCAGGTACCGGTGTACCTGCAAAGCACAGCGCCAGAGTCAGGATGAAAATAATAATTTTGGAAATGCGTTTGAGTGCCATAAAAATCTCCTCCAGATAAGGGCACCCAAAGCGGAGGCTGAAAACAAAGCTGATACAGCTACAATCATTAAGTTCGTTTTCGGCGGCCTGGCGGTCCTGGTCACTTTCGTGACGGTAGACCCATAGCTTTGCGTCACCGACTTTCGTCGGTTTTGCCCTTATCGTTACGACAAGGTCGATAATGGTTTATAGAAAACAACTGAGCCTGGCTAATTACCAGGCTCACCGAAATAATAGACCTAATGAGAATTGATGAACTTCGGTGGCCTGGCGGTCCTGGTCACTTTCGTGACGGTAGACCCATAGCTTTGCGTCACCGACTTTCGTCGGCTTTGCCTTTATCGGCTGTTTTCTTATATGGATATTATAGCCTTAACTATATGAGATTCACCTATCAGTTCATTAACGCTTTGATTACAAATTTGCAAATCACTGTTCCCGTACTTATTAGAACTTGAAGATCAAGCGCCATGCTTTGAAGCTCCTGCGTATTATTGTGATTTTCTTGCCCAAGCCCGCGATGAGATGCGATGAATTATGCTTGGTGTCAGGTTCATGATAGTCTGTGCACAGGAAGCTTTATTGAACTTGTGATGAAAATCTATTTTTAACTTTATTGCATCTAAGCTGAGGACAAGTATCTCCATTGCAACATCATTATTAATACAAAACGTGTAACTTTTCTCGATTTCTTGTGTCCTGTCTACAGAAATGCAAACTTAACAGATCTCTAATTTGCCAGCAAAGTGTATTATCAAGTTCTTTGTTTCTACGCAACGCAGCTCTCATCGCACTGGAGGTGAAATAAAGATTTTTATTTATTTGAAAATTCCAAAACTATCCCTTGCGGGAAACCTTAATCTCATTATTCACAACTTATGGAGAAATAATATGCAAACTCAATCGATATCTTTCCGAACATTTACCTGGAACAAAGTCTGGACGATCATTTTAATCGCCGCTATGTTCCTAGCTGCCACACCGATTTTGTCAGCGTCGGCTGATACAACGGAATATTATCCACCTACCAGATCCACAGGCAATGGCCGTGGTTGGTCAAATCCTTTTTATGCGCTTGCCTCAGATAACCTGTACGCGACTGCCATAAAAAACAACAAGTTCCTCAAACTCACTAACTTCTTTATTCCGTCTATCCCCGGTAATTCCACCATCGATGGCATCGAGGTGACTGTCGAGGGCCTGACGGCAGGGAAACAGGTGGAGATCGCGATCCAGGGGAATTCAGGCGGGTTCACTTCGCCCAAGCTCACAACTTTAACCAGCAGTGAAAGTACGCTAACCTTAGGTGGTGCCACAGACACCTGGGGTAAGAGCTGGACGGCCATAGACTTCCAGAACAAATTTACCGTAAAGCTCACGGTGACCGGCACTGGCGGTGCCGTATCAATCGACCAGGTGCGGGTCAAAGTCTATTTCACTCCTCCCGATACAAAGCTCGTTCTCAACCAAGTCTCCGGACCTTATAATGGCACAGCCAACATGACGGCGACACTAACGGTCAGGGCCACAAATGCCCCGCTCGATGGTAGAACCGTGAACTTCACCCTTAACGGTAGCTCGGTGGGCAGCGCAGTCACGAACATCAATGGTGTGGCAACCCTTTCCAATGTCCCCCTTACGGGGGTCGCCGCTGGCTACTATCCCTATGGCGCCGGAGCCAGCTTTGCGGGTGATCCTCCCTGGGATGCCACCAGCATTACGGCTGACCTGCGTGTCAATGGGACTGCGACGACTCTGGTCGCGAACCCGATTAGCGGAACGTATCGCGGGACTTCCAGCCCGATCAGCGCTACTCTGACACAAACGGTAGGGGGAGCGGCCATCAGTGGAAAGACAATTAACTTCTATTTGGATGATGTCCTGATTGGCAGTGCATCCACGAACGCCTCGGGTATCGCGTCCATCGCCGGCGTTGACCTAACCGGATATGATGCTGGCAGCTATATAGGTTCCCTTGAAGCCACGTTTGCAGGCGATGGAATTATTGAACCTGCCAATGATTTTGGCGATCTTACCGTCAACCCAGTCGCACTAACGGTGACAGGTGGTCTAACCCCCAGCAACAAAGTCTATGATGGAACAACAGCCACGACCTTGACCATTGGTTCACCCACCCTGAACGGTGTATTGAGTGGTGACAATGCAACCTTGAACACCTCTGGTGCTACGGCTGCATTCATAGATAAAAATGTAGGAGACAACAAAACTGTTCAAATCTCTGGTTTGACACTCGATGGCACAGAGGCCGGAAACTATACAATCACTCAACCAACTCGACAGGCCAACATCACCAAGGCTATGCTGACCGTAACCGCAGATAACCAGACAAAGGCGGCTGGCAGCTCCGATCCTACCTTTACATTCAGCTATTCTGGGTTGGTAGGCGGCGATTCTGGTGCAGATGTTGATACACCTCCAACCTGTAACGTGCCGACTCCTCATGCGGGCCCAGGTACATATGCCATTATTTGTTCAGGTGGCGTAGACAACAACTATGACTTCAGCTATGTAAATGGCACACTGACCGTCAATGCTGTTAGCAACCCACCGACGGACATCGCACTTTCGAACAGCAATATCGACGAGAATCTAGCGGTAGGCACAGTAGTTGGTACCTTCTCAACCACCGATCCTGATGCAGGTGAAACTTTCACTTATTCTTTCTGTGGTGGCGCAGATGATGCTTCTTTCACAATCAATGGCAATAGCCTTAAGTCTGCGGCGGTATTCAATTGGCTAACCAAGAGAAACTATAGTATTTGTGTGCGCTCGACAGACAGTACCGCTCTGAGCACTACCAAGACGTTCGTGATCAGCATTAACAAGACAACCGCCACCTTTCAGGATGTGCCTACCACTTATTGGTCCTGGATGTTCATCGAACGACTATATGCAGCGGGAATCACAGGTGGCTGTGCCGTAAACCCCCTCAGGTACTGCCCGGAAGGAGTTGTCACCCGCGGCCAAATGGCGGTCTTCCTCGAACGCGGCATCCATGGCTCTTCTTACACGCCGCCTTCCGTAGGAAGCAGCACTGGCTTCAATGATGTATCTACCAGCTACTGGTCTGCGGCTTGGATCAAGCAGTTGGTGGTAGAAGGCATCACGGCAGGTTGTGGAAATGGGAATTACTGCCCTGAAGGACCTGTGACGCGTGCCCAGATGGCGGTCTTCCTGCTCAAATCAAAACATGGAGCCTCTTACAGCCCACCTGCGGTGGGGGGGAGCACTGGCTTTGGGGATGTGTCTACCAGCTACTGGTCAGCCGCCTGGATCAAGCAATTGGTGGCAGAGGGCATCACGGCCGGTTGTGGGAATGGGAATTACTGCCCTGAGGCACCTGTCACGCGTGCCCAGATGGCCGTCTTCTTGGTGAAAACATTTAATTTGCCCTAAGAGCATCAGACGGAATTCAAAAAAAGAGTCTCCTGTGAATGGGGACTCTTTTTGCATTGTTTTTTTTCGATAATTAAATTGCTCACTCTTTTGTTTAACCAAATACTCTCTACAAAAATGATAAGCTTGATTGCTTGGATAGTATTCATGATAATAAATCAGGGAATTAAAATACAGAATATGAAAACTAAAACTTTGCATAAAAATTTCCTCATCTGTATTTCGGTCATGATCTTATTTACATCAGTGGCCACAACCCGAATTAGTGATGGTTTTAGAAATCTAAATCAGAATAAAGAAAACATTCTTGCTCAAAATAATACTCCAACGATTGGACCTTGTCGGATATTTCCCCTAAATAACTATTGGAACACACCTGTTAACAATCTTCCTCTTCATCCTCTGTCTGCTGCGTGGATAAATTCGATTGGATCAACCAGGCATTTTCATATGGATTTTGGATCGGGCACTTGGGATGGAGGGCCAATTGGCATTCCATTCAATATTGTTTCAGGCACTGCTGTAACGAAATACAACGTGAATTTTTATTATCCCAATGAATCGGATCCTGGCCCATACCCGCTTCCACTAAATCCAAATATTGAATATGGGTCAGACCATCATATTCTTACTGTCGATACCGATGACTGTAAACTTTATGAAATTTATGATGCTGAAAAGATAAGTGGACAATGGTACGCAGGCTCGGGTGCAATATGGGATCTAAATTCCAATACCTTACGTCCCTATGGGTGGACATCTGCAGATGCAGCTGGTCTTCCCATCCTGCCCGGGCTGGTGCGATATGAGGAAGTGGCAGCCGGGGCGATCAACCATGCCCTGCGGTTTACTGTCAATTGCAGCGCGGACTATTACCTCTGGCCTGCCAGGCATATCGCCCCCTCGGGGAGCTGTGCCAATCCCGTCCCATTCGGTGCGCGCTTCCGCTTGAAAGCAAATTACGATATTAGTGGCTTTTCTCCCTACGCTCAGATCATCCTGCAGGCGATGAAGACGTATGGGATCGTCAATGCGGATAATGGCTCTCCGTGGTTTGTGAGCGGTGCGCCTGACGAGAATTGGGACAACGATATCCTTCATGAATTGGATGTTATCACCGGGAGTAATTTCGAAGCGGTGGACACTTCCGATCTGATGCCCTGGGTCTTTGGCGACGTGCCCGACTCATACTGGGCCTGGAATTTTGTTGAGCGTCTCTATACCGCAGGGATTACAGGCGGTTGTGGCGTGAGCCCGCGCCGATATTGCCC
>Ga0114129_10011875_pt1 | contig 12387 bp, 10 predicted proteins | sample RhiMetdeltSRZDD1_FD_80071 | JGI IMG/M metagenome (GOLD analysis project Ga0114129, IMG submission 80071) | Populus rhizosphere microbial communities from Tennessee, USA - Rhizosphere MetaG P. deltoides SRZDD1 (version 2) (version 2) | ecosystem: Host-associated > Plants > Roots > Rhizosphere >...
GACCGACGCCGCGGCCAGCACGAGCAACGCGAAGGCTTTCACGCGCATAATGTCCTCCAGATGAAGAGGATTGTAATCCCGGCTGCGCTGATTCTGATCGGCTGGCCGCTCGTCGCGTCGGCATTCAAGGAAGGGCCGTACCCGAATGTCGCCGGCGGCTTTGGGGAGCAGTCGTGCCACCTCTGCCATCTGGACAACCCTGTCAACGCGCCGGGCGGTTCGGTAAGGCTCGACGGCATTCCGCCTGTGTTCACGGCGGGCCAGACGTACCACATTACGGTGACCATCACTCGGGAAGGACTTCGCAGGGGCGGCTTCGAAATCGCAGCGAGGTTCGCGAGCGGAAAGCAGAAAGGCCGGCAGGCCGGCGCCTGGCAGCCGCTCGACTCACGCGTCCAGCTGATTCCTGGTGCCGTCGACAAGGTGTTGACGTTCGTGCAGCACAACCTCGCCGGCTCCCGAGTCGCAGCCACGGGCGCGAACACCTGGACGATCGACTGGACCGCACCGCAAACGCCTGTCGCACCGGTCCAGTTCAACGTCGCCGCCAACGCATCGAACAACGACGACTCGCCGCTCGGCGACTATATCTACGTGAAAACGATGCGCAGCACGCCCGCGAAGCAGCCGGGACTGTAGGATACGCGCCATGGAAATCCACGCGCACGTGCCCAAGCTCGGAAAGACGCTGCCGCATTGGCTGCTCGAGGGGCTGTTCATCGTGATCAGCGTGGCTCTGGGTTTCGCCGTCGCGCAGTACCGCGAGTCGCGCCAGAATCACGAGCTGGCCGCGCGCGTGCTCGAAGACCTGAAGGCCGAGGTGGAACGCAACATCACCATCCTCGAACCGCAGGTCGCGCTCCACCATCGGTGGGTGCAAGCGCTCAACAAGCATTTGGAGGCGGGAAACGCCGGCGCGCGCGAGACCGGACGCGATGTCTTCATGGCGACATGGCCGGATCTCAATGTCAGCGACATCAAGCCGCCGTTTGCGCTCCTGCGCCGCGCGGCATGGGACGCCGCACTCTCGACCGGCGCCCTGCGGCTCATCGACTACGCGGTCGCCGCAGATCTCTCCGAGATCTACCAGTGGCAGCACGCGCTGGAATCGGCCGTCGACAAGATGCCGTATTTCTCGACCTCGTTCTTCGATCCCGCGACGCGGAACGCGGCTGTCTGGCAACTGACGTTCCAGCTGAATGCGATCGAACTGACTGAGGGGTTTCTCCTCGCGGCCTACCGGCAGCACCTCCCCGCCATCCGCGCGGCCGCGGGGCCCTGATACTCAGCTGTCAGCCATCAGAAGTACCGCTTCAATCCAACCGACAGCGTCGCGAACGATCCTTCGAACGGGATCAGGGCGACGATGTCGCCGACGCCATGGTAGCGGACCTCGCCGACGATCGTTGTCTGTTGCGAGACGAAGTACTCGATGCCTCCACCAAGGTTGACGCCGAGTGTCTTGTCTCTGCCTTCGACGGTGCCGCTGCCAGGACTGAGGCCGAGCGCGATCGGCTCGGCGCGCAATGCCGGATCGAGGAGCGCCTGCGAGGAGATCGTGGCCGTGTAGCGATACAACCCGAGGCCCGCGGTCGCGTACGGCCGCCAGACGCCGCGGTCCCAGTTGTAAACGAGATTGACCGTAAACGTGAGGGGTCGAAGGCCGTTCGGAAATCCAGCGCCATAGTTGCGACTACTCACACTGCGTCCGGACCGTCGACGCGATCCAGATCATGGAGGCGCGTCAGATCGATCGCCACATGATCCGTGTCGGACGTGTACATGTCTCGGAAGCGTGCCCCCCACACGATGTCCGCCTTGTCGTAGCTGGTCTTCGCATGGACCGTCTGCGCAAACGTCTCGTCGTCGGCGGTGATCAGGCAGACGATTTCAGGCTCGGTGGCGGCCAGCGCGTCCATCGACAAGCCGCGGAGTGGGCTCGCCTCGTCAATGGGATGCACGACGACCCAATGAAGGGGCATGAAGATGATCGACTGCCGCTCGAGCGGCAGCAGATCGAAGCGTCGCCGGCGCGACCCGTACTCGTCGATCCACCGCGCGAATGAAACGACGGCGCGAACGTCGGTGAGGTCGTGATTCCGAAGGTTGACGAGGCGGAACATCAGCGCCCAACCGGTGTCGTAGGGAGCGATGATGGCGTTGCGACTGAAGACGATCTTCGCCGTGGGGCGGGTGAAGCGCGCGAACAGCAAACCGCTCAGAACGGCGAAGCCCAGGAGGCCCACCAGGGCTTCGAGCGCCACCAGTACGTTCGCGATCCGCGTGTGTGGGACGAGCCTGCCGTAGCCAATTGTCGCGAGCGTTTGAACGCTGAAGAACAGACAGTCCTCGAAGCGTGCGAGCGGCGCGGTCGAGGCGCCAGCCAGCGCGTCCGATCCGGCCAGCCAGTACAACGACGCGAACACGACGTTCGCCACGACATAGAACATCGCCATCAAGCCGAGAAGGCGCGGGACGGGGAGCGAGAGCAGGGTGTGATACGCGTTGTAGGGGTGGAACGGGCCGAGATCGTTCCGGCGGATGTTGAACGTTCCGTCGTGGTTCAGGAGGCGAGCACGGCTGCGCTCGGAGAGCTTGCCGCCGAGACCGAGATCCTCGCCGAGGCGCTTCTGCTGCTGCGATTCGGACACGATTGACGTGGGCGTATTCTACTCACCTCAGACCGGTCGGCACTCATTGATCACCCACTCGCAAGCGCCTCGACACAGTCGCGGCTTTCTCACTCTGCGCTGGGAACCCGTTCCAGGGCATGGTCAGTCTGGAGGGCGAGCACAATGATCATGGCGATGAAGCCGGCCGCCGAAAGCAACAGCAAGCCGCCCGTATAGCTCCCGGTCACATCCTTGATGCGACCGACGACGTACGGGCCGGCGAAGCCCGCCAGGTTGCCAATGGAATTGATCAGTGCAATCCCGCCGGCCGCCGCGGCCCCGGAGAGGAAAGCCGCCGGAAATGTCCAGAACACAGGCAGGCAGCCGAAGATGCCAAAGCCGGCGACGGATAGCGCCACCATTTTCATGGTGGGGTCATCGAGCGCGGTGGAAATCGCAATCCCGGAGGACGCCACCAACAGCGGAAACGCGAGGTGGAACCGGCGCTCCAGCTTGCGGTCGGAACGGCGTCCCCACAACACGATGCTCACCAGTCCCACCACATACGGCAGCGCCGCCACCAGTCCCGCCTGGAAGTTCGAGATGCCGAACGCCTTCACGATCTGGGGCAGGAAGAAGCTCAACCCGTAGTTGGTCGCCACTGCGCCGAAATAGACGAGGCTGAGCGCCAGAACCTTCGGGTTCAGCAGCGCCTGCGTCACGCTGTAGCGGCGCACCATCTCGCGCTGCTTCCGCTCCTGCTCCAGGCGGGCTACCAGCCAGACCCGCTCCTCCGGCTCCAGCCACGTCGCATCGGCGGGGCGATCGGTCAGATAGAAGAACACGACGACCGACAGGATCAGCGCTGGCGCTGCTTCCAAGATGAACAGCCATTGCCATCCCTTCATACCCAGGAATCCGTCCAGTCCCAGCAGCAATCCAGAAACGGGAGCGCCGATCACAGTGGAAAGCGGAATCGCCGCCATGAAGTACCCCACGATCCGCGCCCGGTAGACGGCCGGGAACCACAGCGTCAGGTAGAAGATGATGCCGGGAAAAAATCCAGCCTCGGCGATCCCCAGCAGCACCCGCACGATATAAAAGCTGGTTTCCCCGACGATGAACGCCATGCTGCCCGAGAGCATGCCCCAGGTGAACATGATCCTCGCGATCCACTTTCGTGCGCCAACGCGTTCCAGGAACAGGTTCGATGGCACCTCGAACAGGAAGTACGCGAGAAAAAAGATGCCGGCTCCGAAACCGAACGCCGAGGCGGACAGAGCCAGGTCCTGGTTCATGGTCAGAGCGGCAAAGCTCACGTTGACCCGATCCAGATACGCGACGAAGTAGCAGACGATCAGGAAAGGCACGAGGCGTGCCGACACCTTCGCGATTGTGCGATGTTCCAACGGTTCCATGTCAGCGCGCAGGTTATCGGCTTGACGAACGCGCGCTGTCGGTTCCCACGAGCGCGATCAGGCCGTCGGCGAGGGTGCCTCGCCAATTGAGATAATCGTGCCCGCTGTTGAACTGCTGGTAATGAACTTCGTAGCCTTTCGCGAGCAGCACGTCGCGCATGTGGCGGCTCGGTTCGAGGATGGCGCCGCCGTTGCCGCGTGAGTCGACCTCGAAGACGCCCGCGTCCATCCAGAATCTGAGCGGCAGCTTCGGGCTCTTGATGAACTCCTTCGCCAGCCACCCGGTCTCCGTAGTCGCGTCGGAGTCGGGCGAAGCGCCGTGGTCGGGCGCCCACCAGAACGAGCCGGACTGGCAGAGGACGTTCCCGAATACCTCGGAATGACGAAGTCCGGCGTACGTCGCGGCAATGCCGCCATAGCTGGATCCGGCAATCGTCGTCAGCTTCGGATCGCTCGTCACCGTGTAGTGCGCGTGGATCCAGGGCAGCAGCTCCGTCGCGAGGAAATCGGCGAACTGCGGGTTGGGCGGGAGTTCCTTGTTCCGTGTGTCCTGACTGGGATTGGCGATAAGCACCGCCACCATCGGCGGAATCTTGCCGGCGGCAATCAGGTTGTCCAGGATCACGGGCGTTGGCACGTTGTTCAAGTACGCGCCTTCGTCGAACAGCACCAGCAGGGCGTACGGCCTGGCGTTCGCGCGGTAGTCGCGCGGCGTGTAGACCGACAGGTTACGTTCGTTCTTCAACAGATCGCTCGCGATCTTGTGCTTGTCGACTTTGCCAGCCGGAATCGTCTCGTTGCGCGCAATCCATGGCTGCGGCGGCGCGCCCGGCAACTCCGCCATGGACTGGCAGTCGTGGCGCGTCGCCGTGGGCTGCGAACATCCCCATCGGCGGGGATTCAGGGGATCGCCCTGCGCGGTCGCGGCACGCTGCCCCGCGCGCGGCGGATCGACGGTCTGCGGGTCGTTCGGCGAGAGCGAGTAGGCGAAGCGCGACCCGATTGGCAGACGCACCGTCAGATACCAGACGTCGGTGTCAGCGAGGTGCGACATCGCGTAATCCGACGGCGGTCCCGTCATGAACGAACCGAGCACCATGACGTTCCGGGTTGGTTGTGCCGCGCGCCAGAGAAACGTCACCCGCGTCCGCTTCGCGTCACCCTCGGTCGGCTCCACCAGCGGCGTTCCCCATTGTCCGGCGCGCTGCCAGAACGATTCGGTGCTGTGATCGCCGGCGGCGATTTGCTTTTGCAGCGCTTCGATCGCGGGGCTTGTGTAGCGGTCGCGTGGCGGCGGCGCCTTCATCCGCTCGGGGAATGGGAGCCGCTCGAGCAGCGTCAGCTCGTACCTCCCGTCTTCCGGCTGGGAGCCTCCTTGGTGCGCGGCTTCGGCTACCGACGGCGCGCGCAATTCCAACCTGTACGTGCCGGCGCGCTCGGCGATGAACGCGACCATCCGCTTACCTCTTGGAGGCCCACCGAAGTTCCGGAGTCGCGTCCCGTCCGGACCGAAGACAGCCGCGAGCACGACGATGCCGCGCTGATCGACCGCACCAGCGACGTAGTCGTTGGCGTCGAGGGTAATGCTGTACTCGTGTGCGCCGCCCGCCGCGATCGCGCGGTCGACCGGCTGGCCGATCGCCAGAGTGGCTTGCGCGGACACATGGCCGGCGCGGAACAGGAGTACCGTCAATGCTACGACCGCCGCTCGCGCCATGCCTCCCCCTTGCGTGTGCCCCATGATAGCGGAGGTCCGTTGCTGTCTGCAGCCGCCGGCGCAATTCTCTGGTAGCATCCGCAGCGATGATCGAGACGCTCACTCGGCGCCAGGCGCTGGCTCTCGCCGTCGGCCAGTCAGCCGCGGACCGCCCTCCGCGTCTCGCGCCTCGCGATCAACTGGTCAACGTGCTCGAGTACGAAACCCAGGCACGGCTGAAGCTCGGTCCGGACGCGGCGCCTGACATCGCCGACGGCGATCGCTCGGAGTTCGATCGGATCACGCTCCGACCCCGGATGCTCGTGCCGACGCTCGATCTCGATTTGAGCACGACGCTGCTGGGCGATCGGCTGCATGCACCCATCCTCGTCGCGCCGATCGCCAGCCAGAACCGGTTCCATCCCCAAGGTGAGCGTGCGACCGTGAAAGGGGCGTCCGCCGCCCGGGCCGCGGTGATCGTCAGCAGCCGTACGTCGGTAGCGATCAACGCTCTCGTGTCGGAATCGGCCACGCCGATCTGGTGTCAGGTGGACGCTGCCGATCCTCACGCCACACGTCAAGTCGCGGCGGCTGTCGACGCCGGGTGCAAGGCCGTCTGCGTATCCGTCGGCGTCATGCCATTCCTGCCGGGAACACGTCCCAAACCGGCACGGATCGATTGGAAGGCTGTCGACGTTGTAACCAGAGACAGCCATCTGCCTGTCGTCGTGAAGGGCATCACGACGCCGGAAGCGGCGACGTCAGCTCTTCGTCACAACGTGCACGGTCTCATCGTGTCCAACTATGGCGGCCTCCTCGGTCCAGGCAAGGAGCCCCTGCTGCTCACTCTCCCGGCCATCCTGAGCGCAGCGGCCGGCAGAGTGCCGGTGCTCGTCGACGGAGGTTTTCGCCGCGGCACCGACATCCTGAAGGCGCTGGCCTTCGGCGCCACCGCAGTCGTCGTCGGCCGTCCCGTGATGTGGGGACTGGCGGCGTACGGAGCGGACGGCGTTCAAGGAGTCATCGAGATGCTGCAGACCGAGCTCGCCCGCTACATGGCGATGTGCGGCAGGTCGACTCTTAGCCAGCTCGATCGCACGGTCCTACAACTGCACGGCGTGCCGTCGACGCGATCGACGTCCAACGAGTAGTCATGGGACCCCTGGAAAAGCGCTGGCTGCAGAGTCGATCACGCCGCAAGGCGATCGCGGCGCTCGCCGGCATCGTGGCGGGATCGCCGCTCATCAGGTCGGGCGCGGCACAGCTCGATCCGCGGCCGCTGAAGGATCACCGCCGGCTGCCCGGACTCGACGAGATGGTGACCGCGTTCGATTTCGAGCCGGTGATGTTCGCGAACATTCCGCTGTCGGTCTACGACTACACCGCGCACGGCGATGGTTCGGAGTTCACGCTTCGCCGCAATCGCCAGGCGTTCGACTGGGTCGATCTCGTACCCGGTGCGCCAATCGATCCGGCGCAGGTCGACCTCTCATGCGAGATCTTCGGTATGAAGATGCGGTTCCCCATCATGGTGGCGCCAACGGCGACGATGGTCCCGCTGCACCCGGATGGCGAGATCGGCATGTACCGCGCGGCCACTGAGGCGTCGAACACGCCGATGATCGTGAGCCACAACACCAGCACCGCCATCGACCGCATCGCGGCCGGCGCCAAGGGCCCCTTGTGGTGGCAGTTCTATCCGTCGCAGAGTCTTGACGCGACCAGAGAGATTCTCGACTCGGCGCTCACGGCTGGTTGCCGTGCCGTCGTCGTCACCGTCGATCAGCAGGCCTCGTACTACGAACGATCGGCGCAGGATCGCAACCTTGGCGGTCGCGGCGCCGGTCGTGGGCGCGGCGGTGCGCCCGCGCCGTCGTCGACAGCCGCGGCGAACGGTCCCGCGCGATACCGCCTGCAGCCAGGACGCCTCTGGTACACGTGGCAGTACCTCGACGAGGTTCGCCGGATGCTGAAGGTGCCGCTGCTCGTGAAAGGCATTCTCACGGCCGAGGACGCCGTGATGTGCGTGGAGCATGGCGTCGACGGCATCATCGTCTCGAATCACGGCGGGCGCTCGATGGACTACGGCCCGTCGACGCTCGAAGTCCTGCCGGAAATCGTTGCGGCCGTCAACCGCCGCGTCCCGATTCTCACCGACAGCGGCTACCGGCGCGGCGCCGACATTCTAAAAGCGCTGGCTCTTGGCGCCGACGCCGTGCTGCTGGGACGCGCGACCCGCTGGGCGCTTGGCGCCTTCGGCGCGCCGGGCGCGCAACGGCTGCTCGAGATGATGCAGCAGGAGCTCGTCGCCGCGGCCGCCGCCGCCGGCCGCAAGACACGTGCGTCCATCGACAAGACGGCCATCAGGACGCTCTTCGTCTGATACTCACGCCGCACCACGAATTCGTCCCTGGGACGGCAGGAACGTAAGTAGAAAACGGCAGCCCACGTCCCGGCAGCCGGTCGCTGCAGCCTTGCACGCTGGCCTTCTTATTGATCTCATCGGGCGAGGTTGCCGGTCGAGGAGGTCTTGTGCGCCTGAGAATCGTCGTGCCGTCGATGCTCGTCATGACCGTCAGCGCCGCGCTCCCTTCGAAACTCCACGCGCAGGCGCACGAACCGCAGCTTCCCCCTCTGACACGAGGGGCCACGCACGAAACGCGAACGATCAACGTTCCAGGACTCACGGCCGCGACGAGCGGATGCCCCGTCTCCGACGATCCCACGTATGGTGTCACCGCGGCCAATCCCATCAAGGTCGGCGGCGACATGCTGCACGTCGCGGCGCGATCGATGCGCTACCTCCAGACGTTGCGGGGACCGTCCGGCGAAGGACTACATTTCTGGCGAGTCGGATCTTTCGAGGGTCCGGACGGCACGATGCTCGACGTGTATCAGGTGGAGCACGACGGCACCGTGCATCACCTCTACGTCGATGGCTACCGATCGGCGGAGCTCAGAGCGCCACGTGGACTCGTGTGTGCGTCGCTGCAGATGGGCCCGCCGACGCCGAATCCGTTGGAGACGCGGCGGCAGCGGATGACGCTGGCGGCTACGCTCCCTCCCCCTGGACCGATCTCACTCGACGCGGATGGTTCCGCGAAGCACGGCGTGATGTTCGATCACGTGCGACTGATCGCACGAGCGTTTGCCAGCGCCGCTGCAGCCGGACACCCGCTCGACGCGAGCAACGTCCCCAGCGAAATCAACAGACCTCGTTTCGTCGTCGTCGCGTATCCGGTGATGTGCGACGGACGCGGCCCCTTCCCGCCGCAGTCCGTCAAGGTCACCGATGCGCCTGGCAACTCGCCGAACGTCATCCGCGAAGCCAAAGGCGAGCAGATTCGCGAACTGGTTCCTGGCATCGACGCGCCAGCATCGGCGCTTGCCGTCATGTACGACGCTGACCTTGCCATCCCCGGGCAAGTCACCATCGGTTACGGGACGACCTGTGACTCGGCGCCATCCGCCCTCACGCTTCCTATCAATACAGAGGCTGGACGGATCACCAAACGGGTCGCGGCCCATGCGCCGACTGGCATCACGCTTCCGCCAGGTGGCGCGCAAGTACGCGTGCAGGTGTACTTCGATTTCGACGGCCTGCCACACTTTCCAGCTTACGCCGGCGGCCCTGGAGCGTTGGCCGATGCCGCGGTCGCCGCCGTCGGCGAATTTCGCGCCGAGCCGCCACGCGTGAACGGCGCGCCGATCCTCCAGTTGTCGACGATCGCCGTGGCGTTCCCGGAATCATCGGGACGGTGACGCCGTTGAGCGCGAAGCCCAACGCTGGCAGCCAGTGGTGCAACTCCATCGTTGCACCGAGAACGGCGAGGCGCCCCGATGGCAAGGCGTGACGACTGAGAATATCGGAGATATTTGAGGGAGGAGCAACGCAGCCAGCGGGGGATGCATCGCCGTTCGAGTGCAGATGGAGTTGCGACACGGGCTGCTAAGACCGGAATCGCGAACCGAGCCTGCCGATCGTCGACGACGCCTCAGGAATACGAAGCGCGAACGTCACCGCGAAGAAGATCAGACCGTACGGACTGAGAACGGCAATGGCCGCGAGGATGGGATGGGACGGAGGCAGGGCGAGCTTGATGCCCCACGCAACGATGGCGGCGGCGGCCGCCGCTGACCAGAGCCGCGCGACATAAGCCGCCGGCAATCCTGTTCGACCGATGCGCGCGTTGAGTGTCGATCGCAGGAGCAGCATCTCGACCCAGCCGGCAATGCCCGCCGACGCCGTCAGTCCGGCGGCGCCATACAACATCGGAATGCCCAGGAGCCGCGGGAGCGGAAACGCGAACAGATACCCGAGCACCGTCGTCAACGCGACGCGGACGAACGCGTAGCGCAGCGGCGTCGTCGTGTCCTGCAGCGCGTAGTAAGTCGACGAGTACAGTCGACCCAGCGTCGAGGCCAGTAGCCCGACGGCAGAACCCGCGAGAATCGCCCAGACGCGGATCGCGTCGTCGTGCGTGAATCGCCCCGTCTGCAGCAGCGCCGCCGAGACGACATCGCCGAGCGCGAGAAACGCCATCGCAGAGGGGACGACGAAAAACGCAATCTGCCGGAGGCCGGTGTCCAGCCGGGCGCGCAGCGCCGCGGTCCCGTCGGCATCAGCAGCCACGACACCCGACATCGTCGGAAGCTCCGCCGCCGCGACGGACATCCCGAACAGGCTGACGGGCAGCGTATAGAGGAGCCCGGCGTTCTGCAGGCCGGTGACAGCGCCGGTCGGCAGAAAGCTTGCCAGTATCTGATCGATATACGCGCTCACCTGGACGACGCCACGGCTGATGAACACCGGAACGAAGTTCCGGACAACGACGCGCACGTGCTCGGACGCCGCGTCGAACGACACCCGGAGATTCGGTGCGACCCGAAACACGACCGGCACCTGGACGGCGAACTGGAGCGCACTGCCGGCCACGGAACCCCATGCAAGCTTCATCGCCAGATCGGGCAACGACGAATCGCCGCCAAACACGATCAGGGTGACGATCATCGCGACGTTCCACATCACCGGCGCTAGGTACGACAGGAGAAACCGGTGATGGCTGTTCAGCACGCCCAGGCACCACGCCGACAGCACGAGCAGGCCAGCGCCTGGAAACAGCACGCGCACGATTGCGATCGTGAGGTCGCGCTTGTCGCCAGTGAACCCGGGCGCAATGACGGCGCTGAGGGCCGGCGTCGCCACGACCCCGATCAGGACGATGACCGACACGACCAGCGCGAGGAGGGAGCCGACGGCACCCGCCACGCGGTCGGCATCGCGCGGCTCGCCGTGCGCGAGGAGTGACGCATATACCGGGATGAACGAGGCGGACAGCGCCCCTTCACCGAACAGGTTCTGAAGGAAATTGGGGATTCGAAAGCCGGCCGTGAAGGCGTCGGCGGCGTCGCTCTGCAGTCCGAAATAGTGCGCGAAGACCCGCTGCCGCACGAGACCCGCGAGCCGGCTGACCAGAATACCGGCCGCGACGAGCACCGCTCCTGACTTAGTCTTCCTCGTCCGCAACCGGTTCACCGAGCGTGCCACTCGACTTTTGCATCAGGTAGGCCTTGATGAACTGATCGAGGTCGCCGTCCAGAACGCGATTGACGTCGCCCACCTGCTCTTTCGTCCGGTGATCCTTCACCATCTGATAGGGGTGTAGCACGTAGCTGCGAATCTGGCTGCCGAACCCGATCTCCTTCTTGACGCCGCTGATCTGCTCGAGCTTCGCCTGGTTCTCCTTGATCTTGATGTCGTAGAGCCGCGCCTTGAGCACCTTCATCGCCGAGTCCTTGTTGCGATGTTGCGAGCGCTCGTTCTGACACGACACCACGAGGCCCGTTGGCAGATGCGTGATACGGATCGCCGAGTCGGTGACGTTGACGTGCTGGCCACCGGCGCCGCTCGAGCGAAACGTGTCGATGCGGATGTCCTTCTCGTCGATCTCGATGTCGACGTCCTCGGGCAATTCGGGCCACACGTACAGGGAGGCGAACGACGTGTGCCGCCGGGCCGCCGAATCGAACGGCGAGATCCGGACCAGGCGATGCACGCCGGCCTCCGCGGAGAGGAGCCCGTACGCGTACTCGCCCGTGACCGTGACCGTGGCGCTCTTGAGGCCTGCTTCCTCGCCAGGCTGGTAGTCGATCAGCTCGCGCCTGAAGCCGCGCCGCTCGATCCAGCGCATGTACATCCGCAGCAGCATCTCGGCCCAGTCCTGCGATTCGGTCCCTCCCGCGCCCGGATGAATCGTGATGATGGCGTTCTTGGCGTCGTGCGGACCGCCGAGCATCTTCTTGATTTCGCCGGCCTGGACCTCCTGGTCGAGCGCCTCGAGGCTCTGGGCGAATTCGGCGTCGACCGCCTCGCCCGCCTCGGCCCACTCCACGAGGACCGTCAGATCGTCGCTGCGCTTCTTCAGCGACAGCATGAGATCGCGATCCTGTTCGAGCCGGCGGCGGCGCTGCATGATCTTCTGCGCCTCGACCTGGTCCTTCCAGAAATCGGGCGCGGCGGCGCGGGATTCGAGACGGGTCAGTTCCTCATCCAGGCGGGCGGCTTCAAAGATAGCTCCGTAGATCCGCAGCGCGTTTACTGAGATCCTCGTAACGGCGCATCAATTCGTCCACGGTCGGCATGCGGCTTATTTTACACGGC
>Ga0114129_10011876_pt1 | contig 12387 bp, 8 predicted proteins | sample RhiMetdeltSRZDD1_FD_80071 | JGI IMG/M metagenome (GOLD analysis project Ga0114129, IMG submission 80071) | Populus rhizosphere microbial communities from Tennessee, USA - Rhizosphere MetaG P. deltoides SRZDD1 (version 2) (version 2) | ecosystem: Host-associated > Plants > Roots > Rhizosphere >...
ATCAACTTCAAGAACACCATCATCATCATGACGTCGAACATCGGCGCCCGCTTCATCGAGAAGAAGGGGCGCATGGGTTTCGCCTCCGGTGAGGCCCGCGACACGGCCCAGGGCATCAACGAAATGGTCATGGGCGAGGTGAAGCGGACGTTCAACCCCGAGTTCATCAACCGCGTGGACGAGATCATCATCTTCGACGCCCTCTCGGACGAAGACCTCTCGCGCATCACGCGGCTGCTGGTGGCGGAGCTGAACGTCAACCTGAAGGAGAAGGGGATCCGCATCGAGATCGGCGACGACGCCGTCGACTGGATCCTGGCCAAGACCCTGACGGACCGCTCGTACGGCGCACGGCCCTTGCGCCGGGCGATCCAGCGCTACATCGAGGATCCGTTGTCCGAGGCCTTCATCCGCGGCCAGATCCGGCCGCAACAGCCGATCGCCATCGGCGTCAACGACGGCGGCCTCTGGTTCCGGCAGGAGGATCGGGGCGGCGCGCTGTCCGCCTAGGCCGCCCGTCCAGCCCGCTCCGTCCCTAAACCATGCTGTTTCGTCTAAACTCCCGTACTTGTCTCACACAGGGAGACGTGACCAGAGGTTTGCGAGAAGCGTGATGCCTTTCTACCGCCGTCTCGTCCGGTCCGGCCTGCTGGCCGGTTTCACCTGGGCGGCCGCCACCCGCGGCTACGCCCAGTACAACAATCCGCAGCAGCAGCAGCCCGGCGGCGAGCCGACCCGGGCGCCGCTGCCGCAGCTCGCTCCGCCCCCGCCCTCCGCCCCCGTGCACTCGCCGGATGCCGTGGCCAAGCCGGGGGAGGAGAAGATCGAGTCCGTTCTCGTCAAGAGCAACCGCTACATCCAGACCGAGACGCTGCTGTACTACATCGCCACGAAGCCGGGCGACCGCTTCGACGAGGAGCGGCTGCAGGAGGACTTCCGGCGGCTGTGGGACACGGGCTTCCTGGAGGACCTCATCCTCCACGTGGACGAAGGCCAGACCGGCAAGATCATCACCTTCCAGGTCATCGAGCGGGCGCGCATCCAGTTCGTGGACTATCGCGGGAGCAAGGCGCTGTCCGCTTCCACCATCGAGGACGAGCTCAAGAAGAAGGAGGCGGCGCTGCGCGTCGACAACTTCTTCGACCTGGGCAGGGTCCGGCGCGTGGAGGCGATCATCAAGCAGATGCTCGAGGAGAAGGGGCGCCCGTTCGCGAAGGTGAAGCACGAGGCCAAGCCGGTCGGCTCGGGCGGGGTCCAGATCACCTTCAACATCGACGACGGCACGCGCATCAAGGTCGGCCAGATCGACATCACCGGCAACAGCGTGTTCGAGGATGCGCAGATCAAACGCTCCATGAAGAGCGTGAAGGAGTCGGGCTTCTTCAACCTGAGCTGGCTCTCGGGCAAGACCACGTGGACGGACGACAAGTGGCACGACCCCCAAGAGGGCGACCGCCGGCGCGTCGAAGACTTCTTCCTGAACAACGGCTACGTCACCGCCACCGTCGGCGAGCCCAAGATCACCTACCACGACGGCAAGAGCTTCTGGCTGCGCAAGCCGATGAAGTGGATGCGGATCGAGATCCCGGTGACGGAGGGCGACCGGTACAGGGTCGGCAAGGTCGACTTCGAGGGCCTCACCGTCTTCAAGCCGGAGGGCGTGCGCACGCTCTTCAAGCTCGAGCCGGGCAACATCTACCGCGAGGGGCGCATCAAGAAGGGGTACGAGAAGCTGCGCGAGCTGTACGGCAGCCAGGGCTACTTCCAATGGCACGGCTTCACCAAGCGCAAGCCCGACGCCGACAAGAAGGTCGTGGACGTCACCCTGGCCATGGAGGAGGACAAGCGCTACTTCGTCGGGCGGATCACGTTCACCGGGAACGACGTCACCCGCGACAAGGTCATCCGCCGCGAGGTGTACCTGAACGAAGGCGACGTCTTCAATACCGAGGCGCTCAAGCTCTCCATCCGCCGCGTGAACCAGCTCGGCTACTTCAAGCCGATGGAAGGGCCGCCCGAGATCTCGCCGTCGCCGCAGGGTGAAGAGAAGATGGACGTCACCTTCAAGGTGGAGGAGCAGAACCGCAACCAGTTCACGTTCGGCGCGGGCGTCTCCGGGGTCGAGGGCACCTTCGTGAATGCCTCCTTCCAGACGAGCAACTTCCTGGGCGCGGGCGAGACGTTCCAGATCTCCGCCCAGAGCGGCGCCCGCACGAAGAACTACCAGCTCGCGGTGACCGAGCCCTACCTGTTCGATCGCCCGATCACCGCCGGCATCGACATCTACAAGCGCCGGATCGAGTACCAGGCCCTGAACCTCGGCGAGTCGGTCTTTCGCGGATACATCGACGACCGCACGGGCATGAGCCTGACCGGCGGCCTTCCGCTGGGCCGCTTCACCCGCCTGTACGCGAACTACGCGTACGAGATCGTGAAGATCGAGAACCGGACGCTGACGGACGAGGAAGTCCAGGATCCGACGCGGCCGTTCGCCGGCGTCCTCGACCCCCTGCTCCTCGAAGAGGAGGGCAAGCGGCACGAGAGCCGGCTGTCGCCCTCGCTCGTGCACAACACCGTCGACAACCCGTACGCGCCGCGGTCGGGCAAGAAGATCAGCCTGACCTTCGCGGGTGCGGGCGGCCCGCTGGGCGGCAGCATGGACTACGTCAAGCCCACCGCCGAGGTGGTCTGGTACATGCCGCACACGCGGAAGACCGCGCTGGGCCTGCGGGCGGAAGCGGCCATGATCACGCCCTTCGGCGACACATCGGCCTTGGATCCCGAGACCAAACGCGACAAGCTGCCGTTCTGGCAGCGTTACTCCCTGATGCTCGGCGGCGAGACCACGATCCGCGGTTTCGACCCCCGCGTCATCGGCCCGCGCGACGAGGCCCTCCGGCCGAACGCCAACAAGTACCTGCTCTTCAACGCCGAGTACTACTTCGACCTGAGCCCGATGATGCGGACGCTGGTGTTCTTCGACGCCGGGAAGAGCTACAAGAAGGGCGAGTCGTTCGACACCAAGGGGTACTACACCTCGACGGGTGTCGAAGTCCGGTTTATCATGCCCGTTCTGAATGTCCCGTTCCGGCTCATCTATTCGTTCAACCCCGGCCGCGGTGCGCTGCCCGACCAGAAGGGCGGCTTCAAGTTCGCGGTGGGAACGACTTTCTAGTCAAGGAGACGACATGCGCAAGACCCTGATCGTGGCGGCCGCGGTCGCTGCCGCCGCGGTAGCGGGCGCCCAGGAAGCGGCCGCGCCCAAGGCCGAGAAACACGCTCGTATCGGCGTCGTCGATATGGAGCGCGTGACCCAGGAGAGCCTCCTGGGCAAGAGCTATACCGCGAAGATCGAGTCCCTCAACAACGAGATCGAAGCCGAGGGCAACAAGAAGCGGAACGAGCTCGACAAGATGGTCGCCGAGATCAAGGCCCTGACCGACGATCTCGAAAAGCAGGGAGCGCTGCTCTCCGACGAGGCGGCCGAGAAGAAGCGGCAGGAGATCGTCCGCAAGAACCGCGACCGCGAGGCCTATGTCGAGGACGGCCGCGCCGACCTCGAGCGGATGCGCCAGAAGGCCCAGAATTCCGCCCAGGCATTGAACGCGGAGTTCCAGGGCAAGATCCGTCCGCACATCGAGGCGGTGGCCAAGGGCAGCGGCATCGACGTGCTGTTCGATACCCGCGGCTGGGTGCTCGTGCTCAACCCGGCGTTCGACATCACGAACGACGTGATCGTGAAGGTCGACGATATCGAGCGGGCGAGCGGCAAGGGTGCCGGCGCCACTGCTCCCAAGCCGGCGGCCCCGAAGCCCGCCGCCCCCGCCCGGCCGACCCCGGCGAAGCCCTAACGGAGCCGAAACAAACCACAAAGACACAAAGGATACGAAGGACACAAAGAACAAGGTGTGGCGCCTGGCCTTGACGTCTTCTGTGTTCTCTTTGTGTCCTTTGTTGTCTTTGTGTCTTTGTGGTGAATTGCGGTGAATGCAGTTGCGGTGAGCGGCATCGATATCGGCCGGCTGATCCGGCAGATCCCCAGCCAGTACCCGTTCGTCCTCGTGGACCGCATCATCGAGCACGACCCCGAGGGCCGGCTCGTCGCCATCAAGAACGTCACCGGGTCCGAGGAGTTCTTCGAAGGCCATTTTCCAGGCGAGCCGGTCATGCCCGGCGTCCTCATCATGGAGAGCCTGGCCCAGGCGGCGGGGATCTGGCTCCTGCAGAAGGCCGAGGACCCGCAGCGCGTCGAGGTCCACGTCGTGGGCATCGACGACGCCAAGTTCCGCCGGCCGGTGGTGCCCGGGGACACGCTCCAGCTCGAGGTCAAGGTCCTGCACCGCCGCGGCCAGCTCTGCCGCATGAAGGGTGAGGTCCGCACGGGAACTCACCGTGTGGCGGAGGCCAAGATCCTGCTGCAGGTGGTGGAGCTCGCGCAGAGCATCCATCCCACCGCCCTCGTCGCGCCCACCGCACGGCTCGGCCCGGGCGTCCACATCGGCGCCTATTCCACGATCGGCCCGCACGTCGAGATCGGCGACGGCACCGTGGTCTCCGATCACGTCGTCCTCGACGGCCATACGAAGATCGGCCGCGGCAACAAATTCTTCCCGTACTCGTCGATCGGCATGGCGCCGCAAGATCTCAAGTACCACGGCGAGCCCACCCGCCTCGAGATCGGAGACCGCAACGTCGTCCGCGAGTTCGTCACCGTGAACCGCGGGACCGCGGGCGGCGGCGGCGTGACCCGCCTCGGCTCCGACAATCTCGTGATGGCCTACGTCCACGTGGCCCACGACTGCTTCGTCGGGAACCACATCATCTTCGGCAACGGGGCCACCCTCGCCGGCCACGTCGACATCGCGGACTGGGCCAACATCGGTGCCTTCTCCGGTGTCCATCAGTTCTGCCGGGTGGGGCTCCACGGGTTCATGGGCGGCTACACGGTGGCGACCAAGGACGTGCTGCCGTTCTCGAAGACCGTGGGCAACCGGGCGTACATCTACGGCGTGAACAGCATCGGCCTGACGCGGCGCGGGTTCGCACCGGAGGCGGTGGCGGCCATCAAGCAGGCCTACCGCGTGCTGCTGCAGAGCCGGCTCAACACCACCGCCGCCCTCGCGCGGCTCGACGCGGAAGGTCCCCACACGCCCGAGGTCCGTGCGATCGTCGACTTCATCCGCTCGTCGAAGCGCGGTGTGGTTCTGAAGCGCCACAAACGCCACGCCACCGACGGCGACGACGCTTGAACGGCGCCGCGATAACCACAAAGGCACAAAGGACACAAAGGACGCACAAAGGAGAAAGAGTGGATCTCACGCATTCCATTCCGTTCTTTGTGATCCTTTGTGCTCTTTGTGTCTTTGTGGTTTTTTCGGCAGGTGGTCCTGCGTGAATGCTCCTTTGGGTTTGATCGCCGGTAACGGGCGGTTTCCGTTTCTCGTGGCGGCGGGGGCGCGGCGGGCGGGGCGGCGGGTGGTGGCGGTGGCCATCCGCGAGGAGGCTTTCCCTGAGCTCGAGAAGGAAGTGGACGAGCTCCACTGGGTCGGCCTCGGGCAGCTCGGCCGCTGCATCGACGCGCTGCGGAAGGCGGGGGTGACGGAGGCGGTGATGGCGGGCCAGGTCCAGCACAAGCGGATCTTCTCGAACATCGTGCCCGACCTGAAACTCATCACGGTGCTGGCCAAGGTCATGGTGCGCAACACCGACAGCCTGATCGGCGCCGTCGCCGACGTCCTCGAAGGGGAAGGCATCCGCCTGCTGCCGTCCACCACCTTCATCGAAGACCAGCTGGCGGTGCCCGGGCCGATGACGAAGCGCAAGCCGTCGCGGGACGAGGCCGACGACATCGCCTACGGGGTGAAGATCGCGAGCGCGCTGACCCAGCTCGATCTCGGGCAGACGGTGGTGGTGAAGGGGCGCGCCGCGGTGGCTCTCGAGGCCATGGAAGGCACCGATGCCACCATCGAGCGCGCCGGCAAGATCGCGGGTCAGGGGATCGTGGTGGTGAAGCTCGCCAAGCCGAAACAGGACATGCGATTCGATGTCCCGGTGATCGGCGTGCGCACGCTCGAGGCGCTGGCGCAGGCGGGCGGCGCGGTGCTGGCGGTGGAGGCGCGCAAGACGCTTCTCTTCGACAAGGCGGAGCTGCTGGCCGACGCCGACCGGCGCCGGATCGCCGTCTACGGCGTGGAGCGCGAGGTCGCGCCGGCATGAGCCGCCTGCGCGTCGGTGTCGTCGGCGTAGGAGCGCTCGGGCAACACCATGCGCGCGTGTACGCCGGCCTGCCCGAAGCGGAGCTCGTCGGCGTCGTCGATCGGAACGCCGAGCGCGCCGCGGCCGCCGCGGAGAAGCATGGCGCGCGGGTGTTCGCGACGGTGGAGGCACTGGCGGCGGAGGTCGACGCGGTCTCGGTGGCCGTGCCCACGATCGACCATCACCGTATCTCCCGGCCGCTGCTGGCCGCGGGGAAGGGCGTTCTCGTCGAAAAACCGATGACGGTGACGCTCGACGAGGCGGACGACCTCATCGCCGCCGCCAGCGGCAGCGGGGCCGTCCTGCAGGTCGGCCACGTGGAGCGCTTCAATCCCGCCGTCGACGTCGTGCGGTCCATCGCGCAGAAGCCGCGCTTCATCGAGGTCCACCGGCTCGGATCCTTCAGCCCGCGGAGCCTCGACATCGATGTCGTCCTCGATCTCATGATCCACGACCTCGACATCGTGCTCGCGATGGACGGATCGCCCGCGGTGCAGGTGGATGCCGTCGGCGTTCCCGTTCTGACCGGCAAGGTCGACATCGCCAACGCCCGGCTGCGCTTTGCGTCCGGCCTCATCGCGAACGTCACCGCCAGCCGCGTGTCGGCGGAAAAGGTCCGCAAGTTCCGGGTCTTCTCGGAGCGGCTCTACGTGTCGGCGGATTTCGCCGCGCGGGAAACGCAGGTCTATCGCCTCGTGCCCGGCGCCGGGGGGCGGCCCGAGATTTCTGTCGACCGCACGGCCGCGCCCGACGTCGAGCCCCTGCAACGCCAGCTGTCGGCCTTTGTTCAGGCCGTTCGAGAGCGGTCCGTGCCGCTGGTTTCGGGCCCGGATGGCCGTCGCGCCCTCGCCCTCGCGCACGAGATCCTGGCTCGGATGTCGCCCGCGTAAGCATCCGGATTACAATGTCTTATAGCTGCGCTCGGGATCGCGTGGCATGCTACAATCAGGTTTCCAATTGATACTCGAGGATCGCAACGTCGAGTCGGATCGGCCCGCGCGGCGACCGCTCACGCCGGTCCTGGCGTCACTCGTCGGCCACGGCCTGTTAATGATGGTTTTGATTCTGCGCGCACTCTCACCGCGACCGGAGATCGAACAGAAGGCGCCGACGCCTGAGCCTGAGTCGACGCGCGAGGTCGCGCGCCTGTTCCTGCCGCCCAGGATGGCGGAGCCCGCGCCGCCGGCAAGACGGACGGAGCCCACGCGACCGACGCCGGTACCGGCGAAGCCGTCACCACCACCCGTCGCCAACGACAAGATCCGCATCGGGAATCCGACGAAGCCGATCGACAAGCCCCCGCTGCTGCGGCCCGACGATCCGGTGAGCTCCACTCGCGGCGGTGACGGAGCTCCGCCGGCGACGGCCGCTCCCACTTCGGCGCCGACCGAGCCTCCTGCCGCCGAGCGCGCCTCCGCGCGGGCGCTGCGGGCCGCCGGCGACAGCGAAGCGCCGACGGGCATCAGCGAGTCGGTGCACCGACTGGAGAACAAGTGGGAGCGCGGCGGCACCGGCCTGGGCTTCGGCAGCAAGTACACGATCGAGTACGGCGATCCCCAGGGCGCCGACTTCGGGGAGTGGATCGAGCATCTCCGCCGCGAGCTGTATCGGAACTGGATCGCACCGCAGGCGGCCTTGATGGGGTTCAAGGGGCGCGTCACCGTCCATTTCGTCGTTGGCCGGGACGGCACACTCCTCCGCGGCGAGATCTCGCAGGGGTCCGGAACGGTGTCGCTCGATCGGGCTGCGAAGAACGCCGTCCTCGGCAGCCGCATGCGGCCGCTGCCCCCGGACTACGGTTCGACCGAGTTCGAGCTGAGCGTGACCTTTTATTACAACGAGGGACCGAGGCCCTCCTGATTGGCGGCGTAAGCCGCGTGTTATCAATACCGAACGGTAGGCGCGTGTCTTGCATCACTGCGCCGTGCCCGTTCTCAACTGATTGAGGTGCGACCCGCCACGGCGGGTAGGCGCCTTATGGTCGCCCCATGGAGGTTGTCTCCAATTGCCGATTCCGCCGCCGCTTAGACGTTATTCCGCAGCGCTGTTCGCGGGATTTGCCGTGGTCGCCGCCCTTGCCGGCTCCTGCCGAACCGCCCCACCCGTGGTTCCGGCGCCACACCCACCGGCGACGCCCACGGCACCGGCTGGCAGTCGCCTGGACGCCTACGTCGTGCCCGCGCCCGTCATTCGCGTGGCGACGCACGTGGCGGTGGCGCGTGTCTCGATCGGTGCCGACACCGGCGTGCTCGTACGACCCCTCCAAGGGACGGCGGACGTTCCCGCGATCCAGGTCCAGCGGGCGAGCTTCCTCCCGCGGGCCATGGGTGTGACGCCAGCGCCCTGTTTCCGGCTGCAGCTTACGAGCCTGCGCGACGAGGCGTCGGCCCGCGCGGTGGCGGAACGCGTCGAGAGCGGCCTCAAGCTCCCGGCGGTCGTGCGTTGGAGCGACGAGACCAGGACATTCCAGGTACGCGCCGGCTCCTGGCTCTCCCGCGACGAGGCCACGGCGCAGGTTGCGCGCTTCCGACCGCTGGGGTTCGACCGGCCATGGGTGGTGGAGGAGGCGCAGCCGGCGCCGGCCCCCGGTGGATTCCTGCAACTCGTCGAGACCGGACGGGAGATGGGACCGGTCGCGATCGCGCCGGCGAAGTCCACCGACTTCCTGTCGATCGACGGCAGTCAGTATCGCGGATCCCTCGAGGTGCGGCCCGACGATGCCGGCGGCCTCACCGTCGTCAACGTGATCAACCTCGAGGACTACGTGCGCGGGGTCGTGCCGAACGAGCTGTCGCCGGTCGTGTATCCGCAGATCGAAGCCTTGAAGGCGCAGGCCGTGGCCGCGCGCACCTATGCCATCCGCAACCGCGGCCAGTTCGCGGCCAAGGGCTACGACATCTGCGCCACCCCGGCCTGCCAGGTCTATCGCGGCAAGTCCAGCGAGCATGCCCTGACCGATCGCGCGGTCGAGGAGACGGCCGGCCTCGTCGCCTGGTCCGGCGGCGTGCCCATCAATGCGCTCTATACGTCGACCTGCGGCGGCCACACCGAAGACGGCGAGAACATCTTCGAAGGGCAGCCGGAGCCGTACCTGGTGGGGGTGGCCTGCCTGCCCGAGCGGTCGGCGTGGGCGAGCCTGCGGACGACGCGCACCCCGAAGCGCCTCGGCAAGGAAGACGGCCTCGCGCGCGACGTCGCGCTGCTCCTCGCCCTGGGCGTGGTCGAGCCCAAGCTCAACGTGACCGCGGCCCTAGAGGCGAAGGCATCCGACGAGGAGGTCCGCGCGTGGGGAACGCGGCTGGGCGGCGCGCTGCATCGGCGGCCCTGCGCGAGCGCGCTGCGCAACGTGACGAAGCGAGGTGCCTTCTTCCGTCACGTGGTGGAATCCTTCTGCTGGGAGGAGCGGGCCCGGCGGCTCCTGGCCCCCGAAGATCCCGAGTATCTGCTCCAGCTCGACGATCGGGGCCTGCTCACGTTGCCGGAAGAGCGCCTCGCGGCGGCGATCCTCCTGCAGGAGGGCGTGATCTCGCCGTACGAGGACAACACCCTGCGTCCCGACCGGCCGGTCACACGCGCCGAGGCACTGCAGGTCTGGGCGCGGGTCGCGCAGCGGGCGGGCGGCCCGGGCTTGCGCAGCGGACTCTTCAAGGCCCTGGACGGCTTCTCTCTCACCGTGAACACGCAGGGGGAGGAGACGGAGACGTTCCCGCTCGAACGCGATCTCTGGCTATTCCGGGCCTTCGACGGCACGCGCCTGGCCACGTCGGAGCTGAGCCTGGCCGCCGGCGACAAGGTCAACTTCGTGGTGAACGAAGACCGCGTGGTGCTGCTGGAGGCCGAGCAGAGCCGCCTGGGGGCCGCCGCCGATCGCACGTCGCGCTTCTATCGCTGGGAGGTCCGCCTGACCCCGGCCGACGTCGCGCGTTCGATCGAGCGCTACGGTACCGTCGGCCGCGTCCTGGACGTCGTGCCGAAGCGGACGGGAGTCTCGGGACGCGTCGTCGAGCTCGACGTCGTCGGATCGGAGGGTGAGCTGCCGCTGCGCGGCCTCAAGATCCGGTGGGGACTCGGGCTGCGCGAGAACCTTTTCGTCGTCGACCGCGAGCGAGGCAAGAAGGGCGACATCGAGCGGTTCGTCTTCACGGGCAAGGGCTGGGGCCACGGGGTCGGTCTCTGCCAGGTGGGGGCCTATGGCATGGCGGCGGCGGGCGCGACGTTCGAGCAGATCCTGCAGCACTACTATTCGGGCGTGACGCTCCACAAGCTCGCGTCGTAGGCAGCCGGCGCGCGATCGGTATATCCTTGGCACCGATGGCCGCGACGCTGCCCAAGAAGCTCGAGCTGTTCCTCGTCCCGGGCGGGCTCAAGGGTGACATATCGGAGCTGCCGCTGCCCGACATCCTGCAGCACCTGCGATCGTCGCAGGCGACGGGCATCCTCTCCGTGGTGTCCGGCACCACACGCAAGGCGCTCTATGTTCGCGCGGGCCGCGCCGTCTTTGCCTCGAGCAACCTGCCGAACGACAGGCTCGGCGAGGTCCTGATCCGGGAGGGCAAGATCTCCGTCGAGCAGTACGAGCAGTCGGTGAAGGCCATCTCCAGAGGCAAGCGCCAGGGCAAGGTGCTGGTCGAGATGGGGGCGCTCAGCCCGAAGGACCTGTGGGAGGGCGTGCAGCACCAGGTCCAGGAGATCGTGTACAGCATCTTCCTGTGGGAAGAGGGCCAGTTCCATTTCGAGGAGTCGTTGCTCCCGGAGAAGGAGCGCATCACCGTCGACCTCGACATCACCGAGCTCATCCTCGTCGGCGTGCGCCGAGTGGACGCCACCGGACCGGTGCAGGGGCGTTATCCCGAGAGCGACCACGTGCTCGAGCCCAACCCCGAAGGTCCGCGCGACGCCCGTCTCGAGCCGTACGAAGCCCACGTGCTGCACATGGTCGACGGCGAGCGCAGCGTCCTCGAGATCTGCCGGGAGAGCGAGATCGGGGATCACGAAACGCTCAAGGTCCTGTACGGCCTCGTCTGCACGGCGCTCGTGCGGCCGAAGGGGAAGAAGGTGCATCCCCTCGACCAGGACTTCGTCGGCGGCGACGACCTGTGGTCGGTGGTGAACTCGTTCAACGAGATGTACGGCTACATCTTCCGCTACATGGTCCGCGAGGTCGGGCCGATCGCGGAGAACGTCCTCGAGAAGTACCTGGGCGGGCTGCGCACGACACGTGAAGACGTGTTCGCCGGTGCCAAGCTCCAGAAGGACGGCACCCTCGACGGCGCCATCCTCGAGCGCAACCTCAACAAGTATCCCGACGAGCAGCGCCGCAGCACTCTCGTCGACGCCTTGAACGAGCTGCTCTACGCGGAGCTGCTGGCCGTCAAGCGCACGCTGGGCTCCGATCACGAGGGCAACATCATCAAGGCGCTGCAAGAGCGCTGAGTCAGAGTCAACGTCCATAAACCACAAAGACACAAAGGACACAAAGACGCACAAAGAACGGATGCAACGGCACATGCTCTTCTTTGTGGCCCTTTGTGCTCTTTGTGTCTTTGTGGTTGAAGGACTGTGACTGTGACCCTGCCGACGCGACAGCAGATTCGGGGGATCGTGATCCTGCTGGGGCTCGCCCTGCTCTGGACGTTGTGGCGGTTGTGGACGCTCCCCTCGTAGCCATCGTCGGCCCCACGGCGTCGGGGAAGTCCGCCCTCGCCCTCGGCCTGGCCGAAGAGCGCGGCGGCGAGGTCGTCTCTTGCGACAGCCTGCAGGTGTACCGCGGGCTCGACATCGGCAGCGCCAAGCCCACGGCCGAGGAGCGCGCGCGCGTGCCGCACCATCTCATCGACGTGCGCGATCCAGACGAAGGCTTCTCCGCCGCCGACTACGCGGTTCTGGCGCGCGAGTCCCTGGCCGGCATCCGTGCCCGCGGGCATCTCCCGATCGTGGTGGGCGGCACCGGCCTGTATCTGCGCGCGCTGCTGAGCGGCCTCTTCGAGGGACCGTCGCGCGACGAGGCGCTGCGCGGGCGGCTCGAGGGGATGGCCGACCGGTTCGGCAACGCGCGCCTGCACCGGCTGCTGCGCCACGTCGACCCCGAGGCGGCGGCGCGCATTCACGCCACCGATCGGTTGCGCATCGTCC
>Ga0114129_10011878_pt1 | contig 12386 bp, 15 predicted proteins | sample RhiMetdeltSRZDD1_FD_80071 | JGI IMG/M metagenome (GOLD analysis project Ga0114129, IMG submission 80071) | Populus rhizosphere microbial communities from Tennessee, USA - Rhizosphere MetaG P. deltoides SRZDD1 (version 2) (version 2) | ecosystem: Host-associated > Plants > Roots > Rhizosphere >...
AAGACCGGGGACGTAGCCGCTTGCAGGTGCGGGCGCTGTCGCTGTGGTCATGGGCATCTCCTTATAAAGTCCCAAGTTTTCAGTGATGGGTGATGAGTCAACAGTAATTTCTCAAATCTGAAACTCGACTCATCACAGGAAACAATGTGATCGATTGAATAAGACTATAAAATATTGAGAATGTCTCGTCAATATTGATTCAGTAATCAATATATGTTATCCTGATCCTTCGAGGCCCAATACATGAATTCAACAAACATACAATTTGTGCTGATTCATAGCCCGCTCGTAGGGCCGCTCACGTGGTCTTTAGTAGCGGATGAACTCTGCCAGCGCGGGTATAACGCTGTTGGCCCTGAACTTCAGGAACGAGATCGAAGTGTGGCTCCATTCTGGCAGCGACACGCGCAATCAGTGGTAGAGCAAATCGAAGCCCAGGAATTGGAGAGCCGAATCATTCTTGTCGCCCATAGCGGGGCAGGGATGCTCCTACCTGTCATATGCAAATTAACGAGCAAGCACATCGATGCTTACCTTTTCGCTGACTCAGGTATCCCGCGTGGGATGAGTTCCCGGCTGGCAACATTTGGAGATCGTGAAGCAGACTTTCGACAACACCTTCTTGGTGGCGGAGTGTTTCCTAATTGGACAAATGGCGATCTTACGGAATTAATCCCAGATGCTGCCTTGCGAGAACAGATGCTTGCCGAAATGAGACCGCGTGGCATCGACTTCTGGGAGGAACAAATCCCAGTATTTGACGGCTGGCCTGATGCTCCGTGCGGCTATCTGCTATTTAGCCCAATTTATACACCTGAAGCTGAGTATGCTCGGCAGCATGGTTGGCCTGTTAGAGAGATCGAAGCGGGACACTTCCACATGCTTGTCGATCCCGATGCAGTAACTGAAGCATTACTCGATCTTGTGGCTCAATGCCTTTCAGAAGCAGACACATCATTATGATCGTAACTTCGCCAATTGAGTGTCCACAAGCAAAATCGCTGTTCGCATCAATGGACGAACACCTGATGATTGCTGCAATCTTTGATGGCTATCATGTTGCAAAGTTGTTTGTAGATAACCTTGATATGCCTGCATCGGCGTGCATCGTCAGACACAATCGTGCTTTCGTTGCGGGTAATCCATCGAATAATAGCTTCAATCGAGCGCTGACCGAGACCATTGCCACCGAATATCCGGCAGGCAAATTATTTCGGTTGTATTACCCTTCCACAGAATGGGAATTAGCCTTACAAAAGACCATCGTTGCCGACCGTGAAATCCATCCTGGCATACGGCACTATTATGTGCGTCTTCCCGAATCTTTAGAGTGGAATAATAGTCCGATTGAAGATGTTATGGTGGGGTGGTTGAGTATTCAGCTTTTTGGCGGGAAGATGGTTCCAGATAATCAACATCTCCTTGTAGCGGAAATTGAATCATGTAATCCGTCCCTAGATCATTTCCTGTATAAGAGTTGGGGAGTTTGTGCCATACATGCTATACCCGGCCACCTTAACTATGCAGGCTGGTGTTTGGCTGAAAACATCAGCCAAAATACATGTGAAGTCGGTATAGAGACATTAGAACGATTTCAACAACAACGTATTGCCAGTTCAATGACAAATTGCTTCATCCGCTACGCTCACGAAATTGGTTTTACCAAGATAGGCTGGCACTGTTGGGCCGATAACATTCCATCCGTGAAAACCGCGCTCAAGGCGGGATTCCAACTTGAGCGAGAATATTCTGTGTTAGTTGTTCAGTGACTGCGCACTTTGAACTGAGCACCGAGCACTATGAATAGAGAATCTCGTTATCTCACTGCCGAAGATGCCGCCAAAGAACTCGGCGTCTCTCACGCAACACTCTATGCCTATGTCAGCCGGGGCCTGATTCGCTCGGAGGCCATCGGTGGCGATAAGCGCGCCCGCCGCTACAGCGCCGAAGACGTGCAGCGCCTTCGGGAACGCAAGGAGAATCGGAGCAACCCCTCGCGTGTGGCCGCGAGTGCACTACACTGGGGTGCGCCTGTGCTTGACTCAGCTATCACCCTGATCGCTGACGGGCGGTTGTTTTATCGCGGGCAGGATGCGCGCGAACTGGCCCGCTCACGCAGCGTCGAAGATGTTGCCACGCTGATCTGGACAGGTGATCTGGATGCGAACAGCCGCACGTCATTCGACAGCGCGGCAGGGCAAATGTCGGTGCGATCCCGCCGCATATTGAAGCGCCTGGGCGATCTCACACCTGTAGAGAAGTTCCATGTGATGCTCCCACTTGAGGCTGTTGAGGACTTGGCAGCCTACGATCTCCGCGCCGCATCCGTCAGGCAGACGGGCGCGCGTATTCTCAAACTGATGGCAATCATCACATCGGGCAAGCTGCTGCGTAAAATGGAAGGCAGCATCGCCGAAACGATCCAGCAGGGCTGGCTCCCCAAAAATCCTGAAGCGGCTTCCTTGATTAGCGCCGCTCTGATACTCTGCGCTGATCATGAACTCAACGTCTCGTCGTTTGCGGCGCGCACAGTCGCTTCCGCCGGATCAACCCTTTATGCAGTAGTGCTGGCGGGTCTTGCCGCGCTGCAAGGGACACGGCATGGCGGCCACAGCGAACGGGTTGAAGCATTTCTCCGCGAGGCGGGCAATCCCGATGATGCACGGCGAATCATTACCGGGCGGCTGAAGCGGGGCGAGCGCATCCCCGGCTTCGGCCACCGTCTGTATCCCGATGGCGATCCGCGTGCACGGGCGCTGCTCGAATGGACAGCGCAAACCTGCCCGAATTCCCCGGCGGTAGCGCTCTCGATGGCGGTTGCACAATCGGTATACGATACGATTGGACGCTATCCCGCCCTTGATTTCGGATTGGCAGCAGTCTCACAGACATTGGGATTGCCGCCAGGTGGGGCAGTCGCGCTGTTCGCAATGGGTCGCACCATTGGCTGGATTGGGCACGCGCTCGAACAATATCAGATCGACCGGATGATCCGGCCCCGTGCCCGCTACGTTGGAGACCAGCCTCACGATCTCGAAGCCAGCAGCGACCTGTAGAACTGTTATGGGGTTGTATGTAGCATATCACCTGTGAGGCTTGAAATGTGTTATTATTCCTTTTGCATCGGGAGAGGGAAATAGGTAATGTTGCGCCTAACTGGGTTTGACGGGAATCTAGCGCGCTACTATACTCTTTTCCGCGCTGAAGCAAAGTGCACTGTCCGCAAATTTGAGGAGCAACATCAATGATTAACCCGGATCTGCTTGAGATTCTGCGCTGCCCTGTTGCGGTTCACTATAAGGATAAAGGTGATGATCCGGGGCGGCTAGAGCTTGTCCATGATGGAACTTGGCTCGTCTGCCCTGACTCAGGCTACAAATATCCGGTTATTGATGACATTCCTGTGCTTCTGGTAAATGTGGGCGAGAAATATCGGGAGACTCCCGTTGAGGACCTCCCCGTCCCACCGCCTGAGGACTTATAGCGAAAACTGCCGGAACCAACGCTACAACTACCCTCGCCATGATCGCCTTTCGACGTGGCGAGCCATAAGAGGAAATCTTATGACTGATATGCTTTCAGCCGACACTCGTATTCTGGTCGTTGATGACGATCCGAATCTGCTTGCCCTGCTAAGCAAAATGCTTATGCGGGTCGGAGTGACGCCTACTACGGCGGAAAATGGTACGGAGGCGCTCGACAGGCTGCATGGCGATCAACCCTTTGATCTGTTAATTCTCGATTTAATGCTGCCAGACATTGACGGTTTCGAGGTGCTCTCGCGCATTCGTGAGGAGAACACCTATGATGATATGCCAGTGCTGATTCTCTCAGCGCGTGCCGATCCCGATACGATCAAGCAGGGCCTTGACCTCGGCGCAGATGGCTACCTGACCAAACCGTATCTGCCCAATACCCTGACCAGCCGCGTTCGTGCAGTGCTAGCTCAAGGACGCAGACAGCCGGAGTAACCATTCCCACAAACTTCGCAAATAAAAAGGCCGATTGTTCGGCCTTTTTGATTCTCGTAGCGGTCAAAAACCTTGCGGGTTGTTAGTATCCTTGATTATCGTATTCGTCTCCAGACTCCTCGTAACCTCCCCCTGATGGTCGCACGCGACCGCCACCGGGAAAGTCACCCTCATCAAGAATCTCGCCCTCAATCGGTTCGTCCTCGCCACCAAGCGGGCTTAGTCCCCCGAAATTGCTTCCACGCGCACGGCGAGCAGGAATTGCTTCTTCATTTTCTTCGCCAGGGGGCAGGGCCAGTCCTCGATAGAAATCGGCGCGGTTGCCCGCCACTCGGCCTTGACCCAAGATAGGCACGCTGTTCCGCGACCGCAAGTGATATTGGTGCATGGCCGTTCGGAACCCTGAAGTACGATCCTTGATAAAGGTGCGCGAGACGATCCACGCAAGGGTCATGGTCGGGATCAACTGCGTGCCGGGAATGATGCTCTCGATCACGGTGATCATCTTAAGCGCACCGAGGCCGAGCATATCGAGCACAATCCATGCAATGGGAGCGGAGAACACGTCGAGCACTAGATCAAGCAGATCGAGCGCTATCGGAATCGTAATAGGGATAAGCTGCATCGTCTCGAAAAAATCTGCATCTTCGGGTATCTGAATATCGCGCACGCTCTGCGCGGCCATCACCAGCAAGGCAATCGCGCCAGCGACGATGGCAACCCCTGAAATGCCGAGGACGATGCAAACATCCCGAAGCTGCAAGTTGTTGATAATATCCATAAGCTACTCCCTCGGAAGGTAGCAGGCGATCAGGCTGGCTCTGTGATGACCTCGGTGATCAGGTCGGTCATGGAGACCATGCCAAGCAGTCCACCCCCATCGACTACAGGTGCGTGTCCGATCTTTGTCTGGCGGAACAACCGCGCGATGTGCTTAACTTCCATCGTTGGCGGAATGGTGATCGCGGGCTTGGTCATAATCTCATCGACTCGAACGATTTTCGGGTCAAGCCCATCTGCTATGATCTTGCTGACAATATCTGCATAGGAGACCATCCCGTAGGAATCCTCCTTATCGTGCGGAACAATTAGCAGGCTGCGAACTCCTTCCATGCGCATGATCGACGCCGCCTCCTCAACAGTAGCATCATCCAGAATCGTCGCCACCTCAGGATGCATAATATCACGCGCGCGCAGATTGTAATTCCCCACAGTCAGTCTCCTTCCCCATCCAGCTTGTGATGCCTTTCCGCCCGATCAATTTGAAATTCGATTCTTGCTCTTTCATTATGGCGTCACTGGCTCTACCACACAAATTAGCATTGAGCCATTGCCAACAAGTACGCAAAGAATTGACTTCAAGTTGCTATCGTCAACTGTGAGGTAAACCTGTGAGCGGTCAGTTTTGCGTGAGCAGGAAGGCGATGAGATCGTTTACATCATCTTCGCTGAGACGCTGCGCGTAATTCTTGTACATCGAATCGGAGAAACCGGGGACGATATAAGCGGAAGGCTGGATAATCGACTGGCGGAGATAGTCCTCGGCGGATACGCCTTCGGCGCGTTCTCCTGCGTGCAAGGCTATGCCCTTGAGTGTCGGGCCAACAAGCGTTGAACCGTCGAGGGCATGACAGGTTACGCACGGTACTTGACTCGCGCCGCCCGTATTAAATAACTGTTCCCCGTTCTTGGCATCTCCAATTGGGGTAGCTGTGGCGTTTGCACAGGCTGCAAGCATCATTCCGCAGCATGCTGTGATCAGCATGCACCAAACTTGCTTCATAGATCAACTCCGGTCTGAGGATGGGTGGAGGCTGCGTTGTTCCCGGCCCCTTGAAACTATCCAAAATACTGAGAGCGAAGTATACACAACTCGAAACGGTGGCACAATATCAAAAGTATATCATTAGTATGCGTGCTTCTCGTTGATAGCTGTAGGCTTGACTTCCCCTCTCTGCGTGTTAAGCTATCCTGGATGTCAGACAACCAACGCTTTTCCACAACACGCTGGTCGGTCAGGGATTTAACCCGATACGTACGCGGCATCTTCGAAACTGATTACCGTCTCCAGGATTTAGAAGTCGAAGGCGAAGTTTCGAACCTGCGTATTCCGGGTTCCGGCCATGCCTATTTCACACTGAAAGATGCGGGGGCCGAACTCAAGTGCGTCATGTGGAAAAATGACGTGATCTCCCACCGCAATGAGATGCCCAGCAACGGCGAGAAAGTCGTGGCGCGGGGTTATATCGGTGTGTATGAGGCGCAGGGCGTTTATCAGATGTACTGCCGCTCCTTGCGTCCTGCCGGGTTGGGTGATCTGCATGCGCGCTTCGAGGAATTAAAGGCGCGGCTTCTGGCGGAAGGGCTGTTCGCGCCGGAGCGCAAGCGCCCGATTCCGCTTCGCCCCCAGGTGATCGGCATTGTGACGGGTTCCGAGACTGCCGCCCTTCAAGATGTGCTCAACGTTCTGCGACGGCGCTACCCGTTGGCCCGCGTGATCCTCTCTCCAACCCCGGTACAGGGCGAGCAAGCCCCGCCGCGAATCATTGCTGCGCTGGATGCGCTGACTAGATCGGGCCAATGTGATGTCATCATAGTTGTGCGCGGCGGCGGATCACTGGAAGATTTATGGTGCTTCAACGACGAACGCCTCGCACGGGCAATTGCGGCGAGCCGCGTGCCCATCGTTTCCGGGGTAGGGCATGAGACCGACTTTACGCTCGCTGATTTCGCCGCCGACCTGCGCGCGCCGACCCCCACCGCCGCCGCCGAATTGATCACACAGTTCACCATTGACGACCTCCATGATGACATTGAAGCATTACGTGTACGGCTGGCCGATGAGTTCTCGATGTCACTGATCGAGCGCCGCCGCCGCATCGATATGGCGGTGATGCATCTCACCAGGCTCTCGCCCCAGCGTAGGATCAATGATGCACGCCAGCGTATCGATGAGCTAACCGCACGCGGCGGGCGTGCTGTGCGCAGCCAGATTATGCTGCGTCATGCTCGGTTGAATGGAATCGTAAAAGCCCTCGGCGCAATAAACCCGGACGCCACACTAGCACGCGGGTATGCCATCGTACGCAGCCCCAATGGTGATATTGTACGCCGTGCCGACGATATAAATCCGGGTACAGAAGTAAACATTCGGTTGCATCATGGCCGCCTGCGGGCAACAGTCAATGCCGTCGAGTCAGACTAAGAACCCGATACAAATTTAGGATGAATTATGGGCGAAAATCCCTCCTTTGAAGATGCGCTGGCCGAGTTGGAAGACATCGTGAGCCGCTTGGAAACGGGCGATCTCGCACTGGAAGAATCGTTATCCCTCTTCGAACGTGGTCAGACACTGGCGACACTGTGCAATCAGGTGCTGGATCAGGCTGAACTGCGGCTTGAGCAAATCGGCAGTTCCCCCATGCCCCTCGATTCCACCGAGGAGTAGGATGATGCCTAATCTGGGCCAGATTCTGACCCAACTATGGAGCGCTGACGCCTTGTGGGTTGCGTTGATTACCAGTTCAGTGGCGCAATTCCTGAAACCGTTTGTTCATATGTGGCGAACCGGTGAATTCGACTGGCATCAGATCGCCGGAACGGGCGGGATGCCAAGCTCGCACTCGGCAATGGTCTCTGCATTGGCAACTGGAATTGGGTTGGAACATGGCTTCGATTCGCCTGCATTTGCCGTCGCAGCAATCTTCGCCATGATTGTGACCTATGATGCGGCGGGAGTCCGGCAGCAGGCGGGGCGTCATGCCCGCGCACTCAATACAATTGTCGCAGAGCTACTCACCGGGCATCCTCTCGAAGAAATCCACTTTGATGAACTCATCGGTCACAGCCGCTTGGAAGTGCTGGCAGGGGTGCTGTTCGGGATAGCCTGTATGGTCTTATGGAAATATCTGATTCAGCCGTTCTTCCTATAAGACGGTGATCGGTCGCATCATATCAGAGTTCGTTTGGAGCACAGTTTGTTTATTTTGAGTAGAATTAGCCACTTGGGGGAGCGGGTCGGCTTTCTACTCTCACGTGCACATCAGGCCGGGCACTCCACTCCAGAACGTCAAGTTCGGCTAATACGTCGTGATCCGAATGAGGATGCCAGAGTGCCTCAGACTATCCACCATGCTGTTGCCCCGCCCTATTTCGAGACTGAGGATAAAGTACAGCGCGCTTCCTTTCTACATGCCATCCTCATGATGTTCATGATATTGCTGGCCGCCCTGCCAATTGCCGTGCTCGTTGCTGCATCTTCCCCCATTCCGGGCATCATCTCTTTTATTGTAATGGAAGTTCTCATCCTGAGCGCGCTGGCGCTGCTGCGGCGGGGATATGTTGATGAGGTCAGCCGCATGATCATCGGTGGCATGTGGGTGCTCCTGAGCGGGATCATATGGTTTTTCGGCGGAACTTCGAACCCTGGCATCTATTCCTACGTCGTCATCGCTCTCATGGCAGGCTTGCTGCTCGGAGGGCCGACAGGTATCGCAGTTGCTCTTTTGAGCGGCCTCTACGTGTGGGGAATCTTTGTAGCCGAGCAGCACATCACGCTGCCGCATTCCCAATTTCTTGGCTCGGCGGGTGATCAGGCCATTGCGCTCACCTTCGATCTGGTGATTGCCTCAGTGGTACTTGGGCTGGCGCAGCGCGGTTTGCGTGATGCGCTGACCCGTGCCCGTCTCAACGAACACGACATCGCCGAGGCGAACCGTGACCTTGAACTTGAGATTCAGGAACATGCCCAGGTTGAAAACGAGCTTCGCAAACTCAATGAGGAATTGGAATCGCGCGTGCTGGCGAGGACTTCTGAGCTAGAGGCGTTGAGCCGAATCAAGGATGAGTTCGTCTCCAACGTCTCACATGAACTTCGCACTCCTATCACCAGCATGAAGCTCTTTCAAGACCTCATACGGCGTACTCCTGAATTAGCTAACACGCATATCGACATCATGAGCCGTGAACTTCAACGGTTGGAAGATTTAGTCGAAGGGCTGCTGAGGCTTTCGCGGATCGATCAGGGGCATATTACTCTTGAGCCTATACCGCTCGATTTGAACGCCCTTCTTGCAGAATATGTTGAAGATCGGCGGGCACTGATCGAGCACGCAGGCCTCAAGATTACATTTTCTGCCATGCCGAACTGCCCCATGACGAAAGCTGATCCTGACCTGGTAGGGCAGGTATTGAGTATCTTGCTTACGAACGCCACGAATTACACACCTTCAGGTGGGTACATTATGGTAACCACGAAGGTTCATTTAGATAGTGATGGGCTGGTCGGATTCTCGGTACGCGATGATGGCCCCGGCATCCCGCCAGAAGATCAGCCGCACCTGTTCGAACGGTTCTTCCGGGGCAGCGCGAGTAAAGAGGCACGCTTACCGGGAACGGGTCTTGGCCTTGCCATCGCGCAGGAGATTGTGCAGCGCCATGAGGGAGAGATTGAGGTCGCCAGCACGGGTGTTCCCGGCGAAGGATCGGTATTTAATGTATGGCTGCCTATCTACGAGCAGGAATCGCAGCCCGATGTCCTTTTGAAAGAATAAGCAAGTGAGAATGCTATGAAATCGCTGCTGGAAAAACTGAACCTGAGAGATGTAAATCCTGGCGCGTGTAGTGGGCCGGATCAGTGGATTGATAAAGCGGGCGATGGCTCCGAAGTTTCCGTTCTTCACTCCTATAACCCGACGACGGGCGACCGCATTGCAAGTGTGGTACAGGCCAACGAAGCGATCTACGACCGCATCGTAACTGATGCGCAGCATGGGTTTGCCCGGTGGCGCACCATCCCTGCCCCGAAGCGCGGACTCGTCGTGCGCGATCTTGGCGACGCGCTCCGTGAGTTTCGCGAGCCGCTTGGCGAGTTGGTGACGCTCGAAATGGGCAAGATTCGCGCCGAGGGGATCGGCGAAGTGCAGGAGATGATCGACATTTGTGATTTCGCCGTCGGTATGTCGCGCCAGTTGTACGGTCAGACCATGCACTCCGAGCGCCCCGGCCATCGCATGTACGAACAGTGGCATCCTCTAGGGCCAATTGGGATCATCACCGCCTTTAATTTCCCCGTCGCAGTCTGGTCGTGGAATGCCGCTATTGCGGCTGTGTGCGGCGATACGATGATCTGGAAACCGTCTCCCGCCACACCGCTCACTTCGATTTCCGTTCAGCACATCTGCAACCGTGTGATGGCTGATCATGGCCTAATAGGGGTCTTCACCCTTTGCATCGGGCCAAACCAGTCAGTTGGCGAGCGGATGATCAACGATCCGCGCCTGCCCCTCATCTCGTTCACGGGATCGGTCAGGGTAGGGCGGCACGTCGCGGAAGCAGTCGCGCGGCGGTTGGGTAAAACAATTCTCGAACTCGGCGGCAACAACGGCATTATCGTCGAGCCAGACGCCAATCTCGACCTTGCGACTCGCGCCATCGTGTTTGGTGCAGTAGGCACAGCCGGACAGCGCTGCACAACCACGCGCCGCATCATCGTTCATCGTGATGTTGCAGGCCCATTGACGGATCGGCTTGTCACCGCCTATAAACAAGTCCCGATGGGCGACCCTATGCAGGAAGGTACGCTGATGGGGCCATTAGTTAATCAGAACGCCGTCGAAGGCATGATGGTAGCTATCGGCGAGGCAGTTGCGCAGGGCGGCGAGGTTCTTACGGGCGGCAAGGCTCGGCCCGATCTCGGCCCGAATTTTGTTGAGCCGACTATTATCAGAATGCCATCCCAATCCGCGCTCGTTTGTGAAGAAACCTTCGCGCCGATACTGTACATCATGGAGTACGAATCGCTGGAAGATGCGATAGCCCTTCACAACGATGTGCCGCAGGGGTTGTCGAGTGCGATCTTCACGACCAATCTTCTCACGGCAGAGCGCTTCCTCGCGGCGGAAGGGTCGGACTGCGGCATCGCCAATGTCAATATCGGCACAAGCGGCGCGGAGATCGGCGGGGCGTTCGGTGGGGAGAAGGAAACAGGCGGCGGACGCGAAGCCGGGTCAGATGCATGGAAAGCCTACATGCGCCGCCAGACGAATACGATTAATTGGTCTACCGAGTTACCCCTCGCGCAGGGCATCCAATTTGGGTAGGCGATAATGCTTCAACGCACCTACTATGAAGTGCTCGGCGTTAAGCCGACGGCGACCGTAAAAGAAATCAAGAAAGCGTATCGCAAGCTGGCAAGGCAGGTTCACCCGGATCACAATCCCAACCACGATGCCAATGCGCGCTTTCGCGAACTCAGCGAAGCGTATCAAACCCTGATCCATCCAATGCGGCGCAGCGTCTATGATCAACTGCTGGCCGAGGCGAAGCAGGGTCGTACCGTCCATTATGATCCACACGCAGGCGGGCCGCCGCCGGGAACAGGGGAATATGGCGCATGGAACGCTGCGTTCTATTCTGCGTGGATGAGCGGGTATCACCCACCCTCAGCAGCCCCTGATGCGAGTCAGGTTCCGGCTACACCAAAAGTTACGACACTAATGGAAGTTGTAGTGCGGTTCGGCCAAACGCCAGTTCCCTGGGTGCTGGTTTTGATCGGTGGGCTGGCAACAGGGGCGTTGTTCTGGAGCACGAACAACACACTGACGAGCGGCTTGCTGGCCGTCGTCATGCTGTGTGTTGGCTTGTTCTTGTTCCTTTTCAGAGGTGAACTTCAGCGCTACCGAACCACCCTTAAAACATCCCACTTGGAACTCATCTCGCGCCTGAGCCTAATCCTGGCGGGAACTTTCGGTGCGATAGCTCTCGGTTTGCTTTCCTTTTTGCTATTGAAAGAGGCGTTCAGCCGTATTCCGAATCTCTGGCTAGCGGGGCCAGTTGCTGCGGCAATCTTCGTGCTTGTCTATCTAATCAACGTCGGTCGTCGCAACGCCCCCCGATAAGTTGGCTCAGCTTTCAGATCGTTTGAGCCTAAGGCGATTCAGAGCGACCGAGGTAAACAGTCTCGCATCCTCGCTGCCGAGCATCCAAGCCAGCCCCCAGAAGATCACGCCGCCGACCAGTATCGCCGCCGCCAAGCCTGCGTAAAGTCCGAGGGCGTCAAACAGCGGCTGTCCGAACCACAGGACTGCCGCCATGCCGATACACGCTGCGCCTGTCCGCAAAATACCCGACCCTAACACGCGCAGATCGATCCCGCCGACTCGTCGGCGCAGCAGCCACAGCAGCGTCAAAACCTCGATCATCGTAGCGAGTGTATTCGCCAGCGCCAATCCCGCAAAGGGGCCGCGCACCAAACTCCCCGGCACGCCGATGATCTCCCGGAGAATCAGGCTGAACACGATATTGAGGATCATCGTACCGCCGCCGATATACACCGGAGTCCGTGTATCATGGAGCGCATAAAACGCCCGCGTGACTACCTCCAGCAGCGCATGGAAGACCAGCCCCATCCCGTAG
>Ga0114129_10011879_pt1 | contig 12386 bp, 9 predicted proteins | sample RhiMetdeltSRZDD1_FD_80071 | JGI IMG/M metagenome (GOLD analysis project Ga0114129, IMG submission 80071) | Populus rhizosphere microbial communities from Tennessee, USA - Rhizosphere MetaG P. deltoides SRZDD1 (version 2) (version 2) | ecosystem: Host-associated > Plants > Roots > Rhizosphere >...
GCAACGCCGAGCCCTCGGACGCGGGACAGGTGGTCGCGCTGATCCGGCAGACGGTGTCGGAGCTCGCCGGCGGCGACGTGGCGCAGGGCATGCGCATCCAGTACGGGGGGAGCGTGAAGGCCGGGAACATCCGGGACTTCATGGCGCATCCGGAGATCGACGGCGCGCTCGTGGGCGGGGCGAGCCTTGACCCCGAGGAGCTCGCCCTGATCGTGAAGTACCGGTGAGCTGATGCGCCGGCTCCTGTACGTGTGCCTCGACGGCCTGGCCGACGACCTGGTGCCCGAGCTCGGCGACCGCACCCCGCTGGAGGCCGCCAAGACGCCCTTCCTCGACTCCCTTGCCCAGCAGGGCAGGACGGGCGTCGCTACCACGGTCGGGCCGGGGATCGCGCCCGAGTCCGACATCGCGGTGTTCGCGATCTTGGGCTACGACCCGCGCGAGGAGCATCCCGGCCGCGGGGTCGTCGAGGCGATCGGCGTCGGGATGGACTTCCGCGACGGCGAGCTGGCCTACCGCGTGAACTTCGCGACGGCCGACTGGCCCGAGATCGTCGACCGGCGCGTGGGCAGGGACCTGTCCTCCGAGGAGGCCCAGGCCCTGGCCGCCGAGGTGAGCCGAACGCTCTCCCTCCCGGGGGCCACGTTCGATCTACGGGCCACCGTCGAGCACCGCGGCGCCCTGGTGATCCGTTCGAACGACGGCGAGCTCTCGGCCGAGGTCACCAACACCGATCCCGCGTACCGCAAGGAGGGCCACCTGGGCGTCGCGCTCGAGACCTTCGAGCCCGTGGTGGCGCGCGCCGAGCCGCTCGAGGACACCGACGCGGCGCGTCTGGCCGCCGAGCTCACGAACGCGTTCGTCGAGGGCGCGGCCCGCATCCTCGATGCATCCGAGGTCAACGCCGAGCGGCGCCGCGCGGGCAAGCTTCCGGGGAACCTGATCCTGACGCGGGACGGGGGGGACCACCGGCCGGCGCTGCAGCCGATCAAGGAGCGATTCGGACCCTCCTGGGGCTGCTTCGTCGAGATGCCGGTCGAACGCGGGATCGCGCTCATCCTGGGGATGGAAGCCGTGGACGCGCCCAGGCTCGCCTCCGAGCTCGACTACGTGGCCTGGGCACACCTGGCGACCGAGGCCCTGGAGGGCTTCGACGCCCTGTACGTCCATATCAAGGGACCCGACGTGCCCGCGCACGACGGGCGGGCCGAGGACAAGCGGGACGTGATCGAGCTCATCGACCGGGCGTTCTTCGGCGAGGTGCTTCCCCGGATCGATCCCTCGCGTACCCTCGTGGCCGTCACCGCCGACCACGCCACCTCGTGCGTGCGCAAGGCGCACACGGCCGAACCTGTGCCGCTGGTGGTCTCGGGCGGGACGGTCCAGGCGGACGGGACCGAGGCGTTCGGCGAGCGGGCGTGCGCGAACGGTGCGCTCGGTTCCCTCCGCGGGGTCGAGATCGTCCCGCGCCTCGCAGCCCTCCTGCGAGCCTGACGGGGCTGGCCCGCGGACCGCAGGATCCCGAAACTCCCTGCAAACTTGCCGCGGCGTATGATGGAAAACCAGCGCATTGCCTGGTTGTTGACCGAGGGCTAAGATGCGCCGTCCCACCCGGGAAGGGGAGCAGGTAAGGACACATGGCGCGCGCACACATGGAACATGCGCTGACGGAGCCGGGCACCGAGGCTCCCCCCGAACCCGAAGAAACCAGCGTCGAGGTATCCCACCAGGTCGTCGGACGTTCCCCGTGGGAGCTGTTCTGGAAGCGATTCCGCAGGGACAAGGTCGCAGTGGGCGGCTCGTTCGTCGTGATCTTCATGTTCCTGGTCGCGATCTTCGCGCCAGTGATCGCCGGCTTCACGCACGGCCCGAACGAGGTGCACCTGGACAAGCTCGACTCGTTCGGCATCCCGACCGGTCCGCAGGCCGGGTTCTACTTCGGCGTCGACACGGCGGGCCGGGACCTGTTCGTCCGGGTGCTCTACGGGGCCCGGACTTCGCTGTTCATCGCGTTCTTCGCGACGGGGATCGCGACCGTGATCGGCGTGACGGCGGGCATGCTGGCCGGGTTCTTCCGCGGCAAGACAGACACGTTCATCTCCCGCACGATCGACATCGTGCTCTCGCTCCCCGTGCTCCTCCTCGCGCTCGGGCTCGTTTCCGCGTGCGGCCTGGAGAAGAACGGGTGCCTGGGCGGCATCATCAAACCTGGGCTGATGCTGGTTGCCTACGTCATCGGGCTGTTCAGTTGGCCGTACATCGCCCGCATCGTGCGAGGCCAGGTCCTGTCCCTTCGGGAAAAGGAGTTCATCGAGTCGGCGCGATCGCTCGGATCGACCAACCGTCGGATCATGTTCCGCGAGATCCTGCCGAACGTCGCCGCGCCGATCATCGTTTACACGACGCTGATCATCCCGAACAACATCCTGTTCGAGGCCGCCCTGTCGTTCCTCGGCATCGGCGTGCCCCAGGAGACGCCCTCGTGGGGCCGCGAGCTCTCGGACGCGGGGACCATTTTCACTGTGGCCTGGTGGATGATGCTGTTCCCCGGACTGTTCCTGTTCTTCACGGTGCTCGCCTTCAACCTGGTCGGGGACGGGCTCCGAGACGCCCTCGATCCCAGGACGGGCGGCTGACCGTATTAGGTCTGGAGGCAGCTTTCCTGAAAGGAGGGCAGCGGAAGGGCGTGCCTGAAGGCGTCCCGGGCGATTGACTCGGGGAACGGCAGGAAACCGAAACAGCAAACATAAGGAAGGAGAGGGGGGTTACGTGAGGCGATATATCGGCGTACTCGCGCTCGTCGCCGCACTCGGCCTGGTCGCCGCCGCCTGTGGCGGCGACAACGGTGGGACCACCGGAGGCTCGGGTTCGACGGCGTCGGGCGCAAGCGGAGAGCTCCAGCCGGGAGGCACCGTCGAACTGGCGATGCTCGGCGACGTGAGCGCCGCGTTCGATCCGCAGAAGGAGTACTACTCGGTCACCTGGGAGTGGTACCGGTGCTGTCTGCTCCGGACGCTCCTGTCGTACACCGGTCGGACCACGGCGGAGGGCGGGGCGGACCTGCAACCCGACATCGCCACTGATCTGCCCGAGGTGTCCTCAGACGGGCTGACGTACACCTTCACGCTGAAGAGCGGGGTCAACTACGGCGACCCGTTCGGCGACGTGCAGGTGACGTCCGGTGACATCGTCCGCGCGCTCGAGCGCGAGGCCGACCCGGACGCGTCGGTCGGTGGTTACAACTTCTACTACAACGTCATCGACGGCTTCTCCGACTTCGGCGCCGGCAAGGCCGATTCGATCGCCGGACTCGAGACGCCGGACGACAGCACCCTGGTCGTGACCCTGACCGAGCCGTCCGGGTACCTGCCGTACCTATTCTCGATGGCTGCGACCGCCCCGATCCCGCCGAACGGCGACTCGCCGCTCGGCGCGGCCGAGGGTCACACCAAGGACTACGGCCGCTTCCTCGTGGCCACGGGTCCGTACGAGTTCGCGGGCTCCGAGAACCTCGACTTCTCGGTCCCGGCGGACCAGCAGACACCGGTGGCGGGCTACGAGCCCGGCCGTTCGGTCCAGCTCGTGCGCAACCCGAACTACGACCCGTCCACGGACGGCCTTCGTCCGGCCTATCCGGACGGCTTCAACATCACGATCGGTGGCGACAATAACGACCTGTACAACAAGGTGTCGGCCGGCGAGCTCGACGGCGTCGTGGACGGCATCGTCCCGCCGCCGGTGCTCCGCCAGTACTCGACCGACCCGACGCTGCAGCCCCTGCTGCACATCAACCCGTCGGACGCCGTTCGGTACGTCTCGTTCAACCTGGCGGTGCCGCCGTTCGACGACATCCACGTCCGCAAGGCGTTCAACCTCGCGTTGGACAAGGCCGGTATGCGGACGCTCCGCGGCGGCGACTCCGTCGGTGAGATCGCGGGTCACATCATGGTGAACTCGCTCGAGAACAACCTGCTCGCCGACTACGACCCGTACCCTTCGCCGAACTCCGCCGGCGACATCAACGCGGCCAAGGAGGAGATGAAGCAGTCGAAGTACGACACCAACGGCGACGGCGTGTGCGACGACCCGTCGTGCCAGGGCATCCTGTCCGTCACCGACGAGGCAGATCCATACCCGGACCAGGCCGCACTGATCCAGCAGAACATGGAGCCCCTGGGGCTGACGCTCGACGTGAAGTCCTTCGAGCGCACCACGATGTACAACAAGTGCAATGAGCCCGAGGCCCACGTCGCGGTCTGCCTCGGCCCGGCGTGGGGCAAGGACTTCCCCGACGGCGTGACCTTCGGATTGGCCCTGTTCGACTCGTCGTCGATCTTCCCAAGCTGCTGCAACTACTCGCTTGTCGGGGCGAGCTCCGACTTGCTGAGCAAGGCTGGTTACAGCGTGACGACGGTCGACTCGGTCGACGACCAGATCAAGTCGGCCAACCAGCAGACCGGTGACGCCCGGTTCCAGGCGTGGGCGGACCTGGATACGAATCTCATGGAACAGGTCGTTCCGTGGGCGCCGTACCTGTTCGACAACAATGTGGACGTCACGTCCGAGCGCATCATCAACTACTCGTTCGACCAGTTCGCGGGGCTGGCGGCATACGACCAGTACGCCATCGCTCCAGACGCCCAGTCGTAGGCAGGGCAGGACACCGGTAGAACGAGGCAGGATCCCGACAGGGGAGGAGCCGCCCAGGGGGCGGCTCCTCCCTACGGGTTGGAGTAGACTCCGAAAGGCGCGATGGGCAGGTACCTGATCCGGCGGACGCTGTTCATGATCTTGGTTCTGTTCATCGTGTCCCTGATCACGTTCATCATCTTCGTCAAGCTCCCGGCCTCCGACCCCGCGAGACGGGCCGCCGGAAAGCAGACCACCCCCGAGAACATCGCGGCGGCCCGGCACGCCTTCGGGCTGGACAAGCCCGTCTACATCCAGTACGCCCGGTTCGCGAAAGGTCTGATCCCGTGGCCCGGCCTGTTCCTGAACGAGGACGTCTACTACTCGTACACGAACTTCGTCCCGGTCAAGGAGGAGATCTTCAGCCGCCTGCCCGTCACGATCGCTCTGGCGGTGGGCGCGGCGGTCACCTGGCTGCTGATCGGGATCCCGATAGGCATCATCTCGGCGGTCAAACGCGGCAGCGTCATGGACCGGGCGTCGATGGTGTTCGCGCTGATTGGCGTCTCCGCGCCGGTCTTCTGGCTCGCCTACCTCTTCCTGTACATCTTCTGGTTCAAGTTAGGCTGGGCCCCGCCATCGGGCATCCCCATCGGGGAGTCCGTGATCGAGGCGGTGTTGCAGGGACGGTTCATCCTGCCCTGGATCGTGCTCTCGCTGACGTTCGCGGCCTTCTACGCGCGGATGGTTCGGGGCAATCTGATCGAGACGATGAACGAGGACTACATCCGCACCGCCCGGGCCAAGGGGCTTTCGGAGAAGCGGGTCATCTACAGGCACGGGCTGCGTGGTGCACTCACACCCGTGGTGACGATGTTCGGCCTGGACCTGGCCACGCTGCTGGGCGGCGCCTTCATCACCGAAACGGTGTTCAACCTGCCGGGCATCGGCCAGTTCGGCGTGCGAGCGATCTTCCTCAACGATTTCCCGTCGGTTATGGGCGTCACGCTGTTCGGCGCCTTCTTCATCGCGCTCGCGAACCTGTTGGTGGATGTGGCCTACGCCTTCCTCGACCCGCGGGTGAGGTACACGTAGTGACGGAACCGCTCATCGAGGTCAAGGACCTCACCGTCCACTTCCCGACCGACGACGGAATCGTGAAGGCGGTGGACGGCGTCTCCTTCTCCCTGTTGCCCGGCGAGACGCTCGGCGTGGTGGGGGAGTCCGGGTCGGGCAAGAGCGTCTCGTTCCTGACCGTGATGGGCCTGATCAACACGCAGCACGCGCAGATCTCGGGAGAAATCCTGTTCCAGGGTCAGGATCTGCTCACGCTTCCGCCCGACGAGATGCGGACGGTGCGCGGCGAGAAGATCTCGATGATCTTCCAGGACCCGATGTCGTCGCTGCATCCCTACTACAAGGTGGGCAGCCAGATCGCGGAGGCTGTCCGGGTGCACCAGAAGGTCTCCAAGGGGGAGGCACACGAGCAGGCCGTCGAGATGCTCCGGCGGGTCGGCATCCCCCGTCCGGACGAGCGCGCCGATCAGTACCCGCACGAGTTCTCCGGGGGCATGCGCCAACGGGCGATGATCGCGATGGCGCTGTCGCTCAACCCTGACCTGCTGATCGCCGACGAGCCCACGACGGCGCTCGACGTGACCGTCCAGGCGCAGATCCTGGACCTGCTGGACCGGCTGAAGCAGGAGTTCAACGCCTCGATCGTGATCGTGACCCATGATCTGGGCGTCGTGGCCGAGCACTGCGACCACATCCAGGTGATGTATGCGGGCAAGATCGTCGAGGCGGGCGACCGCCGCGACATCTACTACGGCGCGCACCACCCCTACACGTGGGGCCTGCTCTCCTCGATCCCGCGGTTGGATGAGGATGCGGCCAAGGAGCGGCTGAACCCGATCCGGGGCCTGCCGCCCTCCCTGATCTTCGTGCCGCCGGGATGCGCGTTCCACCCGCGATGCCCGTACGTGTTCGACAAGTGCCGCACCGATGTGCCCGAGCTCTTACCGTCCGACGGCCACCACGCCTCCAGATGCCACCTGTCGCTCGCCGACAAGGAGCGCATCTTCCACGAGGAGGTCATGGCCCGGACGTGAGCGTCGAAGTCACCGAACGCGAGCAGCCCCAGCCGGAAGCGGCCAAGACACCGCTGGTGCGGATCCGGGGCCTGCGCAAGTGGTTCCCGATCACTCGGGGGATCCTCTTCCAGAAGCGGATCGGGGACGTCCACGCCGTCGACGGCGTCGATCTCGAGATCAACAAGGGCGAGACGGTCGGCCTGGTGGGAGAGACGGGTTGCGGCAAGTCGACGCTTGCCCGGGTCCTGATGCGCCTGTACGACGCCACCGAGGGGACGATCGAGTTCGATGGCCAGGACATCACCCACATCAAGGGCGGCGACCTGCGGACCATGCGCCGCGAGATGCAGATGATCTTCCAGGACCCGTTCGCCTCGCTGAACCCCCGCAAGACCGTGGGCTCGATCATCGGGACCCCGTACCAGCTCCACAAGGTGGTACCGCGCAAGCAGGTCAAGAGCGAGGTCCAGCAGCTGATGGAGCTCGTGGGCCTGAACCCGGAGCACTACAACCGATTCCCGCACGAGTTTTCGGGCGGCCAGCGGCAGCGGATCGGGGTCGCGCGCGCGCTCGCCCTGCGGCCCAAGCTCATCGTGTGCGACGAGCCGGTCTCGGCGTTGGACGTGTCGATCCAGGCCCAGGTGCTGAACCTGCTGGAGGACCTCCAGGAGGAGTTCAACCTGACCTACCTGTTCATCGCGCACGACCTGTCGGTGGTCAAGCACGTCTCGGACCGCGTGGCGGTCATGTATCTCGGCAAGATCGTCGAGGCGGCCGAGGGCGACACGCTGTACCGCAATCCCAAGCACCCCTATACCGGAGCGCTGCTCTCAGCGGTGCCGATCGCGGACCCGGATCTCGCGGCCGCCAAGAAGCGGATCATCTTGGAGGGCGACGTCCCGAGCCCGATCGACCCGCCGTCGGGCTGTCGCTTCCACCCACGCTGCCCGAACGCCCAGTTCCCAAAGTGCAGCGAGGACGAGCCCGAGCTCCTTCCGCACCATCCCGGCCAGGTCGCCGCCTGCCACTTCCCGCTCGAGGATCGAGCGGTGATCGATACGACCGCCGGCGGGTAGAGCCGGTACACTGAGCGGCCGTGGGTAACGTGATCGCGCTTGGGCTGTGCATCCTGTCGAGCCTGTTCCTCATCGTGTTCATCCTGCTGCACTCGGGCAAGGGGAGCGGCCTGTCCGACATGTTCGGCGGCACCTCAAGCCTCTCGGGCGGCACCGCCCTCGAACGCCGGCTCGACAAGATCACGGTGGTGACGGCGATCGTCTTCGGGCTGTCCACCTTCTGGCTCTCCTGGAAGTGGGGCGGCTGACCGGTCCCCCTCGGCCCGGTTGCTAGAATCCGCATCGCCTTCGTCGGAGTGGCGGAATTTGGTAGACGCGCTAGGTTGAGGGCCTAGTGACCTTTACGGGTCGTGGGGGTTCAAATCCCCCCTCCGACACGGACTGACCTGCGGGAATGCCGAATCCACGGAAGCCATCCTCGACCTCCGGGGCCTTGCATTGCCCCAAGATTGCCCCGCGGGGCTACCGGTAAGACCCCGTCCGGTTCCTTCGCTCACCGTGGACTCTCCTGGTTGCGCTCGGCGATGCCGATGGCTCGCCAGTCACGCTTTTCGAGGCTGTGGCCTCGTTCCCACGCTGCGACGGTGCCCGCCACCCGCTCATCGTCATCGACCATCGCTCGGTCAAGGTCGCCCCCGTACGCTTCGGCCACGCGGCGCGGATAGCGGGTCGACACCTTTCGAAATCGCTCCGAGTGTGCTTGCTGCAAGGGCCATCTCCGCGTGGGTGTGGCGGCATGCATGCAGGCCACGATGGGGGACTGCGGCTTTCCTCTCTAGGACGCGGAACCTTGAGCTCACCGTGTCCGGATGAATAGCTGAACCATCAGCCTCGGCGCCGATCCAGCCTTCGTCACCGTAGGCGGAACCGAAGGAGAGCTGTTCCTCGGCACGCCGAGCCTTCCAACACCGAAGGAGCGCACCCATCTCCTCGCTCACGACGACAGTCCGCTCCCGGCGTCCCTTGGTGGTCGGTCGGATGTAGACGCGGTCCTGGTCCCAGCTCCTCGACGGGCGAACGAGCCTCTGCCTCCGGATCTGGATGCGACAACCGTCGACGTCCTCGTCGGATAGGCCGGCGATCTCACCGCGTCGACGCCGCGATGTGGTAACGATGTCAGGCATCCGACTTCGGGGGACCGATGAACACGATCAGATGGGTCACGCTCAACGGCTGGAACGTCTTCGCGACCCGGTTCGTCGAGCCGCCGATCTGGACCTGGAGCCCGGTCGAAGGCGTCGCCACCTACCGGGCGCGTTTCGCGTGGCCGGGTCATCCGGCGCTAAGCCTGGAGACTCCGGAACCGAAGCTCTCGATGGCGGCCGCGTGGGACGAGGTACCGTTCGGGCAGGTCGACCTCGTGGTCGAGGGGTCCGACGCTGCGGGGCGGGAGGTGTGTATGCCGTCCTGGCCCAAGCGCTTCTACAAGGTGCCGGGGTTCGACGGGGTAGAGCAGGAGCCCCTGGACTGGCGCGACGCGGCCCGTCGGAACATCGCGTATCTCCTCGAGCCCGCGCGCGACGAGGATGAGTCCTACGAGCGCGGGTGGCCGCGCTCGGCGTGGTCCTCGTTCGAGGACACGATCACTGGTCAGCGCTTCCGCCTCGCGTACCCCGCCTCCAACCATCCGTCCTTCGTGATGGCCTTCCTGGTCTTCGCGCAGGAGTTCCCCGACGATCCGCTGTGCGCGGAGGCAAACGGGCAGGCTCGCCTGTACGGCGAATGGCTGCTCGAACACCGCCTGCCCGAGGACTGGGTGTGCGATCGCTTCCCGTACTCCACCTCGGAGGACGGCCGGGCGAGCGGCGGGAAGGAGGGCGATGCCCTCACGCTGTTCCGATCGGCCATGGTGGGGGAGGCGATGGTCGAGCTCTGGCACGCGTTCGGCGAGGACCGCTACCTCGACTACGCGAAGCACCTGGCCGCGGTGCTCATGCGGCTCCAGCGCGACGACGGCTCGTGGCCCTATCGCGTCAACCCCCGGGACGGGAGCGTGGTCGAGGAGTACACGTCGGACATGATCGGCCCCGCGCGCCTGTTCGCCGTGCTGGACGCGCTCGATCCCGATACGGCCTACACCGAGGCTCGGCAGCGCGCGGTGGCGTGGATGCTCGAGCACCCGGTCCGCACGCGCCGCTGGCAGGGGCAGTTCGAGGACTTCGGCGAGATCGCGCCCTACGAGAACCTCGAGCACCTGGACGCGGACGAGCTCGTGCGCTACCTCGTGTGGTTCCGCGAGGAGATCCCGAACGCGATCGAGATAGCGAAGGAAATCCAGCGCTGGGTCGAGGACCAGTTCGTCGTGTGGCGGCCCGAGACGTCCACCGTTCCGACCGAGTGCGTGACCCCAGGCGTGCTCGAACAGTACCTCTGCTATTGGCCGATGGAGAACTACAACGGGTTCCTGACGATGTCCCTCATGGCGCTGCACGAGGCAACCGGAGACGACGCGTACCTCGTCAAGGCCGTCGCCATTGCCAACGCGATCGTGAAGAGCCAGTACGAGAACGGCGCGTTCTCGACATGGGGCCGCGACCCGAGGTTCGGCCGGCCGTTGCGTACCGACGAGTGGCCGGGGGCGAACGCGTGGGCCTCCGAGGCGCTCCTGCGTTGGGATCGCTACGTCCGGAACGTGGCCTCGGGGGAGCGTCCGGCCCGCGAGTTCCTCAAGCTCTGACGCGGTCACTTGACCCGTGGGAACGGTCCCACGTACAGTCAAGCCAGGCCGAGGTCTCGGCAGGGGCCGCCCGCACCGAAGGACGAACCGACGGGAGGTGCTCTCGTGAAGCCGTATCGGCTCTTGGGGTTGCTCGCCGTCATCGCGCTGCTCGCCGCGGCATGCACCGGCGACGATGGCGGGTCCGCGTCCAACGGCGAGGCCGGCGACACGTCCACGGTGCAGGAGCCGGTGACGCTCGAGTGGTGGACCCTGGCCGAGGACGTGACGCAGTTCGAGGACGAGCTCGTCGCGGCGTTCGAGCAGGCGAACCCGGAGATCACCGTGGACGTCACCACCTACCCGGAGGGGCAGTTCGGCACCAAGGTCGACACGGCGATCGCGGCCGGTGAACCCCCGGACCTCGTGTCCTATCCGGGCCTGTCGTGGATGAAGGCCGGGCTCCTCCTACCGCTCGACGACCTGGTCGCCCAGGAGCACATCGACCTGTCCGGGTTCAACCCCGGCATCGTGGGAACATCCGGGCAGTCGAACGCCGAATTCGGGTGCTCGTACGGCGGCAAGCTGTACTGCCTCGGCTCGTTCACCGGCGCGGTGGTCCTGCTCTACAACAAGGACATGTTCGACGCGGCGGGGCTCGCGTACCCGCCGACCTGGCCCCCGATGTCGGTGGACCAGTTCGTCACGGACTCGTGCGCGCTGACCGACCCGGACAACGGCGTCTGGGGATCGGCCTACGGAGACCCGGTGACCTGGCTGCCCTGGGAGACGTTCGTGAGCCCGGACGGCACGACCGCCAGCGGGTTTGTGAACGGGGCGGTCTCGGTGCAAGTCCACGACGAGCTCGCGAGGGGCATCGTGGATGGCTGCGCCCCGAGCCTCAACATCATGGACCCGTGGGAGGAGGGCCAGGACTTCTTCACGCAGGGCAAGCTCGCGATGGTTGCGGGCGGGTTCGAGGGCCTGAACAAGATCGAGAACGCCGGGATCGACTACGGCGTCGCCGGGCTGCCGACGCCCACCGGCGTGGATCCCTTCTTCAACGTGTGGTCCGACGGGATGGCGATCTTCGCCTCCACGGAGCACCCGGAGGCGGCCAAGAAGCTCGTGGCGTTCCTGGCCACCCAGGGTCAGCGCATCCGTGCCGAGCAGGGGGACTTCCCACTCGACTCGACCGTCGCGCAGGAGACGGGGTGGACCAAGGGCGTCGAGGGGCGCGAGGAGGGAGTCGAGCTCTTGCAGCACGCGCGGGGCGCGATCTTCATCCCCAACCGCTGGGACACGTTCGGCCCGATCTTCGACGCGTTCGGCTTCATCACCTCGGGAGACAAGACGGCCCAGCAGGCCCTGAACGACGCGGCCCCTGCGATCGACGAGAACCTCGAGAAGGCGTGGAGGATCTGGGACAGCTCCTGAGGTTGAGATTCGTCCTTCCCAGGCCGCCGGGGGCTCGGATCAACAGCTCGGCGAAGGTCCGCGTTTCCGGATGCCCCCAGAACTCGCCGATCCGCTCGGCGCGCTCGAGGGTCGGGGGGGCGTAGGAACGTGGAGGAGCTCGGCGCGAGCGGCCGCTCAAGCATTCTCGGCGATCGCGAATCTCGCCTATCCGGTCGCCTGGCTCAGCTCGAACGTATCGAGGACTTCCCCGGCCGCGTCAACAGTCGTTCCTTGCATACTGCTCGAATCGGCCGTTATGTACAGAAAGTGATGGTCGTCATCGTTTGACGCCACCGGATCCGGCGTCCCTTCCCCACAGTCGTCGACGGGGTACAGCGAAGCGCCACCCCCACCGGTGACGACGTACGTCGCCCCATCGATCGGCCCAAAACGTTGGTAGTTGTGGTCGTGTCCGTTGAGAACGAGATCGACGCCTTTGCCCTGGATCACAGGAAGTAGATGCCGTTGGGCGCC
>Ga0114129_10011880_pt1 | contig 12386 bp, 10 predicted proteins | sample RhiMetdeltSRZDD1_FD_80071 | JGI IMG/M metagenome (GOLD analysis project Ga0114129, IMG submission 80071) | Populus rhizosphere microbial communities from Tennessee, USA - Rhizosphere MetaG P. deltoides SRZDD1 (version 2) (version 2) | ecosystem: Host-associated > Plants > Roots > Rhizosphere >...
AGGCGCGGGTGCAGCGTGCGGACGGCGAGCCCGCCGCGATCGACGAGGTGGGCGATCTGCTGGTGCGCGGCCCGTCGACCGCGGCCTTCTACTGGCGCCGGCGCGACGCGACGAAACACACCTTCCGGGGGGAGTGGGTATTTACCGGCGACCGCTACTCGGTCGATGCCGACGGCTATTACACGAATTACGGCCGCTCCGACGATCTGCTGCGCGTGAGCGGCCACTGGGTCTCACCGCTCGAGGTCGAGTCGGTCCTGCTGCGTCATGCCGCGGTGCGCGAATGCGCGGTCGTCGCGCGCGCGGACGGCGACGGGCTCGTCAAGCCCTGCGCATACATCGTGTGCGCCGACGGTGCCCTCGCGGCGCCCGCGCTCGCCGCTGAGCTGAAGGCGCTCGTGAAGGACGCGCTCGCACCCTACAAGTACCCGCGCTGGATCGAGTTCATCCCCGAGCTGCCGAAGACCTCGACCGGCAAGGTCCAGCGGTTCAAGCTCCGGCGGACCTCGCCTTAGCGCCGAACGAAGTGGTACCAGGCCGACGGCCTCCCGGTGCCCTCCTCGAATCGCTCGAGCACGAACGACTCCGCGAACAGCCGCTCGACCTCCGCACGCGCGATGCCCGGACCGCCGTCCGACGCGGCGAACGCGTACAGCAGATACGGCGCGTCGGAGTGAAGCGCCCCGGACAGCCACGACGCGTACCGCGTGCGGCCACGCGCCGGCACGGCGTGCAGGCATCCGATGTCGTACGCGAGATCGAACGTGCCCAGGTCGGGGAGCCCGGTCACGTCGGCGCGGAGGAACCGGACGCGCGAAACGCCGGCGTCCCAAGCGCGACGTCGCGCCCGATCCACCGCGAGCGACGAGAAGTCGACCCCGACGACTTCCCAGCCCCGCTGCGCGAGGTAGACCGCGTTCGTGCCCGTGCCGCAGCCAAGATCCACCGCGCGCCCCAACGGCCTTGGCGCGACGAGGTTGACCAGCTCCGGCGGCGTGATGCCCGTGTCCCAGCGAGGCCGGCCGAACCGGTACAGCAGCTCGAAGAACAGCCTCTCCCACACCCCAGCGCCTCAGCGGAAGCCGCTATCCGCTCATGGGCATTCGCTGACGTAACGGCTGCCGCCGAAATCGCTGACGCTGATCGCCTGCTTCCGGTCGCCTCGACGCCCTAACGGAAGCGGATGCTGACATTGTCGACGGTGATGCGCCTGCGCCGTCAACGGAAGCGCGAAGGCGTGCGGCGTCGCACGATGGTGTCCACCAGCGCGGGCCTGCGTGTCTCCTTCACGTGCCTCCTCGCCCGCGCGATCGCGGGGCCGGCCTCGTCGGGATCGGCGATCGGTCCCTCCGCGTACCAGCCGAAGCTCTTGGCGAGCGCCGCGAAGTCCGGCGCCGGATCGTCGATCTCCTGACCGACGCGTGCGTTCTCGACCGGCGTGCCGCGATGGCGCGCGACGCGGATCTGGTGCTCCCAGTCGTTGTAGTACGCGCGGTTGTTGTACATCACGACGAGGAGCGGGATGCGACTGTTCGCGGCGGTCCACAGCGCGCCGGGGTCGTAGAGCAGATCGCCGTCGGGCTGCACGTCGACGATGAGCGTTTCGCTCCCGCGGTAGGCGAGACCCACGCCGAGCGAGACACCGATCTGCGTGCCGGTGCCGAAGCTGCGGCCTGGATGACGCTTCGGTGAATCGACGTCCCAGAGGCGTAGCGCCCAATCCTCGAGCGTGTTCGAGGTGAGGACCCAGTCGTCGTCCTTGATGACCGCCCAGAGCTCGCCGGCGAGCCGTGCCGCGGTCATCGGCGACGCCGCCCAGTCCTCGCGCGCCTCGCGCTGCCAGCGCTCCTGGATCGCGACATGGGCGGCCGCGACCTCCTTGCGCCGGCGGCTGCGGTCGCGCGACCCCGATCGCTCGCCGACCAGCGCGCGCAGCACCGGTAGGGCCAGGCGCGTGTCGGCGACGATCGAGAGCGTGACTGGCTGGAAGTCGCCGAGATCCTCGGCCCACTTGCTCTGACGCAGCTCCGCGAGGCCGACATCGATGACCGGCGTGCCGGCCGGGATGCGCGGGCGCTTCGCGCGTTCCGGGCTGTCGCGGTCCAGCTCGTTGAGGGCTCGGTGCAGGTCGCCGACGTCGAGCGCGAGCACGACGTCAGCGTCCTTCAACGCCTCGCCGCCGGTGAGATTCAGGGGATGGCGGTTCGGGATGTTCACGCGGCCGTTCAGGTCGATCACCGCGGCTGCCAGCTCCTCCGCGAGCGCGACGAGCTCGGTGAAGGCCCCGGTGTGTCGCCCGGTGAACTCCGTGACGATCACCGGCCGTTCGGCGCGCGCGAGCAGGTCGGCCGCGCGTCCGAGCGCGGCCGGGTCGGCCTGGACCGCGGACGGCCGCGCCGCCGCCACGACATCGTCGATGCTGACGGGACGCTCGAGCGCGTCCTCCTGCAGGCCCGCGTCGTAGCAGAGGTACACCGGACCGGCGGGCTCGGTGGTGGCGATGCGGTACGCCCGCGCGAACGAGGCGGGGAAGTCCGCGACGCTCGCGGGCTGGTCGTCCCACTTCGTGAAGTTGCGCACCGCTTCGCCCTGCACCTGCGCGGTGTGGATCCAGTCGATCGCGGGGCGGCGCCGCCGGCGGTCCATCGGCCCGGTCGCGCCGAGGACCATGACCGGGACGCGATCGAGGTGCGCGTAGTAGACGCCCATCGTCGCGTGCAGGAGGCCGACGACGTCGTGGACGATCGCGCCCATCGGCCGACCCGTCACCTTCGCGTAGCCGTGCGCGACGTTCACGGCGACCTTCTCGTGGGTGCAGAGGATGATCTCGGGCTTGCCGCCCCCGTAGTTCACGAGCGAGTCGTGGAGGCCGCGATAGGTCGCGCCGGGATTGAGCGCGACGTATTCGATGCCGAAGGCCTGCAGGAGATCGACGATGACGTCGGAGCCGAAACGGGGCGAGCGCGTCATCGCGCCCGCCCCGCTGTCATCGCTCCTATTTGCCGACGCCGCGCTTTTCCGCGTCGGCGACGTACTTGTCCTCGATCACCTTGCTGACGTCGAGGTCCTTCACCTTCGCGTTCGTGGCGACGAGCGCGTCGCGCGTCGCGGTGAACGTCGCGACGGTCGGGTGCGGGTACGACGGGAAGATCGTCGTCACGTAGAAGTCGTAGGTCTGCGACAACGCCGCCGCGTCATCGGCCTTCGCGGGATCGAGCTTGAGCAGCTTCCCGAGGATCGGGATCGTCCTTGCCTTGTCCTTCTTGGCGATCGCGATCGCCTCGACCTCCGCGTCCACGTACGACTGCACGGCCTGCGAGTTCTTGTCCGCCCAGGACTTGAGCACGATCGTGCAGTTGTCCGTGGCGGGGATCTTCTCCGCGCCGAGGTCGTAGATGACCTTGAAGCCGCCCGCGAGGAGCTTGACCGTGTCCGGCGGGTGGCCCGGGCCCGCGTACGCGGCGCCGCCGAGCATGCCCGTCGTGAGGTTGGCGACCGAGCCGAACGGCGTGATGGTCACGTCCTTGGCCGGATCCAGACCGAGTCGCCTGAGCGATTCGACCGCCGCGACGTAGGCCGAGCCGCCGACGCTCGCGACACCCACGGTCTTGCCCCTCAGGTCGGCCGGCGTCTTGTAGTCGGCCTTCGCGAGGAGCTGCCACGGCGTGACGGGGACGAACAGCGCCACGACCTGGACGTCCGCACCGGCGACGAAGCCGCTCATCGCCTCGGTCCCGCCGAAGTTGCCGATCTGCGTCTGGCCCGAGACGAGCGCCGCCGCAGACGGCGCGCCGCCGTCGATGAGCGTGAGCTCGACGTCGAGGCCGCGCTTCTCGAAGAGGCCCAGCTCCTTGGCCATGAAGGGCGCGAGGTTCGCGGGCGTCACGTTGCCGTAGGACGATTTGATCTTGATCGGGGTCGGCGTGGCGGTCGGTGCCGACGAGGCGGCGACCGTCGGTCCCGTGCTCGCGGCCGGTGTGCCGCCTCCGCATGCGCCGCCGACCAGCAGCGCGGTGATCCCAAGAGCCAGGACACGGCTGTCGCGCATCCCACACCTCCGAAAGTCCCGGTCCGCGCGGGGGCCGGAGCGGTCAATTGTTATACCATTCAGCCGCGCCATCCGGCGCCATCTTCTGGAGGTGAGCCGTGGGCGACGACAGCGAACGCGTCTTCCTGCGTGAGATCACCTCGGAGCAGTACGGACTGGGCTCCCAGCGCCGGAAGCAGCACAGCGCACCACGCGTCCGCCGCGCCGGAACGGTCGTCGACGACGCATCGGTCGGCCACTCTGGCGACTCCGATGAAGGCCTCTCGAAGACGTGGTGGATGCTCGGCCCGGGGGACGAGCCCTTTCTCACCCAAACGCTCCAAGTGCACTTCGTCGAGCTGAAGCCCGGCGGCTCAAATCACGGCCACGGCCATCAGAACGAGGCGACGTTCTACATCCTCGAGGGCAGCGGGTACGAGATCCATGACGGCGTGCGGTACGACTGGTCGAAGGACGACTTCGTCATCGTCCACAACGACTGTGTGCATCGACACTTCAACGCGAGTCAGACCGAGCGCGCCGTCGCCCTGGTCATCAAGGCGAAGGCGACCTGGATGTATCTGGGTCTGATCCAGCAAGGTCGTAGCGCGCCGTTCGAGGCCGCGGGCTTCGGCGCGCCGCAGGAGTGGTCGCGGCTCTGGACGCCCGGCGCGACCGAGCGCAAGAAGGTCGTCAAGCCGTCCGATACGCGCTGGGAGAACACGCGCGACGGACGCGTCCGCGTCATCGCGTCGCCGGCGCGCACCGACGTGCGCGCGTTCAGCGTGGATCTCTATGAGCAGGAGATCCAGGCGCGCGGGCGCTCCGCGAAGCACTGGCATATGGCCGATGAGGTCTGCTACGTCGTCTCCGGTGCGGGCCACAGCCTGCAGTGGGACGTCGAGGCCGACATCAGCGACAAATACCGCGCCCGCGTGGCCGATACGCCGAGCCGCTGGGACTTCACGTCGGGCGATCTCGTCTACGTGCCGCAGAACACCGTCCACCAGCTGGTCGCGAGCGGGGCCGAGCCGCTGCGCGTCCTCGTCGCGCAGAACCGTCTCTTCAAGCTGCTGGGCTATGACTCCGTCGTTTATCTCGACGACGCGACCGCGGACGCCGCGACATCGGCATCAGGCGCGCGCGCCTAGGCGGCCCGGCCGTCGAACATCGTCCGCAGCTCCGTCAGCCGCGCGCGCGTCGCCCCAGGAGGGCTCCAGCAGGTACGACGATGATGCCCTCGATCCGCTCGAGCGCGTGGACCGACGTGGCGTCGCCGCTGCGCTCAGCGCCGTCCGGTGCGCTCCTCGGTCGCGGCCGCCAGCGCGCGCACGAGCGCACCCTCGAGGTACGTCGCCTGGAGACCGGAGGCCCAGTAGCGCAGAGCGTCGCGGCTCGGCTGCGTCGTCTCCCTTCGTGTGCGACGCACGATGCCGCCCGACCCGCGCGGGCTGAACTCGAGCCAGCCGATCCAGGTCTTGTCGGAGCGCTGCCGGCCCAACACTCGGACCTTGTACAGGTGGCCGTCGGCGTCGCGCACGTGCCGGGCGTACTCGTGGATCAGTGCGTCCATGGGCGCATCACTCGGCAAGAGCGTCGCCAATCATCCTGCGCGGCGCCAGAGGGCGTTACGAAGTCGTGACACTCACGACGCGCAATGGTTGCCTGGTTGCATGGCGTGTTCGACCATCGGCTGGCCAGCGCGGCGACCGCCGATCGCTGCTGGTGCGCGCGGAGGCGACTAGCTCCGGCTCTTGGGACGCTCGCCCTTTCCGACCAGCCAGCCCCAGCGATCGAGCGCCTTCTGCTTCGTCGCCGGCGTGGGCAGCTGCGACATCGGGAACCGGTCGCGCCATTCCCACGGTCGCGTGGCGTCGATGATCGCGCGCGACGAGAAGCCCTTCTTGTCGGGGTGGATGCGCGGGTCGAGCGGGCCGCTCCACGCGCGGGGGATGATGTCGATCGATTCCGCCGGCTCCGAGCGCGTGCACATCGCCCAGAGCACCTGCTCGAGGTCCATCACGTCGATGTCGTCGTCGACGACGACGACGTAGCGCCCGAGATATGCCCCGGTGTGCACGCTCGCCGCGGCGTGCCCGACCTGGCGCGCGTGGCCGGCGTATCGCTGGTTGATCGAGATCGCGTTGAAGAGGCGCGAGCCGCCGACCTCGTGACACCACACGCCCACGATGCCGGGGATGCTCGCGGCCTCGAGATCGCCGCGGAGCCGCGCCGAACGCATGAAGGCGCGGTAGAACGACTGCTCGTCCGGCGGGACGTTCGGCGGTGACGCGAGGATGATCGGGTCGTTGCGGTGATAGATCGCCTCGACGCGCAGGACGGGCTCCTCGCGTTCGCCTGACGCGTAGTAGCCGGTCCACTCGCCGAAGGGACCTTCGATCGCCTTGTCCTTCGCGTCGGCGAAGCCCTCGATGACGATCTCCGCGTCCGCGGGGATCGGAAGACCGGTGACCGGGCCCTTCACGACGCGATAGGGCGCGCCGCGGACGCCGCCGGCCCAGTCGTACTCGGTGATGCCGTAGGGGATCTCGGTGCACGCGGCGAGGAACAGCAGCGGATCGCCACCGGGAACGAACGCGACCGGCATCTTCTCGCCGCGCGTGAACCACTTGTCGCGGTGCTGCCGGCCGTGTTTGCCGGGCGAGATGTAGAAGCCGAGGCGCGTCTTGTCGTGGACCATCACGCGGTACGTGCCGAGGTTGACCCAGTTCTCGTCCGGATCGATCGTCACGTCGAAGCTGCCCGTGCCGAGGTAGCGGCCACCGTCGAACTCGTGCCACTTCGGCGCCGGGAAGATCGTGCAGTCGATCTGGTCGCCGCGCAGGACGTTCTCGAACACCGGACCGTCCTTGACCACCTCGGCCGCGATCGTCGGGATGCCCTTGCGGACGCGCTCCTGCCAGCGCTTCACCAGCTCGTGCGGCGAGGCGTCGATCGGGAGTCCCAGCGTGATCGCGATGCGCGCGAACGATCCGAGACCGTTCGAGAGCACGCGGAACCCCTTCTTGTAACCGGGGATCTCGTCGAAGATCGAGGCCTTCGACGGCCGCGTGCGGCCGAGGAGCTCGGTCGCCATTCCGATGTCCTCTTCCGCGGTCGCGCCGGTGACGACCTGGAGCTCGCCGATCTCGTCCACCTTCTTCAGCCACTCGCGAAGGTCGGTCGGCGTCTTGGTCTCGGTACGGATGGTGGTGGCCATGGCCTGCCTCCTCTGCCCTGCCGCTCGTCGCTCAGCTGTCTTCGTCGTCGAATGTACGCGCCAGCGCACGCGGTCTCCACCCATCATCGGCGATCGCGGTGCAGTGCTCGACCGGGAACTCGACCCAGACCTCCTGATCGCGTCGGAGCTGCGTCGTCGTGTGCGCCCGCGCGCGGATGAACAGGTCGCCGATCTCGATCACGCAGTCGAGCCGGTCTCCCAGGAAAGCGGCGACGCGCAACACGCCGGCGAACTCGTTCGGCAAGCCCGCCGGACGCGCGCGCACGACGATGTTCTCAGGGCGCAGCACCAGCAGCCCCTTGTCGCCCGGCGCGAGCCCGTCGGCGAGCGCGCAGGTGACGACGCCGCCGAGGGCGCGGAGCCCACCGGTCGTGACCTCGCCCGGAAGGAACGTCGCCTCGCCGACGAAATCAGCGACGAAGCCCGACGCCGGCGCGCGATAGAGGTCCCGCGGCGCGCCCTCCTGGACGATCCTGCCGGCCTGCATCACGGCGATCCGGTGTGACAGGAAGAGCGCCTCGCCCTGATCGTGCGTCACGTAGATCGTCGTGATGGCGAGCCGGCGCTGCAGCTGCCGGAGCTCGATGCGCATGCGTTCGCGCAGCTTCGCGTCGAGGTTCGAGAGCGGCTCGTCGAGCAGCAGGATCTTCGGGCGGCGCACGAGCGCGCGCGCCAGGGCGAGCCGCTGCTGCTGGCCCCCGGAGAGCTGCGGCGCGGGCCGTTCCTCGAGCCCCTCGAGGCCGACGAGCGCGAGCGCCTCCTCGACCAACCGCTTCGTCTCGGTCTTCGCCGGCGGGTGCTCGGTCACGCGGAGCGGGAACGCGACGTTCTCGAACACGGTCAGGTGCGGCCAGATCGCGTAGGACTGGAACACCATGCCGATGTCGCGCGCGTGCGTCGGCACGAACCGACCGAGGCCGGACAGGACCGCGTCGTCAAGACGGATCGTTCCCGACTCGGGCCGCTCGAGGCCCGCGACGCAGCGCAGCGTCGTGGTCTTGCCGCAGCCCGACGGTCCGAGCAGCGTGAAGAACCGACCGTCTTCCACCGTGAACGACACGTCCTCGACGGCGCGCACGCCGCCGCGGTCGGTGGCGAAGGTCTTGCGCAGGGCCTCCACCTGCAGCATGGCTAGGCCTCCCGCACCGTTCGGCCTCCGAGGCGCTGCAGGATCGCCACGAGGACGACGAGCAGCACGATGAGGAGCACCGACAGCGCCGCGATCGTCGTGTAGTTGCCGGAGTCCCGCAGGTCGAAGATCCGGACCGCGAGCACGACGCTCTCGCTGGAGTACAGGAGGACGCTGCTCCCAAGCTCGCGCAACGAGATGATGAAGATGTAGATCCAGGCGCCGACCAGCGCCGGCCGGAGCAGCGGGAGCAGGATCCGCGTGAACGTCGGCCACCACCGCGCGCCCGCGGCGGCGGCCGCCTCTTCGAGCTCGCGGTGGATCTGGACGATCCCCGCGCTGGCGCTGCGGATCCCGTAGGGAAGGTAACGCGTGACGTAGGCGACGAGCAGGATCCACAGCGTTCCGTAGATGCGGATCGGGACCGTGAAGTAGACCCAGATGAGGCTGATGCCGAGCACGATGCCGGGAATGGTGATCGGCACGAACGCGAGGAAGTCGAGCATGCCGCGGCCGGGCGCCTTCGTGCGGATCGTCACCCACGCGATGATCGCGGTGAGCGCCACGACGACCGTCGCCGCCGCGGCGCCGAGCAGCAGGCTGTTGCCGAGGGCGCGCCGCGTGAGCTCGTCGGTGGCGATGAACTCGTAGTTCTTGAGCGTCAGCTCGCCGAGCGTCTCGAGCGACGGGACCGTGTAGACCCGCACGAGGCTCGCGTAGATCAGGACAAGCAGCGGCAGCGCGATCGCGACCAGCGCGTACAGTCCGAGTGCCGCGATGGCGACGATCCGGAATCGCCCGAGCTCGACGCGGCGTGGCCGATAGGCCTTGCCGGTGACCGTCGCGTAACGCTCGGTGCGTCGGACCATGCGGTTGTGCAGCAGCAGGCCGGCGACGGAGATGACGAAAAGCACCATCGCGTACGACGCCGACAGCCCGAAGTTCGGTGGGTATTGGTTCAGCGAGGTGTAGATGCGCGAGGTGTACACGTAGATCTGGCCGGGAAGACCGATGATCGCCGGCACCTCGAAGCCCTCGATGGCTCGCACGAACAGGATCAGCAGCACCGACGCCGCGGTGGGGAGGAGCAGCGGGAGGGTTATCCGTCGGAAGGACTGCCACGGGTTCGCGCGACTCGTTGCCGCCGCCTCCTCGAGGCTCGGGTCCATCGTGCGGAACGCGGCGCTCATCAGCACGAACGCGAGCGGGGCGGTGTGCAGGCCCTCGATCCAGATCATGCCGGGCAGGCTGTAGACGGACAGCGTTACGCCGAACAGCTCCTTCAGCGGCGCGTTGATCCAGCCGATGTTCGGGCTGAGGAGGAAGAGCCAGGCGATCGTGTGCACGATGCCGGGGACGATGAGAGGGACGAGCGCGAGCCCGTACCAGACGCTCCGGCCGGGGATGTCGCTCCGCTCGACCGCCCACGCGACCCCCGTGCCGATGGCGAAGGCGAACAGCGCCGAGCCGACCCCATACATCACCGAGTTCGCAAGCAGCTCGAGCGACGCGCGGTCGGTCAGGACGCGCTGGAAGTTGGCCAATGTGAACTGGAAGTCGAGTGCGCTGCTTCCGGAGGAGAGGCTGCCCAGGAGCAGCAGCGCCAGGGGGACCAGCGTGAGGTAGCCGAGGAGCAGCGCCGCGGCGCCGACGATCAAGACGTCGGCACGCCACGCCGGGAATCGGGTCCCGGCGCGGCGTCCGAGCGTGGTTGCCGCCACTCAGTCCGCTATTTGATGCCGAGCGTGGAGCGCCAGAACTCCGCGTCCTTCGTGAAGTCCGCGCGCAGCGCGTCGCTCACGAAGAAGATCTTGGCGAAGTTGTTCAGGTCGGGGTACTTCGCCGGCACCTTGCTCGACGCGGGGACGCGTCCGGTCGACGCGATCGCCTTTTGACCGTCCGGCGAGACGAGCCACTCCAGCAGGAGCTTCGCCCCATTCGGGTTCTTCGGCTTGTTCGACAGCGCCATCGCCTGGACGTCGGTGATGATCGGGTCGGTCTTCGCCCAGTCGATCGGCTTGTTCTCTTCGTACTTGAGCTGCGCGAGCCGGTGGCCGTTCGACGAGAGCGTCACCGCGAACTCGCCCGCTGCGAGCAGATTCGCCATGTCCGTGTGGCCCGTGCGCAGCGATGGCTTGTTGGCGGCGATGCACTTGAGGACGTTCTGCGCCTCGGCATCGCCGAGGATCTTGCGCAGCGCGGAGTACACGACGACGTCGCCCTGCTCGACGGCGATCTTTCCCGACAGGGCCGGGTTGCACAGGTCCTTCCAGGTCTTGACCGTCACGCCGGCCGGCATCTTCGTCGTGTTGATACCCGGGAGGTCGTTGTTGAAGCGTGCCGCGATCCAGCCACCGTCCGCGGCCCTCGCGTCAGCTGGGAAATCGCCGGCGGACGCGGTGACGTACTTCTGCGTGTAGCCCGACTCGATCACGAAGGCGACCTCGAAGAGATTGGTCTCCACGACGTCGTACAGGTCCTGCCCGGCCTTCTTCTCGGTCACGAGCTGCTGGACCAGCGCCTCGCCCGACTTGCGCGTGTGTGTCACCTTCATGCCGGGGAACTTCGCGTGGAACGCGGGAAGGATCTTGGCGGCGTCGTCGGTGTTCGTCGACGAGTAGAAGGCGACCTGACCGCCCTCCGCCTTCGCGGCCTCGTACAGCCGCGCCATGACCTGATCGGCCGTCTCGGCCGTCGTCGGCTTCGCCGACGCGGTCGCCGACGCGCTCGGGCTCGCTTGAGCTGCCGGCGTGGTGCCGCCACAGGCCGCGAACACCAGACCGATGACCGCTAGTGCTACGACGAGCCTCCGCTCCACCCTGCACCTCCACTGACCGCGCTGGCGGTCACCGTCCATACGACCGGGGGGTCGCCCCCGGTTCGGCGCCGAATGTTAATACCATTGGACCAAAGCCGACCCGGTTGGCACACTGGGAGCGGTGAAGCTGCAGGCGCGCGATGTGGTGATCCACCACCGGCGCCAGCGCCTGGGGGACATGCTCCTGGCCGTCGATGGCGCGACGCTGGACATCGCCGAGGGCGAGCTCGTCGCGATCGTCGGGCCATCGGGCTGCGGCAAGACGACCTTCCTCAACGCCATCGATGGGTTGCTACCGCTCACGTCGGGCAGCCTCCTGCTCGACGGGCACGTCATCGACCGCCCCGGCCACGACCGCGCGCTCGTCTTCCAGCAGCCCAGCCTGCTGCCGTGGCGCACCGTCCTGGACAACGTCCTGTACGGCCTCGAGCTCCTCGGGACGCCACGCGCTGTGGCGCGGGAGCGCGCGCATCGTTTCGTCGATCTGGTCGGCCTGTCGGGGTTCGAGGAGTCCTACCCGCTGGAGCTCTCCGGAGGGATGCAGCAGCGCTGCAACCTGGCACGCGCTCTGGCGGTGGACCCCGAGGTGCTCCTGCTGGACGAGCCGTTCGCGGCCCTCGACGCGCAGACGCGCGAGACCATGCAGCACGAGCTGCTCCGCATCTGGAACGAGACGGGCAAGACCGCCGTCTTCATCACGCACGACATCGTCGAGGCGGTCTATCTCGCCGATCGCGTCATCGTGTTCACCGCGCGGCCCGGTCGCGTGAAGGAGATCCTCGAGGTCGACATCCCGCGACCGCGCGACCTGCGTGTGAAGTGGGAGCCGCGCTTCGTCCAGGTCCAATCGCGCATCTGGGAGAGCATCCGCGAGGAGGCGGCGCGCGACCCGCTCGCCGCGATCGCCTGATGGCCGAGCGCGTCGAGCGTCCTGCCGTCGCACGCGTGACCGGTGACGCCGCGCCGGCGGTGTCGCACGCGCCCCAGGCGTCCGTGGTCGTCACCACTCCGCTGCCGCGCCGTTCGTGGATCCAGCGCCACGAGCAGCTCGTCATCGGCGTCGCCACCGTGGTCGCCTTCGTCGTCGCGTGGCAGCTCGTGGCGAACGCGCGGATCTGGTCCAAGCTCTTCGTCCCCGGGCCATCCGACATCGTCGTCGCGTTCGGCGAGC
>Ga0114129_10011881_pt1 | contig 12386 bp, 11 predicted proteins | sample RhiMetdeltSRZDD1_FD_80071 | JGI IMG/M metagenome (GOLD analysis project Ga0114129, IMG submission 80071) | Populus rhizosphere microbial communities from Tennessee, USA - Rhizosphere MetaG P. deltoides SRZDD1 (version 2) (version 2) | ecosystem: Host-associated > Plants > Roots > Rhizosphere >...
CCTCGTGCTTCCTCCGAGCGACGTCTATTGGCTCGGTGCGCATCGCTGCGTGCATTTTCCCGGCAGCGACCCGGTGTCGTTCGCGCTCCTGGAGGGCGCTTCGGTCGCACGCTTCCCCAACCATCCCGGCTTGTCGATCGCGGACGTGGCCGCGAGAGCCGTCGCCGAGCACCGGGCGTACCTCGACGTGCAGCTCCACGAGCCCGGCTGGGACGTAAAGAAGCTCGGAATGGTGCTGAGTGCGGCACGGGCCGCCCTCCTGGCCGAGACAGCGGCCGCCGGCGAGCCCGTCCTCACCCCGTCGATGGCCGCCACGGCACGAGCTCTCGGCGAGCGGCTGCCCGAGGCACGGGCGCTCGCGGAAGAAGCCAGCATCGAGCTCCGCCGGCGTCGTCGCGAGGGGGGACCCACGCTCGACTCGCTGATCGCACGCCTCGCCGGCGTGGTCTCGTCCCTACCGTCATTCAACGGCCGTCTGACGGGCGACCCTAAGCTCCACCTACGGAACGAGGAGCGCATATTCACGGCCTGACGTCCACAGCGGGGGACCGCGAGCAGCTGTGGGCAACCGGTCGGCACACGCCGGCAGTTCGCGTGCGCGAGCTGACGAAGACGTTCCTCCTGCCACAGGAGCACGTGACAACGGTGAAAGCGCGGGTCACGCGTTCGCGTGGCCAGGGGCACAGTCCCACGCTCACCGCCCTCAGTGACGTCAACTTCGACATCCGCCGCGGCGAGTTTCTCGGCATTCTGGGCAAGAACGGCAGCGGCAAGAGCACGCTGCTTCGCTGCATTGCGGGTATCTACGTGCCGGACGCTGGGACGATCGAGGTCGACGGCCGCCTGGTCCCGTTCATCGAGCTCGGCGTCGGATTCGATCCCGAATTGCCAGCGCGCGACAACGCGGTCCAGAGTTCGGTCCTGTTCGGGCTCGAGCGCAGCGAAGCCGAGCGGCGCGTGGACGAGATGATCGACTTCGCCGAGCTGCGTGCGTTCGCCGCGCAGAAGCTCAAGAATTACTCGAGCGGAATGGCCGCGCGGCTCGCGTTCGCGGTCGCCGCGAACGTCGACGCCGACATCCTGCTGTGCGACGAGGTACTCGCCGTTGGCGATGCCGGTTTCCGCAAACGCTGCTTCGAGCACTTCGACCGAATGCGGGCCGAAGGGAAGACCGTCGTGCTCGTGACCCACGATGTGAGCGTCGTTCGCGAGCGCTGCGACCGTGGCTTGCTGCTTCATCGAGGCAGGCTCGTCGACATGGGGGACGTCGACGAGATCGCCGACCAGTACGAGCGCCTCGGCACCGAGCCGTTATTTCAGCCGATCTTGCCTTCCACGGCTCCCCGGGGTCCGTCCGCGTTCTCTTCTGCGCTGCAAGCGGGACGCCGGGGAGCGGCCGCCCTCGGACGAATGTTCGGCCTCCCGTCGCTGCTCCGTCCGCGCACACGTCGCTTCACGACGATTACAGGCATGCTGGCTGTGACCGACTTCAAGCTGAAGTACTTCGACGCAGCGCTCAGCTATGCCTGGGCACTTCTGCGGCCGGCGATCTTCTTTGCGGTGCTTCTCACCGTCTTCGGCCACCTCGGTGGCCTCAAGGCCAACGTCCCTCATTACGCCGCGTATCTCGCCCTAGGCGTCGTGCTCTGGACGTTTTTCCTCCAGGCGACGAACGCGACGATGACCTCCTTCCGACAACGGGCCCGACTACTGCGGACACTGCCTCTCCCGCGCCTGACCGTACCTGGCGCGTCGGTGCTTGCCACCTCGTTCGATCTGGCAATGAATTTCGTCGTCGTCATTGCCATCTTCCTCATCGCAGGCCTTAGGCCCACGACCTCATGGCTCGAATTGCCCCTGATTGTCGGCACCATCGCCCTGCTCACCATGGGCGTCAGCCTGCTTCTTGCGTCGCTCTACATTCGGCATCGCGACATCGACCAGCTATGGGGCGTGGCCGGGCAGGCACTCTTTTACCTGACGCCGATCTTCTACCCGATCACCAGGATCCCAGAGCCATTCGACCGAATCCTCGTGCTTGTGAACCCACTCGCCACGGCGCTCACGCAGGCCCGCCATGTCCTCGACCCGAGCGCACCGAGCGCTGCGTCCCTCGCGGGCGGCTGGTCCTATCTCGCTGTTCCGGCGGCTATCGTCGCCGGTAGCGTTGCCCTCGGGGGATGGGCATATCGCCGCGAAAGCCCGAAGGCGCCGGAGCTCATCTGACGTCGAGCCGACGACCTGTCTCGTGGGTCGAGGTCGGGTGCGACGCCGCCTTCTTGGTCGGGGTTGCGTCAGCAGCGCACTGCGTCGGTGCCACAAGCCGAGGCACTATTCTCCGGCCGTGGCCGTCGATCTCGGAATCGCTCATCTAGCGGGCGACGCGCTCGCGCGACTGCCTTGAGCCTGCGCGAAGAGATCGGCGCCCCGATCCTGGTCGGGACGCACCACCGTGCGGGAACCGTGTGGATGGCTGACGTCTTTCGAGGTGTCTGCTCCACTCTCGACCTCCGATTCTTCTCGGCACGGCAGGACGATGTGCCTCGCGACTTCGACGTCTTCGTTCACGAGCACAGCAGGTTCCGCTTCTCGGACCTCCCCGAGCATCGCGGGCTGCACATGATCCGCGACCCAAGGGACGTCATCGTCTCGGGCTGCTTCTACCACCAGACCTCGGCGGAGGAGTGGTTACACGAGCGCCGGCCGGAATATGGGGGAATGACCTACCAGGAGAGGCTGCGAGGTTACTCGACCTTCGAGGACCAGCTTCTCTTCGAGATGCAGGAGGTGGGGAGCCACACCCTTCACGAGATGCTCTCGTGGGATTACTCGCAGGCGAACTTCTGGGAGGCAAAGTACGAGGAACTGATTGTCGACGTCGAGCTCACGCTTTTTCGCCAAGTGTTCGAGTTCCTCAACTTCCCGCACAAGGTTATGCCGCAATGCCTCAAGATCGTGGATCAACGAAGCATCTGGTCGGCCACCGTGTTCAACCGTCGCCACGTCCGCTCGGGGGCGGCCGGGCAGTGGAAAACATACTTCAACGAAACCCACAGACGCCGTTTCTCGGAGCTGTTCGGAGACGCGCTCGTCCAGCTCGGCTATGAGTCAGACGACCGCTGGGTGATGGCCGAGGAGCCTTGACGCGCGGGCGCCGGGCCGCACGACGACCCTCGAACTGGCCGCGTTTGGTGACCCTTTGGCTCACGCCAGAGCATGAGGGTTATGCATGAATGAGTTGCCGGTCATCACGCCCAGCTATCAGGCCGACGCGAGGGTCTTCGAGCAGCTGCACCGCTCGGTTCTCGAGTTCACTCCGGAAAGCACCGTGCACCACGTCTTCGTGCCGATGCAGGACCGGCACCTGTTCACGCAGTACGAGGGAGCACGCTGCCGGATTTGGACCAGTTCGGAGCTCCTGTCGGCTCGGTACCTTGGCCTTCCCGAAACCAACAGGCACCCGAATGCCTCGCGACCACGTCCTTCCGTGGGTGGATGGGTCATCCAACAGGCGATCAAGATTGCGGCCGCGGCTCAGTTCGACGCCGAGGTCGTCCTCTTGGCGGACTCCGATGTGGTGCTGGTCCGGCCGGTGCGGGCCGATCGATTTCGCAGTGAGGGGCGGCTGAATCTCTGCCGACATGAGAACAGCATCACCCCAGACACGAACCATTTCCGCTGGCACCAGATTGCCCGTGATCTGCTCGGGCTCCCCCAGGCACCGCCCCCGCTGCACGACTACATCAGCCCGCTGAACTTCTGGGAGCCGGCAACTGTACGGGCGATGCAGGCGCGGATCAAGGACGTCACGGGAAAAGCCTGGCTAGATGCGTTCACGTCCGAGCAGACGATCTCGGAGTACATCCTGTACGGGGTGTTCGTCGACGAGATCCTCAGCGCCGCCGGGCCGCGGCCGCCCGGTGTCTGGGGCGTCAGCCTCAACGCGCACCAGCGGACCCCGCTGGACCACGACGCGGCGATCGCGTTCGCCAACCGACTCGGTCCCGCGGCGGTCGCAATCATGATCTCCGCGAGGTCCGATACGCCGGAGGAGGTGCGACGGACCGCAATCCGGCGCTGCACCGAGATCGTGAAGGGCCTCTGAGCCCGAAGCCGTCCGCGTCAAGGGCACGCTGATGGCGGCCGATGCCAAATCGGCGGTTGACTGTCAGGATCTTGACCACTCGCACTCACCGTACGGCGCGAAGAGGGAGCGGTCGGCGCCCTCTTCCACGAGCTGCACGGGCGTCGAGTAGCGACGGCGGCTCTTACGGGCCTGGCACCGTGAGGCGTGGGCCACGCGAGGGGTTAGGGCCGCATCGGCGTATTCGTACACGACATGCTGCTAGCCTCGATCGGTCGATGAAGCTCGCCGCGGCCGTCGCCGCCACCGTCTTCGCGCTGACCGCGACGCCGGCGTTCTCGGCCGTCGAGGGCGCGCCGCGCTATCGCAGCTCCGTGAAGCCGATAGGCCCTCAGCTGGCCGACACGATGACGCCCACGTCCTGGCGGGCCGGCTGTCCCGTGCCGCTCAGGGATCTACGACTCGTCACGGTGCGCCACTGGGGCTTCGACGGACGGGTGCGAGTGGGACACCTGATCATCCACGAAGACCACGCGAAGGCGGTCGCGCGCGTCTTCCGCAAGCTCTACGACGCACGCTTCCCGATCCGCAGGATGAGGCTGGTCGACCAGTACGGCGGCAGCGACTTCCAGTCGATCGAGGCGGACAACACCTCGGCGTTCAACTGTCGAAACGCCACCGGCTCGGGGAGCTGGTCCGAGCACGCCTACGGCAGGGCGATCGACCTGAACCCGATCGAGAACCCGTACGTCGAGGGCGGGCGCGTGTATCACGACGCGAGCCGCCGCTACGTCGACCGCTCGAAGCAGCTGAAGGGCATGGTGCACGCGGGCGATCTGGTCGTCCGCGCATTCGCGTCCATCGGCTGGGGCTGGGGCGGCGAGTGGAGCGGCAGCGTCAAGGACTACCAGCACTTCTCCGCAAGCGGGCGCTAGCCGGCGCGAAAGGTCGGCTGGCTACACTCGGCACACGACGAGTCGTCTGCCCGTGAGCTCCGGCCGTATCACCCGTTTCCTTCTGTGTGCAGCTTCGGCTGTGGCACTGGCCGTGCTCGCGGCGGCGTGCTCCGGCTCCGAGTCGGGCGCCGAGGCCGCGCCCGCGCCGCCGCCGCCCGCTGCGACGGTCGAGGGGAGCGAGAAGTTCGGGCAGACGATCGCACCGCCTCCCGAAGCCCTTGAAACGGCGCGCCGCTTCGTCCAGACGGCGGTCCTGCGCACCGATCTCGACGCGGCCTGGAACATCACGGCGCCTGAGCTCCGCGAGGGCTATACCCACGACGAGTGGCTCACCGGAAACATCCCGGTCGTGCCCTTCCCCGAGAAGTCGTTCGAGCGGGCGCTCTACCAGGTCGTCGAGTCGTACGAGCGCGACATCTGGCTCGAGGTGCACGTGGTGCCGATTGCCGACAGCGGTGTCAAGGCCGCGGCGTTCTTCATGCACCTGAAGCCGGACGGCGAGCGCTGGCTCGTGCGCTACTGGGCTCCGCGAGGGCCCGGGTTCGCCGGGCTGCCGGACGCGTAGGCCGGCGCGGCCGCGGCGACCATGCCGCCGGGCGCGCCCGAGACGGCGAGCGGCGAGCGCGAGACGAGGAAGAACGAGAGCTCGACGACGGGCCCGACGAGCACCGCGAAGGCGAGCGTGCCGAGGCCGACGGAGCCTCCGAGCGCCGCGCCCACGGCGAGCGTCGCGGCCACCTCGATGGCGCCGCGGGCGAGCCCGATGCGAGCACCGGTACGGCGAGAGGTGACGAGCATCAGCGAGTCGCGCGGCCCGGCGCCCATGCCGGCGCCGATGTAGAACGCCGAGCCGAGCCCGAACCCGGCGAGGCCGAGCGCGAAGTAGCCGGCGCGGACTCCCGTCCCCGACGCCTCGGGAACGGCGTCCGTGAAGAGCAGCAGCTGGATGAACGCGCCCACGAGCAACGCGTTCGCGATGGTGCCGACTCCGGGCGGCAAGCCGAGTCGCCACGCGAGCACGACGACCAGCACGCTGACCACGATCGTGGCGGCCCCGAACGAGATGCCGGTGCGCTCGGCGACACCCTGGTGCAGCACGTCCCAGGGCGAGAGGCCCAGCTCGGCCTCGAGCATCAGCACGATGCCGAGGGCGCAGACGAACAGCCCGGCGACGAGGCTCGTCAGCCGCGCCGCCACGCCGCCGCGCAAGGTTGGCGGTGGGATGTGACGCACCCGAGCACGATACGCACAGGCCGTCGCCGGGCACGGCAGTTTGACGCGCCGGTGGGCGGCACGCTCAAATCCCCAGATGGACACAGAGGCGGAGCTCGGGCCGCTCGCAGCGCTGCTCGGCACCTGGCAGGGCAGCGGCACGGGCGAGTACCCGACGATGGAGAGCTTCCCCTTCGAGGAGGAGACCCGCTTCTGGCATCCCGGAGCCGGCTTCCTCTACTACCACCTGCGGACCTGGAGCCCGGGGTCGGGAGCGCATCTCCACAGCGAGCTCGGCTTCTGGCGCTCGCTGCCCGGCGGCGGGGTCGACGTGACGCTCGCACATCCTCTGGGCCTGACCGAGATCGCCGAGGGAACCGTTCGCGACGGCGAGATCCGGCTCGCCTCGACGAGCGTCGAGCGGACCCCGCGGGACGCTTCGCCCGTGACGGCTCTCGAGCGCCGCTACCGGGTCTCGGGCGACGAGCTCGACTACGAGGTGATGATGGCGCTCGACGCCGTTCCGCTCGCGCTGCACATCGTCGGACGGCTGCGGCGCGTCAGCCGGTGATCCGCATCGGTAGGTGGCCCGTACGATCGCCCCGGGCGTCAGCACCCCGCTCGAATCGGTAGATCTCCACCACAGCGAAGTGTGGCTAGCCGTATGTCGGACGGGCCTCGCGCATGCCACCATCAAAGCGTGATGAGCATCCTGATTGTGGATGATCACCCTAGTTGCCGTGCCGCTTTCAAGGCCGTACTCGAACACGACGGGTTCGCGGTAGTGGGAGAGGCCGGAGACGGTGCATCCGCCCTGACCGCCGCCCGCGAGCTGCGACCGCAGGTCGTGCTCCTCGATGTTCAGCTGCCCGACACGGACGGCTTCTCCGTCGCCGCTGAGCTCATGAAGGAAGGGCCGGCGCCGCAAGTGGTGCTCACCTCGAGCCGCGACGCAGCGGACTTCGGCCCGCTCATCACCGAGAGCGGCGCCCGGGGCTTCATTCCCAAGGCGGAAGTTTCCGCCGACCGCCTGACCGCCTTGCTTCAATAGCGCCGGTGAGGCGCACGACGCTCGCGATCGGCCTGGCCGGGCTTCTGGCCGGCATCGGCGTGCTCGTCCTCACGCTCGAGTCCGACATCGCGCAGGCACGCGAGGCGCAGGCGATCATCAACGCGCTGCTCGTGTGGTCCTTCGTGGGCAGCGGGCTGATCGCGATGTCGCGGCGGCCGTCGAACCGCTTCGGCCTGCTGTTGGTGCTGACGGGCTTCTCGTGGTTCCTCGCCACGCTGCAGCTCTCCGACGAGACCTTGCCGTTCACGATCGGCCTGGCCGCGACGTCGCTGCCGCTCGGGTTCATCGTCCATCTGCTGCTCGCGTTTCCCGAGGGAACCCTAGGCACGCCGGCCAGGAGGGCGGTCACGGCCGCGGCCTACTTCGCCGCGACGGCGATACCGCTTACCGCGGCCTTCTTCTGGGAGGTGGGTCCGTTCCCGCCGGGGTGCGACTGCCCGGAGAACGCGCTGCTCGTCACGCCGAACGACGAGCTGCGGCAGGCGCTCGTCAATGTCGACAACGCCGTCGGCCTCGCGGTCGCACTCTCCGTCATCGTCATCCTCGCCCGACGCTGGCGCCACGCGACGTCCCCTGCACGGCGGGCGCTCGCGCCGGTGCTCTGGAGCGGGACGCTGTCTGCGGCGCTCGGAGTCGTCTTCTTCAGCACGAGCATCGCGGGCGGCGACGCCGTCCTCTATGCCCGGCTTGCGCTCTTTGCCTCGCTCATCCTCGTGCCGCTGGCCTTCCTGGCCGGCCTGCTGAGAACGCGCCTTGCGCGCTCCGCGGTGGGCCGGCTGGTGCTCGAGCTGGGCGGATCGACCGCTCCGGGACGGTTGCGCGAGGCAATCGCGCGCGCGCTCGGGGACCCGTCGCTCACGGTCGCCTACTGGCTGCCACATGAGGGGATCTACGTCGATTCGGCCGGTCAGCCGGTCGAGCTTCCCGGCCCGGAGTCGGGCAGGGCCATCACCCATGTCGAGCCCGAGGGCCAGCGCGTCGCGACCCTCGTCCACGATCCCGTGCTGGCCGACCAGCCCGAGCTCGTCGAGTCGGTGTGCGCCGCCGCCGGTCTCGCGCTGGCCAACGAACGCCTCCAGGCGGAGCTGCGAGCGCGTCTCGAGGACCTGCAGCGGAGCGAAGGCCGTCTGCGGGCGCTAATCGACGCTTCGCCGCTCGCCATCGTCGAGGTCGACCGCGGGGGCAGAGTGACCTTCTGGAATCCTGCGGCCGAGCGGCTCTACGGGTGGAGCTCCGAGGAGACGATCGGGGAGCCGATCTCGTTCGTGCCCAAGGAGAAGGCCGACGAGGTCGACGAGCTGCGCGACCGCATGCTGAGCGGCGAGGCGCTCTCCGGGATCGAGACGACGCGGCTGCGCAAGGACGGGTCGCTGGTCGAGGTCGTGCTCTCGGCCGGCCCGGTGTACGACTCGAACGGCGAGGTGCTGCGCTACATGGCGGTGACGGCCGACATCAGCAACCGAAAGCGGGCCGAGGAGGCGCTGCGCCGCGAGCGCGACTTCACGTCGACGCTGATCGACTCGACGGCCGCGCTCGTCGTCGTGCTCGATCGCGAGGGGCGTTTCATTCGGTTCAACCGCGCCTGCGAGCGCCTCACCGGCTACACGTCCGAGGAGGTCGAGGGGCGCCCGTTCTTCGACATCTTCATCGAGCCGGACGAGGTCGAGCCGATCCGGCGGGCCCTCCAGCGCGTCTGGGCGGGCGACTTCCCGGCGGACAACGAGAACCACTGGCTGCTCCGCGACGGCTCCCGGCGCCTGATCGCCTGGTCGAACACCGCGCTGCTCAACGATCAGGGTGCCGTCGAGTTCATCATTGCGTCGGGCTACGACATCACGGAGCGAAAGCGGGCCGAGGAAGAGATCCGGGCCTCGCGCTCGCGGATCCTCGAGGCACAGGACACCGCACGCCGAAGGCTCGAGCGAAACCTCCACGACGGCGCCCAGCAGCGGCTCGTTGCCCTCTCGCTCGGCCTGCGGATCGCGCAGTCCCGAGCGAAGACCGATCCGGACGCGGTCGAGGGGATGCTGGCCGACGCGGGCGAGGAGCTCGGCGAGGCGATCGCCGAGCTCCGCGAGCTTGCCAGGGGAATCCACCCGGCGGTGCTCACGGATCGGGGCCTGGAGGCGGCGCTCGATGCGCTCGCCGGCCGCTCGCCGACTCCGTGCGCGGTCGAGGTGGAGCTCGAGGAGCGGCTGCCGCCTCCGGTCGAGGCGGCCGCGTACTACGTCGTCTCCGAGGCGCTCGCGAACGTCGCGAAGTACGCGGGGGCGAGCTCCGTGACCGTGAGCGTCTCGAGACAGGACGGGCTCGCGCTCGTCGAGGTCGCCGACGACGGCGTCGGCGGCGCGAACCCGGGCAGCGGGTCCGGCCTGCGGGGGCTCGCCGACCGCGTGGAGGCGCTCGACGGGCGCCTCCAGGTCTGGAGCCCGCAGGGCCGCGGAACGCGTATCCGAGCGGAGATCCCGCTCGCAGCCGCTGCCCCAGCCGGCACCGGCTGAGCCTCGTCGGCTGGCCGGCGCGATAGTCTTGCGAAGTCATGCGCGTGGTCGTCGCCGATGATGCCGTCCTGCTCCGGGAAGGAGTCGTCCGCATCCTCGAAGAGGCGGGCTTCGAGGTGGTCGGCCAGGCCGGCACGGCCGAGGAGCTGATGCTGAAAGTGCGTTCGTACAACCCGAACGTGGCCATCGTCGACATCCGCATGCCGCCGACCCATACCGACGAGGGCCTACGGGCCGCGCGCGAGATCCGCGAGAAGCATCCGGAGACCGGCGTGCTCGTCCTCTCGCAGTACGTCGAGTCCGCCTACGCGATGGAATTGCTGGCGGACAGCGCCGAGGGAGTCGGCTACCTCCTGAAAGATCGTGTGGCGGACGTTCGTGAGTTCGCCGACGCGGTGCGCCGGGTCGCCGAGGGAGGCTCGGCTCTCGATCCCGCCGTCGTGTCGCAGCTCGTAGGCAGGCGCCGTGGCGACGACCCGCTGGCCGACCTGACGCCTCGCGAGCGAGAGGTGCTCGAGCTGATGGCGGAGGGTCGCTCGAACCAGGGCATCGCGGAGCGTCTCGTCATCACCGAGCGCGCCGTCGAGAAGCACGTCACGAGCATCTTCGGAAAGCTTCGCCTGGCCGCCGCGCCCGAGGATCACCGGCGCGTGCTGGCCGTGCTCACCTGCCTTCGCTCCTGACGGCCCGCGGGCCGCGGGCAAGGGTGCGGCTAGCCACACCGCACGACACGGGCTAGCCCGGTTCACCGCAGGCCCGCGACCTAGGATCCTCCCTCCTGCGATTCGGAACAAACGCGGGCGGGGACAGCGAAACCTCGCCGTCCCTCCCCGCTTACCGGTGTCTGGCTCCTCCCTCAGCCAGCTCCCTCCCCGCTGACCGAAGGCCGCCCGCCCGGCGGTCTTCGGTCCAGGGAGGCCCTACGCGGCGCGGGCCTCCCGGATGAGCGCCTCCGGCTTGAGACTTCGCGTCACGACGACGGGGATGCGGTAGAGCTCTGAGAGCGCCGCGGCGAGCCTTGCCGAGTCGAAGATCTCGACGCCGGCCGGAGAGCGACGGAAGTGGCGAACGCCGGTCGGCAGGTAGAGGCTCTTCGGATAGGCGAACTGGGCTCGCCAGCCCCACTCGCATTCGACGACGTCGCCCCAGAGATCGGCGAGGCCGACGGCCATCACGACGTCGTACCCGAGGATCGCCTGCGTCCGGATCCGGTCCGCCGCTTTGACGTGCGGCGGGAGGTAGGTGTGCGGCAGCCGCGGCCCCGCGGCGGCGTAGATGCCACAGCTGCAACCGCGGCTGGGCGGCACGTGGCCCAGCTCGCAGCGCGCCTCGAGCGGCCGGCCGGGCTCCCAGCGCACCGGGCGGCACGCGGAGGCGAGCGTGAAACCGCCGGGGGAGTCGTGCAGCCGCCAGCAGCGCCAGCCGACGACCGGCTCCACCGCGTCTGGCACGCGCATCGAGCGAGCATAGCTTCAGGCCGAAACGAGCGAAGCTCGTTATCGGCCGTGAAGCGGCCGGAGGCCGCGTTTACAGGCGCAGATGCGCCTAGCCCAGCTGCCGATCGAGGTTGAACGCCGCGCTGATGAGTGCGAGATGCGTGAAGGCCTGCGGGAAGTTCCCGAGCTGCTCGCCGGTCGGGCCGATCTCCTCCGAGTAAAGGCCTAGATGGTTGGCGTAGGTCAGCATCTTCTCGAAGACGAGGCGCGCGTCGTCGACGCGGCCCGCACGAGCGAGCGCTTCCACGTACCAGAAGGAGCACATCGAGAACGTGCCCTCGTCGCCGACCAGGCCGTCGGGTGAGGCGCCGACGTTGTAGCGGTAGACGAGCGAGTCCGAGACCAGCTCTTCCGAGATCGCGTCGAGGGTCGAGAGCCAACGCGGGTCGGTCGGCGCGATGAACTTGACGAGCGGCATCAGCAGGAGCGAGGCGTCCAGGAATTCGGTGTCGTAGTGCTGGACGAAGGCGCGCCGCTTCTCGTTCCAGCCGCGCTCCATGATCTGGGCATAGACAGCGTCGCGGGCCTCGAGCCACGGGACGAGGTCGGCAGGGAGGCCTCGCTGTCGCGCGACGCGTATCGCGCGTTCGATCGCGACCCAGCACATGAGTCGCGAGTAGACGAAGTCCTGCTGGCCGCCGCGCACCTCCCAGATGCCTTCGTCCGGCCGGTCCCAGTTCGCACAGACCCACTCCACGATCCGCTGGAGGGCCTCCCAGCCCTCGTGATAGATCGGCTGGCCGTACTTGTTCAAGAGGTACACGGAATCCATCAGCTCGCCGTAGATGTCGAGCTGGAGCTGGTTCGCCGCCCCGTTGCCGATCCGAACCGGGCTCGAGCCCCGATAGCCCTCCAGGTGGTCGAGCACCTCCTCCGGGATCTCGGAGCGTCCGTCGATGCCGTACATGATCTGGAGCGGCCCCGTCTCGTCACTGCGGCACTCGCGGAATCGCTCGGTCAGCCAGCCCGAGAAGGCCTCCGCCTCCTCCGTGAAACCGAGCCGGAGCAGCCCGTAGAGCGAGAATGCCGCGTCGCGGATCCAGGTGAACCGGTAGTCCCAGTTGC
>Ga0114129_10011882_pt1 | contig 12385 bp, 7 predicted proteins | sample RhiMetdeltSRZDD1_FD_80071 | JGI IMG/M metagenome (GOLD analysis project Ga0114129, IMG submission 80071) | Populus rhizosphere microbial communities from Tennessee, USA - Rhizosphere MetaG P. deltoides SRZDD1 (version 2) (version 2) | ecosystem: Host-associated > Plants > Roots > Rhizosphere >...
AATCCGCGGATCGCAATGCCGGCCATGGCTCAGGCACTCACCGGCGCAGCATCGCCGCGCGATACGAGACGGCCGCCTCCGACCCAATTCGCCAGCCAGATGGCGACGCCGATGATCACCATGTTGATCATGGCGAGCGCGGCGACCGGCTCGATATAGCCGGTTTCGTAGAGATTGTAGACCGCGACCGCCAGGGTGATGGAGCTGGACGAGAACAGCAGGATGGACGCCGAAAGCTCCTGGATGACAGGCACGAATACCAGCAGCCAGCCGGCGAACAGGCCCGGCCGGATCAGCGGCAGCGTGATCTCGCGCATGGTGGTCATCCAGGAGGCGCCGAGGATCTGGGCGCTTTCCTCCAGCGAGGGATCGATCTGCCGCAGCGAGGAGTTGGCGGCGCGCACGCCGAGCGGAATGTAACGGCCGACATAGGCGAGCAGCAGGATCGCGAGCGTGCCGTAGAGCGCAATCGGCATCGCGAGCCAGAACTGGATGAGCGCAACCGCGACCACGATGCCGGGAAGCCCGAGCGGGATCAGGGCGGCATAGTCGAGGAAACGGCGGCCGGGGATGCGCGTGCGCAGATCGATCCAGCCGATCACGGCGCCGAGGATGACGGCAATGGTAGCGGCGGCGGTCGCCAGCATCAGGCTGTTGAGGATCGCGCGTTGCGTCACGTTGTAGTCGAACAGGATGAATTTGTAGTTCGCTAGCGTCAGCCCCTTCCAGAAGTCGAGCCCCCAGGACTTCGAGAACGACACCGCGATCAGAGTCGCATAGGGCGCGCCGATCGAGACGATGAAGATAACGATGACGACACCCAGCATCACCCAGCGCAAGGCGCCGAGCTGCATCAATTGCGGCCGCGAGCCCTTGCCGGCAAGCGTCACGTAGGAGCGCCGCGCCAGGAACGCGCGCTGCAGGTAAAGGGCGATCACGGTGATGAGCACGAGCACGAGCGACAGCGCGGACGCCAATCCGTATTCCGGCGGATAATCGAACAGGGCATAGATGCGGGTCGGCAGCGTGAAGATGCGGGCGGGCAGCCCGATGATCGCCTGCGAGCCGAACAGGGCGAGCGCATTCACGAACGCGAGCAGCGTGCCGGAGAGGATCGCGGGCGCGACCAGCGGAGCGGTGATCGAGAGCGCGGTGCGCAACTTGCTGGCGCCGAGAATCTGCGCCGCCTCCTCGTAGGAGGCATCGACCGAGAGGAGCGCGCTCGAGGCCAGAAGATAGACGAACGGGAACGTGTGCATGACCGTCACGAGCACCAGCCCCGGCATGGAGAAGATGTTGAAGGTGAGCCAGGGCAGGCCGGCGGTGTCGCGCATCAACACGTTGATCAGCCCGGCATTGGGGCTGAACAGATAGGTCAGCGCGATGGCGGTGAGAAACGGCGGCGACAGATAGGAGAGCGTGGCAGTCAACTGAATGAGCGGCTTGCCCGGCACGTCGGTGCGGCTCACCGCCCATGCCAGCACCAGGCCGAGAACCAGGCTGAACAGGCTCGTCCAGGCGCCGAGGATCAACGAATTCTTGAGCGCGGTGAGATAGAGGCGTCCGGACAGGACCTCGCTGAAATGATCGAGACTGAGCCCCTCCTCGCCCTTGACGCTGCCGAGCAACAGCGACAGCAACGGCAACACCACGAGCACGATGAGCGCGACGACGGCGCCCCCCATCACCACGTGCTCGAGCTTGAGCCGGGCGCGCAGCGGTGGCCGCGCGAGGCCGGGATGCAGCGTGGCACTGACAACGTCAGTCGTCATTCGGATCGTTTCCGCCCCACACGGCCGCGGACATTGCCGCGGCGGTTGTTTTGCTAACACCGTGACGCCGGGAAAACATCCCACGCCACGGCTTATTCTCCATGCGACCTTGGGCCGGATCGGGCGCGCAGACGGCTTTCGCCTTGCGCGCCTTGCCGTGGCGCGGCAGCCGGACCACCTACTGGGCCGACGCTTTCCTCGCGGTCACCGGGGCTGCTTCGATCATCTTGTCGAAATCGTCGTTGCCGATGACCTGCGACCACATGGGATAGACGAAGTTGACCATCTGCTCGGACATCCCGTCGAAGAAGCCGACCATGCCCTCGCGCAAGGCATAGACATGGAAGCCCAGGTCGTACGCCGACAACACCGTTGCGTAGACGCATACGTCGCTGGTGAAACCCGCCACCGCGACGTTCTTGATGCCCTTGGACCGAAGGATCTCGTTCAATCCGGTTCCGCCGAAACCGCTGGCTTGGATGCGCGGCGGCAAAACCAGATCGCGATCTCCGGAAGCGGACTTCAGCGGCTCATAATATGCGGCTTCCTTGGACCCGATCTTCCAGGCACCGCGGCCGATCTGCCCGCGGTGAAAGCCGCCGGGATTCGAGGGATCGAGCTCTCGATAGTCCGAAGTGTAGCCCTCGGTGATATGGACGATCAGAACGCCTTTGGCCCGGGCCTTGCCGACCAGCTCGACCGTGCGTTCCAGCATCCTGGTCTTGGCGAAATGCTCGGCAAATTTTTGGTACCAAGCTCCGTCCGGCGAGACGAAATTAGCCTGAAAGTCGACCAGAAGGATGGCGGTCTCTTCCGCCTTGATGCTCTTCGGCGCCGGCATCACCGGCTCGGCCTGCGCCTGCGCAAACACAGTCAGCATCGCGACGACGGACACCGCGATCTGAAGCCGATAGCCCCTGATGAATTTTTTCATTTTAGTCCTCCCTACCCGAAGTCTGTCGACCTGCAGTCCTGTCGGCTGAAGTCCCGCGCGCGGGGTTGGCCGTGGCCGGCGAGGGAATTTTCGGTAGCTCAAGCGCCGCGGAAGGCGTCTCGGCGCGACAGCGGCTCCTCCTCAGGAGTATCCCATCAGGTATCGATGCGGCAAGGCGAGGCAGGCGTTTGCCGCTCTTGAGGCGGATGGCCAGCGCAGGTTTCGCCACGCAACGGCGTTCAAGCCGCGACGCGAGAAAGCCGGCAATACGAGGATTTTGGTGCTGACGCGGTGGGAAGACGCATGAGCTGAACGCGTGCGACGCTCCAGGCGAGCTACCGTGCCGAACCGGCATCGACCACCGATTTCGCCACCGGTGTCCATTTGGCGATTTCGCTTGCGACGAAATTGGTGAATTCGTCGGCCGACATTTTTTCCGTCTCGATGCCTTCGGCCTCGAGGCGCTGGCGGATGGGGGCGGCGCCGAGCGCATTGACGATTTCGGTGTTGAGCCGGGCGACGATCTCCTTCGGTATACCGGCGGGGCCGGAGAAACCGAACCAGGTGGTGGCGGCGAGGTCCGGATAGCCGAGCGCCGTCATGGTCGGCACGGCGGGAAATTCCGGCATCGGCCGCGCTGACGACACCGCAAGCGGCAGCACCGTTCCGGCACGGATCTGGGCAAGCGCCGAACTCCAGGTCACCGAGCCCATCTTGACGTGGCCGGCGACGAGATCGGTCATCGCTTGGCCCGCGCCCTTGTAGGTGACGTGGGTGAATTTCAGATTTTCCTTGCGCGCCAGGAGCTCCGGCACCAGGTGTCCGATCGTTCCCGGACCCGGCGAAATGTAGTTCACGGCACCGGTCTTTGCCGCCGTCAGCAGGTCCTTGAACGTCTTCACCCCGAGCGAGGGGTGCACGACGATCACGTTGGGCGGCCCCCCGAGGTAAGCGATGTGGGTGAATTGGCGCAGCGGATCATAAGCGGGATTGGGGCTGGTCGCCGGCGAGGTCACGTGCGTACCGATGCTCGATATCAGGAAGGTGCTGCCATCCGGGTCCGCGCTTGCCACCGCTGCCGACCCGATCAGACCACCGGCACCGCCTCGGTTCTCGACGAAGAAATTCTGGCCGAACTTGTCGGTGAGCTGCTCGGCCAGCAGACGGCCGAGCGTGTCCGAGGTGCCGCCCGGGGCGAATGGCGAGACGATGCGCACGGGCTTGGCCGGCCAGTCGGCGGCGCCGGCGGCAGCGATCGTGCCGGCTGCGATCGCTGCGACGGCAACAGTCAGTGCGCCCAGCCCACGCCTCATCACCAGCTCCGTTATCATTGCCCGTCCCGCGCCCGACCGCAGCCGATGCCCGACCATAGCGTCGGCGAACGATCGCGTCTTCCCGCAAGCGCGGCGCATGCACCGGGAGTGCGTTGCGCGCGGCTGCAATCGGTCATCAGACGGCATGAGCCAAACGCACGATGCGCGGTTCCATTACCGGTTCTTGATCATGGTTCCCTGCGCCTCCAGCTTCCCGGCGATCTCAGCGAGCGCGCCGGCGAAGGGATGGAATCCAAAACGTACCAGATGCCGTCCGCGCGGACAGACCACGGCGCGAAAGATGACGTCGGCTTTGAGAATTTCGACCTCGGCTCCATCGATGTCGGCCCGCCACCAGGGATGCCAGATATCATTGAGCAGAAGAATCCCACCCGCCGGCGTTTCGACTTCAACCACGACCTCGGTATTGGCGTAGCGCACCAGCCGCGCGCGCCCGCCCCCGCCGACCGTGGTCCCGGCCGGGAACCCGATCGGCACCTTTTTCAGCAGCACCGTGCGACGCGGATCGACATCGGGCCAGCCGTTCTGCAGAAGGTCGTCGAAATTGGCGAGCCGCCAGTCGGTCAGCAGCATCACCCGCGGCAGCGCACGCGGATTCTCATAGACATAGGCATCCTTGGTGCGGGCGATGAAGTTGAGATCGCCGGGCTTGAGCGAAGTATCGATCTGTTCCACCGGCACGCCGGTGGCGATGAAGCGCACGCCAAGCAGATCGGCCAGCGCTGAACGGTAGGACGGATAGAGCGGCGAAAACACTCGCTGGCTCGCCAGGGCAACCGTGTCGCCCGCATGCGTGGCCTCCTGGAACCAGCGCAGCCGCAGCGGATTGTGGCCGAACACGTGATCGAAGCCCTGCACCAACCCGATGTTGGGCCAGTGATAGCCGATGCCGATCAACTCGACGCGGTCCCGTCGGTCGGGCGCGGCAGCTCCGGCGAGTCGCGCCTTGAGGAGGCGCACGGTCTCATCGCTGGTGTCCGCTCGCAACGCGTCGAAGAGACCGGGCGGCAGCGCGGTCGACACATGCGGCGCCTGATTGACCGCAAGGTCAAACGCCATGAACGCGGCGATGAGACCGACGGCGGCAACCGGCCGGCGGGCATCAAGCCGGCGCGCCAGCAACAGGACCGCGGCCGCCGCGGCCGTAAACACAGCCGCGATCGCCACCGGAGCGATCGCCGCGCCGACGCCGACGACCGACTGGGCCAACGCCAGCGCCGCGCAGATCAAGACGATCGGACACGCGATCTCGACTGCGCGCTGCCAGCGCGTCGCTTTCGGCACCGTGCCGCTGAGCCAGCGATGCACGAGATAGCCGGCAATGATCGCGACCAGGGCGACCAGCACGAAGGTGGCGTCGGCCGGACGGCGGTAGAGCGCCACGGCGGGAAGGAGGTCGTAGATCAAGTGGAAGACCGGCGTATAGCTGCCGAGCGTGTAGAGCAGCATCAGCCCGGCGGCGATGGTGAAGAAGCGGATCTCGCGCGCCCATGCCATGCCGCGGATAAAACCGAACGAAATCACGGCGACGAGGCTCAAGGCGCCGGCATAGACCAGCCCCATATTTTGCGAGAGATAGAGTCCGGGCCAACCCCAGGCGGCGTCCCAAAGGAGGCTTTGCGGCGCCCAGTATTCGACGCTCGGGTCCATCGCACCGAACAGGTCGGCGAAGGCGAATTGCAGGAGGTGGACGGGGTGGAGAGAGCCGCCGGCCGCCGCTTCGTAGCCGATCTCGGGGCGGTTCGAGCGCGCCGCCAGCAGCGTGGTCATCATGATCGGCACGGCGGCGATCAGCGTCGCGCTCGCCGCGGCCGCGGCCAACGGCTTGATGCTCGCGCGCAGGCGTGCGAGCGGATGCTCGCCGGTGAGCCAGTGCGCCAGCACCAAGCCGGCGAGCACATAGAGCGACAACAGCGCGACCTGATCCCGCCCGACCGCCATCAACCCGGCGACCGCGCCGGCCGCGAGACCCGCGCGCCAGGACGACCGCTCGAGCGCGCGTGCGACGAGCCACAGCGCGAGCGGCAGATAGGCCAGGCTGATGATCTGGCCGGTATGTTGCATGCGCGCATTGGCGGAGCCGGCGAGCGCAAATGCCATCGCCGCCACCAGCGCCCCACCGGCGTGCCAGCCGCGGTCACGAAAGAACAGGATGATGCCGACACCGCCGAGAAACAGATAGGCGAAGGTCACGGCGTCGAATGCGCGCAGGCTGACCGCGGAATTGAACGCGGCAAGCAGCACATGCAGCGGCGAGAACAGCAGCGACTGCGGATCGGAGGTCTGAGTCCAGCCGGCAAACACATTCGGCGACCACCACGGCCATTCGCCGCGCGCCAGCGAGCTGGCGAGGAATTGCACCTGGGGAAAGAACTGCGACTTCGCATCCCACGGAATCGTCACCGCACCCGAAAGCCATGGCCACGCCGGCAACAGGAAGGCAAGCGCGAAGATCGCGAGCGTGACAACGAGCGGAAGGCGCGTGGCGGAAACGTCGCCCGCCGTTGGCGCCTGGTCAGCGCCGGTGCGCGGCCACGGCCGGCGATCCGTGCCCGGCGTCCGCGCCGGCTGGTCGCGCCAGGGGGAGGCAGCCTCGCCGTCTGCCGGCACGTCGTTCCTCAGGGCCATCCCTCTTCCGCCTTATGCAGTCTGGCGTTGGTCCGAGCATACGCGATCCGCCGTATCGATGGACGCGAAGATGTCGCAGTGCCGGGCGTTGCGTGTCCTCGGTAGATCACGACGCGATTGCGCTTTATTGTGGCGGGAGAACGGAGCAACAGACCCATGGCGACCACACCGACCCCGATGCTGCCGCGCGAGCGCTGCGATTTCTCGGCGATCGTCGACCGGCCGCCGCTCAAGCTGCCGGGAGAGGCGCGGCTCGCGTTCTGGACCATCGTGAACTACGAGGTGTGGGACATCGGGCGGCCGATGCCCCGCCAGGTCCTGCCGGCACCCACCGGCGTGCCGCTTTTTCCCGACGTGCCGCACTGGAGCTGGCACGAATACGGCATGCGGGTCGGGGCGTGGCGTTTCTTCGAGCTCTACGAGCGGCTCGGGATCCGGCCCACGCTCGCCATCAATGCCCGCACCTGCGAGGACTACGCCCGGGTGGCGGAGGAGGCGAAGCGGCTGGGCTGGGAGTTCATGGGCCACGCCTACGACCAGATGCCGATCCACAAGGTCGAGGACCAGGCGGCGATGATCAATCGCTCCATGGATCTGCTGGAGCGGTTCACCGGCAAGCGTCCGGTCGGCTGGCTGGGGCCGGGCCTCACCCAGACCTTTGAGACCCCGGAGCTGCTGGTGGACGCGGGCGTGAAATATATCGGCGACTGGGTCTACGACGACGAGCCGACCGTGATCCGCACCGCCAAGGGGCCGCTGGTCACGCTTCCCTACACCGTCGAGATCAACGACATCACGATGATGATCGTTCAGCACCACGAGAGCGACTATCTCGCCAGGCGCGCGATCGATCAGTTCGATCGGCTCTATGCCGAGGGAAAGAGCCGCGCCAAGATCATGGCGCTCGCGATCCATCCCTATATCAGCGGCCAACCGCACCGCATCAAATATCTCGAGGCGATCTACGACCACGTTCGCCGGTTCGACGGCGTCCTGCACTGGAACGGCGCCCAAATTCTTGACTGGTATATGACCGTCGCCAAGCAGGCCAAGCCCGGGGTCGCGGCCTAGCGCGCGCGGCCCAAGGCCGGCCGCCGCCGCGCTTGGGCACGGCGGGAATAATCGTTCTTCCTCAATAGCTTGAGCCACGCCATCCAAGGCGATTCGAAGGCCCGCCACGCCGCGAGCCGGCCAACATGTCCTTTTATTAAGTGGTCGCGCGGGGCGGGGCTGATAGTATGGCGAGTTGCTCAAGTGGGCGGGTGGGGAAGAAGGCGTGCGTTGCGTGAACGCTAATACCCCGTTTGACGGGTGACCGTAGCGTTGAAAGTCGGTCGCATGCTCGACGAGTCGCGCACGCGTGCTCTGGTGCTGATCGCCACGAGCCTTCGCCCCTTCTTTGTCGCGTTTTTGGGATTATGTCTGGTGCAAATGCTGTCCGGGTGCATCTTAAGCGCCGAGCGGCCGGATCTCGCCCCCGACATCCCGCCCAAATACGGCGCGGGGAATGGTGAGTCGGCGCCGCCGGTCCTCGACTGGTGGCGCGGCTTTCGCTCGCGCGAGCTGACCAACATGATCGAGGAGGCGCAGGCCGCCAATCTCGACATCGCGGCGGCGATTGGACGTATCATGCAGGCCGACGCCCAGGCCAAGATCATCGGCGCGCCGCTGTTGCCGGAAGTCGATTTCGCCGGCTTCGCGCAGCGCGTGCGGCCGCCCGGCGGCCCGGAGCGCAATGTGTTCCAGGCCGCGCTCAATGCCAGCTACGAGATCGATTTCTGGGGCAAGAACCGCGCCGCCTCGCGCGCCGCGGAGGAGACCGCCGTCGCCTCCCGCTTCAACAAAGAGGTGGTCGTGCTGTCGACCATTGCGGCGGTCGGCAACTCCTATTTCCTCGTGCTCACGGCGCAAGACCGGCTGCGGATCGCGCGGCAGAACTATGCAGCCGCCAACCGGGTGCTCACGCTGATCAAGCAGCGGTTCGATGCCGGCACCGCCTCCCAGCTCGACGTCGCCCAGCAGCAGAGCCTGGTTGACCAGGTGCGCGCGACCATCCCGCTGTTCGACCAGGACCTGCGCCAGAACATCGCCATCCTCGCCGTGCTCATCGGCCGTCCGCCGGTCCAGGTCGTGGTGAAGGGCGGCAGTCTTTATCAGCTGGGTATTCCACGCGTGACACCGGGGCTGCCGTCCGAACTGCTGTTCCAGCGTCCCGACATTCGCTCCGCCGAGGCCAATCTTGCCTCCGCCGATGCCAGCGTGGAGTCCGCCCGGGCGGCATTCTTCCCGAGCATTTCGCTCACCGGCCAAGGCGGTTACCAGAGCAACGTGCTCAAGCTGCTGTTCACGCCGCAAAACGCCTTTTACAACCTCGCCGTCAACGTCACGCAGCCCCTCCTCGACGGTTTCCGACTGGAGGGGCAGCTGGAATTGACCCAGGGCCGGCAGTTCGAGCTGCTGAAGATCTATTGCCAGAGCATCCTCGCCGGTTTCCGCGACGTGGAGCTCGCCCTCATCGCCATCGCCGACGGGGCCGAGCGCGAGCGCCTGCAACAGCTGGTCGTCAACAGCGCGCGAGAAGCCTTCGGCCTTGCCGAGAACCGGCTGCGCGAAGGTACCGTCGACCTCGTCACCGTGCTGCAGACGCAGCAGACTTTGTTTACGGCTGAAGACAATCATGTGCTTGCACGTCTTGCGCGCCTGCAGGCGGTGCTGAGTCTCTTTCAGGCGCTCGGCGGCAGTTGGCTCCCGCCCGGCGTGGGGGCCGGCGGAGTGAATGCGAACGTGATCCGATGATGCTCAAGCGACTCACGGTGTTACTGATTGCCGGCCTCGTCATCGCCGGCGTCGTTGCCGTGTATTACATGCCGCAATGGCAGCAGACGCAGGCGGCATCGAAGAGCGGCGGCCGCCGCGGCGGCCCGCCCTCGACCGATCCGGTGCCGGTGCTCGCCACCGCCGCGCGGGCGGCCGATGTGCCGGTCTATCTCGACGGCGTCGGCACCGCGAAAGCGCTCAATACCGTGACCGTGCGCTCGCAGGTCGATGGCAAGATCATCAACATCTCCTTCACGGAGGGCCAGGACGTCCCCAAGGGCTTCGTCCTCGCCAAGATCGATCCTACGACCTACCAAGCGCAGTACGACCAAGCGCAGGCAAAGAAATCGCAGGATGAGGCGCAGCTCGCGAACGCCCGGCTCGATCTCGATCGCTACACGCGGCTGGCGGCAACCAACGCCGTCAACAAGCAGCAGCTCGACACCCAGCGCGCCACGGTCAGTCAGCTCGAGGCGCAGATCAAGCTCGATCAGGCGGCGATCGACAACGCGCGCGCGATCCTGGGCTACACCGACATCGTCGCGCCGATCGCCGGCCGCACCGGCATCCGTCTGGTCGACGAAGGCAATCTCGTGCGCGGCGCGGACACCACCGGCATCGTGATCCTGACGCAGTTGCGGCCGATCTCGGTATTCTTCAGCCTGCCGCAGCAGAACCTGCCGGATCTCACCAGGGGCATGGCCGAAGGCCAATTGCCGGTCGAAGCCCTGACGCCCGACGGCAAGAACGCGCTCGACACCGGCAAGGTTGTCGTGATCGACAACCAGGTCGATCAGACCACCGGCACGGTGAAGGTCAAGGGTGAGTTTCCCAACACCAATCTCCAGCTTTGGCCCGGCCAGTTCGTCAATGTGCGGGTGCTGATCGACACGCTGCGCAACGTGGTGGTGGTGCCGACCGCCGCCATCCAGCGCGGCCCCAACGGCGCCTTCGTCTATGTGCTCAAGGACGACAACACCGTCACCGTGCGGCCGGTGAAACTGACGCAGCAGGATGACGTGCGCGCCGTGGTCGGCAGCGGTCTGCAGGCCGGCCAGCGCGTGATCACGACCGGCTTTGCCCGCCTCACCGAGGGGACGCAAGTCACGGCGTCGAGCGCGGAGGACGCCGGGCAGGTCACGCCGGAGGTTCGCCCACGCCCGGATGGAACCCGCGGCACCCGCGCAGGCGAAAGGGGCAAGCGTAGTTCGAGCACGGCACCTCCGGTCCGCACGCCATGAGCGTGTCCTCGCCCTTCATCCGGCGGCCCATCGCAACATCGCTGCTCGGGGTCGCCGTCATGCTGGGCGGCATCCTCGGCTATCTGTGGCTGCCGGTGTCCTCGCTGCCGCAGGTCGATTTCCCCACCATCCAGGTCACCACCCAGCTGCCGGGCGCGAGCCCCGACGTGATGGCCTCGTTGGTGACGGCGCCGCTCGAGCGCAATTTCGGACAGATTCCCTCGCTCCAGGTGATGACGTCATCGAGCTCGTTCGGCATCAGCCAGATCACGCTGCAGTTCGATCTCGGCCGCGACATCGACGCCGCGGCCCAGGACGTACAGGCCGCGATCAACGCCTCCGGATCGGTGCTGCCGAGAAACCTGCCTTACCCTCCGGTCTATTCGAAGGTGAACCCGGCCGATGCGCCGATGGTGACGCTGGCCATCACCTCCGACACCATCTCGCAGCGTCAGCTCAGCGACATCGCCGACACCTTGCGGGCGCAGCGGCTGAGCGAGCTCACCGGCGTCGGCCGGGTCACGGTGCAGGGCAATATCCGGCCGGCGATCCGCATCCAGGCCGATCTCTCGCGCCTCGCCAATTACGGCATTGCGCTCGAGGACGTGCGCAACGTCATCGTCGCTGCCAACGTCGCCGGCGCCAAAGGCGCGCTCGACGGCGCGCATCAGTCCTACACCATCTCCGCCAACGACCAGATCAGCGCGGCTGAGGCCTACCGCAGCATCATCATCGCCTACCGCAACGGCGCCCCGGTGCTGCTGCGGGATGTTGCCGACGTGGTCGATGGCCTCGAGAACAACCGGGTCGGCGGCTTCTATCAGGGGATGCCGGCGATCGTGGTCGACATCCAGCGTCAACCCGGCGCCAACGTGATCGAGACGGTGCAGCGCATCAAGAAGGAGCTGCCGAAGCTGCAGCGCTCGATGCCTACCGGCGCCAGCCTCACCGTCGTGCATGACGCCACCGAGAGCATCCGCGCCTCGGTCCGTGACGTGCAATTCACGCTGATCCTCAGCGTGGCGCTGGTCATTACGGTCGTGCTCATTTTCCTGCGCACCGTCCGCGCCACCATCATCGCCGGCGTCGCGCTGCCGCTCTCGCTGGTGGCGACCTTCGGGATCATGTGGTTCTGCGGCTTTTCGCTCGACAATCTCTCGCTCATGGCGCTGACCATCGGGACCGGCTTCGTCGTCGACGACGCCATCGTCATGATCGAGAACATCGTGCGCCACATCGAGGATGGGGAGGATCCGTTCGAGGCCGCGCTGCGCGGCGCCAGCGAGATCGGCTTCACCGTCATTTCGCTCACGGTCTCGCTGATCGCGGTCTTCATCCCGCTGCTGTTCATGACCGGCCTGGTCGGCCGCATGTTCCGCGAATTCGCGCTGACGCTCACCATCGCCGTGGTGACCTCGGCCGTGGTCTCGCTCACCTTGACGCCGATGATGTGCAGCCGGCTGCTGCGGCATGGCTCGGCCGAGCCTGCGCGCGGCGGCATCGTCCGGCAGTTTCACCGCCTCATCGACGGATCGCTGGAGCTCTACCGGCGAACCCTTGAATGGGTGCTGCGCCACGAAACCCTCACGCTTCTGGTCACCGCGGCCACCATGGTGGCGACGGTCTGGCTGTACATCATCATTCCGAAGGGATTCCTGC
>Ga0114129_10011883_pt1 | contig 12385 bp, 11 predicted proteins | sample RhiMetdeltSRZDD1_FD_80071 | JGI IMG/M metagenome (GOLD analysis project Ga0114129, IMG submission 80071) | Populus rhizosphere microbial communities from Tennessee, USA - Rhizosphere MetaG P. deltoides SRZDD1 (version 2) (version 2) | ecosystem: Host-associated > Plants > Roots > Rhizosphere >...
GAAGTCGATGGGCATGCGGCGATTCTGTCACGCGCCGAGGTCGGCCTGTTCGCCGCCTATACTCGCCGCCATGCCCACCGCCCCGAAGGCCTCCGGCCTCGATCTTGGCGCGCTCGCCGCGCCGCACCTGACGCCGGCGCTCGGACGGTATTTCGAGAAGTCGTGGAGCCACGGCGAAGGCCACCGCCTCTACGACACGGACGGCAAGGCTCACCTCGACTTCGCGAACGGGATCGCGGTCACGGCGCTCGGCCACGTCCACCCGGCGGTCACGGCGGCGATCCACGCGCAGGTCGACAAGCTCATCGGGCCGACCGGCGCGCTCGGCTTTTCTGAGCCTGTTGCGCGACTTGTGGGGCGGCTCGCGGCCACTCTCCCTGACCCGATCGACACGATCTTCCTGCTCAACTCGGGCTCGGAGTCGATCGACGCGGCCATGAAGCTTGCCCGGCGTGTCACCGGCCGCAGCGGCCTGATCGCCTTCCAGGGCGCGTTCCACGGCCGGACCTACGGTGCGACCTCGATTACGAGCTCGGCACTGAACTACCGGAAGGGCTACGCGCCGTTCCTGCCGGGTATCCACCTCGTGCCCTATCCGCAGGCCTGGCGCGAGCACGACGGCGACGAAGACGCGGCGACCGAGTCAGCGCTTGCAGCGCTCGACGAGGTCTTCGAGAAGCTCGTGCCGGCGAACGAGGTCGCGGCGATCATCATCGAGCCGGTCCTCGGCGAAGGCGGCTACATCCCCGCCCCACACCGGTTCCTCAGGGAGCTGCGGCGGATCTGCGATGCGAACGGCATCCTGCTCGTCGCCGACGAGGTCCAGACCGGCTACGGCAGAACCGGGCGGATGTGGGCCTTCGAGCACGCCGGCATCGTCCCGGACGTCGTCTGCATCGCGAAGGCGATCGCGAACGGCCTGCCGCTCTCGGCGATCGCGACGCGGCGCGAGCTCCAGGAGCGCTGGGGCCGCGGCGCCCACGGCTCCACGTACGGCGGTAACCCGGTCGCCTGCGCAGCGGCCCTCGCCGTGCTTGACACGATCGAGAGCGAGGGACTGGTCGCGAATGCCGCCGCGCGCGGCGCCGAGCTGAGCGCCGGATTGGCACGGATGAAGGCCGAAGACGAACGGATCGGCGACATCCGCGGGCCGGGGCTGATGATCGGCGTGGAGTTCGTTTCGAATCCGAAGACGAAGGCCCCGGATGGTGACCTTGCGGTTCGGGTCGTCGCGAAGGCCGCGGACCTCGGCCTGCTCGTGTTGACGTGCGGTCAGCAGCACCAGGTCATCCGCTGGATCGCGCCGCTGAACGTGACGCCGGCGGAGATCGTCGAGGGCCTGGAGCTGTTCGGCGAGGCGCTCCGAACCGCGTGATCAACCCCGGACACGCGAAAGCGCCCGCGAATCGCGGGCGCTCGGAGTTTCGCGAGGTCAGCTGTTCGCTGCCGCGTCCGGCGTTCCCCGCTTCGTCGGACGACGAAGCGAGCTAACGGTTGGTGTGAAGGAAGCGGAGGACGTCTTCGAGCCGGAACCGGCGGTCGCCGCGCTTGCACACCCGGTAGAAGGGCAGCTCGCCGCGGTCGCCGAGTCGCTTCACCGTGTTCACGTGCAGGTGGAGCATCTCTGCCACCTCTGACGCGGTGAGCATGGGCCCGAGCTCACTGATCGCCATCGAAGCCATCTATGCGTAGCCTTTCAACTTGCAGCGAGTCCACGCGGTTGTGCGGGGCGACGACGGGTATGGTCCGGCTCGCTGCTGATGGGAACCTATCGGTGCTGTCCGGGCCCGCCAAGCCGTACTTCGGTCGGGTGAAGGGCAGTACGAGAGGGTCCGCTAGCATCGGCGGCCCGTGAATCCTTCTCCGACGCCCTCCTACCGCGCCCTCCTCGCGGTGCCGTCGCTGGGTCGCGCCCTGCTCGGGACGCAGCTTTCGCGCCTCGCCCAGTCGATGGTCGGCGTGGCGATGGTCCTGTTCACGCTCCTCGAGTACAAGTCGCCGGCCCTGGCCGGCATCGTGACGTTTGCGAGCCTGGCGCCGGGCCTGATCGTCAGCCCGATCGCCGGTGCGCTCCTTGACCGCCTGGGGCGGGTTCGACTGATCGCGATCGACTTCGTGATCGCGATGGTCGCCCTGGGGCTCATCGGGGTCCTGGGTGCGCTCGACCGCCTGCCGCCGTGGCTTCTCATCCTCATCGCCGCGGTTAGCTCGCTCACGGGCATCTTCAGCGCGACCGGGCTCCGGACGCTGTTTCCGCTCATGGCGCCGCGTGAGCTTTGGGAGCGCCTCAACGCCGTCGATTCGAACGGCTACGTCATCGCCTCGATCATCGGGCCGCCGCTCGCGGGACTCGCCGTCGGGATCGTCGGCGGGCCGCTCACCATCTTGTCGATCGGGCTTCTGTACGGCGCCGCGGCCGTCGTCGTCATCCGCGTGCCCGAGCCGCCGCACGATGCGGTCATGAGCGGCAACCTGCTGACCGATGCCTGGGAGGGCCTGAAGTACACGTGGCGCAACGCGACGCTGCGCGGCCTCGGCTTCTCGATCACGGTCGCCAACCTCGGCTACGGGATGATGACGATCGTCGTGCCGCTGATCATCCTGGAGCGGCTGCACCTCGGCGAGGCAACCGTCGGGCTGGTGTGGGCGCTCCAGGGTGTCTTCGGAATGGTTGCTGGCTTCGCGGCGGGCCGCTGGGACACGCGTGGTCGGGAGCGGCGACTCATCGTGATCCCGACGCTCCTCGTCGCGCCGGCCGCGGCGCTCCTGCTCATCGACGACGGCCTGTGGCCGATCCTCGTCGCCATGGCGGTCATCGGCTTCGTCATCGGGCCGCTCGATGTCGCGATGTTCACGCTCCGACAGCGCCGCACCGACCCGGCCTGGATGGGTCGCGCGTTCGCGATCTCGATGTCCTTCAACTTCGCTGGCTATCCCGTTGGCGCGGCGATCTTCGGCGCCCTCGCCGGCTACTCGATCGAGCTCTCGATCGTCCTCGGCGTCGTCGCGATCCTCGTTTCGGCCGTGCTCGCCCAGGTCCTGATCCCGGCAGCCGAACCCGGCGTCGCGCCAGCCGCCTGAGCGTCAGCCGCCTCGGAGGCGCCGCGTCAGGTTCTGCGGGAACGTCGGGCCAGGTGGCGCCGGGATCCGAGCCAGCTCCTCGGGCGTGGTCGCCTTCCGGCGGGCCAGTTCGAGCTGGAGGCTTCGAGCGCCGTTGCGCATGACCCAGAAGTGGTTCGACCGGAAGAGCGGTTTCAGGAGTCGGGAGAGCCGCCGGATGAGCGGCTGCTCGGCGCGGACGCGCCACTCGTAGCGGAGGTCGACACGGTCCCCGTCCTGGGCCAGCGTCCACGTCCCCTGCCCGACGAGATCGCCGGTCGCGGCCACCGTGAAGCCGTGGGGCCGGCGGACATCGACGACCGTGAACCGGAGGTTGAGGCTGTACGGCATCCAGCCCTTGACCTTGTAGCTGAACTCGCCGCCGACGCCGTCGGCGTCACCGCGCTTGATGCCCTTGTACTCGAGCCAGGCGCACGGCCACCAGCGGCCGTAGTCGTCCGGATCACCGATGACCTCGGCCACGTCTTCGAGCCGGCCGGGGAGACGCCAGCGGTTGATGAACCGGTATTCGTTCGGCTTGAGGGTCGCCTCCTCCGATTCGAGGACCTCGGTCCTGGCATCCGCGCCGCCCGATAGGACGCTCATCGGCTCCGCCCCTCCAGATCGGTCGTCGCGACCGTGACGCCACGTCGGCTGGCCCACGCGCTGCCGAGCTCGCTCGGGATCTCGAAGCCTGCGCGCTCGTAGTCGGTGGCTTCGATCGCCATCCGTGTCAGCGATCGATACGCCAGCTCATCGACGAGGTCGCCGACCGAACCCAACGAACGGTCGAAGAATTCGAGCGTCCGGCCAATCGTGCCGTAATGCCGGATCAGGTGATCCCACGGCCCGCGAGGGACGGCCATCCAGTCCGCGACCTGCTTGCCGACGAGGAGCCGAATGACGGCCGGCAGGAGGCCGTCGAAGGCCTCGCCGGGCATGACACGGTCGTGCATCTCGATGAGGGCGTTGGTCAGCATCGCGCCCTCGGGCGAGGGGCCGAACTGGCGCCGCGCGATCAGCGCCCGGAGCTGGGCCGCCTCCGCGATCGACGTCGGGATGAGCGCCCGCGGGATCCCGAGGAGCTCGCCGATCACCCACCACGCGTAGCAGTAGTCCTCGGCGTCCTGCGGATCGAGATCCACGCCGAGCCGATGCAGCCCGGCCACGACGTCGTGCGAGAACGTGAGCAGCGCGAGGAGCATGTCCTCCTGGCACAGCGGCACGCCGAGCTCGTCCGTGGGCCAGCGGCCGCTGTTCGCGATCAGGTCACGGAGCGACGAGTGCAGCAGGCGGACCTTCTGGATCGCCCGGATCCCGCCACCGCCCTCTTCTAGGCCGCCCGGAGCGAGCACAAGCAGGACGAACTGCGACGTCTCGGCGGCACGATGGTAGAGGTCGTGGCGCATCCGGCTGCTGAACATGAGCGCCTTGACGCCTTTCGTCGCGGCATAGCACCAGATCAGCGACGCGGTCGAGAGGATGAGGGCCATCTGGAGACCGTGCTCGCGGAACAGCTCGGCCGCCCTGTCGAGGCGCGCCCGGTCCACGTCCGGCGGCAGGCGCCCGCTCGTGTGCAACCAGTCCTCCAGGTCGTCGGGCAGCTCGGCCGGCACGACCTGGTCATTCCGTTCGAGCCTTCGAAGGCCGGCATTGACGGCACTCGTCTCGCCGCGCGCGATCACAGCCGCAACGAGCCCGTCTGGCACGGGATCGCCTTCGAGGCGCAAGGCATCGAGCAGCCGGTTCGTGTAACGCACCGCAGGGCACCCAGCTAGCCGCGTCCCGGCGGTAGGGTACGCGCCCGTGCGCCGACGATCTGTTCGAATGGGAGATGGCGCCCCCGGCAGGATTCGAACCTGCGACCTTCCGCTTAGAAGGCGGCGCTGTGTCTAGCAGGGCGTCTAATCGTGGAGAGCGTTGCGGCCTAGCGCGATGTTGGTTGGGCTGCGGCGGCACCTCCTACGTCAATAGGCACAGGTGGGAGGATCAATTGCTTGCGACTCACCCTGGGACAACTAACTCGGGCGGGTAGCACGGGTAATTCCAGAACTCCTGCGGCGATGAAACCCCGAGGAGCTTCTGGAAGCCGGTCGGGCAACACGGACCGATCGTCCTAACGACGAGTGAAACCCGGGGCGGACACTGCGGCTGCATCAGCCCCACAACCACCGCTAGCAACCCAACTGCCCCAAGTCCCGAAACCCAACGAAGAACCTTCATCGCAACCCCCGAAACATGGAGCTAAGGCCCACCGCTGCTTCAGGTTCGGCTGGCGCGCAGCTCCTGGACCAGTTGACGGCGACCGCCGCAAGGATTGGCGTTCCAAACTACAGGAAGATCCCGCTCGGCCGGGAAGCCAAGGACGTAGGGGTGTCAGCCTCCATGCACGACCTTGACCCCCATTCGCGCGCCTAATATCAACGCGTGGTAACCACGCCTAAACCAAGCTTCCGACCCAAGGCGGCATACGAGGCTTGGCAATGGACGGTGCTCGTAGAAGAACTGATCACGGCCTCCGATGACGTTCTCAACGACCCATGGTCACCGTTCGCGATTGAATGGAGGAGACGTGCTGAAGCCCTCCTTGCCGCCCTCCCATCGGCTGCCCCGTACTACAAGAAGTGGCTGGCCTCGGAAGCTAGAGCTTTCGAAAGGCCATACGAAGCAGACGAAGCCGACCAGCAGACTCCAGAACAGAGACGCGCCGAAACCGCGATGATCGACCACGCCGCTCGACTTCACGAACAGGACATCCAGACCCTGAGAGATGCGCGGCGGCATGTCGACACTTTCGGAGACCCGAAGGAAAGGGCCGTGTTGGGCGATGTCCCTTCACCGCGCGAGAGCTCGTGGGACCCACGGCCCTTCGTCCCGATGCGACGAAAGGCAGCCCTTCGTGTCGACGTACCCCGACCTTCGCCCGAACCGGACGCCTTCACCGAGGCGAGTCGGCAAGACGCGAGAGGGTCACGCCAGCAAGAAGCCCATACGATCTTCCAGCGGATCGGAGGCTCGAACAAGCCATCCCCGAAGAAGGCCGACGACCCCGTTCGTGTGTTCGTCGTTCACGGGCACGACCGAGGCACACGCGACAGCGTCCAGTTGCTTCTCCTTCGCCTCGAACTCCAACCAATAGTGCTGGAAGACCAAGCCAACCGCGGACGGACTCTCGTCGAGAAGTTCGAGGCGCACGCAGACGTCCAATATGGAGTCGTGATTCTCGCCCCAGAGGACGAGTGCGGCTCGAACGACGGCGTGACACTCCGGCCTCGGCAAAACGTGATTCTCGAACTGGGTTACCTGATGGGGCGACTTGGGCGCGACCGCGTTGCCGCCATCGTGGTCGGCAAGTCGGAGCGACCGTCAGACGTCGACGGCCTCGCTTACATACCGTTTGACGACGCAGGCGCCTGGCGCACGAAACTCGCCCAAGAGTTACGAGCGGCGGGCATAAGCGTGGACATGAATCGGATCGGATAGACGACCTTCACTCACCCTCTAGCCGGCGCTCCGCTTCGAACAGATAGAAGAACCCATTTCCGCGCTGAGTCGTCGCCAGTTCCTTTCGTCGCTGGTACATCGACGACACGACCTCCAATCCGGCACCGACGGCGGCACCAATTAGCGCTGGCACGTCGGCCGCCTCAGCGCCCGCGAACCCAAGTCCCGCTCCGACAGCCTTCCTCCCTGGCCCTGTCGTCATCGCGTGCTTCAACAGTGCGGTCACCTGCTGTTCACGAGCTAGCTCGGTCAACGCCAGTAATTCGGGTTCGACACGCTGCCGGTAAGCCTCTGCGGCTCGCCGACCAAAGTCATCGTCTACGGGGCCTGAACCGAACTCCTGGCTGATTCCGATGATTGCCGACCGGTAGCGAATCAGGGGCTCCCTTAATGCCTCGCGAACTTCGAGCACCGCCGACATGTCCGCCGATGGGAATGCCTGCATTTCCCCAATCCATCGCGTCGCGAGCGCGGGTTCAGCGCCGAAGCCGACCTCGGGCTCGGGAACCAACCCTTCCTTGATCATCGATCGAAGCCATCCCGTCGTGGACTCGTCCAGTAACGGAAAGCTCGTTCCCGTTGAACTAGAAAGTTCCGAAAGCAGGGCCGACATTCGCTCGGCCATCGCGTCCGTCGAGCCCTCTTCGATCCCTAGCGGGTTGATGTCTAGTAGTCCTGCCTCTATCGCGAGTCCGATCTCGGCAACGCGGGCTTCCGTGAGCATCTCCTCGGCGCGCCGAGCGAACTCGTCACCCGCCTCTCTTAACTGGCGCCGAATATCTCGAAGCGTGAACAGCTCATCCTTGGTGTGATGCTTCTTCCGTTCGAGTGTCTTAAGGGCCGCCAGCAGCCCTGTGTTCTCGGGCAGTCCCAGCGCAATCGCAACGACAGCCTGTGTCCTCTCTTCGCGATCGAGAACCAACAGACTTGCAGCTGACGCCAGGAGCGCTACACGTGGACTTGCAAGCGTTACGTGGTCCGCATACAGGATGGCCGACTTGGCGAGCTCGATCTCATGGTCAATGTCGAGACCACGGCGATCAGACCATGCGCTTGCGACTGTGATGTGCAGTTTGCTGTCCGACACAGCCGTCCTCTCCGCAGGCTCTTAGCTACCCGAACATGCGCCCCTGGCCAGGTGCTTCCTTCTCGACCTTCTCGGCTTGCTGGTAGGTCAGGAGCACCAGCAGCGGTAACTCTGGCTTCGCGCCTTTGCCGGCCCCAGCCGCTTTCAGAGATCATCGGCTTCGATGGTGACTCTACGGGTCTTCGGTGGTTCGGGCAGCAGTGCGAGGCATGGTTGCTCCTAGCGTCATAGTGCTAAGGCACCGTGAAGCCTCCATTGCGGCTCAACCTCGGTCAAGGTTGAAATGAAGGTCGGCGGTTGCACTGGGAGCGGCTTGCCGACCCGGCGGCTCCAGCCAACATTCCGGCGGTGCGGACTGAGGCTGAGTGGAGGAACGGGTGGCGCCCCCGGCAGGATTCGAACCTGCGACCTTCCGCTTAGAAGGCGGCTGCTCTGTCCACTGAGCTACGGGGACGCGGTGGCGCCAGTTTCGCATGTCGGCTGGCTCTCTCCGCGGAGCCATGACGTGCGTTAGGGTGCTCGCCACAGTACTGGAGGGCTTGGATGGGCAAGGTCCGCGTCGTTCGGGGCGCCGATCACGAGGCGCTGCCGTGGACGGAAACGCCGCGCCCGGAGGGCGACACGAACCCGCCCGGCGAAGAGGTCACGAGCTTCAAGAGCGGCGACGGACAATTCATGGTCGGGCTGTGGCGGCGCGTCCCGGAGACGGGCCCGATGGCTCTCGACGATTACCACGAGGTCGCGCTGATCCTCGAGGGCGACGTCGAGGTGACCGATGAGGACGGCTCCGTCCACCGCGCGGGACCGGGTGACCTGCTGATCACGCCGAAGGGCACGAAGGCGACGTGGCACGCCCTGACGCCGATCAAGAAGGTCTGGATGATCTACACGGGCGACTGAGGCAGCGTTGACAAACGGCGTGCCGACGCGCGGTCGGAGGCTGGACCGCGCGATCCCGGCCGCGATCTTCGTCGCGGGCCTCGTGCTCGTAGCGGCCCTCGTCGGGCTGGGGCTGGGCTCCGCGGCCTCACCGACGACTGGGCCGAGTGACTCCGCGGCGATCGCGGCCGAGACGGCGACGCAACAGCCGACGCCGCCACCAACGCCCACGACGGCGCCGACGCCCCGTCCGACGCCGACGCCACAGCCGACACCGAACCTCGTCGCGGCGCCGCTCACCGGCCGCCTCGTCACGGAGGCGCAGGCCGCCCAGCACCCGATCGCGGTGATGATCGACGACCATCGAGACGCCAGGCCGCAGTCCGGATTCAACGCCGCCTCGGTCGTGTGGCAGGCGCCGGCCGAGGGTGGCATCCCACGCTACATGCTGATCTTCGGCGAGACGATCCCGGCAGCGGTCGGGCCCGTTCGCAGCGCCCGCCAGTACTACATCGAATGGGCGGCTGAATGGCGGGCGATGTACGTCCACGGCGGGGGCTCGCCGGAAGCACTGCAGACACTCCGAGCCTCAGGCCGCGGCCAGCTCGTCTGGAACGCCGACGAGTTCCGTTGGGGCGGACGCTACCTGTGGCGTTCGAACGAGCGATTCCCGCCCCACAACGTCTACACGGACGGCGAGAACCTGCGTGCCCTCGCCGGCGTTCTCGGTGCAGCCGACGGACCGCTGCCCGCCGCCTGGACGTTTGGACCGCCGACAGACGGGGACCGGCGACCCGTGGGCGGCCAGATCCGCGTCGTTTACCCGTACGAGACGGTCATGTTCCAGTACGACTCCGTCACCAATACCTGGCCGCGCTACATCGACAAATCGACGGTCGCGCAGGTCGACGCCGCCGATGGTGTCGTCGTTGCGCCTGCGAACATTGTCATCCTCCGGATGCGGTTCGGGCCGCTCAACGACGGGTCGAAGAAGCACCGACTCGAGGCGGACTCGATCGGCACGGGCGAGGCCTGGATTGGCACGAACGGGCGGATCATCAAGGGCACGTGGCGCAAGGACTCGGCGACAAGCCCGACACTCGTCTTCGGCGCCGATGGGGAACCTGCCGTGCTGGTTGCCGGCCAGACCTTCGTCCAGGTCATCGCCCTGTCGTACGACTTCTCGGTCACCGCCGGCCGACTACCGACGCTGGAGTACAGCCGCCTGCCCTCTGCACAGCGCTGAATCTGTGGGCCACTGACCAACCGCCCTATTGACAGGCGCGCACGGCGCGAGACTATCCTCCGCGCCCCGGCGGCCGATGGCTGCCGGTCGAGCGACTGGGAGCCCAAGCCCGCCGCATGCCTCCGCGACCGCGCACCCTGCGAGTGCCCGCAGGTTCGTCGGGCCTCGCGACTGCGACTGCGACCGCTGCTGCGGCAGCGGCGGCGACCCAGCTCGCCCTCGAGCTGCCGGTCGAGCTGCCCCGCATCGCGATCGAGCCCGAGTGGAAGGCCCAGCAGCGCCTCTGGGGCCACTCGTTCCACCCGATGTGCTCGTACCTCGCGAGCTTTCCGGCCGCTCTCGCGCATGCGTTCATCGCCCGCTACAGCCGGCCCGGCGACGTCGTCCTCGACCCGTTCTCCGGCCGCGGCACGACCCCGCTTCAGGCCTCGACCGAGCGCCGGATCGGCGTCGGCAATGACCTCAACCCGTTCGCGCACCTGCTGACCGCCTCGAAGGTCGAGTCGCCGACGGCCCCCGCGGCGCGCACTCGCCTCACCACCCTTCGCCTGGGCTGGGCCGCCGAGGCGGCGGGTTGGGAGGCGTTGGCGGTCCGGCTCAGCGCCGCGAAGCCCGACCTCTGGACCCGCGTCCCGAGCGTTGGCTCGCACCTCGATCCCACCGACCGGGCCAGGCTCGACCAGGACGGCGAGCCGGTGCCACCGGAGGTGACGCTGGCCTTCCACCCGCGCACGCTTGCACAGCTGTTGTTCGTGCGGGCGAACCTCGACCTGGAGGAGCGGACAGATCGGTTCCTCGGCGCCGCGATCTCGGGCATCCTCCATGGCAAGAGCGCGTCGTACCTCTCGACCGTCATGCCGAACACGTTCAGCATGGCGCCGCGGTACGTTCGCGACTACGCAGCGCGGACGGGCTTCGAATCGCCGGACCGCGACGTCTTCGATGGACTGTCGAAGAAGCTGGACCGTCTCTTCCGCGACGGTGCGCCCGCAACCCCGGGCGTGGCTCTTCTCGGCGACGCTCGCGATGTCGGCCTTCGAGCCCGAGCCGCCCTCCGAGAGCGCGGCCTGCCCGACCGGGCCCGGCTCGTCGTGACGTCTCCGCCGTACCTGCGCGTCGTCAAGTACGGCTACTACAACTGGCTGCGGGCGTGGTTCCTCGGGTTCGATCCGCGGGCGATCGACGCTGCCCTCGACGACGCCCACCATCGGCGGCCATACCTGCGCTTCCTGCGCGAGGCGCTGGCCGGGCTGCGCCCCGCGCTGACCGATGATGCGGTCGTCGTCCTCGTGATCGGCGACGTCTTCACCGACCGCGGCCGGGCGATCGAGGGCGGGGTCGGCCTTGCGGAGCAGGTCTGGGAGAGTGCTGCCGAGCCTGAGGGCTATCGCCTCGCCGGCCTCGCGCTCGACGACGTCCATGCCCACCGCAAGATGACGAAGCTCTGGGGCGACGAGGCCGGCCGGGCGACGCCGATGGACCGGATCCTCGTCCTCGGCGCGACCGAGCTGGGGCGGCGACGCGCGCTCGCGTCGGTGAACCTGCCGATCGACTGGACCTGGTCGAGGCGCAGCCTCAGGGCGGTGTGAGCGCGCGAGACGCCTCCGCGGTCATCGTTCGAGCCCATCTGCCGCCCGCGCTCGAAGAGCTCAGGCGAGCGTGGGTCAAGGACGCCGAACGCGGCCTCCCGGCGCATCTGACGCTCCTCTCGCCGTTCGTCCGCGCCGGTCAGCTCGACGCGGCACTGCGCCGGAGGCTCGCGACGGTCGTCGCCCGCCATCTCGCGTTCGACTATCACCTCGTCGGCCCGAAAGCGTCCGCGGACACGATCTACGCCGGCGTCGATTCGGAGCGGCCGTTCCTGGAGCTCCACCGCGATCTCGCGACCGAGTTTCCGGAGTACCCGATCTACGAAGGCAAGGGCGGCGCGCTCGTGCCGCACGTCACCGTGGCGTCTGGCCGCGGGGCCATCAAGGATCGAGGGCTCATCGAGGATCGGGCGTGGCACGCGCTCCCGACGCGGCGTCGAGCGCATTCAATCGAGCTCATCGCACCCGGCCCAGATCGACGCTGGGCGACGGTCTGGCGCTTCCGGCTGCCGACGATCGACTGACGCGGGCACCCAACGCTCGGGCGGCCACCTGACCAATCGGAGCCGCTGCTACGATCCGTCCGTGGAGCAGATGTACCACCCGTCGGATCTGGCGTCGATGGATCCGCTCGTGCTCATGAAGAACCTTGACCACGTCCGGATGACGAGCCGACGCCTCAGCTACATCCTCCAGCAGCAGACGCACCTCTACACGCCCGATGCGAACCAGCTCCGGGAGCAGATCGACCGCTACGTCGAGGCCGAGCGCCAGATCGAGGGCGAGATGGCCCGGCGGATGATCCGCGCCTAGGCCACCTCGCCTCCCGCTCCCCGGCGGGCGGGGCTTGAATTACGCCGGTGACGCCGCCAGCGACGGCCGCACGCCGGCAGCGCCGTCGCGATGCTCCTCGAGGACCCTCGCCGCCAGCGACGACAGCGCAGGCAGGTCGAACAGCCCGAGGCCGATCCCGTGCTCGGC